>Ga0302046_10004098_pt1 | contig 13000 bp, 12 predicted proteins | sample RVTome_11_FD_200261 | JGI IMG/M metagenome (GOLD analysis project Ga0302046, IMG submission 200261) | Soil microbial communities from uranium-contaminated site in the Upper Colorado River Basin, Wyoming, United States - RVT147D111 (version 2) ...
CATTTGAACGTCGGGCTCATTTCATAAGCCCCCGTCTCTTGCCGTAACGCCGCAACGTCAATGCGGTTTCGTCATCAGGGGAAAAAGAAGAAGCCCCGGAGACGGGGGGGCCACTCGGGGCTTCTTGGTTCCTTTGGGGGAACAATGATGGGGAGGGAAAATCCCATCAAGCCTATTAGCTAACCATCGCGCACCGCTTTTACAACCCCGGCCAAGTTAGCCGGGGTAGTGGCGCGTATGTCCCGAAATGTCGGCTTTGGGTCAGTAGCGGACAAGCGGCACTTCGCAACCCGCTGGCCAGCTTCTCCGACTTTGGAAAACCCGAACGCTAGCAGCTCTAGCTAGCCGCGGCGGGAAGCGACCCAGGCGGTGGTGTCTTGCAACACCTCGGTGAAGGCCTGGTTCAGGGCCGCCATGGCATCGCCGGGGGCATCGCTCTTGGCCGCAACGCGGGCGCTGAACCCTTTGCTCGCGACCACCCTGCCGGTCGAGGTGTTGATCAGCTTGGCGAAGATATCGATCTCGGCCGCCGCGGGTCCGCTCGAAACGTCGATCTGGAACGCACGGAGCTCGGTGGCAAGAGCATATTGCCCGGTGGAGGCGCTCACGGACTTGACCGCGCCGGAGTTCTGGAAGGTCTCGATCATCCGCGCCTGGACGAGCCGGGGCAGCCGGTCGCCCCAGGCGATCCCCTTGTAGTAGGAGATCTGATCGGCCTTCGGGCGCACCATCAGGCGGCTGGTATCGAGCGAGGATACGGCAGTCGGCTCATTGACGAGGAGCTGCCACTGGGCGGGCTTGGCAGCGCCGGCGAAGGAGCGCGGGGCGATCAGATCGTAGGTGGTCGGGGGCCTTGAGCCCGCCAAAGCGCAACCCAGCAGGCTCAGGCAAAGCAAGCCTGTAGCGAGCGTCGGCGCCGATCGCGACATGTTCGATTGCCCCCTGTTAGGAGACACTCCCCGTGGGCCCTCGAGGGTACACTATCGTCCTTTTGGAGTGTATTCCGGGACCTGGTTTCCACCAAGCAAAAAACCCTTGGGATCAGCCTCCAGCTTCTCCAGAATCCGGTTCAGCGTCACTGCCGTGCGGCGTCCCTCGCGCATGAAATTACCGAACTCCTGAAGACTATCCCGCGCCTGGCGGGTCAGGCCATCCATGTTGTTTCCCAGAGAGACTTCGAGCTTGCTCGACAATGACTTGAAGGATTCCGCACCGTCCTTCACGTCGGTGATGGCTAGGCCGATATCCTCCTTCTTTTCGGCGAGCATGGTGGTGAACTGCTCGACATTGGTCATCGTCGTGCTGATCGCCTTCTCATTCTGGTCGAGGAGAGCGTTCAGCTTGGAAATGAACACATTGGCATGGTTCAGCGCCGCCGAGCCCGCTTCGAACACGCCTTGGCCCGAGCCAGCATCGGCTTGGATGACGGGAACGGGGTTCTCGGCCGTGGCAACCAGAAAAGGAGAATCGGGGGAGCCCGGCGTGATCTGAATGCCGCTGCCGCCGGTCAGACCCATCGACTGGATGGTCGCGTGGGAATTCTCGCGTATCGGCGTGTCGTCGCGGACGCTGATGAGGACCTGGACCTTGCGGGCGTCTTGCGGATCGAGCGCGAAGGACTGGACCTCGCCGACCCTAATGCCGTTGAAACCGACACTCGAGCCGGTGGTCAGCCCCGCCACCGAGCTCTCGAACACGATGGCGTAGCGTTTACCGCCTCCGGCGAAGTTGCTCATCCAAAACACGAAGATGAAAGCGAGCACCAGCACGCCGAGCACGAAACCGCCGATCATCAGGTAGTTAGCTTTGGTTTCCATCAAGCCGGTTCCTCAAAACGCGATACGCATCAGGCGGGTATTCGCGGCCGTTCGCCCGGCGTCGCCGCGCGCGCCCGTTCGCCGCAGAAATATTCCTTGATCCACGGGTGATTCGGATGGCGCTGCAATTCGGTGGGCGATCCCGTCCGCACAATCTTCTTGTCGGCAAGCACGGCCACCCTCTCGCACACGGTGAAGATGGTATCAAGATCGTGGGTGACCATATAGACCGTTAGGCCAAGTGTCTGTTGCAGCTTGCGAATCAGGTGGTCGAAATCCGACGCGCCGATCGGATCGAGACCGGCCGTAGGCTCATCCAGGAACACAATCTCAGGATCGAGCGCGAGCGCTCTGGCCAACCCCGCACGCTTGCGCATGCCGCCCGAGAGTTCGGAGGGGAATTTGTGCGCGGCGTTGGGCGGAAGTCCGACCATGGAGAGCTTGAGGAAGGCGAGATCGTCCATCATCGCCTGCGGCAGCTCGAGATGCTCGCGCATCGGCACCTGGATGTTCTGCAGCACGGTGAGCGAGGAGAAGAGAGCGCCGTCCTGGAAGAGAATGCCCCACCGTCGCTCGATATCGAGGCGATCCTGCGGCAACAGCGTCTTGGTGTTCTGTCCGAACAGCCCGACATCGCCCGCGTCAGGCTTCACCAGGCCGGTGATCACGCGCATCAAGACCGACTTGCCCTGGCCCGAGCCGCCGACGATGGCGAGGATCTCGCCGCGATAGACGTCGAGATTGAGCCCGTCCCAAATCTGATGACTGCCGAAGCTCTTGGCGAGCCCGCGCACGCGGATCACAACCTCTCGTCCGTTCTCGACGATCACACCCCGATCCCCGACAGGAACATGGCGAAGACGGCATCCAAAATTATCACCAGGAAGATCGCCTTGACCACGGCGCTGGTCACGTGGGTGCCGAGGGATTCGGCGCTGCCTTCGACTTTCAGGCCTTCCAGGCAGCCGACCAGCCCAATGATGACAGCCGCGAACGGCGCCTTGATCATGCCGGCCATGAAGTGCTGGAAGTCCACCACGTCGCGCAGCTTGTCCATGTAGTTGGAGGCGTCGAGACCGAGTACGGCGAAAGCCATCAACCCGCCGCCGGCAAGTCCCATCAGGTCGCCGATAAAGGTGAGCAGCGGAAGCGCCACGACCAAAGCCAGGATGCGGGGGAGGACGAGCGTATCCATCGGGTCGATGCCGAGCGTGCGCATGGCGTCGATCTCCTCGCGCATCTTCATCGAGCCGATCTCGGCGGTGAAGGCCGAGCCCGAGCGGCCCGCCACCATGATGGCGGTGAGCAAAATGCCCACCTCGCGGAGCGCGAGAATGGCCACCATGTTGACCGCGAACGGCTCGGCTCCGAACGGCTTTAACTGGACCACGCCCTGCTGCATCACCACGGCGCCGATCAGAAAGCAGATCAGCGCAATGATCGGCACCGCCCGGAAGCCGGCATGGTCGAGATGATGGATGAACGAGGTGGTGCGGAAGCGCCAGGGCTGGCGGATCATGCGGCCGAGCGCGGCGGTGACCTCGCCGAGAAAGCCGGTGAGCTGGACGGTATCGCGCCAGACGCCGGTCAGCGCCCGTGTCATGTCCTCGCTGAAAAATTGAAGGGGGCTTCGCTTCTCGAGCTTCGGCCGCTCGGCATGACCCCGGCGCTGCACCTCCTCGATGAGGATGCGGAAGGCCTCGGTCGCACCGGCGTAGCGGGTGCGCAAGCCGCTCTTCTCCCAGGCCGCCGCGGTGCGTTGCAGAAGCATGGCGCCGGCGGTGTCGATCTCGGCGATGCCGGCGATGTCCATCTCGCCGGTGAAATCGGGGGTCGGCGGGATGGGCACGCGCAAGCGCTTCAGAGCCGTGTCGAGCTGGGTGGCCTCGGCCACGGTCCAGGCGCCGGTCGCCACCAGACGGAAGGTCGTGCCCTTGAGCTCGACGCGGAAGCCCGGCGCGCGGGCTTGGGTCGGCAGGACAACCTGATGGTCGCGCTTGAGCATATAAGAGCTTAGCTTGGCTTGATTGACACGCGAGGAGCCGTTGGAAGCCCTCTGTTTCTGAACGAAAATCCGGGAGAAAGAAAGGCGATATGGCGGGTCTTGAAAGCGAGCTTAATGCGCCTGCGGCAGCCGCGGGCGGCCTCAATCTCGCCGTCAGGGTCGAGAGCTGGCCGATCAGAGGGGGTTTCACCATTTCCCGCGGGTCGAAGACCGAGGCCGTGGTGGTGGTCGCTTCGGTCAGCGACGGACGCCATCATACCGGGCGCGGCGAATGCGTGCCCTACGCGCGCTACGGGGAGAGCGTGGAGGGGGTGGAAGCCGCCATTGAGGCCTGCGCCAGGCCGATCGCCAACGGCTTGAGCCGGGCGGGGCTTGCCACCCTTCTTCCCGCCGGGGCGGCGCGCAATGCGCTCGATTGCGCCTTGTGGGATTTGGAGGCGAAGCGGTCGGGGCGGAGCGCCGCGGCCTTGGCAGGGATTGGCCGCCTTCACCCGGTGCCCACGGCCTTCACGATCTCTCTTGCGGCCCCCGAGACGATGGCGGCAAGAGCGCGCGCGGCGAGCGCTCATCCCCTGCTCAAGCTCAAGCTCGGCGGAGAGGGCGACGCGGAGCGGCTCCTTGCCGTGCGCGCGGCGGTGCCTCAGACGAGGCTCATCGCCGATGCCAACGAGGCGTGGCAACCGCATGAAACCGAATCGCTTCTCGCCATCGCGGCGGCGGTTTGTGTCGAGCTGGTCGAGCAGCCCCTCCCCGCCGGAAACGACGACCTCTTGCAGCACATCAAGCGACCCGTTCCGGTGTGCGCCGACGAGTCGGTCCATGACCGTGCCTCGCTCGAGACTATTGCTGAGCGCTACGACGCCGTGAACATCAAGCTCGACAAGACGGGAGGACTGACCGAGGCGCTGCTCGTCGCGGCCCGCGCCCGCGCGCTCGGCTTGAAGATCATGGTGGGCTCGATGGTCGCGACCTCGCTCGCCACGGCCCCTGCCCTGCTGCTGGCGCAGGACGCCGACTTCGTCGATCTCGACGGGCCGCTCTTGCTTGCCCGCGACCGCGTGCCCGGGCTCACCTACGACGCTGGCCAAGTCTTCCCGCCAGAGCCGGAACTTTGGGGCTAGTCGCAGCGCTACAAGCCTTCGACGACTCTTTTGAGCTTGGCCTGGACCTCGTTAGCGACCTCGGCGAGCGCGGGATTTTTTATCGCCTGCATGGAGGCCACTGGATCGACGGCCGACACCTCGACGGCGCCGTCAGCGTGCTGCTGCACGATGACATTGCAGGGGAGCATCGTCCCGATCTTATCTTCGAGCTTGAGCGCGCGGTGGGCGAGTTGCGGGTTGCACGCCCCCAGGATCCGGTAGGGGCGGAAATCCTCGCCGAGCTTAGCCTTCATCGTGGCCTTCACGTCGATATCGGTGAGCACGCCAAAGCCCTCGCTCTTGAGCGCTTCGGTCACGCGCGAAACCGCCTGATCGAAGGGCAGGTCGAGTTTTTTCGAGAAGTGATAGCTCATCGCTTCGCGGCCTCACATCATACCGCAGCGGCCGCCCAGCAACTGATCCGCCTTTTTCTTCTGCTCGTCAGTGAGCACCGCATAAAGAGCTTCGGTCGAGGGCTTGAGCGCCTTCAGGCTGTCGACCATGCTCCCCATGGCTTTGATACGCGCGTCCATGCGTTCCAAGGCGCTCCCGCTCTCTTTGGCTTTCATCATATCGGCGTGCACGCTTTCCATGGTGGTGTGCCGCGCCCTGACCGCGTCGGCATAGACGTCCCAGGCCGCCATTTGGGCCTCGGTAATCTCAAGGTCGGCTCTGATGTAAGCCAGCCGGCCTTCCATCATCGGGACGGAGTGCATCATCATGCCGTGCCCCATCCCCTTCTTCATGCCTTTCCCGCCGCCCATCATGTCGCCCATCATCGGGCAGCCGCCCATCATGCCGCCCGTGTCCTGGCCGCCCGTGTCCTCGCCCATCATGCCGCCCTGACCCATCATGCCGCCTTGGCCCATCATGCCGCCCTGGCCCATCATGCCGCCCTGGCCCATCATGCCGCCCTGGCCGCGCTCCGACTTAGGCATCGGTTGATCGTCCTGTTGCGCCAGCGCCGGCGAGGATGCGAGCGCGAACGCCGCGCATGCGGCAAGCATCAATTTTCCGAATTTTGTCATGGGCTTCCTCCTACTGCCTTCCGTCCCCAGCCGACAAAACTCTAAGCGGGACCTTCATTTCTTGCCTTGAGGCGGATCAACACTGAGAAATGAGGAGGCTCTGCGGCGCTAGCCGCTGGCTGGCTCGCTCACAACCAGTCCGCCACGCCAGCGCCGCATGAGGCGATAGGCGCATGCCGCCCCGATCAGGGCGAGCACCGCCATGGCGCCATAGGCCCCGCCAGCGAAGGTCCGATAGAGGGGGCCTGAGGCGACGGTGACGGTGCCCAGCACCAGGCCAGCGACGATGGCGGCATAGACCCCTTGGGCCGTGGCGGCGCGGTCCTCGGGCACGGCATGGGTCAGGAAATGGATGGCGGCGAGATGGGCCGCGCCGAAGCTCATGGCGTGAAGCGTCTGGAGCAACGCCGTGGCCCATAGCGGCGGGTCGATCGCCATGACCCCCCAGCGCAAGGTCGCCGCCAGCCCCGCCAGCATGAGCAGCCTCGCCGTGCCGCAATAGGCAACGACGCGGCCTGAGACCGCGAAGAGCGCGACCTCGGCGACCACACCGACCGACCACAGCATGCCGATCGCCCCGTCAGGGATGCCTTGCGCCCGCCAATTGAGCGAGCCGAAGCTGTAATAGAGGGCGTGGCTCGCCTGGATTAGGCTGGCGGCGAGGAGAAACAAGAGGAACAGAGGCGCGCGGACGAGGTCGAAGGCGTCGGCGAACTTGAGGCCGCGCAGGACGGAAGGAGCCGAAGTCCTGCGTCCCCCGAGCTCGCGCGGCAGAAGATGGGCGCCAAGGACCATCAGCGCCGTGGCCGCAACCAGGAGCGGAAGCACCACCTCCGGCCCGATCTTGCCGATGATGAGGCCGGAACCGAGACTGGCCACGATGAAGCTGAGCGAGCCCCACAGCCTGACCCGGCCATAGTCCAGCGCGCCGGTGCGGATGCCGGTCACCGCCACGGTCTCGATCAGCGGCATGATCGTGGTCCAGTTGACGGCGAGCACGACGGTGGCGAGCAGCATCTGCCAAAACCCGCTGGCGGCCCATAGCAGCAGAAACGACAGCAAGGAGCCCCAAGCGAGCGCGATCAGGATGGTCCGCCGGCCCCCCACCCGGTCGGCGGCAAAGCTGATGACCGGCGTGAACAGGATGCGGGTGAAGAGCGGAGCGGCGAGAAGGAACGCGATCTCGTCGACATCGAGCCCTCGCCAATCGAGCCAGACCGGCAGATAGGGCAGGTAGCAGCCCACCACGAGAAACAGCGCGGCATAAAGGAAGCCGAGCCGCCAGGCGAGGGAGAGGCGCGAGGGTCGCGGCATCTTCTGGCTCGCCATGGCGGTTAACGAATCCCCAGTCCTTCCCCTGTACATTCGGCCGTCTACCCCGAATCACGCTAGCCTCGCTACCCATGCCGGAACGCGCCCCAGACGGCACCAGCCCATCGCTCCCCCACGCTCCGCGCAAGCCAGGCTTGGCGGAAGCTTATGCCGCGCTTGAGGCGTTGCTCCGCGCGAGCCCGCGGGGGCGCTGGTTTCTCGCCGAATATGCCCGCCGGAACCGCACCGCCGAGACCGAGATGCTGCTCGAGGCGATCGCCAGGATCGAACGGGCGGTGCTCAAGCCGCCGGCGCGACATGCCGTGCCAAGCAGCGTCTTCGCCGAGCTGGTCGACATGAGCGAGGCGATCGCGCGCACGCGGCGCGAGATCGCTCAGATCAGGCCGCCGCACCAATTCGACAAGCAGCTGATCAGCGCCACGGAAGAACTCGACCACATCGTCGAAGCGACCGAGAAGGCAACCTCCGACATTCTGGAGGCAGCCGAGGAGATCCAGGAGGTGGCCTGGACCTTGCGCGAGAAAAGCATCGATATCGAGCTGTGCGATAAAGTCGACCAGCGCGCCACCGACATCTACACCGCCTGTTCGTTCCAGGACATCACCGGGCAGCGGACCGAGAAGGTGGTCAAGGCGCTGCGCTTCATCGAGCAGCGGATCAACGCCATGATCGAGATTTGGGGCGTCGACGACATCGCCTTCAAGGTCGACGATATCGCCTCGAAAATGCAGGCGTTCGCGGAGGCGGTGCGGGACGACGGCCGCGTCTTGCACGGTCCTCAGGCGCGAGGCGAGGGCCTGAAGCAAGACGATGTCGATCGCATGCTGAAGGGGCGCGAGGTGAGGGCGCAAACCGCAGCCTCAGCCGCCGCGACGTCTCTCCGGGAGAGCGACGGACCGCTCACTTCGGAGGTCTCCTCACCGGCCGCTGGCGGCGCCGGAGGCTTCGACCCGCCTGAGCCTTTGACCCTTGCCGAGTTGTCCGCCGTCAAGCGCGCGACGCTGTTCGGCTAGTTCTTTTTTATAAATAGTACCAAAGACTTAGCGCAACGGCGCGAAGATTACCGGGCCCCTCTTGACACCGGCTAGGTCGCTAACCATTTCAGTGGAGACGCGAATTCCCCCAAAGCGTCCCCCAAACTGACGCATGAGAATGAAACGGCCCGGTTTCCCCCCAACCGGGCCGTTTTCTTTGGCTCGCCGCGCTTCCCGCGCCAGCGCCGAAAACGTGCGCGCCTCTTGGGCAGGCCAAGATTATGGGCTTCCATCATGTTCTCTATGAACTGGCGCGCCGAATTCTCCCAGCTATAGCGGAGCGCATGCGCTCGTGCCGCGCCGGGGTCGAGGTCGAGCGCCGCCAGCACCGCCTCCTTCAAATCGGAACCGAGCGCCCCGGCCTTTGGGTCCGTCAGCACGTCCTTCGGCCCGCTCACAGGGAACGCGGCGACCGGAACGCCGCAGGCGAGTGCCTCGAGCATGACGAGACCGAACGTATCGGTGAGGCTCGGGAACACGAACACGTCGGCCGAGGCGTAGGCTTCCGCCAGCGCCTCGCCTTCACGCGGCCCGGCGAACAGCGCATCGGGGTAGAGGCGCTTGAGCTCCTCGGCTTGCGGACCGCCGCCGACCAGGACCTTGCGGCCGGGAAGATCGAGATCGAGAAAGGCCTTGATGTTCTTTTCCACCGCGATGCGGCCGACATAAAGGAAAACAGGGTCATCGCCGAACAGGCGCACCTTGCGCGGCCTGAACAGCTCGGTATCAACGCCGCGCGACCACGGCATGAGTCGCTCGAAGCCGCGCGCGGCAAGATCGGCGGCGACCGACGGCGTGGCAACGAAGGTGCCGGCGGAGCCGTTGTGGAACCGCCGTTGCAAACCGTAGAACCAGCGCTCGGGCAACGGCAGCCGAGCAGCGACATATTCGGGGAAGCGGGTGTGATAGCTCGTGGTGAACGGCCACCTTGTTTTCCGGCAATAGCGCCTGGTCATGAGCCCGATCGGTCCCTCCGTGGCGATGTGGATGAAGTCGGGACGCATACGCTCGATATGGCTGGCGATCGCGCGGGGGCCGGCCAGCGCCAACCTGATCTCCGGGTATGTGGGACAGGGCAAGGTGCGGAACAGCGGGGGCGCGAGAAAGCTGATTTCGAAGCCGAGCGCGGGCGCCTCCAAGGCGAGCCGCTCATAGGTGCGCACCACCCCATTCACCTGGGGGTGCCAGGCATCGGTTGCGACGAGCACCCGCATCAGGCGGCCCGCCTCGAGCTCCTCGACAAGGGGTTCGGGCATACTCATGCCAGGATGCGGGTGCGTCCAGCGGATGATCTCAAAAATTCCCTCCTCGGTCTCGGCGACCGCCGTGCAGCTTTCGACCCAGTCGCCGGTGTTGATATAGATGACGTCGCCGACCTGACGCATGGCGGCATGATGAATGTGGCCGCAAATCACCCCTTGCGCTCCGTGCCGGCGCGCCTCCTGGGCCAGCGCCGTCTCGAACTCGCCGATATAGTTCACCGCACGCTTGACCTTTTGCTTGAGATAGGCCGACAGCGACCAATAGGGCATGCCGAACCAGCGGCGCACGACATTGAAGTGGGTGTTGGCCCAGAGCGCGAGCGTGTAGCTCCAATCGCCGAACAGCGCGAGCCATTTGGCGTAGCGGACGACGACGTCGAACTCGTCGCCATGCATGATGAGATAGCGCCGCCCGTCGACCCCCACATGGATCGTATTGCGCTCGATGGCGATGCCGCCGAAATTCATGCCGCAATAGTCGCGCATGGCTTCATCGTGATTGCCGGGAATGAACACCATGTCGGTCCCCTTGCGCACCTTGCGCAGCAGCTTTTGCAGCACGTCGTTGTGGGATTGCGGCCAGTAGATGCCGCGCTTGATGCGCCAGAAGTCGACGATGTCGCCGATCAGGTAGAATTGGGAGGCGTCGTGGCAGCGAAGGAAATCGAGGAAGGCTTCAGCCTGGCAGGCTTTGGTCCCTAAATGCAGATCCGAGATGAACAGTGCGCGATAACGCCTCACCCCCGGTTCATGCAGCACGTCGTCTTCGCCCCGCTTTTTCAACACGATGGATGCGCACTTAAAGTGATTTTGTTGCAGGCTTGTGACATTGGCCGACAGGGTTAATGACGAGGCGATGATCGGCGGCGCGCTCAAGACGCGACTTGAAGAGGCGCTCGGCTCGCCCGTGGTCGAGGCAGGTTCGTTGCCGGTTGGCTTCGGACTCACAGGCCTCACGCTCAAACTCGCCGATGGGCGCCGCCTCGCGGTCAAGGCGCGGCAGGGCGCGGGCGACGCAAAGCCGAGCCTCGAGCTCGAGGCTTACATGCTGGGCGAGCTGGCGCGGCTGTCGGATCTGCCCGTCCCGCTTGTCCATCATGCCGAGCCAGACCTGCTGGTGATGGACTTCATCGCGCATGACGGCGGCGGGATCACTCCAAGCGTCGAGCGCCATGCGGGCGAGCTGATCGCTCGCCTCCATGCCACGCGGCGTGAGGGGTTCGGCTATGCGCGCGACACGCTGATCGGGCCGCTCGCCCAGCCCAATCCAAAATCTCCTCGCTGGGTACCCTTCTTCCGCGATCAGCGCCTGTTGTTCATGGCACGGCAGGCGCATGAGGAAGGGAGCCTGCCCTCCGAGATGCTTCACCGCATCGAGCGCCTGGCCGGGCGGATCGACGACTATCTGATCGAGCCACCCTTCCCCAGCCTGTTGCATGGCGATTTATGGACCGGGAACGTGCTGGTGCGCGGAGGCAGGATCGCCGGCTTCGTGGATCCCGCCATCTATTGCGGCCATCCGGAGATCGAGCTCGCCTTCGCGACCTTGTTCGGGACGTTTGGGGAGGCGTTCTTCGAGGCCTATGAGGGCCAAGTGAAATTAGAGCCGGGCTTTCATGAGGAGCGGCGCGAGATCTACAATCTCTATCCCCGGCTGGTGCATGTCAGATTGTTCGGGTCGGGCTATCTCAGCGGAATCGAAGCCACGCTCGCGCGGCTCGGGATTTGACGCGGATCTTGCGTGGGATTTGGTGCTGAATACGCGGAATTCGGCGGGTAATGCGGGAGATTTGGCGCATGAATTGGTGCTGGCAAAAAAGAACCGGCCCGGACGGCGCCGGGCCGGTCTTCCCTGCGAAACGAGCCAAGCTCCAAAGGCATTGCCTTTAACAGCGGGCTTCGGCTCGCCCCCCCATCTTATTCCTGAGCCTTACATTTTCGGAGTTGCTTCAGGTCCCTCTAAGCTCTGCCGTTCGGTAAAAGACTAAGGCCCCCCAGCCCCGTCCCCCATCTGTGAAAGCAAGGCTAGCCTAGGCCCGCGGCAAGCTTCAACATTGTGCAGCTTCAGCCTGCAAAACAGACGGGCACTGTTGCGTAAATGCAAACAGCCGGGATCAGAGGGCCATTTTCCCAATCTATATCAATAATTTACTCGCCTGATGTCAGGGCATCGAGGAGCGCGCCGGTCCGCCGCATAGTGTCAGTAGGCGGACGGAACCGGCCGTTATGCAGGAAAACTTTGTCGCGCCCTGTTGCAGTTCGGCAACGGCCTCGGCGACCGGGCCACAAGCGTGGTGAAGTGATTCACTTCGGCCTGGAGGCCCGCTCGCAGCAAAACGCCAAGGCCCTGACGGCCTTGGCGTTTTGGTCAAGCTTCGGGGTCATCTGGCCAACGACCCGCAAGGGGCCGCTCGAGCATCCCTAGCGGTGCAGCGCCACGCTGGCCGCCTGACGATAGGAGCCGGACTTTTTGTCCAACTGCACGATATTGATGGTGTGGCGCGAGCCGGAAACATTGATGCTCATGCGGCCCGAGAACTTGTCGCCGCTGATGCGAGCATGAACGGTGTTGCCGGTCGCCGTCCCGCTTACGCTGCCCGAAGCATCGTAGGTGGTTTCGCTCCAGGAGCCCGAGATCTTGCCGCCCTTGTAGGTCAGTTTCGATGCGGTGTTGAACTTATAGTCGGTTCCGGCGCAGCGCATGTTCTGTGACACGGCGCTGCCGGCAACAATATAGGTCACCTTGCAGCTCACCTTCTCGGCACCGCCCTTGCCCGGCGTCACCGTGCCGCCACCTGTCCAATAGCCCTTCAATAGATCGAATGGATTGCCGGTCCCCTTGGGGGCGGCCTTCTTCGTCGCCGATTCAGCGGGCATCGACACGAGCGCTATAAGTAGGAGCAATGCGACGGGCAAAATCTTGCCGGTCAAAGTCGTAAGCAAGCGGGGTGCCATGAGCCTATCCCTCTGGTTGATTCGCTGGAAAACTAAGCCCCGACTGAGGTCAGGGCAATGGCGGGCCGTTGCCGCCCCCCGCGCCCGCGTGCATCATGCATAAAACCCGGACCGGGGGAAGAACGGATGAAGCTCCTACGCTTTGGCGAAATTGGCCAAGAAAAACCAGGAATTCTCGATGCGAGCGGCCTGATCCGCGACCTTTCCGGGGTGATTGACGACTTTGCCGGCGCGACGCTTGGGCGCGAAAGCCTGAGTCGTATCAAGGCGCTCGACCTTGCGGCGCTTCCCGTCGTTGCAGGCGCCCCCCGGATCGGCGCCCCGGTGGGAGTCGTGCCAAAATTCCTGGGAATTGGGCTGAACTATCGGGACCATGCCGAGGAGACGGGCATGCCGATTCCCGAGGTCCCGATCGTGTTCGCCAA
>Ga0302046_10004099_pt1 | contig 13000 bp, 12 predicted proteins | sample RVTome_11_FD_200261 | JGI IMG/M metagenome (GOLD analysis project Ga0302046, IMG submission 200261) | Soil microbial communities from uranium-contaminated site in the Upper Colorado River Basin, Wyoming, United States - RVT147D111 (version 2) ...
CCACCCGCAGGCAGGTCCTCGAAGAGTTCGCCCGGGTGTGGCCGGACTTCACCGCGACGCTCGGCGTGCAGGAGCCGTTCGCCGGCACCATCCGCTTCAAGTGGCTCGTGCGCCTGCCCGCCGGTGAAATGGCGGCGTTCCTGGACGACCCCGAGGGCTGGATCGCCGCCCGCTACGGAGGCGGCAAGTTCAAGATGAACCTCCACCACGGCCTGCACTTCGTGAACACCAGGAACTTCAAGCCGTCCGGCGACCCCCTCTGGGCCGGGGTGCCGGCGCTCGACCTGGAGTAGCCAGTATCGAGGACTGCCACGGCGTCGCCGGGGCGCCCCGAGCGTCGGGGGTTCGGGGGCCATGTCGGGGCCCCATGAGGAGGAGCGAGGCGATGCCGAGCGATGAGACACGGAGGGTGCTCAAGCTGTTCGGCGTGGCCGTCACCAACCTCGAGGACGCCATCGACCAGGGCCAGCCGTTCGAGCAGATCATGAAGTGGGACGCCGAGCTGGCCGACCGTACCCGCGAGGTGCTGGCCCTGGTGGATCGCCTGCGCAGCCGCCGTATCGGGTGAGCCGGTGCGCGACGCCTCCGGGACCGAGCTGTCCCTGCCGCAACCGCCCCGCCGGATCGTGTCGCTCATCCCGTCCGTCACCGAGACCCTCTGCCACCTGGGCCTCGCCGACGCGCTGGTCGGCGTCACCGCCTACTGCGTCGAGCCCCGCGACGTCGTGCGCGGCAAGACGCGCATCGGCGGCGAGAAGGATCCCGACCTCGAGAAGATCCGCGCGCTCGCGCCGGACCTCGTCGTCGCCAATGTCGAGGAGAACGTGCGCGAGCACGTCGAGGCGCTCCGGGGCTGGGGCCTCGCGGTGTGGGTCACGTACCCGCGCACGGTGGCCGAGGGCCTGGCGATGATCCGCGAGCTGGGCGAGGTCACCGGCACCCGCGAGCGCGCCGAGGCGATCCTGGCCGAGCTGGAGCCGCTCCACGGGCGCGTGCGGGCGGCCACGGCGCGGCGACCGGCGGTGCCGGTCTTCTACCCCATCTGGCGGCGGCCGTGGATGACGATCGGACGCGACACCTACATCCACGACCTGCTGGCGGTGTGCGGCGCCGCCAACGTCTTCGCCGACCGGCCCGAGCGCTATCCGACCGTGACGCTCGACGAGATGGCCGCCCGGCGCCCGGCGGTCATCGTCCTGCCCGACGAGCCGTTCCGGTTTCGCCGCGCGCACCTGGCGGATTTCGCGCCCTTCGCCGACGTGCCCGCGGTGCGGGACGGCCGCATCCACCTGGTGGACGGCAAGCCCTTCTCCTGGCACGGTCCCCGGATCGGCGAGGCGCTGCGCACGCTCCCCGCACTGTTCGGCGCCGCCGATGGCTGACGTCTGTCCCCGCTGCAGCGCGGACGTCCCCGGCGAGCGCTGCCCCCGGTGCGGACTCGTCGTCGCGCTCTACCGGGCCTCGCTGGAAACGCTCCGCCGCGGTCCGGCGCCGGCCACGGCGGCGGTGTTCCGGCCTCTCGCCCGACCCGCGACCCCCGGGCCCGCCACTCCGGCCGGAGCCGCCGCGCCGGCGGCCAGCCGCCATCTTCGCTTCCACGGCTCGGCCGGCGGGCTCTTCGGCATCCAGGTCGTCAACGTGCTGTTGACGCTGCTGACGCTCGGCGTCTACTTCTTCTGGGGCAAGGCCCGCGTGCGCGCGTACCTGCTCGGGGCGACCGGGCTGGAGGACGACCGCTTCGCCTATCACGGCACCGGTCGCGAGCTGCTCGTCGGCTTCGCCAAGGGCGTGGCCGTGCTGTTCATCCCCGTCGCGCTGCTCAGCATCCTGCCGCAGGTGTACGGTGTCCGCGGCGAGGTGACGAGCGCCCTCGCCTTGCTGCTGTGGCTGACCGGCCTGCTGCTCGTGCCGGTCGCGATGGTCGGCGCCCGCCGCTACCGGCTCAGCCGGACCTCGTGGCGGGGCATCCGCTTCTCGTTCCGCGGGCGGGCGCGTGAGTTCGTGGGGATCTTCGTGGTGGGGACGATCCTGACCTCGCTCACGCTGGGGATCTACTACCCGGTCTTCGCCACCCGGCGGCAGGCGTTCATGATCGGGCATTCGTACTTCGGCTCCCGCCGGCTCGACTTCGACGGCCGCGGCCGCGACCTGCTCGCGCCCTTCCTCGTCATGCTCCTGCTCTTCCTGCCGACGCTGGGCCTGTCGTGGTTCTGGTTCTCGGCGCGGCGGCAGCGGTACTTCACCGCCCACACGCGCTTCGGCGCCACCCGCTTCCGCTCGGCGGTCACGGGCGGCCGGCTGGCGTGGCTGTCCATCAGCAACGTGCTGGCCGTCCTGCTCACGCTGGGGCTGGCGTGGCCGTGGGCCGTCGTGCGCGGGCTGCGCTTCACCTTCCGGTACGTGACGCTGGAGGGACCGCTCGACGTCGCCGACATCCGGCAGGACGCGCAGGCCGCCTCGGCGACCGGCGAGGGGCTGGCCGGCCTGCTCGACGCCGACTTCGGCGTGAGCTGAGCCCGCCGGTGCCGGCGCCGGGGGGCCGCGTCTGGGACGCCTCCTACCTCGACGGCCGCACGCCGGTGCGGCGGCCGGCGCGGGTGGCCATCGGCCAGTCCGGGCTGGAGATCACGCTGCTGGAGAGCGGGACGGCGTTCCGCTGGCCGCTCGGCGAAGTCCGCCAGACCCAGGGCTTCTACGAAGGCGAGCAGGTCCGGCTCGAGCGTGGCGGCGACCTGGCCGAGACGCTGCTCATCGGCGATTTGGCGTTCCTGTCCGCGCTCCGGGCCGCCGCGCCCCAGGCCGCCGGGTTCCACGACCCCTCCCACCGCCGGTTCCGGCTCGGACTCACGGTCCTGGCCGCCCTCGCCGCGGTCGCGGTGGGAGGCGGCCTGTACGTCTGGGGCATCCCGGCGCTGGCCGACGTGGCCGCGGCCCGCGTGCCGGCGGCCTGGGAGATCGCGCTCGGCGAGGCCGCCGTGGCCCAGCTGGCCCCGCCGGCCCAGCGCTGCCACGATCCCGAGCGCCAGCGCCGCCTCGACGAGGTCGCCGGCGTCCTCCTGCGCACGCTGCCGGAGTCGCGCTATCCCTTTCGCGTCATCGTCGTCGACCATCCCCTGGTGAATGCCTTCGCCGCGCCCGGGGGCGTCGTCGTCGTTTTCCGCGGTCTGCTCGAGCGGACCGGCAGTGCCGAGGAGCTCGCGGGCGTCCTCGCCCACGAGATGCAGCACGTCCTCCACCGCCACGCGACGCGCGCGATCCTGCGCCAGGCGTCCACCGGCATCCTGCTCGCCGCCCTGGTGGGGGACGTCGGCGGCGTGATGGCCTTCGGCATCGAGGGCGCGCGAATGCTCGGCGACCTCCGTCACAGCCGCGAGGCCGAGCACGAGGCCGACCGTGACGGCCTGCGGATGCTGCAGGCGGCCGCGGTGGATCCCGAGGGGATGCTGGCGTTCTTTCGCGCGCTCCAGCCGGTCGAGCGCGCGGTGCCGGCCGCCGCGCGCTACCTGTCGACCCACCCCGGGCCCGGCGATCGCCTGCAGGCGCTGGCCGCGCTGGCCGCCGTGCCCTCCCGGCCCACGGTGAAGCTGCTGCCCGGGTACGACTGGGCCGACATCAAGAAGATCTGCGCCGCCGGGCGCCGCGCGGGTGCGCCGCTATGAGCGTCGCTTCTCGGCGTCCGCTCGCTCGATGAGCGCCCGGACCCGGGCGGGCAGCGCCGGGGTGGCCGTGAGGCGGATGCCGAGCGGCGTCAGCGCGTCGTCGATGGCGTTGGCGATCGCCGCCGGCGGCGAGATGGCGCCGCCCTCGCCCAGGCCCTTGGCGCCCAGGGGGTTGCGCGGCGAGGGGTACTCGAGGTGCTCGCAGTCGATGAACGGCAGGTCGTCGGCGCGCGGCACCGCGTAGTCCATCAGCGAGCCCGCCAGCAGCTGGCCCGTCTCGTCGTAGGCCATGTCCTCGAAGAGGCCGCCGCCGACGCCCTGGGCGACGCCGCCGTGCACCTGGCCCTCCACGATGATCGGGTTGATCACGGTGCCGCAGTCGTGGGCGACGAGATACCGGAGCAGGCGGACGGCGCCGGTGTCAAGGTCGACCTCGACCTGGGCCACGTGCACGGCGCTGGCGAAGGTGACGGTCGGCACGTGGTGATAGGCGGTGGCGTCGAAGTCCGCGCTCGCCACCCCGGGCCTGGCAAACGTCGGGATGGCCGCCTGGACGACGCGGGCCAGCGGCACCGCGGTGGCGCGGGCGCCACGGACGAACACCTGGCCATCCTCGACCTCGATGTCGGCCTCGGCCGCCTCGAGCAGCGCGGCCGCCGCCGTGACCACCTTGGCCCGCACCGCGCGGGCGGCGTCGGCGATCGAGTTGCCGGCCGTCACCCCGCTGCGGCTGGCGAACGTCCCGACCCCGAACGGCACGGTCGCCGTGTCGCCGCCGGTCACGGTGACGTGCTCCAGCGGCACGCCGAGGACGTCGGCGCAGACCTGCGCGAACGAGGTCTCGTGGCCCTGGCCGGAGTTGACGGCGCCCGTCGCCACCACGGCATGGCCGGCCAGGTCCAGCGTGACGCGGGCGCCCTCGTAGGGGCCGATCGCCGTGCCCTCGACATAGCCCGAGATGCCGATGCCGCGCCAGACGCCCCGCTCGCGCAGCGCCGCCTGCTCGCGCCGGAACGCCTCGTAGCCGGCCGCCCTCAGGGCGGTGTCGAGCACCTCGCGGAAGTCGCCGCTGTCGTAGACGAGCGGGTTGCCGTCCCGGTAGGGCATGCCGAGGTCCCACGGCAGCTCGGCCGCCGTCAGGTAGTTGCGCCGGCGCACCTCGGCCGGGTCGAGGCCGAGCTGGCGGGCCAGGCCGTCCACCGCGCGGTCCATCGCGAACACGGTCTCCGGCCGGCCGGCGCCGCGGTAGGGCGCGTTCGGCGTCTTGTGCGTGACCACGCCGCGGAACGTGACGTCGAGGTCGCGCACGCGGTGGGGGCCCAGCAGGTGGGCGACCGTGTTGTAGGGCAGCACGATGCCCCAGCAGTTGTAGGCGCCGAAGTCGAGCCAGATGTGGTCGCGCACGCCGAGGATGGTGCCGTCGCGGCGCGCGGCCAGGCTGATCCGGTGCGTCTGGTGGCGGGCGTGGGCCGAGCCCATCATGTGCTCGCGCCGGTCCTCGATCCACTTGACCGGGCGGCCGAGGGCGCGGGCGGCCAGCGGCACCAGCACGTCCTCGGGGTAGCCTGAGGCCTTGGTGCCGAAGCCGCCGCCCAGGTCGGGCGCGATCACGCGGACGCGGTGGGGCGGCAGCTCGAGCGCCGCCGCCAGTCCCTGCTGGACGAAGTGCGAGACCTGGGTGCTGTTCCAGGTCGTGAGCGTGCCGTCGCGCCGGTCCCACTGCGCCACCACGCCGCGGCCCTCGAGCGGCATCCCGACGTAGCGCTGGATGGCGAACGTCTCCGTGAACACCGCCTCGGCGGCGGCGAACGCACGGTCGGCGTCGCCGACGGCGTGGTGGAAGCCGACGGCCACGTTCGTGTCCCACTCGGGGTGGACGAGCGCGGTGCCGGGCCCGGCGGCCGCCACCATGTCGACGACCGCCGGCCGCGGCTCCCACTCGACGTCGATGCGCTCCAGCGCGTCCTCGGCGCGCGCACGGTCGTCGGCCACGACCATGGCGACGATCTCCCCGACGTAGCGGGCGCGGTCGCGGCACAGGGCGTACTGCGGCGCCTGGCGGAGGTCGAAGTGGACGGCGGCGGCCAGCCCGGGCGGGGGCGCGCCGAAGAGCGGCAGCGGCCTCAGCCAGGGCTCGAGGTCGGTGAACGCGTAGACGCCGGCCACGCCGGGCATGGCCCGGGCCGCCTTCGTGGCCAGTCGCACGATGCGCGCGTGGGCGTGGGGGGAGCGCAGAAAGGCGGCGTGCAGCAGACCGGGCAGGGTCACGTCGTCGATGAAGCGGCCGTTGCCCCGGAGGAAGCGCGGGTCCTCCCGGCGCCGGACGGCGGCGCCGAGGTACTTGGCGCCCAACTAGGACTTGGTGCGTTCGGGGAGCAGCCAGTCCAGCCAGGGGCCGAGGACGGCGATGAACAGCCCCGGGACGGCGACGCCGCTGATGAGGCCCAGGATGGCGAGGAACACGAGCGAGATGGCCGTGGTCACGGCGTCGAGCAGGAGGTCCATGGCCGTCAATTATCCTCGCTCGACCGTCGGATGTCGAGCATGGCGGGGACCCCCGGGATCGGACCGGCCGACTCCACCCGCGTGATGCGCGTCATCCGCTCGATGATCTCGCGGATGCGCTGCGAGGCGGTGATCGCCCGGTCGATCCAGCGGACCTGGGGGTCCTCGCCGGGCAACCGCCGCTGCAGCAGCTCCAGCGAGCCCACGATCACGGTGAGGGGGTTGTTGATCTCGTGGGCGGCGGCGTTGGCCACGAGCGTGATGGCGCGCAGGTCGAGCACCTCGCGCCGGGCCGCGTCGAGCGCCTCGCGGGGGCGGGCGTCGCGCAGCATCATGATCTCGTACGGCCGGCCGTCGTGGTCGACCCGGCGCACGTTGAGGTCCACCGACCGCACGGAGCCGCCGGCGGGTCGATAGGGAAGCCCGAACCCGGTGGCGGCGCCCGCGCCGGCCGCCTCGACGGCGAGCGCCTCCCACCGCCCGCGGTCCTCGGGGTCCTCGGGCCAGAAGTCGCGGGCGTCGCGCCCCAGCAGGTGCTCGCGCGGACAGCCGGTCAACGCGGAGTCGGCGCGGTTCGTCTCGAGGATGCGCCGGGTGGCCGGATCGACGATGCGAATGGCCTCCGACGCCTCGTCCAGCAGCGCGCGGAAGCGGCGCTCGGCCGCGGACAGCCGCTGTCGCTCCACCACGCTCTGGAAGAGCTGGCCGAGGAGGCCGATGCCGCCCACGTAGGCGACGAGGAAGTGCGGCCACGTGCTCGCGAACTTGGCGAGGCCCTCGCGGCCGAGCATCGCGTACCCGAGCAGGGTGGCCAGGAACGTGGCGACGCCGACGGCCAGGGCGTGCAGGCTGGAGACGCGGCCGCGGCGGGTCGCCAGCCAGTGCACGAGGCCGCCGACCACGGCGGCGCACAGCACGCTGACGATGCCCGGCAGCGTTCCCGACCCGCCGAGCCACCACCACCGGTAGACCACCACCATGCCGGCGGCGAGCAGCCCGGCCGTCCAGCCCTCGAACAGCGCGATGAGCGCCACCGGCATGTTGCGCGCGTCGAAGTACACGTCGGGGGCGACCTGGATGCGCGCGATGGCCAGCCACACTCCGAGCGTCCCGAACGCGAGCCCGTTCAGGACGTGGCGGGTCGTGCGGAGTCGCGGGCGACGCTCACCGAGGCGATCGAGGGTGAAGGAGTAGAACAGGACGCCGAAGGTGAGGGTGCCGGCGGCCTCGACCAGGTGGTGAAGGTCGATCGCTCACTCCACTTCGAGGACCATCTCGATCTCGACCGGAATGCCGACCGGCAGCCCGGCCATGCCGACCGCCGAGCGCGCGTGCTTGCCGATCTCCTCGCCGAACACCTCGACCATCAGGTCGGAGAAGCCGTTGATCACCCTGGGCTGGTCGCCGAAGCCCTCGGCCGAGTTGACCATGCCCAGCACCTTCACCACGCGCTTGACGCGGTCGAGACTGCCGAGCGCCGCCCGGGTGGTGGCGAGCAGGTTCAGGCCCACCTCGCGCGCCGCCTGGTAGCCCTGCTCGACCGTGAGGTCGCGCCCGACCTTGCCGCTCACCGACGGCTTGCCCTCCGGGCGCAGCGGCCCGTGCCCGGCCAGGAAGAGCAGATTGCCCGTGCGCACGGCGCTGACGTAGTTGGCCATCGGCCTGGGCGGGTGGGGCAGCGTGATGTTCTTTTCCTTGAGTCGAGCCTCCGCGCTCATCGCGCCTCCTCGGTCCACGAACTTCACGTCGCGAATGACAACAGCGCGAGCATCGTGGCACACTACGCCGTGCCCGTCAAACCTGAGCCCGCCACGCCGGCCCCGGCGGCGACCCTGGTCCTCCTGCGCGATCGTCCCGCCGGCGGCGTGGAGTGCCTGCTGATGCGGCGCCACCTCAGGAGCAAGTTCGCCGCCGGCGACTTCGTCTTCCCGGGCGGCAAGATCGAGGCGGACGACATCCCGGACGATGCCGCGGCCTGGTGCCGGGGTCTCGACGTCAAGGAGGCCGCCCGGCGTCTGAGCCTCGAGCATGCGCCCCGCACCGCGCTCGGCTTCTGGATCGGCGCCATCCGCGAGACGTTCGAGGAGGCCGGCCTGCTGCTGGCCGTCGATGCCGAGCAGCGCGCGGTGGCGCTCGGCGCGCCGCGCTTCGCAGAGCACCGCCGCGCCTGCCAGGCCGACAACCGCGCGTTCTGGACGATGGTCCGCGCCGAGCGCCTGCGGCTCACGACCGACCGGGTCGTCTACTTCGCCCACTGGATCACGCCGGAGGAGCAGCCGCTGCGCTTCGACACCCGTTTCTTCGCGGCGCCGGCGCCCACCGGCCAGGAACCGACCGGCGACGACCACGAGATGACCGATCTGAAGTGGCTGACGCCGCAGGAGGCCGTCGAGGCCCAGCGCCGCGGCGAGATCACGCTGCGCAATCCCACCGTGAAGAACCTCCTGCTCTTCGACGGGGCCGCGTCCACCGCGCACGCCCTCGAGCGGGTCCGCGACCGTGAGGTTCGCACGATCCGCCCCCGCGTCGTCATGGAGGGCGACCAGCGCAGGATCCTGATGCCGGGGGATCCGGGCTACTTCTAGGCCCGGGCAAGCGACCCTCGGCGTCGTGGCGCATCACCACCCGGCTGGCGTCGCACGCCGGGCGCCGGCGTCCCGCTCGGCCCCTCACCGACACAATAGGTCACCGATTTCTTGACAACAGAACGATGCGTATGGCATTGGAGCAGTGGCCAGCTCGAGCGCTCGGGTCGGATCACGGGGGAACCGCCATGCGGATCAGGACGATGTGCAGCGCCGTGCTCTTCAGCCTCCTGGCGGGAACCGCCGGGACGGCCTTCGCCCAGGGCGGCGGCGCGGACGAGGAGGTGAGGCGGGCGGTCGAGCGCGCGGTCGGATCCTCGATCGCGTCGTCGGTCGCGGAATCCCTGTCGCGCAGCATCGTGAGCGAGGGGCTCCAGCTGATGCCGAGAGCCACCCTCTTCACCAGCCCGTTCTACAACCGGACCGAGGGCGACTTCGACTTCGGGTCGTTCGAGGCGGATACCTACGGCGGCGTCGTCGGCGGGCTGTTCAAGGTCCACGACATCTTCCTGATTCACGGCGCGGTGGCGGGGGCGGCCCTCACGACGGACGTCACGTTCGACGGCGACAAGACCAGCATCGACGCGCACTTCATCGAGTTCCGCCTCGGCGGCGACCTGGTCTTCCTGAACACGCAGCCCGTCAAGGCCTGGCTGACGCTGGAGGGCGGGGTCTCCAACTTCGACACCGAGCTGACGGACAGCATCTGGGCGTGGAGGGCGGGACCGTCGGCGACCGTGAGCGTGCGGGGCGGGAACGTGCTGTTCGAGCCCAACGTCGGCTTCTCGTTCTCGAACACGTTCGAGGACGACGACGCCGATACGACGACCACCTTCCAGACCGGCTTCAGCGTGAAGTATCGCGGCGACAAATGGCGGCCCCAGCTCAATTTCGGCTACGCGAAGGTCATCGACCCGGACCTCGGCGACGACGGTTTCATCTCGGTGGGCCCCGAGATCCTCTATGCGGTGACGCCGTCGGTGCTGGTCGGCGCGGCCTACAGCTACGGGACCCCGCTCACGTCGGGCATCGACGTGGACTCCCACACGGTGACGCTGCAGGCGCGCTGGACCTTCTGACCCGACCGATTCGGGTGTAGAACAGGGCCGTGACGGTCCGGAGTCTCGTCGCGGCGGTCGCGCTCGCCATCGGCGCCCTGGCGGTCCACGGGTGGGCGGCCGGGGCCGGCATCGGCGACATCATCTCGGACTTCCTCTACTACCAGGAAGAATTGAAGGTGAAGGCGCCGGCGCGTCCGGTCGCCGAGGTCGTCACCGGGATCGGCGAGCGCTACCTGGCGCTCGTCGACGTCGACGGCGCCGTCCGGGTCTGGGACTTCGAGACCGGTGGGCAAGTCGCGCTGGACGGCCGGCGGCCGCCCCGGGTCCGGGCGCTGTTCCCCAGCCAGCGCGGCGCTAACCTCATCGTCGCCGAGTCCGACGGGCGCGTCTACGAGACCGCCGGCATGTCGTTCGCCACGAAGGCCACGCTGCTCGCCGCCGGCGCCGCGACCGACGCCGTCGCGGTATCGCCGCGCGCGCCCGTGGTGGCGGCGGCCGGCGGCGGCCGGCTCCAGGTCTTCAATCTGGTCACGAGGCAGACGGTCGCGGTGCCGGTGGAGGACCGGGTGCGCAGACTGTCGGTCTCGGACGACGGACGGTTCGTCGCCTACGAGGCCGGCTCCGTCGCCCGGGTGCTCGACGCCGATGGCCGGGCCTCGCTCCCGCTCGAGCCGGCCGGGCCCGCCGTCAGACTCCGCTTCTACTACGACGCCGCCGGCGCGCTGGGCCTGGCGCGCCAGGATTCGCCGACGCGCCTCAGCCTCTACAAGCACGACGGACAGGCCTTCGTCAGGGCGGGCGACCACACGTTCGGCGCCGTCCCCGGCGACTACTGGATCCGGAACGACCGGCAGATCTACTGGACGAGCAAGGACACCCTCAACGTGTCGCCGCTCGGCGCCGCACGGGGCAGGACCGTCTTCAAGGCCAGGGAGCCGATCGCGTACGTCCGCCCCGTCAAGGCCGGTGACGACCTGCTGATCGTCCAGCGCAGCGGCGTGATCGGGGTGCTGAGCGCAAAGACCGGCAGGCTCGTGGCCACGGCGATCAGCACCGAGAACGGCTGGGCCGTGATCGACTCGAGCAAGCGCTATGACGGGTCCACGATCGGAGGCCGGGAGATCGCCTGGGTGATCCAGAAGACCGACCTCGACCTCGAGAAGTTCGCGCGGCATTTCTACGAGCCCGGACTGCTGCTCCACTACGTGAGCCCGCAGCAGCTCGCGTTCGCCTCGGCCGGCCACCAGGGCCCGATCCCGTTGCCGCCGGCCGTCAGCGAGGTGAAGCTGCTCGAGAACGTCGCCGGCTCGGGCCGCACGGTCGTGCTGGCCACCGCCCGCAACGTCAAGGACGACGTCGCCGGCGTCGAGGTGTACCACAACGGCAAGCGCGTGCCCGACGGCGCCCGGATCACGGACGAGACTGCGCGCCGGGACGACCTGCGGTTCAGGTCGACGGGGTTCGAGATCCATCCCGCGCCGGGGCCCAACACCGTGTCGGTGATGGGCGTGGGGCGCCTGGGGATCGAGGGGCCCACCAGGCAGCTGACCTTCGACCGCCCGGGGACGCCGAGCCGCGCGCTCCACGTGATCGCGGTCGGCATCGACCAGTATGGAGCGCCGTCGCTCAGGCTCGGCTACGCCAGGCGGGACGCCGAGACCATCGCCCGGCTGATGCGGGCCTCCCGCGGATTCGACCGGATCGAGGTCGCCGAGCTCTACGACTCGAACGCGCGGCGCGAGTCCATCCTGACCACGCTGCGGACGACCGCGGCCGCGGCGTTGCCCGGCGACGCGATCCTGGTCTATCTGGCCGGCCACGGCATCGCCGTCCAGGGCGGCTGGTATTTCCTCTCGCCGGCGATCACGGAGCCCGAGGAGAGCGAGATCGTGCGCCTGTCGGTCTCCGCCGAGCAGATCGCCGCCACGCTGAAGGAGTCGAGGGCCTCGCGCATCGTGCTCATGATCGATTCGTGCAACTCGGGCGCCGTGGTGAAGGACATCAAGGGACTGCTCCAGAACCGCGTGTACACCCGGCTCGGCCGGGCGACCGGCTTCGCCGTGCTGGCCGCGTCCCGCCAGGACCAGGCCGCCCTCGAGCGCGTCACGCTCGGGCACGGCGTGTTCACGGCCGCCGCGGTGGCGGCCCTGACCGGCGCCGCCGACCGCAACGCCGACGCGCACGTGACGGCGCGCGAGCTGGCGGCCTATCTCTCGCGGCAGATCCCGACGCTCGCGACCGAGCATCTGAACGAGATCCAGATCCCGGTGGCCTACGCCCCGAGCGAGGACTTCATCGTCCGGTCACTGCGGTGACCGGGTGGCGCACGCTGCTCCTCGTGCCGGCCGCGGCGGTGGCTCTCGGCGCGGCGGGAGCGGCGGTCGGAAGCTTCAGGGACTGCCCGCACTGTCCCGAGATGGTGCCGGCGACGCCGGGGACGTTCGTCATGGGCGATCCCTCGGGTCGGGTCGCCGGCGCGCAGCCCCTCCGCCGCGTGACGATCGGGCACCGGTTCGCGTACAGCAAGGAGAGGGTCAGCGTCCAGGACTGGAAGCAATGCGTGCAGGCCGGCGTGTGCCAGGGCGTGAGCGCCTCCGGCACCGCCACCCTCGACCCGGTCGTCATGGTGTCGTGGGTCGACGTGCAGCAATACCTGCTGTGGCTCAGCCTGGAAAGCGGGGCCGAGTACCGGTTGCTCAGCGAGGCGGAATGGGAGTACCTCGCCCGGAGCGCCGCCGGCTTGGGCGCGGATGGACTGGAGTGGACGAGCGATTGCTGGCATGCCGACTACACCGGCGCGCCCAACGACGGCGGCTCCTGGGACACGGGCGGCGATTGCCGCTACCACGTGGCGCGCGGGCGCCGGCCCGGCGAACCCGAGCCCTCGGTCACCCGGCGCTATCGGGTCCTCTTCGACGCGAGGGACGCGGCGCTCGGCTTCCGCGTGGCGCGGACGCTGCGGAACTGATGACTCTCGTGGAATCCGGTGCCGCCGGGGGCCGGGCGCGGGGGTCGGGGGCGCGCCGGCACGGCTCGCTCGGGCCCCCCATCCCCCGAGGGGGCTGGGGCGTCGGCCAGTCGAATCGTGGGCGGCTCGCTCGCCGCGCCCTGCGCTCGAACGGCGACGACGGCTCGCCATGACGGCGCGCCCCCCACCCCCCCCCCCCCCCCCCCGCGGCACCACCGTTAG
>Ga0302046_10004100_pt1 | contig 12998 bp, 13 predicted proteins | sample RVTome_11_FD_200261 | JGI IMG/M metagenome (GOLD analysis project Ga0302046, IMG submission 200261) | Soil microbial communities from uranium-contaminated site in the Upper Colorado River Basin, Wyoming, United States - RVT147D111 (version 2) ...
TAAGTTGCTCTATCTTACTATGACAGATCAATTTATCTTCGATCAGGTGATTCCACCTGATCGAAGATTGATCTAGCGATGCAGATCCCGGCATGAGCGTTACGACGGCACCCGCGCGCAGCGATATCCGCGTCGACCTGCAGTTCATCGCCGACATGATCGCGCCGAACAGCCGCGTGCTCGACGTCGGCTGCGGCGACGGCACGCTGCTGGGATATCTCAGCGAGTTCAAGCAGGTGGATGCGCGCGGCATCGAGCTGAGCATGGCCGGCGTGAACGAGTGCGTGAGCGAGGGGCTGTCGGTGATCCAGGGCGACGCCGACACCGACCTGGACGACTATCCGGACGGCGCCTTCGACTACGCGGTGCTCAGCCAGACGCTCCAGGCGACGCGGCATCCGCGCCGCGTGGTCGAGAACCTTGTCCGCATCGGCCGGCGGGCGATCCTGTCCTTGCCGAATTTCGGCCATTGGAAAGTCCGGCTGTCGCTGCTGTCCATGGGGCGGATGCCGCGGACCGACGCGCTGCCCTATCACTGGTACGACACGCCGAACATCCACCTCTGCACGATTCGCGATTTCCTGGTGCTGTGCGAGGAGGTGCAGATCGTCGTGGAGCGCGCGGTGGTGCTCAACGAGCGCGGCAAGCCGCTGCCCCTGCTTGCGACAGGCCGCACCGGCAACCTGATGGGCGCGCTCGCCGTTTTCCAATTGCGAAAAGGCTAAGCCATCCCGGATTTCGTTTCACTTCATCCGGGCTACGTCGTAGCCCGCATGGAGCGCAGCGCAATGCGGGTTCGCTAAGCCTACGCGCCTTAGGATCTTTTTGGCAGGACCAGCTGCGTCTGCACCACCAGCGCCACCAGACGCCCGGCATCGGTCGATATCCTGGTCTGCCAGACCATCGTCGTTCTGCCGCGATGGACCGGCGTCGCTTCGCCCACGATGCGCGCGCCGGCCGGCGCCGCGGCCAGGAAGTTGGTCTTGCTCTCGACGGTCGTCGTGGCCGCACCCTCCGGCAGATTCAGAATGGTCGCTGCCGCCCCCAAGGTGTCGGCAAAGGACATGAGCACCCCTCCGTGCGCAACGGCGGGCCGCGTGCAAAGATCGTCGCGGATCGTGAGCTCGGCGACAACCCGGTCGGGCTCCGCGTGAACGAACTTCATCCCGATCAGGCCCGCGAAGGGCAGCATCTCGCTGTTCAGGCGTTCGAGCGGGTCCATTCAGCGTCCTCCCTGCCGTGTCGGCCCCTAAAGGTTCACCCAGCCTGTTCCCCGATGCCCGAAATCGAAGCGCTCGGGATGCAGCAGCTCGGCCAGGATCTCGAGCGAGTCCGCAATCCGCGGTCCCGGGCGGTTGAAATACTGATTGCCGTCGGTGAGATAGACGCGGCCATCGCGGACGGCGCGCAGCCCGGACCAGCCCGGCTGCGCTGTCAGCGCCGGCATCTCGCGCCGCGTCCGCTCGATGTCGAAGCCGCAGGGCAGGACGGCGATGACCTCCGGGTCTGCTCGCCGCAGGTCGTCCCAGGTCATCCAGGGCGAATGCGCGCCCGCGGTGCCGAACAGGTTCGTTCCGCCCGCCATGGCGACCAGCTCGGGCATCCAGTTGCCGCCTGCCATCAGCGGGTCGATCCATTCGATGCAGGCGATTGTTGGCCGCGCGGCAATTTCCGCGGTCGCGGCTTCGATTCGGGCCATACGCTGCTGGAGCGCGGCGATCAGCGCCCGGCCGCGCGCCGGCGCGCCGAGCGCGTCCGCCACGTTTTGGATGTCGGTCCAGATATCGGCGAGCGCGTCCGGCTTCAGCGTTACGATGTTCGGCGTTGCGTCGAGCCAATCGCAGACAGCCTTGCGAAGGTCCTTCTCGCTGACCGCGCAGACCTCGCATTGCGACTGGGTCACGATAACGTCGGGGCGGAGCGCCTTGAGCGCATCGCCGTCAACACGGTAGACGGAAAGCCCTTCCTGCACGACTGTCTTGACCCGGTTGTCGATGTCCCGTGACGTGCCATGCAGGTCGATTTTGGGCTCGGTGCAGCAGGGCAGCGACGCGACATCGGCCGGGAAGTCGCATTCGTGGCTGCGGGCGACCAGGGCGTCGCGGAAGCCGAGCGCCGTCACGATCTCGGTGGCGCTGGCCAGCATGCTCGCGACGCGCATCGTCGGACTCCTTCGGGTTGCCTCGCTCAGCTCGCCGGCAGGTCGGCCCGCCGTTTGCGCCGCCGTATCCGCAGCATGCCCAGCGCGACCGCGAGGATGCCGACGAGGATCGGGATCAGCGCGATATTGGTGAAGCGCAGCCAGGATTCGAGCGACTCGATGTCCTCGCGCAACGCCAGCTGCACCTGCCGCAGCGCCTTGCGCGTGGTGAGGACCTCTTCGGTGAACTTCGCCGCCGTCGCCTCGACCGCCTTGTCGACGGTCGCTTCGCTGGCGCCTTCCTTTTTCTTCTTGTCGAGCTCGGCGAGATTCTTTTCCGCCTCTTCGAGCTGCTTCCGCAGCCGCTGCTCTTCCGCGCGGAATTGCTGGTCGGCGGCGAGCTTGAGCTCGGCGATCTTGGTGAAGGGCCGCTGCGCCGTGCCGCGGCTGCGCAGGCCGGTGAGGTCGTCCCCGCCGGCGAGGTTCTCGGCCGCGTTGACGACGAAATCGGCATTGTTGGCGAACGGCACCTGGACCCGCTGCCCGAAGAACTCGCGGGTCTGCACCCAGAAGCGGTCCTCCAGGAAGTCCGCGTCGGCAACGACGATGACGTTCATCGGGGCGGTGGACTCGGCGACATACGGCGGTGCGGCCGGCTTTTCTTCCTCTTTCTTCTCCGCGGACTCGGCCGGCGTCGCGTCGCCTGCGGGAGCCGCCTCGGTCTGGGCCGGCTCGGGCTCTGCGGGCTTCTCCGCCGGCGCTGCGGGTGCCGGCTCGGCCTGCGCGACCGCGGCGGGCGCAGCCGCTCGTTCGGCTTTGTCCGCCTTCACATCGGGCTTGTCGGCAGGCTTCGCCTCGCCGGCGCTCTTGTCGTCCGCTTTCTCTTCCTTGTTTACGCTTTCGCCGGCCTTGCCCTCATCCTTCGTCTCGTCTTCCTTCTTCTTCTCGGGCGGCGGGCCGTCCGGGAACATGGACTTCGTGCGCCCACTGATCCGCGCCGCCACGACCATCTGCTTGCCGGACGGCTGGAAGCCTTCCAGGATGGTCAGGATCTTCGGCTGCTCGCCTTCGAGCAGCGTAACGTCGATCTCCTGGCTGTCCGGCGAGGTCGTGATCAGCGGCTCGAATGTAAGCGGCGTGTCCTTCTTTTTCTGCAGGATGCCGGCGCTCTGCAGGTTGAGCAGCGCGATCTGCGAGGTCACGGCGTCGGTCTGCGAGAAGCTGGTATCGCGCACCGCCATCCAGGTCAGGAAGGGCGCGGGGATGATGCGCTTTTCGTCGCCGGCATTGACCATCCGGGCGTAGCGCCTATCGCCGGCAACGCGATCCTTGATCATCTCGACGCCCCAGTGGTCGAGCAGCCGCTCCATGCCCGATGTCACGCGCTCGGGGAACTGGGAATTCCGGCGTCCCGCTGCCGTCTCGTTGTACGGGTCGAGGAAGATCAGCGCCTTGCCGCCGCGCAGCAGGTACTGGTCGATGTTGTAGTAGTCCTTGTCCTCGATCGTGCCGGGATGGACGATCATCAGGACATCGGGCTTGTGCTTCCAGATATCGGCGATGTCGTAGATCTCCTTCACCTCGACATAGTTCTGGAGCTGCTGGACGATGGCCCAGGGCTGGGTCGGCATTCCGCGCATCTGCATCATCATGTCGCCGAACATCGGCCGCGAGCTGAACACGGCGACGACCGGCTTGCCCTTGGTCCCGAGATTGAGGATCAGGCTGGCGATGTCGTATTCGAGAAATTTCTCCCGCTCGATCTGGAAGAACGGGATGACGATCTCCTTCTCGCCGGATTTCGCGGAGAGGCCGAAATAGACCTTTGCCCCGGTGTCGTCGACGGGTACGCCCTGCAGGCCGAGCTGGACCGCCTTGTCCTCGATCTCGGAGAAAGGCTTCGGGTCCTTGACGGCGAGCGTTACGTTGCCGCCGCTCGTCGTCTCGATCACCCGCAGCATGTCCTTCACGCGCACCCCGTAGTTGCCGTAGACCGGCGCAGCGGTGCCGAGCGCATCGGAATAGTAGAGCGTCAGCTCGACCGGCTTCTGCAGCTTGCCGAGGATGTTGCGTGTCCCTTGCGAGAGCGAATAGAGCTTGTCCTCCGTCAGGTCGGCGCGCAGGCCGACGATCCGGCCGGCGGCGACGTTGGCGGCGACGAACAGTGCGATGGCGACGAGCGAGACGACGATCCAGCCGCCCGTCTTGTCCAATGTCCAGCGGAACATGGCGCGATCTCCCTCAGGCGGCTTTCAAGCGGTCGAGCGCGACCACGTTCAGGACGAGGAACAGGCAGATGAGCGCGGCGAAGTAGATGGCATCCCTGAGATCGACGACGCCCTTCGAGATATCGGAGAAATGGTTCATGACGCTGAGCGAACGGAGGAAGTCGGCAACTTCGCCGCTTGCCAGGTCGCCGAGGAAGTTGAGCACGATGGTCGAGCCCATGGCGACCAGCAGGAAGCACAGGGTGGCGGCGAGGACGAAAGCGATCACCTGGTTCTTGGTGAGCGCCGAGACGAAGGAGCCGACCGCAAGAAAGCCGCCGGCCATCAGCAGGCTGCCGAGATATCCCGCCAGGATCGCGCCGTTATCCGGATCGCCGAGATAGTTGACCGTCAGCCAGATCGGAAAGGTGAGCGCCAGCGCGATGGCGGTGAAGGCCCATGCCGAAAGGAATTTGCCGACAACGATCTGGCCCGTGGTGAGCGGCAGCGTCATCGATAGCTCGATCGTCCCGGTACGGCGCTCCTCCGCCCACAGCCGCATCGACAGCGCGGGAATCAGGAAGAGATAAAGCCACGGATGGAAACTGAAGAAGGCGACGAGGTCGGCCTGGTTGCGGTCGAAGAAATTGCCGACGTAGAAGGTCATGACGCCGTTCAGCGCGAGGAAGATGACGATGAACACGTAGGCGACCGGCGTCGCGAAATAGCTCGCCATCTCCCGCCGGAAAATCGTTGCGATACTATGCATGGGCTTGCTGCGGGTTGGTGATTTCACGGAAGACCTCGTCCAGCCGGCCCTGCTCGACGGTGATCTGCTCGACTTCGGCGTCGGCTTCCCGGAGCGCCGCGCTGACCTGGGTGATGATCGATGCGCCGTTGCGCGCACCGACGAAGATGCGGTCGCCGCCTTCCGCCACGACCTTTCCCACGTCGGGCAAGGAAGAAACCGCCGCCTTCACCCTGTCCGGCGTCCGGGTCCGCAGCGACACGCCGTTATGGCGCCAGGAGCGGGCGGCGAGGTCGGCCGGCGTCTCGTCGGCGACGATGCGCCCGTTGGCGATGATGATCGCCCGGCTGCACACCGCCTCCACCTCCTCCAGGATATGCGTCGAGATGACGATCGCCTTGGTCCCCGCCATGCTGCGGATGAGCTCGCGCACCTCGTGCTTCTGGTTGGGGTCGAGGCCGTCGGTCGGCTCGTCGAGGATCAGCACCTCCGGATCGTGCAGGAGCGCCTGGGCCAGGCCGAGGCGGCGCTTGAACCCTTTTGACAGGGTGTCGATCGGCTGCTGCAACACGTCGGAAAGCTGGGTGCGGTGGATCGCCGTGGCGATGCGCGCCTCTGCATCGCTGCCGGAAAGGTTGCGCACGCGGGCGATGAAGGCGAGGAACGCGGCCGGCGTCATGTCGGGCCACATCGGCGCGCCCTCGGGCAGGTAGCCGACCCGCCGCTTCACCGCGATGGGGTTCCGGCGGACGTCGTAGCCGGCGACCCGTGCCGTGCCGGAGGTCGGCGGCAGGAAGCCGGTGATCATCTTCATCGTCGTCGACTTGCCGGCGCCGTTCGGGCCGAGAAAGCCGAGCACTTCGCCCTTTGCGACGTTGAAGGAAATATCGTCGACGGCAGTAATGGGGCCGAAGGTTTTCGAAAGGTGGTCGATCTCTATCATGCCGATCGCCTTGTTCTCGCTATCTTTTTCTTTCGATCCCGGGCCGCGGCCCGGGCGCCATCCGTTTCCGCGCTACGATTTAGGAACGGATGGCAACGGTGCAAGAGGAATAGACAAATCTGCCTCGACTTCAAGGGGTGTTTCGGCGATGGGCGTTGACCGGCACCGATGGGTGGGTTAGCGGTCGCTGTCGGAACGGGTCAAGGAGAGAGCGAAATGGCCGTGAAGCAGGTCGGCGTGGTCGGCGCCGGAACCATGGGGTCCGGGATCGCGACCAATATCGCGCAATACGGCTACCCGGTGCAGGTCGTCGACCGGGGCGCTGCCCAAGTGACGGACGCGCTCGCCAAGGCGCGGCAGTTCTACGCCCGGCAGGCCGAGCGCGGCCGCATGAGCGAAGCGGAGGCGGGCGCCGCCGCGGCGCGGCTGCAAGGTGGCACCGACCTGGGCGCGCTGGCCGGCTGCGACCTTGTGATCGAGGCGGTATTCGAGCGGCTCGACATCAAGGCGGAGCTTTACGGGCGCCTCGTCCCGATCCTCCGGCCCGACTGCCTCCTGGCGACGAATACGAGCTGTCTCCAAGTCGGGGCCCTGGCCGAAACCGTCGACCGGCCCGAACGCTTCCTCGGCATGCACTACTTCAATCCGCCGTCGGTGAACCCGATCGTCGAGGTCGTGCGCGGCGCCCAAACGAACCCGGCGGCAATCGAGACCGCGCTCGCCTTCTGCAAGGCGACGCAGAAGATGCCCGTGCTCTGCCGCGACAGCAGCGGCTTCGCGCTCAACCGCTTCTTCTGCCCTTACTTGAACGAGGCCGTGCGGCTCTATGACGACGGCGTCGCGACGCCGTTCGAGGTCGACCGCGTCGGCTGCGACGTATTCGGCGCCGCGGCAGGCCCCTTCGTCGTCATCAACCTCGTCGGCTCGCGGGTGATGCTGGACGCGCAGTCGAACATGGTCGCGCTCGGGCGGTTCTATGAGCCGGCAAAGTCCGTCGTTCGCGTCGGCGAGCAGGCCGGCAAGTGGGAGATCGGCGACCCTTCGCCGCCGGACGGCGCCCGTGACAGGGTTATTGCCGACCGCCTGCTGGGCGCCACCTTCCTGGCCCTGCTGCAGGAGCTGGACGAGGACGTGGCCACGCCCGCGGATATCGATCTCGGCGCCCGCCACGCCTTCAAGTTCGGCAAGCCGCCCTGCGCCCTGATGGATGCGCTTGGCCGTGCCGAGGTCGAGCGGATGGTCCGGCCGTTCTGCGAGACTTACGGCGCCGCGCTGCCCCGCGGCCTGTCCCGCGTCGGGAAATTGACCGCGCCGCGGGGCTGAAAACCACCTCATTGGACAATACCGTCCGGCGATTTCCGTATATATTTCGGGTGAATGCGGCGCGCGCACGGCCGGTGTCGGCTGCCGGCGCGCCTTCCGGAGCGCAAAGAGGATGATGACGATACCGTTTGCAGGCGGACGGCGGCTGGCCCGGCCGGTCCGCCCGTGGCATGGCCAACGCCCCGCAGCCTTGCTGTTGCGGAGCGTTCTGCTGGTGATGCTGACTGAGCCGGCCCTGGCCGCGGACGAGATCCGAGGCCCCGGTAACGTGCTTTCCGGCAACGAGATCACCGTCGGCACCAAAACCGTGACATTGTTCGGTATCTCGGCGCCGGACTTGAAGGATACCTGCGAGATTAACGAGGCGAAGATCAAGTGCGGCGTCGTCGCTTGGGCGGAGCTGGTCAAGCTGGCCGACGGCCAACAGGTATCCTGCGACAGCGAGGAGCTTCCGGTCGGCGTCGCGCCGCCCAAGTCGGACAAGCCGGTGATCCTCGCGACCTGCTATATCGGCGAGACCGACCTCAACGAGGCGATGGTTCGGTCCGGCTGGGCGCGGGCGGCGCCGAAGCAGTCCGACCGCTATGAAGTGGACGAGAACGACGCCAAGGAATCGAGCCGCGGCCTCTGGGCGAACCATACGAAAAGGGCGGGCGGGCGGCGGCGTTAGTGTTTTTGTAAGCCTACTCCGGCAATAATTATGGTTAACAGGAAAGAAATAAAACCCAAAATCATGGTTAATTACTAATTAAGTATTATTTTTTGTCTCCCAATCGGCGGCTACGCTCCCCGTAATATTTAATCACTTGTGGCTCCGCCGCCCGGAAGGCGTGGCGCAGGACATCAGCGGGAGCATCGTCGGCCATGAGAAAGAATATTTTGGCGGCCGCCGTTATTTTTATAATTTCTATGAGTTTTTCGCATGTTGACGCTGGCGTGTCGCCGGACCCGGATGCGGCCAGGGCAGATACCGGCGTGAGCAAGGTCTCGGTCTCGATCAAAAGCCTCGCCTTCAATTCGAACGGTAATGCCGACGCTGTCGCGAGCGATGGCGCGGCCGAGACGCGGGCGTCCGCCGGCGCCGTTTCGGTCGTCGATTCCGATGGCGGGAAGGGCGGCTCCGCGTCCGTCGCCGCCGAGGGCGACGAGGCGGCCGCGGCCGGCGCCGCGGGCATCTACGTCACGACTTCCGACGATACCTGCATGGGGTCCTCCGGAGTTGGCGGACAGGGCGACGCCTTCGGGTTTTCGGTCGGATCCACCTGGACCGACTCGAACTGCATCATGCTCAAGAATGCGCGCGAGCTGCAGGCGCAGGGCCACCACAAGGCCGCCAGAGCGCGGCTCTGCATGGACGAAGATAACGCGATGGCGTTCGAGCTGACGGGCCAGCCCTGTCCGCGCCAGCTGGCGTCGACCCAGGCGGTGCTGGCCAAGCTGCGCGCCGTCGATCCCGACTATGTCGCCGCCGCCGAGCCCGGGCTGCAGCTCGCCGCGCTCGGCAACGCCGGCCGGGACGCCGCCGGCGCGGATGAAACGCCGCATACGAGCACGCTGCTCGCGATGGTGCAGTCGTTCGTCCAGAACGTCGCCGGCGCCCTCGCGACTCCAGTGGCCGGTTTGGCAAACCCGTATCCGTACGACGGAATCGAGTAGGCGCGGACCGAATCGCTTCGGGTATTTTCAGGAAATTTGGCGCGCCCGGGAAGACTCGAACTCTCAACCTATCTGATCCATAGTCAGCTTCGGAACGTCATTCGAGGTCATCCGGCGTCCCGCCGCATCATACTTTTTGGCAGATATCTGCCATTCCCGTTGACAAGCGTCGCCGTCGAACCGCAGTTTCGCGCTGGCTCTATTGACCATTCTATGACCATTGGAGCGTGCCAGCCGTGCCACGGCGCAGCGACGTCGCCCTCACCGTCCGCCTGATCGAGCGGCTCAAGCCGCGCGCGGCGCAATACGCTGTGTTCGACAGCCGCGTGACCGGGCTGATGGTCATCGTCCATACGTCCGGCCGTAAGGCCTTCGCGGTGCGCTATGTCACGGCTGCCGGCGTCCGCCGCAACAAGACCATCGGCGACTGCAGCCTCGCCACCGCCGAAGGCCCGGACCGCGCCAGGCGGCGCGCGCAGGCGATCTTGGACGCCGCCGCGGCGGGGGAGGAACCTGCCCCAGCAGGAGGACGATGCGCGCACCCGCGCGCGCAGCCGGCAGCTACGAGGCCGTGGTCGAGGACTTCATCGAGAAGTGGGCGAAGCCGCGCCAGCGCACCTGGTCGGAGACCCGCCGCATCCTGCTCACGAGCGGCGCGGCATGGCGCAAGCGCCCGTTCGCCGGCATCACCAAGGCCGACGCCTACGACGTGCTGGACGCCATCCTGGCCGACGACATGCACGCCAAGGCGCGCGTGACGCTGGCCTGGTGGCGGGCGCTATGGCAGTGGGCGTGGAAGCGCGAGATCGCGCGCGCGCCCGTCATGGACGCGGTCGAGATCGAGATCGAGCGGCGCGTGCGGGAACGCCGCTACAGCGACGACGAGATCAGGAAGGTGTGGGCCGCGGCCGACGCGCTGCCGCCCGTCTGGGGAGGCTACGTCAAACTCTGCATCCTGCTCGCGCCCCGCAAGACCGAGCTCGCCGCGGCGAGCTGGACGACGCCGAGCGCCCGACCCTCTGGACCGTCCCGCACGAGCGGACCAAGTCGAACAAGCGGGTCAAGCGCAAGCGCATCTACCTGGTGCCGCTGCCGCCGCTCGCCCAGCGCATCGTCCGCGCGCTGCCGAAACGCGAAGACGCGCCCGACCTCCTGTTCCCGGGCCGCCGGGCGGGCCAGCCGCTCAACTCGGGCATGTGACTGGTCGACAAGATCCGGGAAAAGTCCGGGGTCGAGGACTGGACCTTCCACGCCTGCCGCGACACGGCCTCGAGCTGGCTGCAGGACCGGGGCCGCACCGAATACGAGCGGGGCCTGGTACTCAACCATTCCGGCCCGGGCACCGTCACCGCAGACTACAGCCACGGGTATCCGCTCAAGATGAAGCGCGCGCTGCTCGAGGAATGGGCCGACCACGTCGCCGGCGTCGTCAAGCCGGGCGTCGCGGTGCTGACCTAAGCGCGGTGCGCCGGTGCGCTATTCCAACTCCATTTTTTCGACTATGCGAGGTTGTAGCAGCTTTCGGCCGTTGCTAGCATAGCGGTCAAGATCGCTTTAAAACAGGGCTGGGCGATGAAATTGTCGGCGCTTTATGTGGCTGCTTACGACGCTATTTGCGGCAAGCATCCGTATCACCGGCCATGGCACTTCCAATGGCTCTGGATCAGAGACCACCATGCGGCCTTGCGACGAGAGCTATCTCATACCCGCGGCACGGTGCTCGACGCCGGATGCGGAAATCAGGAATACCGGGCATGGCTTCCGCCCGATTCCTCCTATATCGGTCTCGACGTCAAGCCGCCGGCTGACATTATCGTCGAGCCGGGATGCACATGGCCGCTAGCCGACGCTTCAGCCGATGCAGTAATTTGCACCCAGGTTATTGAGCACGTCGCGGAGCTGGAAACGTTCATGAACGAGCTGGCGCGCGTTCTCAAGCCCGGCGGGAAGTTGATCATCAGCGTGCCGTTCGCCTTCAACCAGCACGAGCGCCGCGATTACCGGCGGTTCACGGTCCCCGGAATCCGTGCTCTGCTGGCTCGGGATTTCACGAATATCAGCGCTGTCGGTCTCGGCGGCGCCGGCAGCAGCTCGATCCAAATGCTTCTAAACTGGATCGAGCTGACCATGAGCCAAAACAGGACCCGACTCGTTGTGAAGGCGCTCGCGATGCCGGTTTGGATTCCGCTCTGCGGCGCCTGCGGCGCGGTCGGGTGGCTGATCGACAAGCTGGACAAAACCGGCGCATTTTACGGCAACGTCTTCGCAGTCGCTTACCGGAGCGGCGCGGGCGCGGTGGCCAGGCCGAGCAGCAGCAGCAGCGCCGCGGCGGCGCCGCGGCGAGGCCGCGCGTTTGACCATCCTATGACCATAGGCGCGATTTTCGGATTTGCAGAAATTCGATAAGTCGTTGAAACTATGGCGCGCCCGGGAAGACTCGAACTCCCAACCTTCTGATCCGTAGTCAGCGGATTTACCTGTCACCGTGCATCTCGGTGGCTCACCGCGTGACAAAGAAGGGCAGCAATCCGCCATTTTCGTTGACAACCGACCGGCGTCGGCGACAGTTTCGCGCTGGCTCCATTGACCCCTCTATGACCCCCGGAACTGTTACGCCGAGATCCTGGCATGCCGTGCCGTACCGACACCAGCCTGACCCTGCGACTGATCGAGCGGCTGCCGCCGGCGCGCACGCGTGCTTCATCATCAGCATCGTCGAGGTCGAGGGGCATCCCCGCGAGCCGGCGGTGACCTGCCAGGCGGTGCGGGCAAAGTCTTGCACGCTGAGCGCCGACGATATCCAATGCGTCGTCGCCCGGATGCTGATCCATAACTTGGACTCGATCATAACTTGGACTCGATGAGGTGACGCGATGACCGAGAGCAGCACGACCTCCGGCCCATACATTGCGCCGCTCGGCAGCCACCGGAAGGTGCTCGTCGATGGGGATCTCGTGTTTCCGCCGGCCAAGGAGGACTGCACGATCCTCGACGTCTACACCGAGGAGAACATTCTCTGCTGCGTCTTCGAATGGTCGGGTGGACGATCGAGCGCTTCGAGATTGCACCCGGCGTGCCTCATGTCGGCTCCGAGCCGCTCCACCGCTGGCCCGGCCGATGACCGAACGCCCCGACGACAAGCCCCCCGGCGACCCGTCTCAGCGGGCGAAATGCGATTTTAGAAAGCAGGTCGGCGCCGCATGACTTCGGAAGCGCTCGCGGAGGGACAGAAGGTTGTCGAGCTGAACGACCGCATCCTGCGGCATTACGGTCAGGTGCTTTGTCGTGACGCCCGAATCCTCGACTTCGGCTGTGGTAGAGGCCGCCATATGCATGAGTATCAGGATGCCGGCTACGAGCAGGTGTTCGGTTTCGACGTTCATGACGATACGGGGATGACCGATCATGCCGAGCGTTTCCGATTCGGCTTCCTGGAGCCGGGACAGCCCTATCGCATCCCCTTCCCGGACGATCATTTCGATTTTGTTATGTCGACCTCGGTGTTCGAGCACGTGTCGAACCAGGCGGGAGCGATTGCCGAAATCGCGCGAGTCCTGAAGCCGGACGGTGTGACGATCCATGTCTTCCCTTCGCGCTGGCGCCCTATCGAGCCGCATATTTTCGTACCCTTCGGAGGAGTCTTACAGGAGCGCTGGTGGCTGGCGTTGTGGGCCGCGATCGGCATCCGCAACGGGTTTCAGCACGGTCTCGCGGCCAAGGACGTCGTTTCGCGCAATCTCGCCTACTGCGAAAACGGCATCCACTATCGGAACACGGGGGAGATCGATGCCCTGTGGCGGACGTGCTTCGCCTCCGTCGAGCGTGCCGAATCCGCCTTCATCGAAAGCACGCGGACGGTCTCGTCCGTATCCCGCATGCTGCATCTCGTCATCCGTATGCTCCCCGGGCTCGTGAACCTTTACCGTTTCGCGCACACCAGCGTGGTGCTGGCTTGGAATCCCCGCTGAAGCCGGCGTCCGT
>Ga0302046_10004101_pt1 | contig 12998 bp, 13 predicted proteins | sample RVTome_11_FD_200261 | JGI IMG/M metagenome (GOLD analysis project Ga0302046, IMG submission 200261) | Soil microbial communities from uranium-contaminated site in the Upper Colorado River Basin, Wyoming, United States - RVT147D111 (version 2) ...
TAGCCCCAGACCTCCGGGCCGTAGGGCTGCATCATCGAGCCGACAAATTTGAACGCCTGCTCGCGATCGCGCGCGAGCAGCAAAGGCCCGTCGAGATCCGCCCATCGGCACCGCTGGGCGATGATGAAAGCCGGAGCCATGCCGAGCGACGTGCCGAGCATGTTTCCCGCAAAAAGTTCGAGTCCCCGCTTGCGCCCAATGGCCGCGCAGCGCAAGGCATCGGTGAGCCCGCCGGATTTGTCGAGCTTGATGTTGATGCAGCGGCAGCGCGGATGCAGCCGGTCGAACGACAGGCTGTCGGAAAAACTCTCGTCGGCGCACAGGGGCAAGGTGCCCGTGACGTCCATGACGCACCGCGTCACTCGTAAGGCCAGACCGCGAGTCCGTGGATGGCGTTACGTACGTCCATCGTCAGGTTGACCGCCAGCACCCGATTGCTCTTCGACAGGTCGTACACGGTTACAGTCGAAGGTGAGGAGCCTCCGGCCACGACAGTTTCCGAGAGCACGCAGAGGCCGCGCGCGAATCCCTGCCGCGCAACCTGGCTCCTATCGATGTCGCGGTTGAGAAGCGTCTCCGGGGCATAACGGGGCACGGGGAACGCGCGATTGTCTCGCCCCTCGTCGCGGCTGACATAGCGCAGCGCATCCGCTTCCGTGTCGTTGAATAGCACGCCGTCGCGGAAGGGACGCGCATTGTGCGTGCCGACTGGCAGCTCGACTGCCATCTGCACCTCGCGGCCGTTGAAGAGCAACATTCCCCCGGTGCGCAGGCCCGAGATGTACATGCCGCCCTTCGTGCAATTCACGTTATTGACATGCAGCTTGTTGAGCATAAGTGGCCCGTCCTTGCCGCGCGGGTCGTAGGTCAGGCCCTTGAATCGCATCTGGTCCGTCATCACGTGCATTGCCCAGCGAAATTCGCATGCGTCCAGGTCGAACGCGAGGATGGTGTCGAATCCGGTGGAGGCAAGGAAGAGGCGGCGCTCCCACACCGCGATTTCGTGGCAGTGCTTCAGGTAGGCGTTGCGCCAGGAGCCGATGAGCTGGAAATCCGGCGTGTAGGCGAACAACTCGTCGCTCGCAGCGACGTAGACCGTCTCACCGTCGAAGGCGATGCCGCGAAGCCCCCGGTCCCAGCCGCGGCCCTGCCAGTCGATGCTGGCGGTGTTCCAGTCGAGCACCTGCCGGACCTGGCGGTTCTCCAAGTCGATCAGATACACGCCGCCGTGGCTTTCGCCCTGGTGGCTGCCGCGCACGACCGACGTCGTGATGAGCTTCACGCCGCGTTGAGCCCGGCGGGATGCGCGAGCGCGGCGATCAGGCGCATCCCGCCCAGTTGTCGTCGCCACCGCCGCCCCGGATGACCCCAGCGACGGAGCGGACGCCCTCCGCGGATAGGGCTGGCGACAGGCCGGTAGCGACGAGGAGAGTTGCGAGGCGCCGTTTCACGGCGTCAGTCAGGCGACATGCCTTTCGCGCGCAGTTCGGCGAGCGCCTCGTCCGACTTCTTCAAGTGCCCGAGCCCCATGCCCCGCAGCACGTGATCGGCCTTGGTGAACTGGATACTGGTGTAGGTGGTGAACTCGACGCGGTTGCCCCAGGGATCCATGAAATCCAGAAAGCGGCTGTCGAGCAATTTGACGCCCATCGCTTCGAGTGTCCGCCGTGCCAACGGCTTGTCGTCCACCGCGATGCCGAAGTGCCGTATCTGGTCGGGCTTGCGGTCGGCGTTCCTGATGAAGTTGATGAACTGGTCGCCGAAGTACACGATCGCCATGTCTTCGGTCTGCTCCTCGACCTCGAAGTTGAGCAATTTTCCGTAGAACTCGAGCGCCGACTGGATATCGCCGACTTCAATTGCGACGTGGTTGATGCCGACGGCGCGAGCTTTCTGCGAGTGGGGCTGCTGCATGGGTGAAAATCCTGTTCAGACTACGCGGTCAGTTTACGCCTCCTGCAAGGCGGCGATGTCGAGCCCCAGGTCCAGGCCCGCCGCCGAATGCGTGAGCCATCCCATCGAGATGGCCTCGACGCCGGTCGCCGCGATCTCCCTGACGTTCGCCAGGGTGATGCCGCCCGAAGCTTCCGTGTGACAGCGGCCATTGACGAGTTCGACGGCCGCACGCAATTGCTCGAGCGGGAGATTGTCGAGGAGCACGGCGTTTACCTGGCAACGCAGTGCTTCCTGAAGCTGATCGATCGTCTCGATCTCCACTTGAACTCGAGTCGATGCGCCGAGCCGCGACCGAATGCGGTCAACCGCTGCGGTGATGGAGCCCGCGAAGCCGATGTGGTTGTCCTTGATGAGCACCGCATCGTGAAGTCCGAAGCGGTGGTTGACGCCGCCGCCGACCGCGACCGCATATTTCTCGAGCGCTCTCAGGCCCGGCGTGGTCTTGCGCGTGTCCTTGATGACTGCCCGCGTGCCGGCGATCTGGCGCACCGCAGCGGCCGTCGCGGTCGCGATCCCGGACATCCGGCACAGGATGTTCAGGATCGTGCGTTCAGCGCCCAGCACGGTGCGCGCGGATCCGGACAGGCGGGCCACCGTCTCGCCCGGCGCGACATTCGTGCCGTCGCCGGCGAGGACGGCAACCGCCGCCGGTTCGGGAAATTTCGACAACGCAATCGCAATGCAATCGGTACCTGCAATACGTCCGGCCTGGCGGCTGCGGATTTCCGCTTCGATCGTGGACCCGACCGGGACGATGGCATCGGTCGTGATATCCCCGGCAATGGACAAGTCCTCGGCCAGCGCAAGCGTCACCGCTTGCTCGAGCGCTCGGCGGGGCGAGATCAAGCGACGCGGCTCCGGAAGAGTTCGAGTATTTCGACCCGTTCCGGCCGCGGTCGCTGGAAACTGCGCGCGGCCACCCCGGCCGCAGTGTCCGGGTAATCGGCGCGCTGATGCGCACCGCGGGATTCGCGGCGCTCGAGCGCCGCCGCCAGCAATTGGCGCGCAACGACGACCCGATCGTTCTCGGCGCGCGTCGCGGGCATCCAGGCCTCGAGCCGGTGCAGGGCCGCCATCATCGTGGGCCCGGTGCGCAACGGCCCGAGGCTGCCACCGACGAGTTGCCGCAACGACGCTGCACGCCCGTCGGCGTCAAGTTCCGCCGGCCCGCGCGCCACTTTGAGCACACCCCGCGGAGGCGCGAATTGCGCGCGCCGGATGTCGCAGGCAACCCGTTGGCCGAACACCAGGCCTTCGAGCAGCGAATTGCTGGCCAGGCGGTTTGCGCCGTGCAGGCCGGTCGAGGCCACTTCGCCGCAGGCCCAGAGGCCACTCATCGAGCTCGCGCCATGTGCATCGGTCGCGATGCCGCCCATGTGGAAATGCGCCGCGGTCGCGACCGCCAATGGTTGCGTGCGCGGATCCAGTCCCGCGGCCCGCGCGAGCTGGCACGCGCCAGGGAAACGAGTTTCGAGCTCGGGCACTGGAGTGGCGTCCAGGAATACTTGTCTCCCGGACAGATGCAGCGCATGGACATGGCGCGCGACGACGTCGCGCGGTGCCAGCTCGGCATCCGGGTGAATCGATTGCATGAATCGCTCGCCGGAATCGTCAACGAGTCTCGCACCCGCGCCGCGGAGGGCTTCGGTCAGCAAGGGGAGGGGATCCGCATCGACTGCGAGCGCGGTCGGATGGAACTGCACGAATTCCAGGTCCGCGAGCAGGACGCCGCGTCGCACTGCGGCGGCGATTCCCGCGCCACCGGAAATTGCGGGATTCGTGGTGCGATCGAAGCAGGCGCCGATACCGCCGGTCGCGAGCACCACGTGCGGCGCGAGTACCGCGATCCTCAGGCCACCGGCGCCCACCAGCAGGACCCCGGCCGCGCGGTCGCCCGCGGTCACAAGATCGACGAGTTCGAACGGTTCCAGGACCCGGATGTCGGGACGCAGAAGAACTGCAGCGCGCAAGCCTTGCATGACCGCGGCACCAGTGCGATCACCGCCGGCGTGGACCACGCGATGGCGCCCGTGCCCGGCCTCGCGGCCGAGCGCAAGCGCTCCGGCCGGACTCCGATCGAACGCAACGCCGAGCGCAGCGAGCCAGCCGATGCGGTCGGCGGCCGCTTCGGCGACGAGTGTCGCGATCTCAGGCAGCGCGAGCCCGGCGGCAACGGCAACCGTGTCCGCCGCGTGCAGGTCCGGGGAGTCGCCATGAGCGATCGCTGCAGCCACGCCGCCCTGTGCGCGAACGGAAGATCCGCCGCCAATCGGTTCATTGGCGACAATGACGCAGCCGTCGAGCGCAAGTGCTGCCGAGAGGCCGGCGACGCCGCCGCCGACGACGACCGCGGGCGCCGTGACGAAGTCGTGGACGATCATGACTTGACGGCGAGCATCCGTTGCACGGCAAGCCGTGCGCGCTCAGCGACCGCCGGGTGGATCCTGACCTCGTGCCGCAAATGACGCAGCGAGTCGGCAATGCCTGCCAGCGTGATGCGTTTCATGTGCGGACAGAGGTTGCAGGGCCGCACGAACTCGACGTCGGGCAATTCCGCTGCCACGTTGTCGGACATCGAGCACTCCGTGACCATGACGACCCGACGCGGGCGATTGCGCTCCACCCAGGAAATCATCCCAGTAGTGGAGCCGACGAAGTCGGCTTCCGCCAGCACATCCGGCGGGCACTCGGGATGCGCAATGATCTTTATGCCGGGGTGGTCTGCGCGGTAGGCGCGCAGCTCGTCGCCGGTGAAGCGCTCGTGCACGATGCAACTGCCTTCCCAGAGGATCATCTCGACGCCGGTCTGCGACGCAACCCAGCGGCCGAGATACTGGTCCGGGACAAAGATCACGCGCTCGCTGCCGAGCGACTCGACGACTGCGACTGCATTGGACGATGTGCAGCAAATGTCGGATTCGGCCTTTACTTCGGCGGAGGTGTTGACGTACGTGACGACCGGCACGCCCGGGTAGCGCTGGCGCAGGAGGCGCACATCGGCACCGGTGATCGATTCCGCCAGGGAACAGCCGGCGCGAAGGTCGGGGATCAGGACGGTCCTCGACGGATTCAGCAGCTTGGCCGTTTCCGCCATGAAATGGACGCCGGCCATCACGATCACATCGGCCTCGGTCTCCGCCGCCATGCGGGCGAGGGCGAGCGAATCGCCGCGCAAGTCGGCAACTCCGTGGTAGATGTCGGGCGTCATGTAGTTGTGGGCGAGGATCACCGCCCGCCGCGAGGCTTTCAGTGACTCAATCTCCGAAAGGAGCGGTTCGATTGCGGCGATTTCGACATCCGGCAACACACCCGCGAGTCCGCGCATGGTGCCCTCCATTTATGCTCTGACTGAGTATTAATCGGTATTATAGATCAGTAGAGCCGGGCGCGCACGATCTCGCGCCGGAAACGGAATGTTTCCGCCGGCCGCCCCCTGGGTGGGTGATCCAGGGTGCCGGTCGCCTCGAGCAATTCGCCCTGGGCAATCAGCCGGCGGAAATTCTGCTTGTGCAGGCGCATGCCGGTCAGCGCTTCGACCGTGCGCTGCAGGCGTATCAAGGTAAATGTTTCGGGCAGGAGCTCGAATACGACCGGACGGTACTTCAGTTTGCCGCGCAGCCGGCCGAGCGCCGTGGCCACGATGCGGCGGTGGTCGTGGGCGAGTTCGGTTCCGGATCGAAGTCCGGCATCGGGCGTGCCGCCTCGATCGCGCTGATACTCCGGCGCCAGCTGCGCCTCGTAGAGCATTTCATAGCGCTCGAGCACGCGAATCGGGTCCCATGGACGCCGGACGCCGAAATTGGCGTCGACGCGGTGGCGTCGTGTGGCATTCCGGCGGGCCCAGCGGCCAAGGGCCGGCAGCAGCTCGTTGGTAACGAGTTCCGGGATACCGCCGCGGCGATCCTCCCAGGGGAGGACCTCGTAATAATCGAGCCAGGCGGCGCTCGGGGCGGGTTGCGCCTCCTTGACGAGGCCGAGGTACGCGACCGACAGCAGGCGTGTCCCGCTCTCACCCCGTCGGCGATCCCGGTCGCCAAACGTGTAGAGCTGCTCGACGTAGCCGAGATCGTGGCCGGTTTGCGTGGCGACCCAACGCCGCAGGCCGAGTTCGAGCGTCGGGTCGAGGTCAGTGTCGAGTGGGCCGAAAGGCAGTGAGGGAAGGTCAGTGCCACGAGGCTGCGTCGTCAGGATGCGCGGCTCGTCCGCGGTGACCGCGACGATGACCGCATCGAGACTGAGAGTTAGCCGCCGCGCCATGGCCCGAATTTTGGCACGGCGCGTGCCGGCGTGGCGAAGAGCGGGGAAGCAACCTAATATCCTGACGCGACTCTAGCGCGACAGCGCGCGTTATCGAGGAAATGCCATGAAGCATTGGCTTGCTGCCTGGATGCTGTTGCCGGCGCTTGCGCTGGCGGATCAAGAGATGCGATTGCCCCCGGAGACCGCGCGCCTGAACCGCATGGCGGCGCGCTTTGCCCCCGTCGACATCCGGGTGGAGCTTTCGGGGTTGCCTGCCACCGAGCGTCAGGCGCTCGCGAGCCTGATCCGGGCCGCGCGCATCACCGATGCGCTGTTCATGCGGCAGATGTGGGCTGGCAATGAGGCACTTCTGCTGCGGCTGATGGAAGACACGACGCCGCTCGGCCGCGCGCGCCTCGATTACTTTCTGATCAACCGCGGGCCCTGGTCGCGGCTCGACGAGGATGCCAGTTTCATTCCGGGCGTGCCGGAAAAGCCCGAGGCGGCGAACTTCTATCCGGTGGGTGCGACCAAGGCCGATGTCGAAGCCTGGCTCAAGGACTTGCAGCCCGCAGAGCACGCGGCCGCGACCGGGTTCTTCACGACCATCCGCCGCGATTTGGCAGGAAAGTTCATTGCCGTGCCCTACAGCCTCGAGTACCAGGGCGAGCTCGCCGAGATGGCGCGTCACCTGCGCGACGCGGCGGCAGCGACCGCCCAGCCGACGCTCAAGGAATATCTCGAATCGCGCGCGGCGGCGCTCGTTTCAAACGACTACTACGCAAGCGACGTCGCCTGGATGAAGCTCGACGCCTCGATTGAGCCGACGATCGGGCCTTACGAGGTGTACGAGGACGAATGGTTCAACTACAAGGCGGCGTTCGAGGCCTTCATCACCGTGCGGGACGATGCCGAGACCGCCAATCTCGATCGTTTCGGCGGCGAGCTCCAGTGGCTGGAGGACCGGCTGCCGATCGACCGGCGCTACCGCCGCAAGAAGCTGGGCGGTCTTGCGCCGATGCGCGTCGTCAATGTCGTGTTCTCCGCCGGCGACGGCAATCACGACGTGCAGACGGCGGCGTTCAACCTGCCGAACGACGAGCGCATCGTCAGCGAGATGGGCTCGAAGCGCACGATGCTGAAGAATATCCAGCAGGCGAAGTTCGAGCATGCGCTCGTGCCGATCTCGAAGATCGCGCTGGCGGCCGAAGACCAGGCGCACGTGGACTTCGACGCTTTCTTCACGCACATCCTGATGCACGAAGTCATGCACGGGCTCGGGCCCACGAATACCGGGCCGGGTGGAACGGGCGGCACCGTGCGCCAGGCGATCAAGGAGCTCTCCGGCACGATCGAAGAGGCGAAGGCGGATGTGTCGGGTCTCTGGGCGTTGCAGAAGCTGATGGACAAGGGCGTGCTCGATCGCGCCGACGAGCGTGCCATTTACACGACGTTCCTGGCCTCCGCCTTCCGGACGCTGCGATTCGGGATGAACGAGGCGCATGCCAAGGGCATGGCCTTGCAAGTGAACTACCTGCTCGATACGGGCGGCTTCCGCGTGAATGCCGATGGAACGTTCAACGTGAATCTGAAACAAGCGAAGCAGGGTGTCGCCGCGCTCACGCGGGAACTCCTGACTTTGCAGGCGACAGGAGACTATGAAGGCGCAAAGCGCATGTTGGAGCGGCTGGTCGTCATTCGGCCCGAGGTGAAGGCCGTGCTCGATCGCCTGAGCCAAGTACCGGTGGACATACGCCCGCGCTTCGTGACCGCCGATCAGCTGGAAAAGGAGACGCCCTGAGTGCGCGGATCGGTTTTTCTGCTGGGCTTGCTGGCGGCGGGCATGCCGGAATCGGCGATGGTTGAGCCAGTGTCGCCTTGCAGCGCGCCGGAGCATCGCCAGTTCGATTTCTGGCTTGGCGACTGGAATGTCGAGTCGGCCGCCTCGCCGGGCACGGTCAGCCGCAACCGGATTACACGCGTCAATGACGGCTGCACGCTGCGCGAGGAGTACAGCTCGCCCGGCGGCTATGCGGGCACGAGTCTCAGTTTCTACGATGCAGCCAGGAAAATCTGGCACCAGACCTGGATCGACAACCGGGGCGCGGCGCTGTTTCTCGAAGGGGGAATGGAAGGTCAATCCATGGTGCTGGCAACCACCGCCGATCCGCAGCAAGCCAATCGCATCACCTGGACGCCGCTCGAAGATGGACGCGTGCGGCAACACTGGGAGTCGACCGCCGATGGCGGCAAAACCTGGATGACCGTATTCGACGGTTACTATTCGAAACGCGCCGGGCCCTGAGCCGGCGCAGTATATTGGGATCCGTTGGCCAGGGAGGCTGACATGGACAGGTGGACTCATCGCTGGTCGATCGCCTGCCTCGCGGCGTTGCTAGCGGCCTGCCGGACGGACCCCGGACCGGCGCCGGAGGACCCGCTCGTCCTGAAAGGCGAAGACATCTTCTTCAACGAAACTTTCGGCGGCAATGGCCGCACCTGCGGCGCCTGCCACCGCGCCGAGGACAATTTCTCGATCGCACCCGCATTCATCTCGACGCTTCCGGCTGACGACGGGTTGTTCGTGGCCGAGACGAATCAGGATCTGGCCCGGAATTTCGAGAACCCGGAATTGATCCGGAAATTCGCGCTCATCCTCGAGAACCAGGACGGATTTGACGACCTGGCGAACAAGTTCAACATGCGCGGCGTGCCACACACGCTCGCACTGCGCACGTCGATCGAAAGCCGCACCGGACCTCAGACGGGCTGGGGCGGCGATGGCGCGCCGGGTGACGGCAGTCTGCGCGCCTTTGCCATCGGTGCCGTCGTCCAGCACTTCCCCAGGACGCTCAATCGTGTCGCAGATACCGATTTCCGCCTGCCGACCGACGAGGAACTCGAGGCGCTGGAAGCATTCCAGCTCTCGCTCGGACGACAGCAGGACCTCCGCCTGCCGTTGCAGCTGCGCGGTGACATCGCGCGCCGCGGCCAGGAGATCTTTCTCGACGGCATGCTGGGCAAGTGCAATGCCTGCCACTTCAACGCCGGCGCCAATGCCGACCCGGCGATTTTCGGTCCCGGTGCCGGCAATCTGCGATTCGATACCGGGGTCGAGGAATTGCCCGATCAGCCGGCCGATCTGGCAGGTGAGAAGAATCCTCCGGACGATGGATTTGGCAACCCCGGCAACGGCGAATTCAACACGCCACCGCTGGTCGAGTCCGCCGATACCGGGCCATTCTTCCACAACAATTCGGTCGAGACCATCGAGGGCGCCGTCGCCTTTTACAATGGCGACGCTTTTAATCAATCGCCGGCCGGCCAGCTTCTGATCGGCGCCACCGGCAGCGCGATCAATCTGGATGCGACGCAGGTGATCGCGGTCGCCGCATTCCTGCGCGTCATCAATGCGCTGGAAAACCTGCGCGCCGCCGGAGCTCTATTGACAACAGCATCTGCCTACGCCAGCGGCCATGCGCGCCAACTCGTGCTGATCAAACGCGCCAGATTTGAACTCCAGGATGCAAGCGAGGTCATTCAGGGCGGGGGCTTGCATCCGGAGGCGGTCGCGGATCTGCGCGCGGCGCAGGCCGCCGTGGAAAAAGCCCGGAATCGCTTCGGTCGCAAGCGTCAATTGGACGCGGCGGCAGCCGCGATCGCCAGGGCGCGAGGCCATTTGGAGAACTGAGATGCGCAACTCGCTCAAGACACTCATCCTGCTAGCGGGCGCTGCCATGACGATGTCTGCGGCGGCGCATCAGGAGACCGAGCTGTACATCCCGATCGGCGAGTCGCCGGGAATTTCGCACGTCAAGTCACACATCGGTCGCATCGAATCGCTCGGCGCCGCGCAGAATGGCTTCACGATGCAGGTGCAGGACGGTCCGAAGTACATCGCATTCGACGAGAAGACGAAGATCTACGTGCAGTACGCGACCTCCGGCAAGCGCAATCGGCTCGGCAGCTACGCCGATTGCCAGGCTGGCCGCACCGCCGAAGTCTATGTGGCCGACGACGGCACGGTGCGTTGGGTCAAGGTGCTGATGCCCTGAGTGGGCCGCGTCAATTCGGCGCGCGATTGATCGCCAGCCAGTAGAAGCCCGCCTGCCGCGCGACTTCGGCCAGCGACTCGAAATCGAGCGGCTTCACGATGTAGCTGTTCGCCCCCAGGTTGTAACTGTCGATGATGTCGCTCTCTTCCTTGGACGACGTCATGATCACGATCGGGATGCGCTTCGTGCGTTCATCGCCCTTGATCGCGCGCGTGACCTCGATGCCGCCGACGCGGGGCATCTTGAGATCGAGCAGGATCAGTCGCGGACCGGGCTCCGCTCGATCGGCGTAAGCGCCGCGACGGAACACATAATCCAGCGCTTCCTCCCCGTCCTTGACCCAGGTGATCTTGTTCGCAAGTTTCTGGTTCTGGAGCCCGCGCATCGTCAGCTCGGCATCCAGGGCGTTGTCCTCGACCAGCAGGATCTCGACTTGGTCAAACTCCTCCATCGGAGGCCTCCTTCGGCAGGCTGAAATGGAATGTGGCGCCTTCGTCCGGCTTGCCGTCGGCCCAGACGCGCCCGCCGTGACGGGTCACAATGCGATGAACGAGCGCCAGCCCGACGCCGGTGCCCGGAAATTCCTCCTCGCGGTGGAGACGCTGGAACACCCCGAAAAGTTTCGCCTGGTAGCGTGAATCGAAGCCGGCGCCGTTGTCGCGCACGAAATAGACATGCTCGTTCTCGGCCGAGATGCCGCCGATCTCGATGACCGGCTGCTTTTTCTTAGCCGAGAACTTGATGGCATTCGACAACAGATTCATCCACACCTGTTCGAAGAGCGCGCGGTCGCCCCACGCGTGGGGCATCGAGCCCAGGCGGAAATCCACTGTTCGGTTGGGATCGGCGTGATTGAGGCGGACATACACGTTGTTGGCCACTTCGGCCATGTCGAGATCCGAGGGCTCCAGCGCCTTGCGGCCGAGCCGTGAAAACGCGAGCAGGTCATCGATCAGTTGGCCCATGCGCGCCGCTTCGCTGCGGATGATCGAGATCTTGCGCTTCGCCTCTTCGCCGAGCTCGGTCTGGTGGTCCTCGCCCAGCAGCACTGCGAAGCCGCCGATCGCGCGGATCGGCGCTCGCAGGTCATGCGAGACCGAGTAGCTGAAGCCCTCCAGGTCTTTGTTCGCGGCCGCAAGCTGCGCAGTCCTGGCTTCGACGCGCTGCTCCAGCTCGGCGTTGAGCTCAAGCAGGCGGGATTCGCTATCCTCAAGCGCAAACTGAGTGCGCTTGCGTTCGTCGATGACGTGCTCGATTTCCGCGAGCATGCCGTTGAAGGCATCAACAAGCACGCCGATCTCGTCTTCGGTCGTCTTGCTCGCGCGCGAACTGAAATCACGCTTGTCCATGACCGTACGCGCGACACCCGCGATTTCGAGTATGGGCTGCGTTACCTTCTGTTGCATGCGACGCGCAATCAGCAGGGAGGCCAGCAGGCTCAGCACCATCACGGCGCCGACGATCCCGAGGTAGTTGAGCAGACGGCCGAAAATGTCGAACTGAGCCTTGATGTAAACCGTGCCGAGTATTTCCTGGCCGGAGACGATGCGCTTGAACAGGTCGAGCTCGTTACCCTTGACGGAATAGCCGTCGAGCGCGGGGAGGGCCGGAAACTCGACTGCCTTTCCGCCAGTCGCCGTGTAGGTAGCGAACTGCGATCCATTGGCGGAATAAATTGCGGCAGCGATGATGGACGGCTTGCCCTTGAGCGACTCCAGGTAATCCGCGGCGGCCTGCCGGTCCTCGAACTCGATTGCCGGTGTGGCGGCGAAGCCGATGATGTCCGCCTGCGCAGTCAGGTCCGTGACCCAGAGCTGGCGAAAGCTGCGCAAGTCGTAGTAGAGCATCGCGGCGGCGGTCAGAAGTAGGGCAAATGCAGCGGTCGCCAGCATAACGACCAGCATTTTCCGGTGGATTGAAGCGTGCAACGGAATCATGGCCTCACGACTCCGGGGTCCGTTGCACGCGCTGCGCAACCGCAAGCAGGCGCGAACTCAGCTTGAGGCGGCTGCGCTCTGCCGCGGCCAGGGACACTTCGAAGCGGACGCGCTCACGGTCGATCGTGAAATTGATGATGCTGCCGTCCGACAGTGCGCCCGCGGATTCCGTGACCGTCAGGATTGGCAGCTTCCGCGCCGGCAGCAGGAGTTCGTCGAGCCGTTCCGGCTCGTGCGCGCCGACGAACAGAACGTGCAGGCCGGCAAGGGAATCGCCGCCTGTGACCCGCCGGACCTGGACTGGACGGTCATTGATCAGCCGGCCGGCGGTGATGCGGATCAGCTCGTCCGCCATCTCGGAGGACTCGAGCACGCCGATCGTCAACGGCTTCGCGGCGTGGATGCGCGCATCGGGCCACTCGACGTAGCCCGCGAACTTGCAAAGATAGGCGGCCTTGATGCTGCGCTCCGTCACAGGAACGGTTTCTGCCGTTTGGGCCTGCCCGACCTGGATGCCGGACCAGGCGATGCAGCACGCGCCCAGCAGCGCGGACAGGAAGGCGCTGCGCACTAGGCCGCCGATGACCGGGAGGCCAGCCAGTCGCCCAGTTCCTTTGCGCTCGCAGGCCGGCGCACGAGGTAGCCCTGGATCGAGTCGCAACCGAGTTCCTTGAGAATGGCGACCTGCTGTTCGTCCTCTACGCCCTCGGCCACCGTGGCCAGTCCGAATGACTTCGCGAGCGTGATCGTGGTCTGCACCAGCAGACGGTGCCTTTCATTGGTCGCAAGATCGCTGACGAAGCTTCGATCG
>Ga0302046_10004102_pt1 | contig 12993 bp, 12 predicted proteins | sample RVTome_11_FD_200261 | JGI IMG/M metagenome (GOLD analysis project Ga0302046, IMG submission 200261) | Soil microbial communities from uranium-contaminated site in the Upper Colorado River Basin, Wyoming, United States - RVT147D111 (version 2) ...
CGGGCTATCCTTCCGGCGTCCACCTGAGAACCGGCTTCCGCGCTGCGGCCAGTTCGTCGACCCTTCCGATGCGTGTCGAGTGCGGCGCGGTCCGGACCAGCTCGGGATTCTCTTCCGCTTCCCGGGCGATCGCTTTCATTGCGTCGATGAAGAGATCCAGCTCCTGCCTGTCCTCGGTCTCGGTCGGCTCGATCATCAGGGCGCCCGGAACGATGAGCGGGAAGGACACGGTCGGCGGGTGAAACCCATAGTCGATCAGCCGCTTCGCGATGTCCCCGGCCCGGATCCCGTGGCGTTCCTGTATTCGGTCCGAGAAGACGACCTCGTGCAGCGTCGGCGCGTCGTAGGGAAGGTCGTAGACGCCGTCCAGATGCTTCCGGATGTAGTTGGCGTTGAGGACGGCCACCTCGGTGACCTCCCTCAGACCGGTCGCGCCGGCGGCCAGGATATAGGCCAACGCGCGGACGTGGACGCCGAAGTGCCCGTGGAAGGCGCGGACCTTGCCGATCGACGAGGGCCGGTCGTAGTCGAGGACCAGCGCGCCGTCTGGCTTTTCCCGAATGACCGGGTAAGGAAGGTACGGCTCGAGCCGGGCCGTGACCGCGAGGGGGCCGCTGCCCGGGCCGCCGCCGCCGTGCGGCGTGGTAAAGGTCTTGTGCAGGTTCAGGTGCAGGACGTCGACCCCGAAGTCGCCCGGCCGCGTGATCCCCATCATCGCGTTCAGGTTGGCCCCGTCCATATAGACCAGTCCTCCCGCGGCGTGCACGATCCGGGCGATCTCGTCGATCCCGGACTCGAAAATCCCCAGCGTGTTCGGGTTCGTGATCATGATCCCGGCCACGTCCGGGCCGGCCAGCTCGCGGAGGTGCGGGAGATCCACCGTACCCGACGCGTTCGAACGCAGATGTTCCACCGTGTAGCCGGAAATCGCCACGCTCGCCGGGTTCGTGCCGTGCGCCGAGTCGGGAACGAGGATCTTTCGCCGGGGATTTTCCCGGCCCTCGTGCCAGGCCCGGATGATGAGAAGACCCGTCAGCTCGCCGTGGGCTCCCGCCGCGGGTTGCAGGCTCACCGCGTCCATCCCCGTAATTTCGGCCAGGCAGTCGGCGAGCGTCTTCTGCACTTCGAGCGCGCCCTGGACCGCAGGGTCGGGCAGGTACGGATGCACGCCCGAGAACCCTTCCAGCCGCGCCAGAGCCTCGTTGACTTTGGGGCTGTACTTCATCGTGCAGGAGCCCAGCGGGTAGAGACCCAGATCGACGTGATAGTTCCAGGACGAAAGGCGCGTGAAGTGACGCACGACCTCGGACTCGGCCAGCTCCGGCATGCCGGCGATGGTCTCCCGCAGGAGGCTCGGATCGATGAGCCCGGCGGGCTCTGTGGCCGGAACGTCGGGGGCGGGGAGGTCGAAGCCGCGCCTTCCCGGTCCGCCCTTTTCGAAGAGGAGCGGTTCGTCGCGGCTCACGTGGCGAGGAGGCAAACCCGAAGGCGGCTTCACCTGAGCTCCCCGACGAACCGGTCGATCGCGTCTCTGGGGCAGACTTCCGTGACGGCCACGAGCAGCGCGCCGCCCAGCTCCGGGAAGAATCCTCCCAGGTCGAGCCCCCGCGCGATCCCGCGTTCCCGCATCTCCTGAAGGCGCTTCGCGGGCTCCGGCGCGGGTCGGATCACGACTTCGTTGAAGCGCGGTCCCGGAAAGAGAATCTCTGTTTCTGTCTCCGCGCGGATGCGATCGATCAGGTAGTGCGTCTTCTGAAGGTTCCGGACGGCGACTTCCCGAAGGCCCGCGGGTCCCAGGGCGGCCAGGTAGATCGTCGCCATCAACGCGCAGAGGGACTGGTTCGTGCAGATGTTCGATGTGGCGCGCTCGCGCCGGATGTGCTGCTCGCGCGTGGCGAGCGTCAGCACGAACGCCCGGCGGCCGTCCCGATCCCGGCCCATGCCCACCAGCCGGCCCGGGATCTGCCGGACGTGATCCTGGCGCGTCGCGAGAAATCCCAGATGAGGACCGCCGAAATTCATCGGAATGCCCAACGACTGGGCTTCACCCACGACGATGTCCGCGCCGGCGGGAGGCGCCAGAAGCCCGAGCGACAAGGCTTCCGCGACGCACACGACCGACAGGGCGCCGTGCCGGTGGGCGATCTCGGAAAGTGCGCATGTCTCTTCGACCGTCCCCAGGAAGTTCGGGGACTGAACGACCACCGCGGCCACGTCGGAGGAGATCCGGTCTTCCAGGGTTCCGACATCCATGGCTGCGTTCGGGTCGAAGTCGATCAGCTCGATCTGGAAACCCAGCCGGCGCGTGTAGGTGGCCACGACCGCCCGGTACTCGGGGTGGACGGTCCGCGCCATCAGGAAGCGCGTGCGGCGCGTGATGCGATGGGCCATCAGGACGGCTTCGGCCAGCGCCGTGCTCCCGTCGTAGAGCGAGGCGTTGGCCGCTTCGAGCCCGGTCAACTGGGTCATGCAGGTCTGAAACTCGAATATGGCCTGGAGCGTGCCCTGGGCGATCTCCGCCTGATAGGGCGTGTACGCCGTCGAGAACTCGGATCGTGATACGAGCGCGTCGATGATCGCGGGCACGTAGTGAGGATAAACTCCCGCGCCCAGAAACGCGTGTTCCCGCGCCCGATTACGGGCCGCCGCGTTTTCGAGGAACCGGACGAGATCCGGCTCGCTCATGGACGGGGGCAACGCGAGCTCTCCCTGCAGCCGCAAGCCGCCGGGAATGCCGGAGAAGAGATCCTCGATGGACCCGGCCCCGATATCTTCGAGCATCCGGGCGCGGTCAGCGGCCGAGTTCGGGATGTAACGCAAGGACTACTCTCCATCCTCCGAAACGTGCTCCGCGTACTCGTCGGCCGACAGCAGGTCGCTCTCGTCGGGTTTCGACGTCATCCGCACCGCTATCATCCACCCTTTTCCGTAGGGATCGCCGTTGACCAGTTCGGGAGTGTCCTCGAGCGTTTCGTTGACGCGCAGCACCTCTCCGGAGACCGGGGCGAAGAGCTCCGAGACGGCCTTGACCGACTCGACGGTGCCGAAAGCCTCGCCGGTTTCGACGTGGTCCCCAACCGACGGCAGCTCGACGTAGACGACATCCCCCAGTTCTTCCTGGGCGTGCGCGGTGATGCCGATCGTCGCGGTATCGCCCTCGATCTGGAGCCACTCGTGCTCTTTCGTGTACATCAGATCCTCAGGATTCATCTCGTGTTCTCCGTCGATAAAATGGCGTCGGTACGACCTCCGCGTCCGGGAATCGCCCGCGGATTCCTATCTGAAATCGAGTGCCGTGCCGCGCGTGTCGAACGGGCAGGTACGCCAGGCCGATGTTTTTCCCGAGCGAAGGTGAGGGCGCGCCGCTGGTGACGCGGCCCACCTCCACACTCTCCATGTACGCGGGGTAGCCGTCGCGGGCAATCTGGCGGCCCAGCATCCGGAACCCGACCAGCTTCCGTTCCGGACCCTCGGCCTTCTTCGAGATCAGGGCCTCGCGGCCGATGAAATCGCCCGTGTCGAATCGCGGCATCCAGCCGAGCCCGGCCTCGAAGGGGGTCGTCGTTTCGTCGATGTCGTTTCCGTAAAGCAGCATCCGCGCCTCGAGTCTCAGCGTGTTACGCGCGCCGAGCCCGGCCGGAAGCATCCCGTGCTCCCGGCCCGCTTCGAGAAGAGCTTCCCACACCGGGACCGAATCCCGGGAGGGAAAGTAAAACTCGAAACCGTCTTCGCCGGTATAGCCCGTTCTGGACAAGATCCCCTCGACCCCGGCCAGCGATGTCGGAATAAAGCCGAACGGGAGGAGTGGCGAAAGTTCCGCGGAGGTCAGTCCACCGAGCGTACGGGCCGCGAGCGGTCCCTGCACGGCCAGGAGGCTGGTCTCGTCGCTGACGTCGCGGACATCGGCGTCGGTCCGGTTATGGCGCTGGATCCAGTCGAAGTCTTTCGTGATGTTGGAAGCGTTGACAACCAGCATGAAAGAACCGGAATCGAGACGGTAGACCAGGAGGTCGTCCACGAGCGTGCCTTCCGCGTTCGCCATCGCTGAGTACTGCGCCTGCCCGTCCCCGAGCCCGGTCACGTCGTTGAGGGTCAGGAGCTGAACCAGGTCCCCCGCTCCGGCGCCGGTGATCAGGAGCTCGCCCATGTGGCTGACGTCGAAGAGCCCGGCCGCGGTGCGCACGGCCGAGTGCTCGGCCTGGATGCCCCGATAGAAAACGGGCATTTCCCATCCGCCGAAAGGCGCCATGCGCGCGCCATATCGGATGTGTGTGTCGTAGAGGGCGGTTCGCTTTGGGGACAGGTCACTCTTGTCTTCGCGAACGGGCGGCAACACTCGGTCGTCCCGGGGAAAAAGTGACTGCTCGATACGGCCCGGCGTCGTCAGCGATCGAAGCCCTGGAACCGGGCCGACATCGTGGCGCGGTCGAGCCGGTCGCCGCTCCTGAAGACCTCGGCGATATCCCGGGTCGCCGCGATGTCCTCATAGGGCTCGCCCGAGACGATGATGAAATCGCCGCGCTTTCCCGGCTCGAGCGTCCCCGAATCCTGGACACCCAGAATCTCCGCCGACGCCTGCGCCCCGATCCGTATGACCTCGGCCGGCGGAATCCCGGCCTCGGCCATCAGCTCCAGCTCCAGGTGCTCGAAGAAACCCGTCAGCCGATAGTACTCGCCCCCGGAGTCGGTTCCCAGACCGATCCGGACGCCGGCATCGTACAGCGTCCTGAGGTTCCGCATCGCCATGGCGAACTCCTGGCGGTACGGGTCGAGGTTGATATCCTGCTGCTTCTGCGCGACGTAGTTCGCGCTCGACAGGCGCGCGACGACGCCCTGGTCGACGGTCTCCCGGATCGGCGGCTCGCGGAGCCAGGACGGCGCGTCGGCGTAGACGAACTGGGCCTGGTGATTGGAAAGAGTCGGGACATAATAAACGTCGTTGGCCAGCATGGCCTCGATCAGCGCCCCGTCGACCGGATTGTCCCGGATGCTGTGGACCAGGGCGTCGACGCCGGCGTCGACCAGGCCCCTGGCGTCGGCCAGGTACCGCACGTGGGCCACGACCCGTGTATCGGCGAGGTGGGCCTCGTCGATGATCGCCCGATAGAGCTCGGGGCTCAGCTTCGGCGAGCTCGAAAAGTCGTAAGCCAGATTGCCGGCTCTGAAAACCGGACGCGCCCTCCTGCGGTTGTCGTCCACCCATATCTTGACGAAGTCGACGTTCTGTCCAACCAGCTCTCGAACCACGCCGCGGGCTTCCTCGACCGTCGTGACCTGATACGGAACGTCCGCGAGGGCGGGCACGCCGGCGGCGGGGAAGCCGTTCCCGGCCGTGATGCCCCGTCCCCCCGTCAGCAGCCGGGCTGTCGTCAACGGGCCGGTCCGCTGTTCGCCGCGAATCTGGAACGCTATGTCGCCGGTGTCCAGCCCGAGCGAGGCGACCGTTCCCACGCCCCAGTAGAGGTAGCGATCGAGGTCTTCGAGGACGCTCTCCCGGCTGTAGTTGCCGGCCGAGAAATCCGTGCCCCGGACGTATCCGACGTGGCCATGGGCGTTGTGCAGGAAAGGAAGAATCGTATGTCCGGAGAAGTCGTAGCGCTCGGCCCCGGCCGGGTGCTCGACATCCTCCATGGGGCCGACGGCCGTGATGACGCCGTCGTCCACCAGGAGCGCGGCGTTTTCGATCGGAGCGCTGCCGTCGCCCAGAATGACGGTCCCCCTCTCGAAGTAAGTCACGACCCGATCCGGTCCGGTCGCTTCATCGGCGCCGTTGCACCCGGCGACGATCAGGACAGGGGCAACCCATAGCCAAACGCGATTCATGGGCTTCAGAACTCCTCGTGTAGGTAGTGTGATTCGAATCTCGGAAAAAAACACCAAAGTATACCATAGGCTTGACATCGCGGATGGGAACCTTCAGTATCGCCCCGATTCGGACGGAGGTGGGTTCGTGAACGCAAAAGTATTCGTGACGCGGGGCGTTTTCGAACAGGCCATTCGCTTCCTCGCCGACCACGTCGAGGTCGAAGGCAACGCCACCGACCGGATCCTGCTTCCCGGCGAGTTGCATTCGGGAGCGCGGGACGCAGACGGCGTCCTCTCGCTGCTGACCGACCGGATCGACGCGGCTTTTTTCGACGCGTGCCCGCGGGTTCGCGTCGTCTCCAATTTCGCGGTCGGGTTCAACAACATCGATATCGACGCCGCGAATCGCCGTCGCGTCCTCGTGACCAACACACCCGGCGTCCTGACCGAGACCACCGCCGACTTCGCCTGGTGCCTCCTGCTGGCCGCCGCGCGCCGGGTCGTCGAGGGCGACCGCTTCACCCGCGAAGGCCGGTTCACCGCGTGGGGACCGAAGCTGTTTCTGGGGCACGACGTTTTCGGGAAGACTCTCGGCATAATCGGTATGGGACGGATCGGGCAGGCTGTCGCGCGCCGCGCCGCCGGGTTCGGCATGACCGTGATCTTCCACGACACCCAGCCGGTCCCGGAGACCGTCACGCGGGAGCTGGGGGCGCGGGCCGTGTCGCTCGGCGATCTCTGCCGTCGATCCGATTTCATCAGCGTCCACGTGCCCCTGCTGCCGGAAACCCACCACCTTCTGGATGGCGCCGCGTTTCAGGCCATGAAACCCACCGCGATTCTCGTCAACACATCCCGCGGACCGGTCGTCGACGAGCGGGCTCTCGCGCATGCTCTCGAATCGGACCAGATCGCGGGGGCGGGCCTGGACGTCTACGAGCGTGAGCCGGCCATCGAGCCGGCGCTCCTTGAAAGCGACAAGATCGTGCTGGCCCCCCACATCGCCAGCGCCTCGCACGAGACGCGGCTCCGGATGTGCATGATGGCGGCCGGGAACCTGGTTGCCGGCCTCCGCGGCGAACGCCCTCCGAACCTGGTCAACGTGGACCTGTGGCAAGCGCGACAGGGATGAACCCGATCCGGCCTCCGGCACTCCGGCCGGGTGACACGATCGGGATCGTCGCGCCGGCGAGCAACATCCAGCCCGAATTGCTGGCTCAGGGCGTGAGCGAACTGGAGTCCCTGGGATTCCGGGCGCGGTCGGACCCGGGCATCGACGCCGTCGAGCGCTATCTCGCCGGGCCACTCGCGCGGCGTAGCCGCGAGTTCCACCGGTGGATGACGGATCCCGGGGTTCGGGGAGTGTTCTGCGCCCGGGGCGGCTACGGAAGCGGCCACCTGCTGCCCGGCCTCGACCTCCTGTCCGTCGTGTCGGCTCCCAAGGTGTTCTGCGGGGCCAGCGATATCACGATGCTGCTGGCGGCGCTCGGGAAGGCGGGCCTGGTCGTGTTTCACGGGCCGATGGTCGCGACGACGCTCCGGCTGGGCGCGGCGGGCTACAACCGGGACATCTTCGAGCGACTCCTCATACATGGCGAAGCCGTTCACTTTCCGACAGGAGGCTGCGAGGTCCTGGCAGAAGGGCGCGCCGAGGGCCGCCTCACGGGTGGGTGCCTGTCGCTGATCGTCTCGCTTCTGGGAACTCCGTGGGAGCCGGATACGCGAGGGTCCCTGATGGTCCTCGAAGACATCGGCTGCCGCCCGTATCAGATCGACCGGATGCTGACGCAACTCCGGCAGGGCGGCAAGCTCGACGAGGTCGCGGGGTTCGTGTTCGGCGAAATGCCGGATTGTTCTCAGAACGAAGCTCAGGGCTACACCCTCCAGGAGGTGATCGTGGAGGTCCTGGGCGACCTCGGCGTTCCGATCCTCTACGGTTTCCCGACAGGCCACTCCGCGCGGCCCAACGTCGTGGTTCCTTTCGGAGTTCGCGGGCGGCTGGAGACCGCCGGAGACGCCCCTCGTTTCGAGCTGCTGGAGCCCGCGGTTACAATGCGGTGATTCGCGCATGTTGACGACGTCTCCCATTCGCCGGGTCTTTCTCTCCGGCATCTGCGGCACGGCGATGGCCTCCCTGGCCGGGATGCTCAAAGCCACAGGCTACCAGGTCTCCGGATCCGACGACGGAGTCTATCCTCCGATGTCCACGTTCCTCGAAGGGTTGGGGGTCGAGGTTTTCGCCGGTTTCGACGCGTCGCATATCCGGGACACCGCCCCGGATCTGGTCGTGATCGGGAACGCGCTCTCGCGCGGCAATCCCGAGGTCGAATACGTGCTCGACGCCGGTGTGCGCTACGCGTCGCTGCCCGAGACGCTCAAAGAGCTGTTCATTCGTGGCCACCGGTCGGTGGTCGTGGCCGGAACCCACGGAAAGACCACGGCGACGGCGCTGCTCGCCTGGGTCCTCGAGTCGGCGGGGCGAAATCCGTCGTTCATGCTTGGGGGAATCGCGGAGAATTTCGCCAGCAGCTTTCGGATCGGGAGCGGCCCGGACTTCGTCGTCGAGGGCGACGAATACGACACCGCGTTTTTCGACAAGGCGCCCAAGTTCCTGCACTATCTTCCCCATATCGTCCTGGTCGAGAACATCGAGTTCGACCACGCCGACATCTACCGCGATCTCGAAGCGATCCAGCTCGCGTTCCGCCGGCTGATTCGCATCGTGCCGCGCTCCGGGCTCATCGTCGCCGGTATCGGGAGCCCCGCGGTTCGGGACGTGCTGGATGAAGCCGAGGCGCCCGTGGCCACCTTCGGTCTCGAAGCCGGCGACTGGCGGCCCGACGGAATCACCCCCGTGGGCGGAGGCACGGAATTCGACGTCCTTCGCGACGGCACCTTCTGGCATCGCTTCGGAATTCCGTTGCTGGGCACCTTCAACGTCCTCAACGCGTTGAGCGTGATCGTCGCGGCCGACCGGCTGGGATTGTCCCCCGGGGAGATAGCCGTTGGGTTCCGGACCTTCAGGAACGTGAGACGGAGGCTGGAGGTTCGCGGCGAAGTTGCGGGGGTTCTCGTCTACGACGACTTCGCGCATCATCCCACAGCGGTCCGGGAGACCCTCGGAGCGGTCCGGCAGCGGTTTCCCGAAGGACGGATCTGGGCCGTGTTCGAGCCGCGGTCCCAAACGTCGCGGCGCTCGGTTTTCGAGTCCGATTTCGCGCGCGCCCTGGCCGTCGCCGACATCGCCGTGATCGCTCCGGTCTTCATGACGACGCACATCGATCCCGGCGGCGTGCTGTCACCCGAGCGCGTTCGCCAGGGCGTTCTCGAACAGGGACGCGAAGCCTACGCCCCGGAATCGACCGGGGAAGTCGTCTCGCTGATCGTCGGTGGGGCGAAGCGGGGCGACCACGTGGTCGTGATGTCGAACGGGGGGTTCGACAATATCCACGAGCGCCTGCTGGATGGGTTAAGAAGACGCAGGGCTCAGGAAGCGGTCTGATGAGCCGTCGCGCCTGCCAGCGCCAGGACGATGGCTTCCGCGAACGCTCCGACGCTCCCAGGGCCTTCCGCCGTGATCAGGTTCCCCTCGACGACGACCGGCTCGCTGGCGAGGGTCGCTCCCGCGCTCCGGAGCTCGTCGAGCGCTTCGGGCAGGTGGTAGACGGTCGCCCGCTTCCCCCCGAGCAGCCCGGCTCTCGCCAGAACGACCGTCGAGAGAGAGATCGCCGCGACGAGCTTTCCGGCCCCGGCCATCCCCGAAACCAGCGCGACGAGCGCCTTGTCCTTCCACAGGAGCTCGGGGACAGACGCCCCGCCGGCCAGAACCACCGCGTCGTAGCCGGAATCGGCGCCTTCGCCGACGGGCACCTCCGGGATCGCGACGGCCGCTTCGACGGTCCCTCCGCCCATGCCGCGACAGGTCCGGACCGAGGACGCGCCGACGGTGACCGCGGCGCCCGCCGCTTCGAGCGCGCGTTTCAGGGGGAAGACCTCCTCGTCCCGAAACTGGGTGACGGGTACGACCAGCAGCACGCGCCGGCCGGCTGGTTGGGTTTCTGTCATCGAATGCCTGCTCCCCCGGTTGGTGGTCGTGATTATACCTTGCTAGAATCAGACAGGTCATCCGGCCCGAGGTGGTCACGACATGATTCAGCTCAAATCGCCGCAGGAAGTCGAACGGATGAAGACCCCGGCCCGCATCGACGCCGAGGTGCTGGCGATCGTGCGGGAGAATTGCCTGGACGGCGTGACGACCTGGGATCTGGACCGGATCGCGGAAGAAGAAACCGTGAAGCGGCACGGGAGGACGACGTTCAGGGGTTACCGGGGATTCCCGGGCTCCCTGTGCACTTCGATCAACGAAGAGGTCGTCCATGGCATCCCCTCGAAGAAAAGGGTCCTGAAGTCCGGGGACATCATCGGCATCGATTTCGGGGTCACCTACGACGGGTTCATCGGCGACCACGCCATGACGGTTCCGATCGGCCAGGTCTCTGCCGAAATCGCCGAGCTCCTCCGCCTCACCGAAGAGTCCCTGTACAACGGGATTCGGCAGGCCTGTCCCGGAAACTACCTGGCCGACATCTCCCGCGCGATCCAGGAGACCATCGAGCCTCACGGCTACGGTATCGTTCGGGAGTTTTGCGGCCACGGCATCGGCCGCGAGCTTCATGAAGATCCGCCTGTCCTCAATTACGTACAGAACGGGGCGCGCGGCCCGAAGCTCAGGCCGGGGCTGGTTCTCGCGCTGGAACCCATGGTCAATCTCGGAACCGAGAAAGTGCGGATACTCGAGGACGGATGGACGGTCGTCACGTTGGACCGGAGGCCCTCGGCGCACTTCGAGCACACGGTCGCGGTCACGGAAAACGGCCCGGAAATCCTCACGAAGCTGTAGATCCGCCCGCCGTCAATCCTCGGGCGCGTAATACCCGTGGCGGTAACCGAGCCGGATGTTCGGCACGCCGGCTTCCGGGCGGACATCGACGCGCACGGAACGCCAGGTGCCGTCGTGCAGCGGATTGGTGGGAACGTAGCCGAGCGTGTACTGATCGCGGATCTCCCGGGCGATCCGGAGCGTCAGAGCGGGAACCTCTTCCGCCGTCTCCGGAAAGAAGGCCCGCCCCCCGCCGGCCTCGGCCAGGGCCTCCAGCACCGGCTGGGCCTCGCGGCCGGCGGACGGGTTTCCGAAGACGCCGATCGCGTAGAGCGTCGCCCCGGACTGCCGGACCTCTTCGAGAACGCTTCCGAAGTCCCGCGTGCTGGCGTTGTCGGCGCCGTCGCTGATCAGGAGAATCGCCTTCTGGGCGTGCTCTCCGAGCCCGATCGTTTCGAGCGCCATGCTGACGGCGTCAAAGAGCGCCGTCTGTCCGTACGGCCGGATCGCGCCGAGCGTCTTCCGTATGGGCTCCGGATTCCGCGTGAAGCCTTCGGCCAGGCGGGCCGCATCATCGAAGTGGATGAGGAACGCCTCGTCCTCGGCGTTGTTGTAGCCGACAAAGGAGAGCGCCGCGGCATCGACCCGGTCCTTCTTGCGCTCCATGCTCCGGCTGTTGTCGATGACGAGACCCAGGCTGACGGGGAGGTCGTCTTGCCGGAAAAGGGTAATCCTCTGAGGGATCTCGTCTTCGGTGACGACAAAATCGGCGGCGTCGAGCGTCGTGACGTGGCGGCCCGCCCGGTCGGTCGCGAGAACCTGCAGCTCGACCAGATCGACGTTGACGTTGAGCGTGAACGAGACGCCGGCGCCGGTGGAATCGCCCTCCTTGTCCGGGGTCTCGACGACGACCGCGGGGTCCTGGGGGCGGGCGATTCCTGCGGAGCCCGAGGCCAGCAGCAACATCATCAGGACTGATCTCATCCGTCTCCTCCGTTCACTTTTACTATACCGGCTGGTCAGATCGGGTCGCCACTGCGCCGCCAGGAAAAGATGGGACCGGCGCCTCGCCTTCGGCCCGGTGCGGGTATATCCGGGAGCACTCCCTGAAAGATCCGCACGGGTCCCCGTGTTCAGGAATGAATGGATTCCGCAGTCAAATTGACACTCGCGGAATCCCGGTGCTTTATAATCTTCCAGGAGGCCATCTCGGGCGGTTAGCTCAGCTGGGAGAGCGCGGCGTTCGCAACGCCGAGGTCGAGGGTTCGAGCCCCTTACCGTCCATATCATACCGTCCATATCATGAGGGCATCGAAATCATGAGGGCATCGAAGCTCTGGCTCATCATCGCCGTGCCGGCGATGGCCGTGGCGGTGGCGCTGGGTGTCCAGCAGAGGGAATCCGGGCCGGCCGTCGGCGCCTCCCCATTCGATGCCGCCCGGGCTTTCCAGGACCTCGAGACCGTCGTCGGCTTCGGGCCCAGGCCGGCCGGCAGTTCCAATCTCCGGATGACGCGGGACTACATCGTGTCCCAACTGCGTGAAGCCGGCCTCGACCCGCGGCTCGACGAGTTCGTGGCGTCGACGCCGGCGGGACCCATCGAGATGGCCAACGTTCTCGCGACCGTGGCCGGGCGGGGGGCCGGGACGGTCGCCGTCGCCGGCCACTACGACACGAAGCGCTTCGATTTCCCGTTCCTCGGGGCCAACGACGGGGGCTCGAGCACGGCGCTCCTGCTGGAGCTGGCCCGGATACTCCCGGGCCTCGATCTCGAGCACTCGATCGAGATCATCTTCTTCGACGGCGAGGAGGCCGTTCGCGACTGGAGCGCGGCCGACAGCCTCTACGGCAGCCGCCACGACGTCGACCGCCGCTACGACGCGGGCACGCTCGGGGATCTCAGAGCCCTGATCCTGGTCGATATGATCGGCGACCGCGACCTCGAAATCCTTCAGGAAGCCCGGTCCACGGACTGGCTTCGGGATCTCATCTGGGAAACCGCGGAAACCCTCGGTTACGGGGAGCATTTCGGCCGGAGCCGCCAGACGATCGAAGACGATCACGTGCCCTATCTGAACGCCGGCATACCGGCCGTCGATCTCATCGATTTCGACTACGATTTCTGGCACACGGCCCAGGACACGCTGGACAAGACCGACGCCGCGAGCCTCAAGGTGGTCGGGGACGTCCTCTACAACGTGCTGCCCGCCCTCGACGCCCGGCTCGCCGAGGCCCGGTAGGAGTTACTTCCGGTCTTTCGGCTCCTTCGGCTCGCGCTTTCCGAACAGCCAGCCCACGCCGACGCCCAC
>Ga0302046_10004103_pt1 | contig 12992 bp, 37 predicted proteins | sample RVTome_11_FD_200261 | JGI IMG/M metagenome (GOLD analysis project Ga0302046, IMG submission 200261) | Soil microbial communities from uranium-contaminated site in the Upper Colorado River Basin, Wyoming, United States - RVT147D111 (version 2) ...
CGTTTGCCCTGGTCAGTGTACTCGCGAGCGGGTCCCGGCGGGGGCCGTTAGGGACCGTCATTCCGCGTCGTCCCCCCTCTGGCGGGCTCGCCGCTCGATGGCCTTCCTGCGGTGCTCCGCCAACTTGCGCCACTCGGCATCGCTGGCGTTGTGCAGTGACCCGCACCCGCACAGGTACTCGCCGTCCGGGTGCTGGACACGGACCGAGTTGTCGTGCTGACCACACCACGGACATGACGGCCCGTTCGTGCGAGGAGCGGTCGCGCCGGCGAAGTGCCCGTCAGGCTCGGGGTGCTCGTACACACCGGCGCCGAGGTCGCTCACAGCCGGGCCTCGGTGAGAACGGGGAGGACCGTCGGCCGCATCGTTCCCGCCTGGTGCTCGGTGCGCTCCAGCAGGCCCATCTCCAGGAGCCGGTTCAGGTGGGCGAACGCCGTGGACACGCTGACACCGGCCTCCACAGCGACCGTGCGCACCGTGGCCCGCCTGTCCCGCTGGTACACCCGGATGAGCGCGAGCATCACCCGGGTCGGGGCCGGAGCCACATACTCGTTCCGCCACACGTCGTCGAGCGGGGTCACGACCCCACTCCGACAGCGGCGTAGAGGCCGCGTTCGATGCGGTGGAGGTGCCCGGTTTCGGTGAGGCGGCAGAGGCGGCGCTGGGCGGCGGCGTTGGTGGTGTTGAGGTGTTTGGCGACGTATCCGGCGGTGACGCCGGTGGGGTGTCGCTGGGCGAGCGCGGCGACAGCGTCGAGTGCGGCGGTCAGGGGCCGGTGTTCGGACGGCGGGGCCGGGGTGGGCGTGTGGAGGACGTCGTCGAGGGTGGTGGCGCCCATGCGGATACGGATGCGGAGAGTGCGGCGCCCCTCCTCGGTTGTCCCGCCCCAGACGCCGTGGGTGATCCAGTTGTCGAGGGCGTAGACCAGGCAGTCCCGGCGGACTGGGCAACCGGTGCACAACACAGCGGCCTGCGCCTGCTCGAGTTGGGTGACGGGGAACATGGTGTCGTGCCCTTGGCCCACACAGTTGCCGTGGTCCATCCAGGTGGTGTCACCGGCGGGGAAGATGGCTCGGCTACCCATGTGCGTGCTCCTCGAAGGTGAGCTGCCCGACCGGTAGGTGACGGCGGCCGGTCCACAGCTCCCGGGCGACCGTGGCCCAGTCGACCCGGATGCGGTCGATGTCCCGGCCTTCGAGGTGTGTCGCCGAGCAGCGGGTGACGAGCTCGGCCGGGAACGGGACCATCACGTGGCTGTGGGGTGGGGGGCGTGCTCATGGACCCGCTTGAACCGGTCAGCGGCGAACCCGGATCCGTTCTGCTTGCGCCACACGACGTCCTGAGAGAGGCGCCAGCCGGCGGCGGTGAACTCGCCGTGGTGGGCGAGGAACATCCGCAGTGACCCGAAGCACCACAGCGACACCGGGCGACGCGTAGCCTTGGCGATCCAGCCGACCCAGCCGGACGGCCACCGATCCCATTGGAGGGAGGTCTCCCCATACGGCGGGTCGGCCACCACCACACCGACAGCGGTGAGGTCCAGGACGCCGAGCAGCTCCCGGCAGTCGCCGTGGTACAGCGTCACCTGCCCGTCGTCAAAGTACGGCGTGGGGGCCGGTACCCCGGTCACGCCGCCACCACGATGGACATGAGCGGCGCGAGGAGCAGCCGGGCGGCGGCCTCGGCCACCTGCGGTTGGCAGGAGTTGCCCAGCACCCGCAGTTGCGCGGTCCGGGGGATGGGGCGGTCGGTGACCCAGCCACGGGGATACCCGAGCAGCCACTCTGTGAGAGCGGGGTTCAGGCGTCCTCGGTCGTCTCTGGGTTGTGGGGGGGGTCCGTGGATGGCGGCCCATCGGGCGACGGCGGCGGCGTACATGCCCCAAGCAGCGTCGGGTTGCCCCTCGGCATCGTGAGCGACGTGCGTTCGCTGTCCGCTGACTTCGATGCCGGCAGCAGCGTCACCGCCGTCCGCAGGTCCAAGCCCCCGTCGCCGTGCTGGCCCGGTCCCTGGGCGTCGCTCGTCGTCGGGGTTGGCAAGAGCTGCACCGCCAGCGCCAGGTGCGTCACGGTGGTGCGGTTGGCGCCGTCGATCAGGTTCTTGCGTTCGAGGTGCCGTTCCGGGGTGCCGCCCGGTTCCTGGGCTGCGGGGGTCGGCAAGAGCTGCGGCGATGAAGACGCGTTCTCGACGGTGGGGGGCGCCGACCTCGGAGCTGCGTAGGCAGCCCCATCTTGTGTCGTACCCCATTTCGGCCAGGTCACCGAGGACGCGGTCGATGCCTCGAACAAGGAGGGCGCCGACGTTTTCCACGAGCAGGTGTCGGGGTCGTACCACGCGAACGGCGTCGGCGCAGGCGAACCAGAGGGCACTCTTGTCTCCTTCGATACCGGCACGGCGGCCAGCGGACGAGATGTCCTGGCACGGGAACCCGAAGCACATGACGTCGGGGGTCTCGGCGGCGGCCCAGTCGGTGGTGGTGAGGTCCCGGTGGTTGGGGGCGCCGGGCCAGTGGTGGGCCAGGACGGTGGCGGCGTGCGGGTCGAGCTCGGCCTGCCAGAGGGTGCGGGCGCCGAGAGCACGTTCGATGCCGAGTTCCAGTCCCCCGATCCCGGAACAGAGGCTTCCAACCGTCGGCCGCCGAGCTGACGGCATCATGGCTGGGCCTCGCCGTGGCAGGCGCAGCGGCAGGTCGGTCGGAAGCACGCGCCAGCGTTCGGGACGTTGCACAGCAAGTGGTGCACCCGGTCCTCCGTGGTGGTTCCCCGGCTCTGGTAGGCGGCGAGGCGGCAGTGCGAGGTGCCCTCGTCGCTGGTCTCGATGTGTGGGCACGACGGGGACTCGGCGTACCGGTGGAGGCGGTCGGCGAGGCGTTCCATCTGTTCGGCCATGTCGCCCGGCCACGACGACCCGCGCAGGAACCGGGCGGCGGTGAGGATGTCGGATCGCACCTGGCCGGGGTCGGGGTGGGTCACGTCTGGTCCTCTCGGGTGGCTCCCCCAGCGGGGACCCCAGCAGCCCCGACGGGAGCGGCGATGCGGTACACGGGCCAGACAGGGTGCTCGTCATCGAGCTGGCCGGTGCCGTCCTCGTGGACCAGGTCCCACTCGTGGCCGTCCTCATCGCAGTTGGCGGGCGCGTCGCAGCCACCCCAGCCGACCTGCTCCAGCACGGGAGCGGCGGCTTCCAGCTCGGTGATGCGGTCGAGGAGCTGGAGAGCCTGCCTGGGCCAGAAGGCGGCCCCGGTTGAGTGCTCGCCGGCGTGGGTCTCGGCGAGGCGGCGCAGCTCGTCCCGGTCGACGCTCACGGGGTCGTCTCCTCAGCGGGGTAGGTGGCGATGCTCCACGGCAACTCGGCGCCGTCGATGGTCAGGGCCAGCCGACCGCCGGCGGCGATGACTGCACGGTCGTCGTCGTCCAGCTCGACCAGCGCGGTGAAGCACGGGCGCCCCGGGTAGATCGCCGACGGGGTGACGACGTACTCGCAGGGGCGGACGTCGTCGCGGGTGGGGTCGCCTGGTTCGCCGATCACGACCCGACGGCCTCCGGACGCCTCGGCCACGCCGTCGGGGATCGGGATGGGCCTCACGGCTTCTCGTCCTCTCCCCCAGCGGCGGCGGCCCGGGGGTTGAGCAGTACCGCGTTCGCCTGGGTGGTAGCCCACACCGGGTCGGCAGCCTCGATGTGCGAGCAGGGCGGGGTGCCGCACCAGTCGCACACCCCCGAGAACAGGAAGGCGCTCCCGGCCGGTGCGGTGGGCCACGAATGGTGCCCGCAGGCGAGCGGCGACTCCATGCACTCGCCCTCGGGGATGTCGCCGGCCTCGCACGACGCACACGGCCCCGCGGGAACAGCCCCAGGGGTCCGGGTGGGCCAGGCGTGCCCGCAGCGGCAACGGCAGTCCGGGCCGTCGTGCATGACCCGCCGGTTGCACTCGTGGGTCGGGCCGACAACGGAGTGGAACGGCGCGGCGTGACGGCCCGGCTGCGCGTCATGACGGACGGTCGGCTCAGCCACCGTCGACCTCCGTCGGGACGGCGAGCGCTCGGAGCGCCCCGCAGGCGTCCGTGTCGTCGCCCCGGAACACCGCGAGCGTCAGCGCCACCAGGCACACGGCCATGACCACGGCACCGAGCACGTTGACGGCCCTACGGTCGAAGGCCTCGTCGCGGGCGGTCACTGGCCTGCCGCCACGGCGAGTTCGGGCAGCCGGAACGGTTCGGTGTCATCGCCCGCCAGCGGGTCACGGCCGAGGGCCCAGACGGCGGTGGTGAGCGACGCCGGCCAGGTGACGGGCTCGCCGGGGTCGGTCTCCGGTTGGGTCCAGGCGGGCGGGTCGCCCGGGTCGTCGTCCTCGTGCACGGCGGTGAGGCCGAGGTGTTCGACGGCGGTGGGGACGTGCCCGTTGGCTTGGGCGAGGTCCCACACGAGTCGCCGGTTGGTCTTGCGCAACTCCCGGTTCTCGTTGGCGAGCGTCTGGTTGTCTCGGCGCTGCTGGCGGTGACGTTTCCACAGGTCACGCCACTCGGCGATGACCCACAGGGCGACACAGCAAGCCACCGCGGCGACAGTGAGGAACAACATCGCGATCGTGTCCTCCTCGGTCCATAGGGGTTCGGTCTGGTGCACTTAGCCCGCCGTGGTGTCGTCGGTGAGACCGGACCGAAGGGCGGCACGGCCGGCGTCAGTGATGGCCCAGCAGCGGGCGCCGGTGGACGACGTGCCGAGCTTCTCCGCCAGCTCGCGTCGGCGGAGACCGGTCAGCGCCCGGTTGACGGCGTTCGGGCCACAGGGCAGATCGGAGATCCGCTGGGCCATCTCGGGTGCGGCGTCGGCGGCGATCAGGTTGACGGTCTCGGCCAACTCCGCTGCCGTTGGGGGTGCGGCCTCGGGGCGGACGTCGTACAGGGCGAGTAGCACGAGGCGTTGGGTGGGGCCGAGCGGGCTAGACATCGGACACCTCCATGCGCCATTCCTCGGTGTCGGTCATCAGCTCGGTCCACGAGGCCATGCGCTTGTCGTCGTCCATGCCTACGGCGTCGCACCAGCGCCGGTGCACGTAGGCGGCGAAGTCGACCAGCACCAGCGACAGAGCCAGGTGGTCGGGGAACGCAGCGACGAGGTCACCGGAGGTCGACCGATCCCGGTGCAGGACCGCCGTGACGGCCTGCTGGGTGCAGTCCCTCGCCTCGTCGAAGATGAGCGGCTCACCCCGCATCGGTTGTCCCCCCTCCAGAGGTGGGGCCGTGGAGGTCCGGGCTCATCGCTTTGAGCGCCAGGGCGCACAGCCCGACACAGGTGCACAGCACCAGAGGGACAGCCACGATGACTGCGAAGAGGGCAAGGGTCATTGGTCCGCCTTGGGGGGTTCGTTGTGGGTGGGGGAGCCGTAAGTGGTCTCGTAGTGCTCCTGGTCCTCTTGGGCATCGCGGACGAACGCCCAGCCGAGCCAGCAGATGAACCCGTTGGCGACCAGCGCCAGCAGCCACCCGAGGTTCGGGTCTCGCAACAAGCCGATGAGCGAGACGAGACAGAGCGCCGATGCAGCACCGGCCATGGCCTGCCCGAGGCGCTCCATGACGACGGCCCCCCGTGGCGGTCCACCCAGGTGGGCGGGTTCTCGCACCAGACGCACCGGTCGACTCCGACCGACGGGTCGTCGGGGTCGGGGCCGAAGTCGCCCCAGTCGATGGTGCGGCCGTGACGGCAGTAGGTGGGCATCGTTCGACTCACCGCAACCACGGCACTCCCACTCCGGGAGCGGGAGGCCACGCCACACCGAGCGCACGCTGTGGGTGCGCACCACGGGGTCGCTCATCGGAGGCGCTCCTGCAGGGCCAGCCGCACGAACGTCGCCATGTACCGGGTCAGGCCGCATGTGAGGCAGTCCTTCTGGTCGGGGTGGCCGTGGATGCATCGACCACCGAGCACCTGATCGAGGGCGGAGGGCTCGGGGTCGCTCATCCCAGCCTCCGGCCGAACGTGCCACCGGAGCGCAGGTGGGCGAGAGTGCCCGGACCTGTGTCGTCGGGTTCAGTCGCCCAGTCGTAGGCCACCGGGTGTTCGCCGGTGCGTTCCGGTGGCAGGGCGAGGGCGTCGCGGTCGGGTGCGGCGTTACGTACCTGCTGCGCGAGCTCGGCGGCCGCCAGCTCCTCGCTCGACGACCGGCGGCCGGCGATGTAGCCGCAGACGGCAGTGACGGCCGAGAGGAAGCCTCCGGCGCACGCAGTGATGATGACGGCGCTCACGGCATCGGCCCCTTGTCGGTGAGGTGGCGAACCTCGTTGAAGGGGTACGGGGCACCCTGGCCCATTCCGGGGCCGTCCTCGTTGTCGAACCAGATCTCGATGTGGTCCTCGTCGATCTCGTCGACGGTGCCGACGTGGTTCGGCTTCGCGACCTCGCCGAAGCTGCGCATGATCGCTCGCAGCTCGGCCAGGCCCGGGTCGGTGACGTACACCCGGTCGCCGGGCTTGAACTCGTCTTGGGTGCTCACCAGACCACCTGGTCCTTGCCTCGGCCGGTGCCCCCGCAGGCCCGGCACGCGCAGTAGAGGTCCGACAGTCCGCCGCCGAAGTGGTTCGGGGCCATGCACTGGATGGGGTCGTCGCACTCGACGTAGCCGTCTCCGCCGCAGATCGTGCAGTCGGTGTCGCCGTCGTCGAAGGCGTACGGGTCGTCGTCGCAGTGCGTCAGGTCGCTCATGCGGGCCTCCTCAGGTAGCCGTGCTCACGCGCCCACTCCGGGCGAGCGTGGATGCGCTGGTGGCAGTGGGCGTCCAGGTCGAGGGTGTTCCACGCCTCGTCGCTGGAGCCGGGGCCACGGGGGATGATGTGGTGCCGGTCGGTCGCCCTGCCCTCGCAACCCTCCGCCTGGACCTCGCACCAGTCGGCGAGCGGTTCGTCGGGTCGGGCGCGGCCGGGGGCGTTCCACCGCTTGTTGGTGGGCGACACCTTGCGGATGCGGGTGCGCTGCTCGGCCGGCGGGTCAGGCCAGAGGCTCAACGTCACGCCGAGGTCCGTGACCGTGTACAGGCCGTCGGGGTGCGCTCCCGGGCCACGCTGGTAGTAGCGGTGGCCCATGTCGTCGGTGGCCCGCCAGCCCCGGGACTTCGTCGAGTGCAGCGACACGATGCGCCGGACCCCGACGTACTGGCCGACCTCCAGGGTGCGGGTCATCCTGAGCAGCTCCATTCGCTGGGCCACTCGGGCACGGAGTCACGCATCCGGCTGAGGACGTCGACCAGGTCGTCGTAGTTGCCCCACCCGTTGGCCGGGTTCATGGCCCGGAACCGGTCCGGGTCGGCCCGCAGGCCGTTGACGATCGTGTCGAGGTACTGGGCGCCCTCGGGGCCGGTCATGCCGTCGAGGTGGTCCCACCAGGTGACGGTCCCGTGGCCGTTGGGGTAGCTGGTCCACTGCTTGGTGTCCCGGTCGTACGCGCGGCACGCCCGGGTGCTGTCGGCCAGCACGACACCGGCGTCGTCCAGGACGGCGTAGATCATGCAGCTGGTGTTGTGGGTGTAGTTGGCCTCGTGCTCCAGGTGGCCGCGGTCGTCGTAGAGGTAGGCGTTCCAGCTCACGACCGCCCCCGCTTCTGTGCGGCGTCAGCCTTCTGGCAGGTGCCGCACCGGACAGCGAACGTCCCGGCGAACAGGCGACGGATGGCGACGGCGTCCCACAGGGAACGGCCGCAGCGTGTGATCCCCACGTGACCGGCCCTCGCCCGTCCCGACAGGTGCCACGTCGGCACTCCCGACGACACCAGCGCCGGCTTCATGACGTAGACGGTCATGCTCCCGGGGAGGCCGCTCACGACGTCACCTCGGCCTCGAACCGGTGAGGGTTCCCGGTCGGTCGGTCAGCTCGGCGCAGGCGGCGGTGCCACGGGTTCACGTCGTCAAGAGCACCCGTCGGGTACAGCGACCCGTGGTCGCCCTCGCCGATGACCCCGAAGCAGAGAGCGAGGTAGCGGATCACGGACCGCTCGGTGTGCGACTCGCCGACAATCCCTCGGATGACCGGCAGGTTGCGGTTGTTGCGGCCACCCAGCCAACGCCAGCAGTCGCCGTCCTCGATCTCGACGTGGTCCAGCACGTCGAACAGGCGCGGGTCGAACGGGATGGGCCGCTGGAACCTGGCCCGCAGTTCGTTCTGGATGCCCACCAGCTCGCCGTTTGCTGCGTCCACGGCGGACTGGGCCTCGGCCAAGCGGTGGTGCTGGCGGGCCAGCTCCGCCGCGGCGAGGCGCGCCCGGTTTCCGAGCCGGAGCGGAGTCCCCGGGCGACGCGAGTTGCTCACGACCCGACCTCCGGTGCCTCTGCGGCGATGCGCTCGGCCTCGGCCTGCCGTGCCGTGTAGGCGCCCGGCTCCTCGGGGTCAGGCCCGGAACCCGGCGGCGCAGGTTCCGAGCCATCCCCGGGGGTGGCGGGTGGGTCGCCGGGGTCGACGATCTCGTGAAGGCGGGCGATCGCCCGGTCGGCCTGGCGGGCGGTCAGCCGATCCTGTGGGGGCAGGTTCTCGCTCGTCGACCAGGCGACGAACTCGGCCCACTGGGACGGTGTCGACGCGACGCCCAGGCGGTGGATCTCGGCCTGCTGCTTGGTCGACGCTCCCGGCTCGGGGCTTCGGCCGGCCCGCTCGTAGCTGGACTCAACGGGGTCAGGGTCGCTCGTCGGGATGGTCAGCGCCTGCAGCAGGAAGATGCGGTAGGCGACCGACATCGCCTTCGCGGTGCCCTTGTCACCCGAGTCCATCGACTCGCCCGGGACGACCCCGAAGTACGGGTCATCGGGCACGACGAGCGGGTCGCCGCCCGGGCCGATGATCGTGTACCGGACCCGGACCGTGGTCTCCCGCATGAGGGTGCGGTTCTTGCCGACCTCGACGTCCCGGTAGATGACGTCGAGCAGGGAGGGCATCACGATGACGCCGTGCTCGCGCAGCGCCGGCCCGGCGGCGTTCACCACGGCGTCGATGCCGCGGAAGTTGTAGTCCTGCTGCTTGTTGTGGCCGGTCTTGCCGACCTTCTGCACGTCGGCCATCACGTGCGACCACGCCTCGTAGACGGTCGGCTTCGCGGCGGCCGTCACGACGGGTCCCAGTCGTGGTCAGGGTCGTAGTAGGGGTCTTCGTCCTCGGCGCGGTGGAACTCACCCGCCGGGTCGTACTCGGCCGCCTCGACCCCGCAGAGGGTGCGGCTTCCCCAGTGGCAGAGGTCATCGACACACCAGTTGCCGTCCGTGCACCTAGGCATCGGTGGCCTCTGGTCCGCAGACGGGGCACGGGTCGGGGCCGTCGGCACCGAACGGTCCCCGGTAGGTGTGGATGAGCACCCGGCCGTAGTCCTGCCGGTCGAGGTCCTCGACACGCCATGCCGCCTTGCGGACCGCGGTGGCCGCCTGCTCCTTGGTGATGTCGGTCGGGTCGCTCACGTCAACCCTCGCTTCTGGCGCTCGGCGTCGTACAGGGCGTCGAACTCGTCGCGGTGGCGCTTACGAAGAGCAGTCTCAGCGGCCCGGTAGGCGGCCACCTGCGCCCGGTCCCGCACAGCGACCGCTTCGTCACTGGACCGGCGGTCACGCTGGTACTGCGACCCGCAGTCCTTGCACCACGACTGCAGCCGGTCACGGGTGTGCGCCCGGGGTCCGAACGCCTCAGACGGCTTGGTCAGCTCGCACCGGGCGCAGCGCTTCACCTCGACCGGGTCGACGGCGCTCACAGCTGGCCCTCCCGGTCCCACCAGCGGTCGTCGAACCCAGGAGGCAGCTCGCCGGTCAGGCTCCGGTCGCCGTCGTGTTCGAGCACACGGTCGGCGACGCTGTCCGCCCAGTCGGCTTCGGCCACGATGCGCTCGTCGGCCGGTTCGTCGACGTAGGGCCGGTGGAAGTCGAGCGTCGGGTACCGGTGCTTGCGGGCGAGGGAGTCGGTGCCGGCACGGATCGCATCCAGGTCGGGGGCGGTCACTGGCCGGCCTCGGCTTCGGAAGGCTCGGCGGGCGGCCAGGAGCCGACCGGTCGACTGGCCGCCCGCATGAGGTCCTCGTCGTTCTGGCAGAGGTACCCCATGTCCTTCAAGACGGCGAGTTCGTCGTCGGCGAACTCGGCGGCGATCGTCCCGAGCCACAGTCGACGCTCGGCCCGTTGGTGCGCTCGCTTGGCGTCCAGGAACCGCTGAGAGATGTCGGAGAAGCGGGTGCGGGTGAAGGGGTCGAGGTCGGCGACGCCCTTGCCGATCTGGCGGAAGGCGGCGCTCACGAGAACTCCTCCACTTCGACGATGGTCCCGTCACGGTCCTGGATGGCTTCGGCGTTGCAGCGCAGGCAGGTGAGGAGGACGCCGTCGGGTGTCGAGTTCTCGGCCACCCACTCGTGGTCGCAGGCGGCGTCCGCGAGCTCGGCGATGGCCAGCCGGAGGGCGTTGAGGTACCGGGCCATCACCTCGGCAGCGCAACGGTTCCCTCGGCACCACTTCTCCTCGGCGAACGTCCAGTGCACCTCCTGGCCGGCCCACGGGTAGATGTCGCCGAGCCGGTAGCCGTAGAGCGCCACGGCGTAGTGGACGTGGCCCATCCGCTCGTCGCCGTTGACCCACTTCGGGCCGGGGGCGGTGACGAGGATCTGGTACTCGGTGTGGTCGCCGGGCGTCAGCTCGACCCGGGCCACACCGTGGTCACGTAGCGACCAGGCGGACCACACGGCAGCCATGCGGATGTGGTCGTCGTCCAGGCGGGCGAAATCGGGTTCGGTCATCACGACCACCCGGCCCAGGCGATGTGCGCCCAACGGCGCAGACAGGTCAGCCAGGCGGGAGCGCAGTCGCCGGGGTCGTAGTCCTCCTCGGGCCAGAACGCCCAGAACGGCTTGCCCCAGCCGTGCGCCTTGCGCAGGTGGCGGCTCACGTCCGCTCCCCCACCAGGATCAGGACGCCCTCGCGGGCGATGCGGTGGCGGCCGGGGCAGCGCAGCTCGACGTCGATCCACTTCTTGGCCGCTGCCGGGGTGTCGAACGCACCGGCCTCGACGTGAGGGCTGTCGTCCCCGCAGATCACAATGAGGCGGGGGCTGGCCATGTGGCGGGCAGTCATCGCCACACCAATCGGGTCTTGCCGCCGTGACCGTGCACGGCTTCGACTGACTCGATGCCTCGGTCGTGGAACACCACCGAGGTCGGCCAGTCCGAGAGCCAGCGCAGAGCGACGACTCCCTCGCCGTCCTGGCCGGTGAACTCGACGCCCTCGGCGACGATGCCGGTGCCCGAGATGCCGGTGGTGTCCTCGTCTCGGACCAGCCAGAACGGCCACGGCCCCTGGTGGGGGCCATCCGGGCGCACGCAGATGTCCCAGCCAGCGTCGAAGAGCTTGCTCAGGAAGTCGTCGGCGGCGTTGAAGTCGCCACCGAACAGGTCGGCCACGGCCTCCCGACCAGCCCGGCGGACACGCTCGTGCGTGTCGAGGTCACCCACGGTCGGCCGCCTTCCGCTCATCCAGGAGCGCTCGGTCGCAGTCCCGGTACAGGGCGACGAGGTCGTCGTGGCGCATCCGCTGGCGGTGGCCGCCACCGGTGAGGACGAACGTCCAGTCGCCGGTCAGGTCGTCGGGGGTGTAGGCCACCGACGGGGAGCCGGGCAGACGGGTGACCATCAGCCGCCGTCCTCGGCGGTGGTGAACTCGAACGTGATCTCGTCGACCCGTGCCCGCTTGTCGACGGGCAGGCCCTCGACGACACCCGAGGTCCAGCGCACCTGGGCCTCGTCGTACATGGCGAACGGGGTGCCGTTGTCGTCCAGGCACAGGACCCACGTGGCGGCCGACTCACCCACATAGGCGCCGGTCGGTTCGGCCTGGTCGAAGGGGAGCCGCTCCTCCGTGCCGTCGCCCGCCACATCGACGTACTGGGTGCTGCCGGTCACCTGGTAGGTGGAGGGGACCGGGGCGCCGACGGTCGGGCACCACCAGATGAGAGACCCGTCCAGCGCGGTTACCACCGCCGTGCCGTGGGTGCCTTCGGCCCGGACCGACAGGACGTCGAGGAGCGTCTGGTACTCCTGGCTGTAGTCGAAGGTGGGGATCTGCTGGGCGTCGTGGATGGCGCCGACGCCCTCGTTGATGCGGGCCTGCTCGTCCTTGACGTTGTCTCGGGCGGACTGCTGGGTGTCGCTGTTGTCCTGTGTGCAGCCCGCTACGACAGCGGCCAGGAGCAGAGCGAGGAACACGTTGCGGCGGCGCATCACACGCACTCCTGGGTCTCGAACGAGGTGATGCGGGCGTCGCCCCGGTAGTTGTCGTTGAGTCGGCCGATCAGGTCACATGCCTGGTTGGTGAGCGCACCCCGGGCCGGTGCGCTCTCGGGCAGTAGTTCGATCTCGTTGATGAGGTCGATCGCCTCGTCGCGCCATGCCGTTTGCACGCCCGAGTTCTGGTTGCGGATGTCGACCCGCCGGTTGGTGGCGTCCTTCTTCAACCACCAGCCGCCCAGGTAGCCGCCGACCACGATGGCCACCACCAGGGCAGCGACCGCCAGTGCGGCAAGCACCGTTCTTGCTCGGTCCATTAAGCTTCCTCTCTCGGTTCATCGGCGCCGTCGCTCCCGTTCCTCTCCAGGTGCGGAGCGGCGGCGTTACACGTTCAGGTCAGAGGGGCACACAGGGCGAGGCACCGGGGCCTTGGGCGGGCCGTTCGGTGCTGCGGCGACGGAGCGCTGGGGGGAACTCCGGTCGCACGGGACTCGCTGCCGTGTGCCCCTGCGCCACCGACCCGACCACGGGGCGGGCGGACAGCCGCAGCCGGGTCGGAGCGCACGAACACACGACTGGACGGCGACCCGCCCGTGACCGCCGGCAACAGCGGCAGCAGCCACGGACGAGCCACCCGGGTGAGAGCACGGCCAGCCTGCGACACCCGGCCGGTCAGGGACCGGGTGGAGGCTGACCGTCCCCGCTGCGCCGGGTGGGTGAGCACAATGCTCGACGCAGCAGGGACCCCTCGAGCAGGTCTTCACT
>Ga0302046_10004104_pt1 | contig 12988 bp, 12 predicted proteins | sample RVTome_11_FD_200261 | JGI IMG/M metagenome (GOLD analysis project Ga0302046, IMG submission 200261) | Soil microbial communities from uranium-contaminated site in the Upper Colorado River Basin, Wyoming, United States - RVT147D111 (version 2) ...
CCAGGCGCCATCCCCTGACCCTACCAGCGGACCGCCGCCCAAGCGGCCGAGGTCTTAGGCGAGCGTTCGTGGGGCGGCCGCTGAGCTCGGACGTTAGGCGCTTGAAAGAAAGGAGATAGGGAACATGAGAAAACTTGTAGTGGGTACCTTCTTGACTCTGGACGGGGTGATGCAGGCACCAGGCGGCCCCAACGAGGACCGCGAAGGTGGCTTCCAGCACGGCGGGTGGCTAGTCCCCTATTTCGACGAGAAGTTCGGCGAAATCATGACCGAGTGGACCAAGCGCGCCGACGCCTTTCTTCTCGGCCGTAAGACCTATGAGATCTTCGCAGCGTCCTGGCCCAAATCCACTGATCCGGCGGAGGCGCTCAACACCCGGCCGAAGTTCGTCGCTTCCAGGACACTCGATAAGGTCGAATGGAACAACTCCCGCCTGCTCAAGGGCGAGGTTGCCGAAGAGGTCGCAAAGCTCAAGACACAGGAAGGCGGCGAGATTCAGGTCCACGGGAGCGGCGACCTACTGCAGACCCTACTCAAGCACGATCTCATCGATACGCTGCGTATCTGGCAGTTTCCCGTTGTTCTCGGCACCGGCAAGTGCCTGTTCGGAAAAGGTGCGATCCCCCGCAGCTTCCGGCTTGTGGACACACAGCTGAATACGACCGGTGCGGTCCTGCACGTCTACGAGCGCGTCGGCGACCTAAAATACGGCGAAGTCGAGGTGGGTCAAGAAACCGTAATCTTCGATTCGGACGCACACAAGTGACTGAGAAGACGATTGTCGACAAGTTTGCCTGATAGAGACGAAATGCATGCATCATCTGCAGCGCCTAACAACCGGTTGCAACGGACGGTCCGCTACGCGGCCCGCCGCTGAACCGGAGCGTTGGGCAGCCAAAACCTTATCCTTAACTCAAGGATGTCATGAATGACACAGAATATCGCCAGAACTTCAAGAGGTTCAATCGAATACCGTTTTGAAGGCAGTGGTCCCACGATTGTTGTTTTGAATGGCGGGCATTGCAGCCGAGATACTCGTCTTTCTCACGAGAAATTGACTGAGCATGGTTTCTCCATTCTGACTCCGTCTCGTCCTGGTTACGATAGCACTCTATCTGAGGTAGGCAAAAGTGCACAGGCAGCAGCCGATGCTCTCGCTACCTTACTTGATACGTTGCAAATATCAACAGTAGATGTAATAGGTATTTCCGCCGCAGGTCCAACTGCCTTGGCATTCGTGCAGCAGCACCCGAGCCGGGTACGCAAACTTATTTTGGAGTCTGCGGTTGCAACCGATTGGGATGAGCAAACAAAAAGGCGCTCACGTATTCCATTTGGAGGCGCTGCAAAGGTAACTTGGGCGGTCATGCACATGACGTTGAAATTATTCCCAACCGTAATCATAAAAGCCCTCCTGCACGATTTGACCGTTCTCGATGTCAACATGGTCATTAACCGGATGAGCCAAGACGACCTAGCCTTTGTCAAACGTATGATTCAGACTTCTCAAGCGAGCACAGGGTTTTTGAACGACATTGAACACGAGGTGGATAATCTGGCTACAATTACCAAGTCAGTTTTGGTGATGTATTCACCCAATGATAAAACCGTGTCACCGAATAATGCTCGACGAATTGCTCATGAAATTGCGACTTGTGAACTATATGAAGTGCCATCGGATACACACCTGATTTGGATTGGCGGCTCCGCAAAGGATGTGTGGAAAAAGCGACTATCATTTCTCATGTCATAATATTGGTTAACCTCAGCAGGCTGCCCAACACAGCGTGCACCCGACTGGTGGGAGTCTGCGCGTTTTCAAGCAGTTTTCTTGGCTCAAGGCTGGTTCCGCCAAAGCGGCGTTGTCTCGTCCCACCCACCAGCGGGTAACGCCAGCCGTTGGGCGAGTTGATGGGTGACCCTGACCCTGAAAAATCCAAACGAGTGACAGACGCCATGCTCAAGATGCAAAAGATCATCGTCGCCGACCTGCAGAAGGCATACGACGGCTAATTCGGACAATTTCCTTCTTGACTGTCTAGAATAAATGTTCTAAAATATAGCAACCACCCATCTTGGGTGGGTGAAAACTTTGCTTCAACGACAATCAATCACTATTTAAGGAGGTTTCTATGAGCCCAAAGGAGGACACGCAAAAGTCCGCCAAGAGCACCACCGCGATCAACAAGAAGTCCAAGGGATTCACGGACGAGGAACGAGCCGCGATGAAGGAGCGCGCCCAAGAGCTGAAGGCGGAAGCGCGCGCGAAGAAGGACAAGGCCGCCGGGGAAAGCGACGTGCTCGCGAAGATCGCCGAGATGCCGGAACCGGATCGCGCCATGGCCAAGCGGCTCCATGCGATCATCAAAGCCAGCGCGCCAGCCCTCTCGCCGAAAACCTGGTACGGGATGCCCGCGTATGCCAAGGACGGCAAGGTCGTCTGCTTCTTCCAAAGCGCGCAGAAGTTCAAATCGAGGTACGCGACGTTTGGCTTCAGCGACGAGGCGAACCTCGACGAAGGCGCCATGTGGCCGACCTCCTTCGCGCTGAAGGAGTTGACTGCCACCGAAGAGGCAAGGATCAGCGCGCTCGTGAAAAAAGCGCTGAGTTGAGGACTGATCGCAAGTGTAAGAGACCCCAACGGTAACATTATCGGGCTTCTTCAGTAATCCTAATTGCACCAGCAACGAATCTATATTTCGTCTGCCCGCAGTGTGCGTCTCGTAAGTAGCTTGGCAGCATCATTCGCCCGCCCAACCCTGGCTTGCAGGCGACGGGGCCACCGCCGCGCCCCTGCGAAGGTTCCAGTAATTCCAGCGAGTCTTGCCCGCTAAGGAGACTTTTCCACCCGCCCCGCGCCTGAAGCCGGCCGTTATCAGTGGCGGTGGCGGGTTCTTCGGATCCAAGTGAGTCTGGTTATGCATTTGGGTTATTTTCTACGGGCTGATCAGGCCAGGCCGCTTGCAAGAGTTCAGGGAGTACTTGCCCGGCCGGGCCCGGCAGGCTAAATGTGACAGCCGAGGTGAGCGGCGTGGTCTCGGGGTTGATTTCAACGGTCGTGGTCCCGCGTTGGCGGGCGACCAGCGGGAGCGAGGCGGCCGGATGGACCAGGGCCGAGGTGCCAATCGACAGAAACAGATCGCACCCTTCGGCGGCCTCAAAGGCGGCTGACAGGGCCTGGGGCGGTAAGGTCTCGCCAAACCAGACCACATCGGGCCGCAGCAGGCCGCCGCACTGGGGGCATTGGGGAGGGACCTGACCGGTTTCGGCCCATGACTCGACCACGGTTCGTTCCTCAAAGCAGACGGTGCGTTGAATGTTGCCGTGCAGTTCGATTACGTTTTGGCTGCCGGCCTGCCGGTGCAGGCCATCAACGTTTTGGGTAATCAAGGTGAAGTTGGGCACGCGTCGCTCGAGTTCGACCAGGGCCAGGTGGCCGAGATTGGGTCTGGCCTGGGCGACCCGTTCTCGCCGCCAGGCATACCACTCCCAAACCAGCCTGGGATTGCGTCGAAAGGCTTGGGGTGTGGCTAGCTCCTCGGGATTGTATTTGGCCCATAAGCCTGTTTGGGCATCACGAAACGTAGGGATATTACTCTCGGCTGAGACGCCGGCCCCTGTTAGAATCATCACATATCGGGCTGACCGAAGGGCCTCTATCAACTCCGGAGGAATTGAGAGTGAAGGGTTTTGTTGGTTCACAGAACCTACTCCGGGCCATACCTCTGACGATACAATAATTTTTGTTGCACCCTATGTTGAGAAACTTCATATCAACAAGAGCGTAGTCTACCACCATCAAGATTAGGGCGCAATATGGCATTTTTCTATTACGGCACAACTATTAGCCAAAAGTGGAGCCACTCCAAATTTTCTTTTAGCTTGTTGCCAAACCGTTGCCACATCTGTGGGCGTTGACGACCGTTCAGCGCCAGCTTGATAAGCTGTTGTCGTTTGACCTCACGCAGCTGTTCCGTTTGATATTCACGTAGGTCTCGTATTGGGTACATCATTTATTCTCCTTCGGCCCTACTTGTTGTCATCGAATTCAAAAGAATTGAGTATGCCAATTTGGGGATGCCAATGCCGATAGGCGTCCAACTCCTGGGGTGTGAGTATCGAGCCACCGCGCCGCATTTTCTCTTCAATCGAAATCAACAAATCAATATTAGTGTCAGCCATGGACGCTACCGAAGTCATGCTGGCTACATTCTCAAACTGAGAATATATCTGGTAAAAGGAATCGAAGGTGCGGGGCATTAACATCGTTTCTTGTTGTATTTTCTGTTCAACTGAGCCTAACAAATCAAGATCAGCATTGGAAAAAGAGTCGACTAAGTTCTCAACCAGGTCCGCCTCAAAACGAATATTCCAATCGTAATAGGCAGTTAATTCGGGGGGTGTTAGGATAGCCTCATTGCGTTTCATCTTCACAATAGCCGAGATCAGGGGAGCCAACTCGACTTCGGGAATGATGTCTAATAGGTCTGTCCAGGGATTATCATTTTGTCGATAGTGAGCCTTATGATTTAGAGTTTTCATCTTCTGCCTCCGTAGTTATTCACTTGCCACTGGCGTGATCGGCGCTGCTGTCGTCGGGCCGAGAGCGAGGCCGGCCACCGAATTTGAACCGCAGTAGGTTGTCTTGACTCATAATGTGGCGGGCGGATCGCACCTAGAACAAAGCCGGGCGACACTTTGGCGAAGGCAGCATAGGTAGCCGCATCGATCGCCACGAGACGGCAATTGGTCTGGGCCACGGCGATCCACCCACGTTGTCGCAATTGCTCTTCCATCAAGCAGTGCCCTGCTTGTAGGGTGAACACTCGGTAAGAGCCGCTGTACAGGGCCACCTCGCCCTCAAGCATGGCATAAATTCGCTGCCCCGCCTGGTCCGGAGTAAAGATCAGTTGGCTACGGTAAAAAAAGTCATAGCCGGGCTGTGATTTTGATTGTTGTAAAGTCATTGTTTTCATCACCTTTTCCTTTATGATTAGTAGTGCAACCATTGCAATTGGGGCATCACAGTGCCTTTTGTAACTCGCCCTCAAGTTGTGATATACTCCAGCTTATCAGACCGGTGCAAATAGAATGCAAATAAGGTCAAAATCATAAGCGATTGGTGATACGTTATTGGAGATTGGTGGCTCAATGACCGAGGCCCTCCACCTCAAGTTGTTAGGCAAACCACAGATCACGCTGGGAGAAGCACCTGTGCCGGGGTTGGGTACAGCCAAAGCTGAAGCCCTGCTGTACTATTTGGCGGTGACAGGCCGTCCGCATAGCCGCGAAACCCTGGTTGAACTCCTGTGGGGCGAAATGCCCGAAGCCAACGCCAAACGGAACCTGACGACCACCCTGTCCGCCCTGCGCAAAGTGTTCGAACCCAATCTAATTGTTGAACCTCATAGCATTACCTTTAATCTTGACGCCCCTCACCAGGTGGACGCAACCATCTTTCAAGCCGCTATTGAGGGCAGTGCTGCCTTGGAGCCAACAGACTTGGAGCGAGACCTGGCCCCACTACGACAGGCCGTCAACCTCTATGGCGGTGATTTTCTGGAAGGCTTCTACGTCAAGAATGCGCTATCGTTTGAAGAGTGGGTCTTGGAGCAACGAGAACGACTACGGGAGTTGATGTTACAGGCCCTACACTACCTTGTCGAGCATTACGGCAAGCAGGTTGAGGCCGATAACGCCGTGGCGCTTGAATACGCCACTCGTTTACTGGCGCTGGAGCCGTGGCGGGAGTCGGCCCATCGCCAGATGATGATCTTGTTGGCGCGGAATGGGCAGCGTAGTGCTGCTGTGGCTCAATATGAAGCATGCCGGCGAATTCTGGCCGAAGAGTTGGGGGTAGAGCCGGCGGTGGAGACCACGGCCTTATATGAGCGTCTAAAAAGGACACAGCAGCCAGTTCCTCATGATTTACCGTCACAGCCAAACACCTTTGTGGGGCGGTTGCAAGAGGTGAATCAACTGGTCAACGACCTGGACAATCCTGACTGTCGTTTATTGACCCTGGTTGGACCGGGGGGCATCGGCAAAACCCGGCTGGCCATCGAGGGCGCGAGTCAATATATCGGATCGGAGCATGTTTTTGGCGGGGCAACGTTTGCGGATGGGGTCTACTTTGTCAATTTGGCCCCGATTGCTGCCAAGCCAGACCCGAGAGGCGCCGTGCGAGACCGATCAAGTCTCTCATCGGGTCTGTCTAACGCCCTGGCCTTCACCATTGCTGAGGCCGTGAAATTTTCTTTTTATGGCTCAATCGATCTGAGGGAACAACTGCTCAATCACCTCCATACCAAGGAAATGCTGCTGGTACTGGATAACTTCGAGCATTTGATCACTGACGCCGAGGAAGAACCGGCGCTGGACTTTCTAGCCGACCTGGTGCGGTATGCTTCCCAGGTCAAGCTGTTGATGACGTCCCGCGAGCGCCTCAATTTGCAAGAGGAGTGGGTCATAGAGGTAACGGGGTTAGCTTATCCGAGCGAGGGAGCGTCCTGGTCGATACCGGCAGAGGGGTCGAGGAGCAAGACAGATGGGCAGATGGGGGGATTAGGGGATCGAAATTTCAGCGCCGTGACCCTCTTTATCGAGCGAGTGCAACAAGCGGGGACCGGCTTTGTTCTAAATGAAGAAGATAAGGCGAGCATCGTACGGATTTGTCAATTGGTCCAGGGCGTCCCCCTGGCCTTGGAACTCGCGGCGAGTTGGCTGCCGGTGGTGCCTTGTGCTGAGATCGCCGTCGAGATCGAGCGCAGCCTGGATTTTTTGACCACATCATTACGCAATGTGCCCCAGCGCCATCGCAGCATCCGGTCGGTTTTTGAGCAATCCTGGCGAATGTTATCGACGGAGGAGCAATCTGTTTTTTGTGATTTGTCGGTCTTTCGAGGGGGCTTTGCGCGAGAGGCGGCCAGGCAGGTCGCCGGTGCGTCGCTGTCAACCCTGGCCGGCCTGGTGAACAAGTCGCTGCTGCGGCTGACGGCTTTGAACCGTTATGAAATCCACGAACTACTGCGTCAATTTGCCACTGAGAAATTGATGAGCCGGATCGGCGATCCACTTCAAGCCGGTGGACAGATTAGGCAACCGATCTGGGACCGGCATAGTAGTTACTACCTCAACCTGGTCGGCCAACACGAGGCAGCGCTGTACGGTTCCAAACCGCAGCAGATAGTGACTGCATTGCGCCCGGAGCTGGACAACATTCGCCAGGCCTGGCGTTGGGCCGTGGCCAACACCACGATCGCCGATGTCGAAGTCAGTCTTGAAGCCCTGGCTACGTTTTATGAGATGATGGGTCTCTTTCAAGAGGGAGAAGATATCTTCGGCACGGCTGTCGCCAGTTTTGAAGACGCTGCTGCGCCGGCCATCGACAACCGGTCCGAATTGATTTGCCATCTGCTCATCAAACAGGCCCGATTTGTCAGCCTGCAAGGGAATTATAATAAGGCCAGATCAATCATCGAAACTGCCTTGCAACGGGCCGAGCAAACCGATCACGTGCTTCGGCTGGCCGATGCGCGCCTGGTTTTGGGCGAGATCCTGATCTATCTTGGCGAGTTGGAACAGGCCATCGACCCATTGAAGCTGGCTGCCGCCGATTACCAGGCTCTAGACCAGCCTCGGCAGACCGCCGCTGCGCTCACCTCGCTCGGCGATGCTTACGGGCGCAAACATCAAGCAGACGAGGCCTTGGCGTGTTTGCAGCAGGCCCTGGAGATTAATACGGACCTGGGCAACAAACGCGCCCAGGCTTACACCACGATCATGCTGGCTAATGTCTACTACTTCACCGACAGGTACCAATCTGCTCTGATACACCTGCAAAATGTCTTAGAATTGTATGAAGAACTAGAATATTCATTGGGAATCAGTCATACGTTCAACAACATCGGTCTCGTGTATTACCACCTGGGTCGTTATCCGGAAGCTGTCACGTCTTTGAATGACGCCTTACGAATTCGTCGTCAATTGAATAATATCTTTGATGAAGCCAGCGTTCTGGAAAATCTGGGGGCGGTTTATATTGCTCAACGAGCCTACACCCCAGCCCAACAATGTCTTGAGCGCGCGCTTGATCTGTGTCGAGAAACCGGCTCAAAATATATTGAGTGTTTTGTGGCCTACCGGTTTGGTCAACTTTATGCAGAATTGGGTGATTATCAAAAAAGCCAGGCTTATCTCGAACGTTCCGTCACCCTTGGCCAAGAGGTGAGCGACGCCAAAACCACGGCGACAAGCCTGGGCGAACTCGGCGTCGTTTACCACCGCATTAATGATTTTGAGCAAGCCTTAGCCCACTATCGCCAGGCCATTGCCGACCTGCAACGCCTCGGGGCGCGTTTTGAGACCTCTCGCTTTATGGTTCAGCAGGCAATGTTGCTCTTTGAACAGGGGCAGCTCGACCAGGCCGAAACCCTGGCCAGGAATGGGATTGCTATGGCTCAGGCGGTGGAGCGGCGATCCACCGAATTCCAGGGACAGCTCTTATCCGCTAAAATCGCTTTTGCCCGTGGCGACCGGGAACAAGGCGTCAAGCAGTTATTTGACTTACTGGCTGACACCGAAGATCCCGTAAAACAGGGCGCTCTTCATTACGAGCTGTGGCAGCTAGGACAAGGCGTAGAGTACGCTCGCCTTGCCCTAACCGCCTATCAACAACTGTACGCTCAAACGCCCTATGTTGGGTATCGAGAACGGTTGGAGAAATTACAACAGGAAGTTGACCACCATTCCGATAAGTAAGGCGTCGATTGTTAATCTGAATTAAGCGCCTAAGACAGGTGACGGCTTCGCTGAGCCAGGGTGATGCCACCGAGCACGATCGCTCCACCCACAGCCTGCCACGCCCCAAGCGGTTCTTGCAAAATAACCCAGGCCAGGACAGCCGCCACCACCGGCTGCATCAGATAACAGATCGAGGCCGACGAGGCCGGTAAATAGGCCAGAGCATAGGTAATGAGGCTCTGCCCGCCGATGTGAGAGATCAGGGCCAGCCCCAGCAACGGCAGCCAACCGGATAAACTCGTCGGGATCAGACTCTCACCAAACAGGCCGGAGAGCATCAGCAAGACGAGACCGGTCACCGTACCGCTCCCGGCCAGCCCCACCGAGACCGAGAAGTATGAGCGTATCTGCTTCATCCCCAGGGTAAAGCCTGCGGTTAAGACGGCTGCCGACAAAGCCAGCCCGTCACCTAAAATATTTTCCAGACTCACGCTGAAGGTTGACCCCACCAGAATGGCGGCCCCGGCTAAGGCAATGGACAAGCCCATTACAAAGCCAGGTGTAATTCGCTCACCAAACAGCATCCAGGCTCCTATGGCGACAAATACCGGAAACGTATTGATCAACAACGTCGCATTGGTCACGCTGGTCGATTCGAGAGCCTGGTTAAACAAGGTCACGTCTCCGGCAAGACATACTCCGGCGACGAATAGCCAGAGGTATTTGTTACCCTTGGCCAGGCGATGTGGCTGAGGCTCATCACTGTTTGCGCAAGCCAACCACAGCCATAGCAGGGGCAAGGCCAGGCCCAAACGCCAAAATCCGGTGGCCGTCGGGCCAAGCTCACTCAGCCGCACAAAAATGGGCACCGTGCCAATGATGGCTGTCCCACTCAGAAGGGCCAATAGGGCCAGGGGAACAACTTGCCCTGTCTTGATAACTATTTTGGTATGAGCCGGGTAGCTCATAGTCGCTATTCTTGACATTTTAGTGTCTCCTATGCGTTGCTTTCATTGAACGATATTTTTGGTTTTTTCTTCGCTCTTGAACGTTGTACAGTCGCTAAACTGGTGGCAATGCTCTGCGTTGCCACGCCTCTGGAACGCTCAGCGTCCGTTTTTCGCTACGACGCAGAGCGTTGTAGCGAGATGTGCCAGGAAGTAAATGATGTTTTTGTTTTTCCTTTTGGCCGCTTTGCTCAAGCCTACCACGCAGGCGAGGGTTAAGAACTCCGTTTGCAGTTAAGACACCGGTTAGAATGATGGCAAAGCCGAAATAGATATTCCAGGTCAATTGCTCACCTAATACAACCACGCCCAATGTGGCTCCGACGATGGGTACCAAATAATTCACCATCGAAATATGGGTCGGGTTAGCAATCTCAACCAACCGATAAAAAACCATGAAGGCCGAGGCCGTACCCAGAATGCTGACACCGACCAAGGCGCTGATCGCTAAGCCTGAAGGGACCGCCAAACGAAACGGCTGATCGATTATCAGCGACAGAGGTAAGGTATAGAGGGCGGCCAACATAAGTTGGGCCGTTGGAGCGGCCAAGGGCGGTAGCCCCCGCAAATGCTGGCGAGAATAAATCACGGCGATGGCGTAACAGACAGCCACAACCAGCATAGCCAGCACACCCGCCCCCGTTGCTTGGACGCCGGTCATGAGGGTCGGTGCAACCAGCATCAGCAAGCCGCCCAAGCCAACCAGCGCCCCCAACACCTTCATCGGCGTCAAACGATCATCGGCGACCAGGAAATGGGCCATAACAATCGTACAAAGTGGGGTTGTACCGGTTATGATGGCCGCCAGCCCACTGTCGATATATTGCGCCCCCCAGGCGACCATAGCGTAAGGAATGGCGTTATGAATCAGCCCCACCACGGCTAGATGTTTCCAGATGCGGCCCCATTTGGGGAGCCACTGTCCACGCAAACGAAGCACCAGAAATAATATCGAAGCGCCTAACGCTGCTCGACCCATCGCAAAGGTCATAGCCGGAATCTCAGCCACGCCAATTTTGGCAAACAAGTATGATGATCCCCACAGGCCGGCTAATATCATGAGCCATAAGAATTTTTCAAACTGCTTCAAATGCCCCAAGAACTGGGATATGATCTGGGCGGCAATGAAGGTCGTTTGTACGTCCCAACTTCCGGCGCTGATCATTTGATCTACCTGGTTCGATTTGCTGGTAGGCCGGTTCAATGTCGTGGATTGAAGTCCTTTTGTTCGTTGATAAAAATTAGTTCTTAACATTTCGTCGTTCTCCTAAGATATATTCTGTTTCTGCTGGCTTGAAGACCGTGAGGGTTTCTAAAACTTTCACAGTCTGGGGTAGCAAAGAAACACACTGTCCTTCTTCAGTAAGAAGCCCTCAAAGGTTCTTAAAACCTTTGAGGGCTGGCGAAGCGTTCGAACCAACCGCCGCTTAGAAAGAGGCCATGGCTTCGGCTAGATTATCGTAAATTGGTAAGCCGGATGTTGAGAGGGCTCTCCGAACATGAGGCTGTGGCTTGAGTAGGCGGATGCAGAGCGGCGCGTCATCCAGGTGGTTAGCCATCCAGCGCATGGCAGCCCAGCCTCCTTCCGGGTCCAGTGGCTCATCGCCTCGGAAGAGCATGGCAATGCTGTGCAGGGCATACAGCCCCGATAGTCCGATGTTGTTAATATCGCTCAGGTCGAGAATCAAAAACCGTTGACCACTGTCATAAACTTCCTTCGACCGATCAATCAAACCCAGGTAGGTCAAACGATCTAAATTTCCATGAGGTCGTAAAATAGCCACAGGAACCTTGTCCTGTACTCGGCTTATCAGCGTATCCATGACTAAGTGCTTCATTATTTGTTCACCTTTCATTCAACAAATTCTTTCATTTGAAACTGAATTACGTAGCAACTCTATCAGACGATTGCCAATAAACTGCAAATGAGATGCAAATGGATATTTTGTTGAGCAAGAAGGTTGAAGATTAAAGAAAGGGGGTGGGTGATTCCTTAGAGAGGATGTAACGATCTGGTCTGGAAAGAAAAACCGACTTATTTTTGGAGATAGGGCCGATTGTGGTCTACAAAGTCAGCGATATTTATTTTGTGGTTGATGGAAATCATCGAGTCTCGGTGTGTCGAGCGCGGGGGCAAAAAACAATTGAGGCTTATGTCATTGAGTACACAACGTCCGTGTCAATTCACAAGGATGACGATTTGAGGACGATTTTGCAAAAAGGAAAAAGAGTAAGATAAAACATGCATCAGGCCAGATGGCATCTCTTAAGATCTGGGGGATGAGGGCGCAATATACGACCTGATTTTCTGTCTACCTTCGTCTAGCGGTTTTTGGTCAGATTGTTCTATGGGGTGGACTTCAATGTTCCGCCTTCAAGGCCAGCGCTTTCTGGACCCGGCCAAAATCGTAGGCCGTATCCAATTGGGTGAAGATATCAGCCGCGCGATTCAGGTGGTCTCGTCGGGCGGCGGCGTCCAGGGGCAGGTGCAGGCCGATCTGGTAATGGGCCAGCCCTTGCTCATAAGGCATGGCCAGACGTTCGGCTGCGGCCAGGCTTTTTTGCCAGGCTGTTCGAGCCTTATCAGGTTCCCCGGACAGCCAATCACATAGCCCCCGCCACAACCAGGCTCGCGGCTGGCCAATGGGGAAGACCTGGGCAAAGCGCAAGAAGGCGGTACAGACTTGTCGGGCCGCCTTGGACAAATTTCGCCACCCGCTGGATAGTTGGTCATCGCTTTTTTTCCAGAGAGCCAGGTATGATTCGGCCACGCCGGCGTACCCTTCGAGCATGTATGGCGTCGTGGGCGGTGACTGAGCGATCAGCCGGGCGGCGATATCGGCCGAGGCTCGAGCGAGTTGGTCATGGCCCTGACGCAGGTAAGCCACCGCCAACAGCCCGTGCCCTCGAATGGTTTCTGGCCAATGCTCCGGTTTGTCGGCCAGCAGGGATAAGGCCATCTTAGCCGCAATGACTACCTCGCCCGTCCGGTCGCCGTAGCTGAGGCGCAGTTTGCTCTCGGCCAGCCCATTTTGCGCCCAGGTCTGAATCTGCTCGTCGCCACGCTGATGGGCAGAGCCAAAGATTTCGGCTCTCAGCCCACCGCTGCGCCCGAAGCGACCTTGATGATAGGCTGCCCCGGCCAGGTTGCTCAACGTCCCCTCCCACTGGCGTTGATCGCCAATGTGACCAAATATGTCTGCTGCATACTCAAGCGAGTCCTCAACTTCGCTCCAATC
>Ga0302046_10004105_pt1 | contig 12982 bp, 10 predicted proteins | sample RVTome_11_FD_200261 | JGI IMG/M metagenome (GOLD analysis project Ga0302046, IMG submission 200261) | Soil microbial communities from uranium-contaminated site in the Upper Colorado River Basin, Wyoming, United States - RVT147D111 (version 2) ...
GCGCGTATAGCCACGTCCCTTCACGAGTCTCCCGCCGGAAACACCCTCGTCGGGGACCACCGGTCGATACACGAAGAAGCTCCGGTAAGGCGTATACCAATAGTAGTAGCCGAAAGGAGCAAAGTAGAAGGTGTTCCAGTACTCGTAGCCGTATCCCCCGCCTGATTCGTCACCTCCGTACCCACTGCCGGACGTCTCACGGGAAACCTCGAATCGCTCGGGGTAGGCGAGCGCCAACATCAAATCGATCGTGTTGGGAGACACACCGGCGTCGGCGAGCCGGATGAGCGTGTTGCTATTCAATTCGAGTCCGGTCCCGTTCTCCATCAGAGCCGCTTCCAAGGCTTCGGATTCGACTATCTCACTGGCTTCGATGAAATCATCAATGTTCAGAGGCTGCGATATCGCCGCCCGCGCGGTCGACATGGCGGTCGCCTCATGGGCGGAAGGGCTCTCGAATCCTAGCTTGGCGGCTGCCCCGGGAGAGGCGGGTCGGTAGCGTCGAATGACAACCTCCCGTTCTGCTCCGCTGGCGAGCGCCTGGATGTCGACCCACGTCTCCCATGCTCTCATGAAGCTCACTCCGGAGAAGCTCCGGTGACTCTGGTTCTCGCAGGTCATCTCGGAGCGGAAAAAGAGACGGGCCCCATCACGCGACCACTGGGTAAGCTGGTGACCACGGCATCCCGATAACTCGACCGGCCGATGCGCGACGTCGGCGAAGAGCGTCTCTTGGAGTAAGAGCTCGCCCTCCGCGTACGTCTTTATCTCCGCGGCACCTTCCGACGCGGGCACCACACAAACGAGCCGCTCCTCGGGTACGCGGGGTTCGCTGTCGCCGGGACGATCCCCGAGCGACGACGGTTGGATAACGTCGGCGACGAGTTGCCAGCAGCCGAGCCACGGCAACCATCGCGAGTCGTTTACCGTTTGCGCCGATAGCGGCGATAGCATCGGAAAGGAGGCGAGCGCCAGCCACCCGACCGCCGCGAGCGTCAAGCAAGTTCTTGTACTACGCATTTTTCTCGTCCTATTTGAAAAGCCAGGATATCCCGCCCGTGATCCCGAGTCCCGTAAGGTCGATGGGATCGAAGTCCACGAAGTCTTGCTTCAGCTCCGAGTCCGCCCAGGCGTAACGCGCTTCCAACGTCAGGAACAAGTGGGGGTTGAGACTGAGGTCGAGACCACCGAAGACATGAGCGGTCGGGGCCCAACCCGTGGAAGAGAGCGTCGCGGTGAAGACGGAAAGGTCGATGAAATCGACGAACTCCCCTGTTTGTTCGAGCTTGTACCAGACGAGCCCGCCCCCGGCTCCCACGAACGGCGTCGCCGCGTGCGGGACCCAGGCGTACTGGCTCACCTCCCGACCGCGCGGGGTTAGGTAGAATTTCAAACTGGCGGTCAAAGGAAGCTGGGATAGCCGTGTCTCTTGAGTGATGGGCAAATTGTCCGTACCAATGTAGTCGCGAAACTCGGAGGTCACCGATGATCGATTGATCTCGAATCCGAGGATTGTGTCTACGCGTTGGTTCAACAGGAAGGCGAAGTCGAAGCTAAAAGTGGGAGCGTCAAAGTCACTGTCGCCCACCGTCAGCAGCTCTCGGGTAAACTCGAAGAAGTCACTGTCGGCTCTCGCGAAGCTCCAACCGACGCGCGCACCAACTGAAAACTTTGGAGCGCCGACAAGAAAGTCGGGATCGGGGCCAGCCTCCGCTCCGCCCAGAGACAGACCGACGAAAACAAGGGCGGCGAAGATCCTTGCCATTTGCACTCATCACCCGCCCGGGGCGGGGCCGTCAGACTTTCGTTATGGCCAACTTCCAACTGTTCCGCACGCCGCACAAATCGGCGTCGGTCTGATGAAGACACCGGAGATCTATCGATAGAATTTGCATGGCAGTCTGGTCAGGGAGAGGTCGCATCACGTCGCGGACAACCAACAAGCTCACTCCGAGAGGAGGCCGAGAGGCGCCCGAAACACGAGTCCTCCCTTGACCACGACGGCGACGTCCTCGAGTAGGGTGACATCGGTCAAGGGATCGCCCGCAACCGCCACGAGATCGCCGAAGCGTCCCGGGAGGAGAGCCCCCACTCGATCCTCCCACCCCATGTAGCGCGAGGCGATGGAAGTCGCCGCCCGGATGGCATCCAAGGGCTTCATCCCCCGCTCAACCATGATGCGGAACTGTTTGGCGTTATCGCCGTGAGGATACACGGCGGAGTCGGTTCCGTACACGAAGGGAACCCCCGCGGCGTTGGCCTTGGCGAAACCCTCGCGCTGGGCCTCGGTGGTCTCGTCGTTCTTTCTCAAGAACTCCTCGGGCCAGCCCTGCTGCTTTCCTTCGGTCGCGATGTAGTCGCCGTTATAGACGTCCATGGAGAGCGCCACCTGGTTCTCCCGAGCGAGAGCGATTGCTTCGGCGTCGATGAGCGAAGCATGCTCGATGGTGTCCGCCCCAGCGAGAATCGCTTCTTTGATGGAGCGAGCTCCGTGGGCGTGGGCGGCGAGCTTCCTGCCGGCGGCGTGAGCGACCTCGGCCACGGCGCGCAGCTCCTCGGGAGTCATCTCGGGCTCACCCGGAATGCCGCCAAAAGCGAGCACGGCGCCCGATGCGATCACTTTCAGAACGTCCGCGCCTCCTTCGACCGCTGCCAGGGCTTTCTCCCGGAACCGGTCCGGGCCCCGGGCGACACCGAGCCGGACCTGCTGCGGTATGTCCTTCTCCTCGACCCCGGGGAGGAGCAAGTCACCGCCTCCTCCTGGGACGGTGAGGTAGAAGCCCGCGACCTGCATGCGCGGCCCCACCACGAGGCCCGAGTCGATTTCGTCCCTCAGGAGCTTGTCGGTCCAGCCGATGTACGTTCCGAGGTCGCGCACGGACGTGAACCTAGCGAGAAGGGTCCTGGTGGCGTTCACCCGGCCTTCCTCGAGCTGTTCTTCGACCGTCATGCGAAAGTAGACGCTGAGGTCGCTCGTGCTCCCTGGGCGATCGGTGAGGTGGGTGTGCATATCAATGAGACCGGGGAGCACAGTGAATCCAGCGAGGTCGAGGAGCGGCGTCCCTCTGGGAACGGCGAGATCGTCCCCGATGGCCTCGATCTTCCCATCGGCGATGAAAAGTCGACGTCCTGCCCCACGTCGTTGGAAATCCCATCGATGAAGCGTCCACATCGTACGAGAAGAGTTCCCGAGTCCGGCTCGTGCGCCCCCCTGACGAAATCTGGGTTCGGCGGCGAGGGAAAGGAGCAGGAGAGGCCCAGTAAGGAAACGACGAACAGGGACGCAGTCGAGCGCATGCGTCTCTTCAGTCATTCAAACGTTGGTACTTCCGGAGGACCTCCCGCAGCCGATCGTGCGGAAGGGCATACACCGTCGCGCCGTTTCGACCCGTCATCGTTTCCGCCGCGACCATCGCGTTGACGACCGCCTCCTCCGAAGTCTCCACGGTGGCTTGAAAGAGAGGGTCGAGCTCGGCGTTTCCGAGCATCTTCAGATCGTAGAGCCCGCCCGCTTCGGTCCCAATGTTCTTGTGCGCTGTCGAGAACGCGATAAAGATGTCCCCCGACCCGTTCGAGGCGATGCTCCCGTTCCGCCCCAAGCCGAGGCTCGCTCTCTTGGCGATTCGCTTGAGCTGGTGGGGAAGGACCGGAGCGTCGGTCGCGACGACGATGATGATCGACCCGTCTCCCCCGTCGGGGCGGCCGGGCTCGGGCATGAGGTCCTGGATCTCCTGCCCGACGGGAACACCGGCAATGCGGAGCTGGGAGCGGAGACCGTAGTTCGCTTGCACCAGCGCTCCGACGGTGAAGCGTCCCAGGTCCGTTTCGAAGACGCGCGACGACGTTCCGATTCCGCCCTTGAACTGGTAAGTCGTCATGCCGGTGCCGCCTCCCACGTTTCCTTCGGGGACCGCGCCTACGCGGGCGCTTTCGATCGCGGCGAAGACGTGCTCGGGCCGCACGTGAAATCCGTTGATGTCGTTCAGTCCCCCGTCCCACGTCTCGGCGACAACGGGAAGACTCCAGATGAGCCCCTCGACGTTTCTCACCGACCACTCGATCACCGCCTGGTGCACCGTCCCGACACTGTGAGTGTTCGTGATCGCGACGGGTCCTTCGAGGATCCCAGACTCCTCGATCCACGTCGTTCCCGTCATCTCGCCGTCGGCGTTCAAAGTGAACCACGCGGCGAAGACCTGGTTCCTCCCGCGCTTCCCCTCCGGGAGCACGACCGTGACTCCGGTTCGGACCGCGTCACCCGAAACGAGCGTCGTGTGCCCTACCTCGACCCCGGCGACATCGGTGATGGCATTGAGCGGTCCGGGAGTGCCTTCGAATGGCACGCCCAGGTCCCGGGCACGGGGCTTTTCGGCCTGGGCCTCCGCGGTGGACACGGCGACGGCGATGGCACATAGGAGCATTGAGGCTCGGAGGAACATCGTTGGCTATCCCGGAGTGAACTTAGCCGGGCGGGAGAGCGGACGTCAACCATCCACAAGACCGAGCTCGCGTTTGTCGAACCGCTCGTTCCGCTCGAGCACTCGCTGATAGCTAGTGCGGCTGAAGGGCTAGTGTAATCCGCAGGGCCTGGTCAACGTCTGCAAGCTTGTCGTCGGTCAGCCGTCCAAGCCTGGAACGGAGTCGCGCCTTGTCAATGGAACGGATCTGATCGCCGAGGACCCTGGCGGGCTTTCCATTTACCGTCACGCGGGCTTCGCCCGGATAGAGGGAGTCGACATTGCTGGTGATCGGCAGAACGACAACACGCGCCCCATAGGAGTTACAGGAATCGTTGGAAACGACCACCGCGGGCAGCGTCTTTTTGATCTCGGTGCCCAGAGAAGGATCGAGGGCCACCCAAAACACATCTCCCCTCCGCGGGGCTCGCTTCACGCGGGCCAATCCTCGAGGTCGGTCGCTTCCCACTCCCCGGTGAGCGCGGACCGCCAGCGCTCCCGGCTGGCTGCCTTGTAGGCCGCGTCCAAGGCCCGCTTGTCAGGATACAGGCGGGCGCGAACCGCCTGGTTGATGAACGAGCTTATGCGTTTGGAAGGCAACTCCTTTTTCAGCCGCTTGTAGAGGTCTTCGTCCATCGTGATATTCAGGCGAACCGCCATATTGGGTCTCCAGTTGCTGTATTATATACAGCATTGCGCCGAAGCTCAAGCTCTGTCCGTACCATCTCGTCATGAGGCGGCGGTGTCGGTCCAATGATTCAAAGTCGAGACGTTTGGATCCGGACCTAGGAAAGGGCGAGCTGCTCGTGAGCGGCTCGGTGCGCTTGCTCCATCGCCGCCTGGGTCCAGGGCGTCCCTCCGGCATCGGCTCCGGCAAAGGAGATCCGCCCCAAGCGGGTGCGACCGAGCTCGTAGGCGGGAGTCTTCCCCGGTTGAGGGGGGAAGAAATTGTACCCATGCCCCCAACGATTGACGGTGATGGCGAGGATGTCCTCGGCGGCGTCGAATCCCCACGGCCCCAGAGCGTGGTTCAGCTCGGATCGGATCTCCCTCTCATATTCTTCGAACGGTTTGTTCTCGAGCTCGTAGCGGCCCAGCATCATCTGATCGGCCGGCGGGAGCCCCGGCTTGTAGATGTATTTGTACATGGAGAGAACGGTCGGCCGGTCCGGGTGGTAATCGGGATGGTACTCTCCCACCCGCAGGGGATCGGAGATTTGCATCCAGGTGCAGTAGCCGTCCGGCCAAAACATTTCGGAGGCACCGATCTCCGCAATCGGACGCCAGTGTCTGAGGAGCACGTTGATGTAGATCGCCGAGCAGTAGCGATAGTCCTCGAGCGCCCTCCGCTGCTCCACCGGAAGCTCGGGAACGATGTGCTTGGCCACCATTCCCCAAGCGGCGACCACGACGCTCCGCGCCGTCACTCGATGAACGCGTCCGCCCGGCTGGAGGTAGGAGACCACGACGCGTTGCGCTCTCTCGAGTGGTCCCTGGTGCTCGATGCGAATCGCCAACGAGCGCAGCCGCACTCGAACAGGGTGCTCGGCACGATCGAGCTGGTCGTAGTTGACCCGGCTATTGAAGACCCCCTCCATGGTGTCCGGTCCGGGAACGGCCGTGGGCAACATCTTCTTGAGCAGGTGACGCGCGATGGTGTGGTTTCCGTCCGGGTAGCGGTGAACCGGCTCGTAGGCATAGACCAGGATTCCGTCCTTCTCGTAGAAGCCGGTGCCTCCCATGCCATAAAATCCTGGGCCGTTCTCGTAGCCGTCCAGGGCGGTGACCGCATCACTTCCGAGGCCGACCAAGTCCGTCGCGTAGAGATTGGCGAATCGAACGGCGTGATCGCCCAATCCCATGACGTCGCGGATGAAACGCTCCCAGGTCATCGCCGCCAGCGCTTCCTCTGCGTTTTCGACGTCGGGTAGATAGCGTCGGCGGGTCGTGTAGAGCTCGACGAGCTCTCGCTTCGCCTGATCGGAAATGGGAGCCCGGGAGAAAAACTGATCGTGTGGGATTTGATAGAACTTGTCGACCCAGGTTGCGCGAGCACCGGGATAGCTCCTCGGATCGAAGAAGACGGCCTGCGATAGCTGAAAGCGTTCCAAGACGCTTCGGTCCCGATAGGCTTCCAGGCGATCGATATCGACGCCGAGGTTCTCGAGGATCGCCATCGCTTCCGGGGGGGAGGCCTCGGGCTCCTCGAGCGCGAACGTCCCTCCCGGTCCAATCAAGGTCGTTCCTTCCCATTCAAATGTGTTGCGCCGCGCGTGGCCCCCGAAGTCGTCGTGGTTGTCGAGGAGGAGAATGCGGGCTCCCGGCTTCTCCTGGTAGTAGACGAAGGCCGAGGCGAGGCCGGCGATTCCCGCGCCGACGACAACCAGGTCGTACTCCTCTCCGGTGTCCACCGGGTCGGCGGTCGTAAGCTCCGTCTTCCCATCGCGAATGCGATGGCCGAGCTCGGTCGAGGCGACATCTTGCCCGCGGAGACCGTGGATCCATGGCGGTTCGGCCATGGCAGATTGGCCGGATCGTTCCTGGGCCCGCCCTCGCCTGGACGCGGCCAGGCTCAGTGCAACTCCCTGCAGAAAGTCCCTCCGGCTGATGGACCGGTTCATTCCCAATAATTTATCGGTCTCGTTCATGCTGCATCGGTACTCAGTTTTTCTCTACCGGTCTCGGGTCGTAGTGGAGATGCACGATCTGCCATTTCCCGTTTCGTTTGAACCAAACGTCCGTCTCCATCGCCGACTCCTTGCTCCGCATACCATCGGGCGTGCGAGTGACCACATCGACCTGGTAGCTCGCGACGGCCGTGTCGCCACTGGGCCCCACCTGCACCTGCAGATCGGAAACGACGTTCTGCTCGACCCCACCACCGTTCGCGATGAGCTCCTGCCACTGCTTTTTGTACTGGGCGAGAGAGACCCTGCCTTCCGGCCACCACTGGGTCAGATCGTCCGCATAGTGAGCAAAATAGGGTTCCAGATTGTTACTTTCGTAATCCGCATTGAACTGCAGCACCAGCTCGCGAATCTCTCTTTCGATGTTTTGCTCTTGCCCAGCCGAGGCGGAGGGAAATATAAGAAGTAATAGGAAGGCAAACATTGGCTTCATCTCTAGTCTCCTCGTGCTTCACGATTTGCTAGCAGTAATCTCCTCGACTGCCCGATACGCCTGGTCGATGGCGGCGTTGGTATAGGCATAGGCAGCGGCGTCCGAGTTGGCGATCGCGATCCGCCCAAAGGGCTTACGGGCTCGAACGCAGGGTGCCTCGCCCTCCTGCCACGCGGGATCGAAGAGCGAGTTGTACTCATAGGCATAACCGTGTGGCCAACGGTTGACGGTGATGGCCTCGACGTCACGCGCGGGATCGAAACCACCGGCGGAGAGCATCCTTCCCAGCTGGTCCCGGATCTCACGCTCGAAAGTCTTGAAAGTCGTGGCCAAGAGCTCGAAGCGGCCGGCGATGTGCTGCTCTCGGGCGGGAAGACCGGGCTGGCAAGGAGTCTTCACCATGTGGACGAGTATCGGCTCCTCTGGTTTCGCCGGGTGATGATAGTCGCCCAGGCTGACGGGGAAATCGAGGCTGGCACGATAGTGATAGCCTCCCGGGCAATAAACGTTCTCTACGCCGAGCTCGACGAACGCCTTCCAGTCGCGAAGCTGAACATTCGTGTACACCAGTGGGACCTTTACCCCGTAGGCCAACGCCCGTTTCTGCGTCTCGGGAAGCTCGGGGCAGAGGAGCGGAATCATCGCATGCCAGCAGGCCAGGACGCAGAACCGTCCCCGCGCCAAAAAGGCTTTGCCGTTTCGAACGTAAGTCACCTCCACCTCTCGCGCCGTATCCGGTTCGCCGCGATGCTTGACCCTAACCACGGTACTGTTGAGGCGTAAGCGCACCGCCGATTCCTTTCGATCCATTTGGCCATAGTCCGCCCTCGCGGTGACGATGTCTTCCATATCTCGTCCAGGAATGGAGCCCGGAATCAAGGATCGGACCAGGAGTCGAGCGATGGACGCGTTGCCGTCCGGGAAATGAAAGATGTAGGGCTCCGACGTCGTGTTGATCTTCGCAGTCAACCCAATGGCCGGGTGGCGTTCGGCATCGAGCTGCAGACCCTCGAAGCCCGGATAGCTCAGTCCCCAACAGTCGAGCGCCGGAACGGCTTCGATCCCGGTGCCGAAGAGTCCATGGGTGCTGGTTTGAAAGAAAGTCGTGACCAGAGGGTCGACTCGGATGTAATTTTTCAAATAGTCGGCGTAGCTGATCTCAGCGAGGCGTGACTTCTTCTCGTTGGAGCTGAGGCCGGCTAGATAGTCCTTATTCTCCTCGAAGAGTCGCACCAAGTCTTTCTGTGCCGACTCGGATAGGGGCGTTCGGGCGGCAAACTCGGCCCACGGTGTCTTGCGGTATCCCGCTACGAGCTGGTCGATGCCAAAAGTCTCCCTATCGAAAAAGACTCCTTCTGTGAGGTTGAGCGAAGAGTAAAGGTCTTTATCGAAGGCGGTGTGGAAACGCTCGAGATCGACCGCCAGCTCTCGCAGGAGCCCGATGGCTTCCGGGCTGTAGGTGGACGGCGAGTCGATGGACTGAGTACCCCCATAGCCGATGAGCAAGCGCTTCTGGGGGCGGAACTCGTTCCTCTTGGCGTGACCTCCAAAATCGTCGTGATTGTCGAGAATGAGTATCCGCGCACAGGGTCCGGCGATTTTTCTGAAGAAGTACGCGGCGGCGAGCCCACTGATGCCGCCACCGGCCACGATCAGATCGTACCTCTGGCCATCGGCTTCGGCGACGTCTTCCCATAGCTTTCCGTCTCGAAGTTGGTGGGCAGTCTCCCAGGAGCCGTCGTGGCTACCGCGAAGCCCGGTGAGAGCGGGGGGGTAGTAGTCAGTGCCTTCTTGCGCGGCGAGGGCTCCGAGCGCCGCAAGCCACTCCGAGGACCCAACCACTGCGCCCGTTGCGGCCAGGCGGACGCCGTTGAGGAAGTCGCGGCGGGAGATCGGGCGATCCATTCCCAGACGACGATCGCGAGAGTTCATACACCGGCCCGCGGCGCTATCTTAAGTCAGGAGAAGGATACTTTCACTATCTGGTATAGTCTGGGCTCGCGGTCGCCCGGTCGGGTCAGTCTCCGCCACCATGACTCAGCAGGTTCGTTTCGAGCGCGTTCTGGGCCGGGCCGATCTCGTCCTCTTCAACGTCTCCGCGATCCTCACCGTGGATACGCTGGCCGCCGCTGCCAGCACCGGAGTCAGTTGGTTTACCTGGTGGGGCATCCTACTCATCGCTTTCTTCCTCCCCTACGGGCTCATCTCCGCCGAGTTGGGCGCGGGCTGGCCCGCCGAGGGCGGGCTCTACGTCTGGGTGAACGAAGCGTTCGGCCGCCGGGCCGGTGCGTTGGCGGCCTGGCTCTACTGGATCAACAACGCCTTTTGGATTCCGTCCGTTTATCTGGTATTCGCCGCGACGTTCGCGGCGATGTTTCTCGAAGGGACCAGCGCGACGACGGAGACCGCGATCGCCATTCTCATTACCTGGCTCACCGTTGGAGTGGGTGTCGTCCGCCTCCGGGTGTCGAAGTGGATACCCTCGACTGCCGCGGTGCTCAAATCGTCGATCTTCCTCGGTTTGGGTTGCCTGGGATTGGCACGGATCTTCTCCGGCCGGCCGGCGGCCAACGAGTTCGGAGTTGCCGGATTGATGCCCGCCTGGGGAGATTCCATCGTTTTTCTGCCCGTGCTCCTCTATAACACTCTGGGCTTCGAGCTCGCTAGCTCGGCGGGAGACGAGATGAAGCATCCGCTCCGCGATGTCCCGAGGGCGGTCCTCCTCGCCGGAATCGTCATTTCCTTCCTTTACGGGATGGCGACCCTCGGAATCCTGTTGAGCGTGCCGCTCGCTGATTTGAGCCTGGTGACTGGCACCTGGGATGCCTTGAAGGTCCTGGGACAACAGTGGGGAACGGCAAGCGAGCTGGTCGTTCTGTTTCTGGGGATAGGTTTTCTCTACGCCTGTGTGGGTAACATCGTAACCTGGAGTCTGGGAACGAACCGGGTGGCGGCGGTAGCGGCCGAGGCAGGTACCTTGCCGCACTTTCTGGGCAAGCTCCACCCCAAGTACCAGACACCTTACATGGCCTTTCTGGCGCTCGGCGTCGTCAGCACGGTTCTTCTGTTGGGAAACGCAACGCTTTCCCAGGGCTCTTCTCAGCTCTTCTGGTTGACCTTCCGATTGTCGGGCATCTGTTTCTTGCTCTCCTACCTTCTAATGTTCCCCGCCTTCTTGGTCTTGAGATACCGGCAACCCGACCGGCCCCGTTCTTACCGGGTTCCGGGAGGACCCATGGTGGCCTGGACGGCAACTGCCCTCTGCACGTTTTTCATCGCGGCAGGCACCGTATTGTTCTTCGTCCCGTCCTCGTCGGTGGAAAACGGACTTCAGGAGAGTCTCCTTCTCCTCGCACAAACCGTTCTCACCGTGGTGGTTGGTTGGTGGCTGATCCCGAAGTCGAAGAGTGGGCCCGTCCCCTCAGCTAAGAGCTAGCCCCGATCCGACATTCTCGATCGTGACCTCGATCGTGAAAAGCTCGAGAACGCAGTCTGTCAGAGCGGAAGTCCCCGTGATTGCCAACCCCACGTTCGGTTAAGTTCGCGAACACAGCTTTGAGCTCGGATCCGACGCTCGCGGCGAGTTGTTTCGGGGATCCCCGGACGAGTTTTTTGTCGGATCGGGGCTAGGCACCACGAAGGTCGCTTCGCTGAGAGGATCAGCGAGTGGTTAAGCCGCGCCGCTAGCTCCGCGCCCGTTCCCGCAGAGGTGATAACGCTCACAGCACCCATCGCCAGACCAGTTCAGACTGGCCGCCCTCAGAATCCAGGCTGAGCACGCGTGCCACCAGTGCGAGACCTTCTCGCGGGAGGATAGCTATGTTCGTCAAGGGAAGTCGTAAGTGGATCGTTTCCATACTGTCCATCTTGGTCATAGGACTGGCGCGCGGCGCTTCAGGCGCCGCCACCGACCAGGCCGGCCCGACCAGCTGGGTCCGCCACTGGAACCAGATAGCGATCGACGCCAGCGGGCTCGACCACACCCCTCCGGCGGGCGGCGAGAACCGAATCTTCGGCGAGCAATACGGGCCCGGGCGCGCGAGCCGCGCGATGGCGATCGTCCACATTGCCATCTTCGATGTCGTGAACGCGATCGCGGGTGGTTACCGGAGCTACGCCGATCTGCCTCGTGTCGACGCCTCCACGTCCATGAAAGCCGCGATTGCACAAGCTGCGCACGATACATTGGTTGCTCTCTTCCCGTCCCAGACTGCAACCTTCGATCAGCGACTGGCCGAAGACCTCGATCTGATCGACGAGGGTCCCGCCAAGACCGAGGGAATCGATCTTGGGCGCCGCGCCGCCGCTGCGATCCTCGCGCTCCGGGCGGATGACGGCTCCCAGCATGACGAGCCTCTCGTCGGGGTGCAATTCATCACGAGCAACGACCCGGGGAAGTGGCGTCAGGATCCGGTGAGCGAGCTACCGCTCGCGTTGGGCGCGTATTGGGACCAGGTCACCCCATTCGTCCTACGGTCAGCCGACCAGTTCCGGGTTCCGCCTCCGCCCGCCCTCACCAGCCGGCGCTACGCAAAGGCTTTCAAGGAGGTGAAACGCTTGGGCGGTGACGGCGCCCTGACCCCGACGCAAAGAACCGAAGACCAAACCGTTGCGGCAATCTACTGGGCGTATGACGGGACGCCGAGCCTCTGCGCACCTCCACGTCTTTACAACCAGATTGCCTTACAAATCGCGGACCAGATGGGGTCGAACGTCGTCGAGCTGGCTCGGCTCTTGGCGCTCGTCAACGTGGCGATGGCCGATGCGGGCATCGCGACCTGGGAATCGAAATACTTCTACGAGTACTGGCGTCCCGTCACCGGAATCCGCGAGGCGGACGAGGGGACCGGGCCGACCGGCGCCGGGGATGGCAATCGCGGGACCGTCGGCGATGTGACGTTCACACCACTCGGCGCCCCGGCGAGTCACACTAGTCTGCCGAACTTCACCCCGCCTTTCCCAGCTTACCCATCCGGACATGCGGGATTCGGTGGGGCTCTCTTCCAGATCCTGCGCGATTTCTACCGGACCGACAAGATTGCTTTTACGTTCGTCTCCGACGAGTTCAACGGAGTCACGACAGACCACGATGGAAACGTTCGACCGCTCCTTCCGCGCAGCTTCCGGTCGCTCTCTCAAGCCGAGCAAGAAAACGGACAGAGTCGCATCTACCTCGGCATCCACTGGGCATTCGACAAGACGGCGGGAATCGCTCAAGGCCGCCGCGTAGCGAACTACGTGTTCAAGAATGCCTTCGTGCGTGAACGGCGCCGTCGGTAGAGCGCAGGGGTGTGCGTCATAAATGTGGGGGTGAGACTACCCGCAGCGGGCCTCCCAAAACTGCTCCCAGCGACCGCTGAGGTCGCAGCATCTGAGGGCGATGATGGCATTGGCACCGCGAACGG
>Ga0302046_10004106_pt1 | contig 12981 bp, 9 predicted proteins | sample RVTome_11_FD_200261 | JGI IMG/M metagenome (GOLD analysis project Ga0302046, IMG submission 200261) | Soil microbial communities from uranium-contaminated site in the Upper Colorado River Basin, Wyoming, United States - RVT147D111 (version 2) ...
TCTCGTCGCTATCGCGCTGTGGGCGGGCCTTCGGGGACTGGACGAATGTCGCCCCGGGTGGGCTGTCGTGGCCGGTGCCGTCAGTGGACTGGCCTATCTGCTTCGGCCGGAAGGGATCGAGCCGGCCCTGGTCCTGGCCGCCGTCTCCATTCGGCGCGGCCAGACGGCGGGATACCGGGATGAGGAGACCTCCTCGTTCCTCTCAGCCCGTCACTCCAAGCGGCCAACCCTTGGCAGGAAGGCGCTGCGCAGGATGGCATGGGTGGTGGCTCCGCTCGCCGGCTGGGCGCTCGTCGCCTCGCCGTACGTCGCGTACATCAGTCTGGAGGCCGGCTCACTGACCCTGTCGAAGAAGAAAAGCGCTTCGGGCTTCTTGCGGTCGCTCACGTCGCCATCGAAGGACCCTGGAGAAGGCAGACAGGACGGCCGGCCGGCCGCTGTGACGGGGGGTCAGGGCGCTGGAGAGAACCGGGGCTCTGCGAGCCTCGGGAAGGGAGAGTTTCAGGAGGAACCGATTCCCCGAGGCGCCCTCAGTTCCACGTCGGTGGACAGGGTCGTGGTCCGGCTCGCCGGGGTGGGCCCGGCGCCGCGCTGGGCATGGCTGCAGTCGATGGCCACACGGGCATACCTCTTCCAGAAACCTTTTGTCAATGGGATACATCCGTTGGTTCTCTTTCTCGCGATCGTAGGCGCGTGGAGGGCCCGTTCTGAGAGGGGGGCGGGCAGCGGCCGAGCGCGCGCGGTTCTGGCCGGGCTCCTGGCGCTGCACCTCGGCATCCTGCTTGGGCTGGCGGCTGAGCAGGGAGCGTTTTACCTGGGGGGCCACCACTTCCTCCTGATGGCGCTCTATGCGATGCCCTTTGCGGGGGCCGGCCTGGCCTGGAGCCTCACGTGGGCAGGAGACCGCTTCCGGGCTCCCCGCTGGCTCCCGGCCGTCGTGCTCGCCTTCCTCGTTGCCGTCACCGCCTTCTGGTTGGTCACTCGCCGCGCCGGCCGGGGGGTGACGGTGAGGCCCGCGGCGGCCTGGATACGGGCCCAGGTGGTTGGCACCCCGGTGGTGGTGACGGATATCGCGAAGCTGACGTACCATGCGAGGGCGGAACGGGTCGATCTGGGCGGTACGTATGACGACATTCTCCTCCGTAGCCGAGCGCGGTCTGCTCACTTTGTCGTCTTCTACCCGGACCTGCTCCCGCAAGCCTCGCATGACTTCCTTACACGACTCAGCTCCGCCGATTTGGAGCTCGTACATGTCTTCCCCGAGCCCTCGCCCTCCGCCCCTGACCAGCGCCTTGAGGTGTATCGTCTTCGCCTCAAGTAATGGTGCGACAATATGTGCAACGCAAGCTGCGTGATATTCGGGGCCACAAGCCTAACGAAAGAGGAGGTTGAAGGGAAAAAGATCATCGAGGTTGGCTCCTTTGATGTGAATGGCAGTCTTCGTCCCATTATCGAGTTATGGAAGCCAGCTTCATATATCGGAGTGGATATTCAAGCGGGGCCGGGCGTTGATGTAGTCTGCCGTGCTGAAACGATCGTAGACGCTTTCGGAAAGGAAAGCTTTGATGTTGTCATATCTACTGATTTACTTGAGCATGTAAGAGAGTGGAGGACAGTCATTTCAAACATCAAGCATATCTGTAGGGGCAACGGGATATTAGTCATTACCGTGCCATCGCGTGGTTTTCATTATCACGGGTATCCCTATGATTTTTGGAGATATGAGCTTGCAGATATCGAATACATCTTTTCCGATTGCATTATTGAAAAATTAGAGAAGGATAGGCTCGCTCCGGGGGTCTTTATGAGAGCAAGAAAGCCGAAAGACTTTGTTGATAAAGAGTTAGCCGATTATGCGCTGCATTCAATTATTGTGAATAGACGAGTGAGAGAGATAGACGAAAATAGTCTTCAAAATTTTCAGAGAAAGCATCGGAGGCGCCAATTCTTTAAGCGGCTTGAACGGAGGATGAAAGGATTCATTCGCAACAGGGGCACAACGGTGAAGCAGGAGGAGATGTAGAGCCCCGGACCAGGCGCCTTGAGGTGTATCGCTTGCGCCTGTAGTCGCCCATTCCGCGGCTCATCCCCCTCACAGAGAGACCGCGAGTGTGAGGGAGTCACGCGCGATGAGACACTGCTCGCACCCGAACAGAAAAAGCAATTGAATTTTCACGCAACTTAAGGTAGCCTGGGTTCATTCCCGTAACTGTTCGAGGCTATTCTGCCGAGAGGTGCGCCCATCCGGTACCGGGAGATATTGGCCCGCTTTTCCGACCGCCGGCTCCTTGTCCTCGGCGATATCATGGTGGACGAGTATCTCTGGGGGAGTATCACGAGGATCTCTCCAGAAGCACCGGTCCCGGTGGTCGAGGTGAGGGCCGAGAGCGTTCGACTGGGGGGCGCGGCCAACGTCGCAGCCAACATACACTCCCTGGGGGGAAAGGCGACCCTGGTGGGAGTGGTCGGCAACGACCCTCCCGCGGAGCGACTGATCGATCAGCTCGAAGCCGCCGGAATCAAGAGCGATGGGGTATTGGTTGATCGGACCCGCCCGACGACCATCAAGACTCGGGTGGTGGCCGGAAGCCAGCACATCGTCCGGTTCGACCGGGAGAGCGTGCTGGACCTTTCGAAGGAGGCGAGAGAGCGGCTGCTGGAGCTCGCCGTGGAACGTCTTCGGGATGCTGATGCCCTGCTGATCTCCGACTATGCCAAAGGGGTCATCAGCGAAGGCGTGGTCCGAAGGGTCCTTGCCCTGGCCCGGCGGCGCAAGAAGATCGTCGTGGTGGATCCCAAGGTGCATCACATCACCCTGTACAGGGGAGCCACGGTGGTGACCCCCAACCATCACGAGGCGGCCGCCATCGCCCGTGTCCCCCTGAGTGATGAGCAGCATCTGCTTGAGGTGGGGAGCGCGTTGCAGCAAAAGCTCGGGGTGAGCGCCGTGTTGGTGACCCGAGGAGAGCAGGGGATGTCGCTGTTTGAGGATGGGCGGGTCACTCACATCCCGGCCGCGGCGAAGGAGGTCTACGACGTTACCGGCGCCGGAGATACCGTCATCGCTGCGCTTGGCCTGGCCCTCGCATCGGGCGCCACGCTGAGGGAAGCTGCTGTCATCGCCAACCATGCGGCTGGCGTTGTGGTGGGGAAGGTCGGAACGGCCACCGTCAACCCGCAGGAGCTGCTGGACGCACTCAAGTAGAACAGTTCCAAGTCCCACGTTCCAGGTTCCAAGTTTTAGATAACCCGGAACCGCGAGGCCGAACCTGGAACTCGGAACATGGAACCTGGAACCCTGAAGGGAGGTGCGATGGCGACAAAGTTCATCTTTGTAACGGGTGGGGTCCTCTCGTCCCTCGGCAAGGGATTGGCCTCGGCCTCCATCGGCTGTCTGCTGGCGAGCCGCGGGTGTAAAGTCACCTTGCTGAAGTGCGATCCCTACATCAATGTAGATCCGGGCACCATGAATCCCTTCCAGCACGGGGAGGTGTTTGTCACCGACGATGGCTCCGAGAGCGATCTTGACCTCGGACATTACGAACGCTTCACCGACCTCGTTCTGACCAAGACCAATAACATCACCACAGGCCAAATCTATCACTCGGTCATTACGAAGGAGCGCCGCGGCGACTACCTGGGCTGCACCGTCCAGGTGATCCCCCACATCACCGACGAGATCAAGCGGATGATCCACAGGGTGGCGACTGGCGTGGACGTCGTGATCGTGGAGGTGGGCGGCACGGTCGGGGATATCGAAAGCCTGCCGTTCCTCGAGGCCATCAGGCAGTTCAGGGTGGACGTCGGGAGGGAGAACGTCCTGTATATCCACCTCACGCTGGTTCCCTACATCGCGCCCGCCGGCGAACTGAAGTCGAAGCCGACCCAGCACAGCGTGAAGGAGTTGCTGCAGATCGGTATCCAGCCCGACATCCTGCTGTGCCGGACGGACCGCTTTCTCCCGAAAGAACTGAAGGCCAAGATCGCGCTCTTCTGCAACGTCTCTGAACAGGCCGTGATCACCGCCAAGGATGTCAACAGCATTTACGAGGTCCCGCTGGTCCTGCACAGCGAAGGGCTGGATGCGATCATCGTGCGGATGCTCGGCCTGCCGGAGCGGGAGGCGGACCTTTCGGCATGGGAGGAGATCGTCCGCAAGATCAAGGAGTCGAAGGCGAGCGTGACGATCGCTGTGGTCGGGAAATACCTGGAGCTGAAGGACTCGTATAAGAGCCTGACCGAGGCGATCACCCACGGTGGCATCGCCAACGACTGCCAGGTCCATGTCAGGGCGGTGGATGCGGAAAAGGTGGAACGGGACGGCCCGAAGGAGTACCTCCATGACGTCTCGGGCGTCCTGGTTCCCGGAGGCTTCGGACGCCGGGGGATCGAAGGGAAGATCGCGGCTATCGCGTTTGCTCGCGAGGAGCGGGTTCCGTTCCTCGGGATCTGCCTGGGGATGCAGTGTGCCGTGATTGAGTTTGCCCGGCACGCCTGCGGGCTGGAGGGCGCCAATAGCCGCGAGTTCGATTCCAACTGCCCGCACCCGGTCGTCGATCTGATGCCGGAGCAGCGCGGCATCACCAACCTGGGAGGAACCATGCGGCTCGGGGCCTATCCATGCCGCATCGTCGTCCCCTCCCTGGCTTACCAGGCGTACGGCACCGATGAGATCAGCGAGCGGCATCGACACCGGTATGAGGTCAACAACGACTATCGAGATATCCTGGAGCGTCACGGGATGCGCCTATGCGGCTTCTCGCCGGATAACAGATTGGTCGAGATGATCGAGCTGCCGGATCACCCCTGGTTCATAGGCGGGCAGTTCCACCCCGAGTTCAAGTCGCGTCCCAAGCGGCCTCACCCGCTGTTCCGGGAGTTCATCAAGGCTTCGCTGGTCAGACAGGAGACGAGGGTCTAGGGTCGAGGGCCCTGCGGGATTCGTTCTTTGGCACCGGATCTTGGATCTCGATGGTCGATCCAATATCCAACATCTAACATCCAAGATCCTGGATCATGGGTAACTCCGATTACTGTGCCCGATGGTGGTGACGAAACAGATACGCATCGGTGAACTGAAACTGGGCGGCGGGGCCCCGCTGCTGCTGGTGGCCGGTCCGTGTGTCATCGAAAGCGAGGAGCATCTTCTGAGGACCGGCGAGGCGATTAAGGCGGCCTGCGATGGCGAAGGGGTTCCCCTCATCCTCAAGTCGTCCTACGACAAGGCCAACCGATCCTCCGATCGGTCGTTCCGTGGTCCCGGCCTCAGGGAGGGGCTCCGCATCCTCCAGCGTGTGAAGGAGAAGCTTGGCGTTCCGGTCCTCTCCGACGTTCACGAGGTGGACCAGGTGCCTGCCGCCGCCGAGGTGCTGGACGTCGTTCAGATTCCGGCCTTCCTGTGCCGGCAAACCGACTTGCTCGTGGCTGCTGCCAGAACCGGCAAGCCGGTGAACGTGAAGAAGGGGCAATTCCTGTCGCCGTGGGACGCGCGGAACATCGTCGAGAAGCTCAGGTCCGCCGGCTCCGAGCAGATCGTGCTGACCGAGCGGGGGACGAGCTTCGGATATAACAACCTGGTGGTTGATTTCCGCTCGCTCCCGGTGATGCGCGGTCTCGGCTACCCCGTGCTGTTCGATGCCACCCATAGCCTGCAGTTGCCCGGTGGCGCCGGCCACGCCTCCGCAGGACAGTCCGAGTTCATCCCGTACCTTGCCCGAGCCGCCGTGGCGGCGGGGGTCGATGGCCTCTTCATGGAGGTGCATCCCGACCCGGCGAACGCCCCGAGCGATGGGTCGAACATGCTTTCGCTCGATGCGCTGCAGGGGCTCCTGAGGCAACTGGTTGGGATTCAGCGGGCTGTGGCGCCGTACATCAACTGTTCACAGTTGGCAGTTGACAGTTGACGGTTCACGGACGGTCAGCCGTGAACCCTGAACCGTGAACAGTATTCGAGGCATGCAGACCCCCTTCCAACAATTTGTCCGCCTCCTCAGGTACGCCGTCCCGTATCGGACTCGAATCATCATCGCGATCACCTGCCTGTTCCTCATCGCCTTCCTGAACGCGGTGTCAATCGGATCGCTCCAACCGATCTTTGACGGCCTCTTTGCGCCGGAGGGGGGCGGGTCAGGGATCAGCCTCCCGGCCCCGGTGAAGGCCGCCCTGGGGCAGCGTCTCGTTCGGCTCCAGGACTTTCTCCAGGCCAACCGAATCAGTGTCCTGACCTTCATCGGGGCTGCTCTGTTCCTGGTCTTCCTGGCAAAAGGCGTGCTGACCTATCTGCAGCAACTGCACATGCGCTACGTTGCGGAGGGAGTCCAGCGGGACATTCGAAACGATCTGTACGCCCACCTCCAGACCCAATCCCTCGGCTTCTTCGCCCACCGATCGACGGGCGAGATCATGTCCCGTCTCACCTCCGATGTGGAGAGCCTGGGTGATGCCTCGACCGAAGTGTTCCGAAATGCGCTCAGAGAGCCGCTCAACATCATCGCGCTGATCGCCCTGCTCTTCCTCATCAAGTGGCAGCTCGCGCTCCTCTCGCTCCTCGTCCTGCCCGTGGCAATCCTCCCCATCGTGAAGTTCGGGGCGAAGATCCGCCGCCGCGGGGCTCGGGTCCAAGAATGGCGGGCCCGCCTGAATACAATCCTGCAGGAAACCGTGTCCGGCGTCAGGATCGTGAAGGCGTTCGGCATGGAGGAGTACGAGAAGCGGCGGTACTGGGACGCGAGCGACCAGGTCTTTACATCGATCATGCGGATATGGCGGGTCGATGCCCTGACCTCACCCGTCCTGGAGGTCCTCGGTTCTGTGGGGATCGTCGTGGCCGTCTGGGTCGGTGGCTACCTGGTCTTCACCAGGAGCCTCACCCCGGGGGCCTTCATGGCGTTCCTCGGGGCGCTGGTCTCTCTGTATCAACCTGTGAAGCGAATCAGTCAGATCAACAACATCATCCAGAAGGGCATGGCCGGCGCGGCGAGGGTCTTCGAGCTGCTGGACCTCCGGGCCGAGGTGACGGAACGGCCGGACGCCGAGGTCCTGGGGCGGATGCAGGAGGGGGTCCAATTTCACAATGTCTCATTCGCGTACGGCTCTGATCGGGTCGTCCTGCAGGGAGTGAGCTTCAGCGCGAAGCTGGGAGAGATCGTGGCGATTGTGGGCAGCAGCGGGGCCGGGAAGACGACCCTGGTCAACCTCATTCCCCGGTTCTACGATCCGATCTTGGGGATGATCACCATCGATGGGCGCGAGATCAGCCGGGTCACCGTGCGATCGCTGCGGGAGCAGATGGGAATCGTCACCCAGGACACCATCCTCTTCGACGACACGGTCCTCAACAACATCGCCTATGGCCAGCGCGATGTGCTTCGGGACAAGGTCGTGGAGGCGGCGAGGATCGCCAACGCGGAACAGTTCATCGAGGCGCTCCCCGAAGGATACGAGACCAGGATCGGCGAGCGGGGCGTCCGCCTTTCAGGCGGGCAGAAGCAGCGAATCGCCATCGCCAGGGCCATCCTGAAGAACCCGCCCCTTTTGATTCTTGACGAGGCGACCTCGGCCCTCGATGCGGAGTCCGAATGGTTGGTCCAGGAGGCGCTGGACCGGCTGATGGAGAACCGGACTACATTCGTCATCGCCCACCGGCTCTCAACCATTATCCGTGCCGATAGGATCCTGGTCCTGGATGCGGGAAGGCTTGTGGAGCAGGGGACCCACGCAGAGCTGATGGCGCGGGGTGGCGTCTACTCCAGGCTCTACCAGAGCCAACTGGCCAGTTGACGCCCGGAGTTTCAGGCTTGACGTTCGAGGTTCCAGCTTCGCAGTTCCACGTTCCGGGTGCGGGAGCCAAGGTTCTTCTCAGCTTGGAACCTGGTGCATGGAACCTGGCACGTTGAGGACAGAATGACAGATCCGATAGAGACCGTACGTGGGCGGGAGGGCCCGGACGCCATGCGATTCGTGCGATGTGACCTGTGCGGGTCGTCGGAGGCCGCGGACCTGTTCGCTCACGAGGATGCTTGCATCCCTAATGAAGGGCTGTCGTTCCGGGTGGTTGAGTGTCGGGGCTGCGGTCTCATCTACCTGACCCCCAGGCCGCAGGGATCGGGGCTGGCCGCCTTGTACCCGCAGGAGTACCATGACACACTCCAAGGCGAGGGGCGCGTCAGGAGACGATCAGGGTCGCTGGGAACGCGAATCCGTCGCTCCCTGCTGGAACAGTTCTACCAGTATCCGATCCGAGGAGGGAGATCCGGTGCAGCGACAAACAGTCCGCTCGGGAGGGCGCGAGCGGCATTCTTGCAGTTAGAGCGCTGGCGCCTTCGGATGGGCGGGCGCGAAGCGACCATCATCCCGTTTGTCGGCACGGGCCGGCTCCTGGATGTGGGGTGCGGGACCGGAAAGGACCTCGATGCCTTCAAAGAAATGGGATGGGACATTACCGGGGTTGAGGTGAGCGCCTACGCGGCGTCGGTGGCGCGCCAATGGCTGGGATGTGAGATCCTGGTGGGCGATTTCGAGGAAGTGCCACTTGGCGACGAGGGCTTCGATGTGGTCAGGTTCAGCCACAGCCTCGAGCACCTGCCGAGCCCCAGAAAGGCGCTGGAGAAGGCGTACCGGGTCCTTCGCGCGGGCGGTCTCCTCTGGATCGAGGTCCCGAATGCGGCGAGCCTCGAGCGACGGCTGTTCGGGAAGCACTGGATTGGCTGGGATCTGCCGAGGCATTTCTATCACTTCACCCCCCGGACGCTTGCGCGGATGCTGGCATGCACCGGCTTTCGACCCGTGAAGGTCAAGTGCGATGCGAGAACGTTGTTTTTCACGGAGAGCGTCGCCAATGTTGTGGCACATCGCTTCGGCGTCCGCCCGAGGCGGACGAAGCTGCTCTCGGCCCTGGCGAGGCCGGTCGTCTATGCCTTGGGGGCGATGAATCGCGGGGCGGTTCTGACCGTCCACGCCGACAAGGTCGTGGCGTCAAGGACATGCTCCTCAGGCAGCGGGAGTCGATGCGATCGAGAGGGACTGCCGGATGAGCGCCGTTGATCTGAGCATCATCGTGGCGGTCAGGAATCAACTGCCACACAACCGGTTGTTCCTGGAGACGCTCAAGGCGGCCGGGACCGTCCGCACTGAGGTCATCATGGTGGACAATAGTTCCACCGACGGGTCGGCAGAGCTGTTCAAAAGGACAGGCGCCCAGGTCATCCCGACCGGGGGGAACGTCTGTTACCCGGAAGCCATGAATCTGGGCCTGGCAGCGGCCAGGGGCGAATATGTTGGATTCCTCAATAACGATATCGTGGTGAGTTCCGGCTGGGACGAAGGCCTTCTAGCAGGGCTGCATCGGCACGAGCTGCCGGTGGTCTCCCCCGTCGGGATCGAGCGAATGCCGACGCCGACGCTGACTCGCGCCGTTCTGGAGCGGTGGCGAATGGTGAAACGACAGGCCGGACCGGTCAGTTCGCCTGACGATCTACGGGCTGCCATCCGGACAATGTACGGTGACTGGGAGGACTTCTGCCAGCGGATCAGAGCGGCGTTTGATGGCCACCTGGTTTCCGGGATCGTCGGGAGCTGCGTTGTCGCCCGCAGGGCGTTCATGGGGGGAATCGGAGGCTGGGACACCCGCGTCGAGGCCGCCGATTGGGACCTCTATTTGCGCCTTCGTGAGCGAGCCGATACGGTTGGCGACATCCGTCGGCCAATGGTCGCCGGCTGGGTCTATGTCCACCACTACGTGCAGGCGACGCGTCGTGGCGAGCGCGCCCCCTTCACCTGCGCGCACCCAAAGCTGACCGTGCAGGAGAAGTGGGGGCAGGCGGCTATCCGTCAGTGGTTTTTTGACCCACCTCTTCTCGCCGAGCGGCCCCGGCTTCATCGCGCCCCGGCGAACTACCTCCGGCTTCGTGCCAGGCGGCTCGCCATCGATGGCCTGCGGGGGATCGCCCACATTAGGATGCTGGTCCGCGGTCTGCCCGGTGCCGGCGAGTTGTTGGGCAAGGTTGGATCAGCATCGGCGCGGGACGGGGCGCTCAAGCTGCGGTGCTGACCGACGCGGTCGTCGCGCAGGGTATGGCCGGGGGTGCTGCCCTCCGGGTCCTTTACATCCACGGCTTCACACGACTCGGGGGAGCGGAACACGCGCTCTTGAGGCTGGCGGACGCTATCCGCCAGACGGGCGTTGAACCTCTTGTGTTATGGCCCCGGAACGACCGGGCCTTCGCGTGGCTCCGGTCTCGAGGGATTCGCGCCACCAGGATCAAGGTCCCCGTTGGCACGCGCCGGCTCTCCCTGCTTGTGTTCCCGCTGATGCTGGCGCGGGTGCTCCGCTTCGTGGCGCCTGCGAAAATCGATCTGGTCCACGTCAACAATTACCGGTCCGTCCACTTTGGGCGCATGGTGTCGCGATGGACCAAGGTCCCGCTCGTGTGCCACGTGAGGGAGCTGATCACGCCAAAGAAAATGCGGCAGTATCGCCTCCGCGCATCGGACGCCCTGATCGCGGTTTCAGGGGCTGTTGCGCATGCCTTGATCGGGGGAGGGATGCCGGCGGATCGCGTCACGACCATCCGATCCGGAATCCCGCTGATCGGGACGCTGCGCGAGGGAGAGGGCCCGGCGGTACGCGACGGCCTCGGCATTCTGCAGGATGACCCCGTGGTGGGTATCGTCGCTCACGTCCTGCCTCACAAAGGGTTTGACGACCTGGTTCGGGCGCTTGCCCTGATTCAGAAGAAGCACCCCCGCGTCAGGTGCCTGGTGGTGGGAGAGGCTCCACGGAAGCGATACCTCCAGGAGCTGCTCGATCTCGCCGAGCGCCTCTCTGTGAGGGACCGGCTGGTTTTGGTCGGGTTCCAAGACGAGGTCGCTCCGCTGTTGAACGCGATGGATCTCTTCATCCTTCCTTCTCACACCGAGGGTCTGCCTATTACGATCCTCGAGGCCATGGCGGCCGGCAGGCCGGTGGTTGCCACGTCGGTGGGAGGGATCCCGGAGGTTGTCCGAGACGGTGAGACCGGGATCCTGATCCATTCGCGTGATCCCGATGGGCTGGCCGAGGCGGTGATCAGGCTCCTGGAGGCCCCAAGGCTGGCCAGGGCGATGGGGGAGGAGGGCCGAAAGCGAGTGAAGGCCCTGTTTACCATGGAGGCCGAGGCCGGACGCACCGCCATAGTCTACCGTCAGGTCCTGGCGGCATCGACTGCGGCTTCACTGTGACTTGCCCGGGCCGGGCGGCCGACGGCGCGTTCCTCGGATCACCGGAAAGGGAGAACCGTTTGCCATGCTGATGTGGCTCCGGTCGCGGCCCTGGGCGCGACGGGCCCTCGTAACAATCGCCTGTGTCGTCGTCGTCGCGGTGCAGTGGGTGGTGATCGCGCATCGCCGCGCGATCGCTCCCGGCGATTTCGACGTGTCGCGCGAATTCGGCAGGAGATTTCTGGAAGGCCAACACCTCTACGAGGGGGGCCTGCACTACCCCTACCTGCCGAGCGCCGCCATGTACTTTGCCCCGCTCGCGCTGGTCGATTCGAACCTCGGGATCCTGCTGCGGTATGGCGTGGCCGTTGGCTGCTTGTGGCTGACCCTGCTCCTGTTGCACATGATGGTGCGGGAGCGAAGCGCGCAGGTCGCGTCAAAGCGTCTCACGATCGGAGTCCTCACGCTTGTCCTGGCGTCACAGTATGTTATTCGAGACCTGGACGACGGGGGCCCGCACATCATCCTGCTAGCCATCCTCGTGGCCGGGATCTATTCCGTCTGGAAAAGCCGTGACAGGCTGGGGGCGATCTGGTTCGGTCTTGCCACCGCCCTGAAGGTGACGCCCGGGTTGTTTCTGCTGTTCTTCATCTGGAAGCGCCAGTGGCGATTGGCTGTCTGCTCCTCTATAGCCGCGGCCTGCTGGATCGCGCTGCCAGTGGTCTGGATGGGACCATCGAGTTGGTGGAGCCACCATCGACAGTGGGCCCGCATCGCCCTGGGGTCGGTCCTCGGCGCTCGCGCCGAGGTCGCGGAACAGAGCGAACTCCGGGTTCAGAATCAAGCCCTCAAGCCGGCGCTGATGCGGTACCTGATGACCTATCCCGAGGGGCACCCGCTGCGGCTCTCCCATCCGGGCTACGTGCCCTTCTTGAACCTGAAGCCCGCGACAGCCAGCAGGCTGGCGACGGGGGTGATGCTGGGCCTGCTGGCCATCTGTGCCTGGCAGGCGCGGCGGCGGTATCAGGGGTCAAGCGATCCGGAGTGGCTGTTGGAGGCCAGCGCGGTCCTGCTCCTGGCGCTCCTCCTCTCGCCGGTGACCTGGTTGCAGCATCTCGTGCTGCTGGTGCCGGCCTTGTACCTAATCGTGTCTGAGGATCGCGGCATTAGGAGGCTTGGAACGCCTGCCTTTGCGGCGATGGCGGCGTATGTCGTGTTGTCGATCGTGTTGAATCGCGACCTACTGGGCAGGGAGACTACCCTGTTACTCCTCAGCTATCACACGCACACCTTGGGGATGCTCCTGGTGCTGGGGGTGCTCCTGATGCGGCGCCCGACGGCGGCTGCCGGAAGAATGTCGCAGGAGAGGCCAACGTACGCGGAGCGGCTCCGGCCGGCGCGCTTTATGCGACGTGATCGACTCGCCCCCGTCCCGGTTTCCGATCCCGCTCGACCGGATCCACTGTCGGCGCTCGAGAGGATTGAGACGCGATGATTGCCGATCGAGGACGTCGGGTCCTTCGGATCGAGGCGAACGCCATCCTCGACCTGCTCGCAAGACTGGAGCAGCCGGCGGTGAGCGCGCAGTTCGAGAGGGCGGTCGAGATTCTTCGCGACTGCCGGGGCCGGGTGGCTCTGACCGGCATGGGCAAGTCGGGGTCGATCGCCTTGAAGATTGCCTCAACCCTGGCCAGCACAGGTACCCCTGCCTTCTTCCTGCACGCGGCGGAGGGGGGGCACGGCGACCTCGGGGTGCTCGTCCGAGGCGACGTCGTCGTGGCGGTC
>Ga0302046_10004107_pt1 | contig 12980 bp, 13 predicted proteins | sample RVTome_11_FD_200261 | JGI IMG/M metagenome (GOLD analysis project Ga0302046, IMG submission 200261) | Soil microbial communities from uranium-contaminated site in the Upper Colorado River Basin, Wyoming, United States - RVT147D111 (version 2) ...
TCGAAGTCGACGGCGCGGGACCAGAATTCCTCGCCGAACAGGATGACAGGCAGCGATTTCACCTTGCCGGTCTGCACCAGGGTAAGCGCCTCGAACAGTTCATCCATCGTTCCGTAGCCCCCGGGGAAGGCGACCATCGCCTTGGCGCGCATCATGAAGTGCATCTTGCGCAGGGCGAAGTAGTGGAACTGGAAACAGAGCTCCGGTGTGATGTATGGATTCGGGGCCTGTTCGAGTGGCAGGGTGATGTTCAGCCCGATGCTCTTGGCGCCGGCGTCATGTGCGCCCCGGTTGGCCGCTTCCATGATCCCGGGACCGCCCCCCGTGACGATGACGTAGTCGCACCTGCCGTCCGTCTGGCAGGCCCGCGACACCAGGTGGGCGAACTTGCGCGCCTCATCGTAGTAGCGGGTCTTGGCCAGCAGACGCCTCACAACCGCCAGTCGCTCCGCCAGGCGGCGATCGTCGGGGCGGGCGGCGAGCTTCTTCTCCAGCGCATCGACCATCGGCTCGATCGTGGCGCGCGACTCGGTCCGCGTGCTGCCGAACACGACCACGGTCGAGGTGATTCCCTCTTCCTGCAGGATCAGCTCCGGTTTGAGCAACTCGAGCTGCAGGCGGACGGGGCGGAGATCATCTCTATTCAGAAACGAGAGATCCTCGTATGCCCTCATGTAAGCGGTGTGCCGCTTCATGCGCTTGACGTGTTCCTTCTCGGCCTTGTTGTACACGTTCCCTCCTCCGGGGTTGCTGTGCCGGCCAACAGGGGGACAGTGTACACGGTGGGGGTTGTTGACAGGCTGAGCCGCCCTTGCGATATAATCCGGCCCTCCTAAACGTCGCTCTCACCATAACTTGCGCAGTCCCGCGGGAGAGGCTCGTCATTGTCGAACACCTCGAAGGCGAAGCGATTGAAGCAGCAAAAGGGATCCGTGCGAAGGCCGCCGCGGCGCGCAGCGCCGCCCTCCCGCATGACGTACAAGAGCGCCGGGGTCGATATCGACGCCAAGATGGAAGCGATCAGGAAGCTCAAGGTTCTCGCCCGGGGCACGCACCGGGCCGGGGTCCTCGGTGAGATCGGCGCATTCGGCGGCCTGTTCGATCTGGCCGCCGGCGGTGCCTGGAAACGGCCGGTGCTGGTGAGCAGCGCCGACGGCGTCGGCACCAAAATCAAGGTGGCGCAACGGAGCGGCATTCATGACACCGTCGGCCGCGATCTGGTCAACCACTGCGTCAACGACATCCTCGTGCAGGGGGCGCAGCCGCTGTTCTTCCTGGACTATATCGCCATGGGGAAGCTGGAGCCCGAGGTGCTTCTCGACCTGGCCAAAGGGCTCGCCCAGGCGTGCCGAGAGGCGGGGTGCGCGCTGCTCGGCGGAGAAACGGCCGAGATGCCTGACCTGTATCGCAAGGGCGAGTACGACCTCGCCGGCTTCATCGTCGGTGTGGTCGAGAAGGACCATCTGATCGACGGTTCGCGCATCGCCGCCGGCGATCTGCTGCTCGGTCTCCCGTCATCGGGTCTGCATACCAACGGCTATTCGCTCGCCCGCCGCCTGCTGTTCGAGCGCAAACGACTGAAGCCGAAAAGCGTGGTTCCCGAGTTCGGGCGAACGGTCGAGGCGGAACTGCTCGCGGTGCATCGCGCCTACCTGCCGCAACTGCGGGGATTGCTGCCGAGCGACGCGCTGTTCGGCATGGCGCACATTACCGGCGGCGGACTGACCGACAACATTCCACGCATCCTGCCCCGCGGCGTGTCGGCGCGCATCGATCTCGGAAGCTGGCCGATCCCGCCGATCTTCATCTACCTGCAGCGCGAGGGGCGGATCGATACGGAAGAGATGCTGCGCACCTTCAACATGGGCGTCGGGATGGTGCTGGTCGTCCCGGCGCACCATGAGCGCGAGGTGCTGTCCCACCTGGAGAGCGTGCGGGAGCCAGTCTACCGTATCGGTGAGATCGTTCAGGGCAATCGCAAGGTGCTGTATCGGGGGTGACGGCGGTCGATGGCTATCTACCCGACGTTCCTGGCGATCATGGCGGCGTTGTTCGCCGCGGCCGCGGTCGTTCTCCTGACGCTCAGCATTCTCCAGGCGACCTCCCGGAACTGGCGCAAGTCGCTCGTTTACTTCGGGTTGATGGCTCTCTCCTGCGTCGTCGCCGCCGGTTTCTACCTGTTCCGCAGGCTCTTCTGAGGTCGGGTGGATGAGCGCGCGACGGACCGAAATCGCAGCGCAGCCGCCGCCGCACCGCATCGGCGTGCTGATCTCCGGCAGAGGCTCGAACCTGATCGCGATCCTCGATCGGATCGCCGCCGGCGAGCTCGACGCCAGAGTCGAACTGGTGATCTGCAACCGGCCGGAGGCCGCCGGGGCCGTCGCCGCCAGGAGCCGCGGCGTCGACACGGTGATCCTCGACGACCGGGACAGCCCGAGCCGCGAGGCACACGATCGGCGCATGGCGGAAGAGCTGGAGAACCGTAATGTGCAGCTCGTCTGTCTCGCCGGCTACATGCGCCTGCTCTCCTCCTGGTTCATCGGCCGGTTCCGCGACCGCATCCTGAACATCCACCCGTCGCTGCTGCCCGCCTTCCCGGGGGTGACCGCCCAGCGCGATGCCCTCGCGCATGGCGTGAAGGTCGCCGGCTGCACGGTCCATTTCGTCGATGAGACGATGGACACCGGCCCGATCGTCCTGCAGCAAGCGGTGCCGGTGCGCGACGACGACACCGCCGACTCTCTCGCCGCGCGGATTCTCGAGCAGGAGCACCGCATCTACAGTCGCGCCATCGAGCTGTTCTTCTCCGGCCGTCTGCAGATCGAGGGCCGTCGCGTCTACGGCACGGACGAACGGTAGCGACACGGGGCGGACGCCGATCGTTCGCGCCTGAACGGAGCTCGATCGGATCGGCCGAAACCGGTTGCTCCTCGGCGGACCGGGCGCGGCATGCCGCTTGCTGGGTGCCCGTGCGTGACCAGATATCCCTCCGATCCGTCGCCGCCGTCCGATCCCAGTGTCGGTGATCGGGCTGTGCGCGCGCTGCCGCAGCGTGTCCTGCGGCCGCGCGAAAAAATGGCTCGCTTCGGCGCCCGCGCCATGGGCAACGGCGAGCTGCTGGCGGTGCTCCTCGGCAGCGGCACCCGTGCGAAGAACGTCCTGAACCTGGCGCGGGATCTGGTCGCGCGTCATGGGGCCGCCCGGCTGGCCGGATTCACCCGCCAGGAGTGGGCCGCGCAGCCCGGCATCGGCGACGCCAAGGCCTGCCGACTGGTGGCCGCCTTCGAGCTGGGGCGGCGGTTGCTGCTGCCCCCCGCCGACGAGCCGCACGTCGGGTCGCCCGCCGAAGCGTATGCGCTGGTGAGGGATCTGCGCGCCGCCCGGAAGGAACACCTCGTCGCGCTCTATCTCGACAGCCAGAACCGGCTGTTGCGCCGGGAAACGGTGTCGATCGGCACCCTCAACACCACCCGCACCCATCCGCGGGAAGTCCTGCAGCCGGCGGTGATCCACTCGGCGCTCGCCTTCATTCTGGTGCACAACCATCCCAGCGGAAGTCTCGACCCCAGCCAGGACGACGTGGCGTTCACCCGCGCCATGTCACGTGCCGGTGAGTTGATGGGGATCAACCTTTACGACCATCTGATCGTCAGCCGGCGCGGCTACGTCAGTCTGAAGGAACGAGGACTGATGTAGGGGATCCCAGGCTCCTGGGCCGCTCTGGACAGGGCGCCGGCCGGCGGGTAGCATGGGCGCTCGTTGCCGGAGAGCGCATGGAGAAGACGAGGCGGAAGACCGGGAAGAGGCCTTCCACGGCCGGGCGGCAGCGGTTCCTGCCCCCGAGGGAACAGCTCGACTATATCCGCAAGGGTGCAGTCGACATCATCCGTGAGGAGGAGCTGCTCGCCAAGCTCGAGCGCTCGCACGCTTCCGGGCGTCCTCTGACGGTCAAGGTAGGGTTCGATCCATCGGCCCCCGACCTGCACCTCGGCCATACGGTCATCATCCGCAAGATGAAGCACTTTCAGGATATGGGGCACCGCGTCATCTTTCTCATCGGCGACTTCACCGGGATGATCGGCGATCCGACCGGCCAGTCGAAGACCCGGCCTGCGTTGACCCGGGATCAGGTGCGCCGGAACGCCGACACCTACCGCAGGCAGGTGTTCAAGATCCTCCACCCGAAGAAGACGGTCATCGAGTTCAACAGCAGATGGCTGGGGAAGCTCGGGGCCGACGGCTTCATCAAGCTCGCCTCGCACTACACGGTGGCGCGGATCCTGGAACGCGATGATTTCTCACGCCGCTACAAGAGCGGGCAGCCGATCGGCGTACACGAGTTTCTCTACCCCCTGGCACAGGGGTACGACTCGGTGCAGCTCGAAGTCGACGTCGAGATGGGAGGTACGGACCAGACGTTCAACCTGCTGGTCGGCCGGGAGCTGATGCGGGAGTACGGACAGAGCCCTCAGGTCGTGTTGACCATGCCGCTTCTGGAAGGGCTCGACGGGGTCGAGAAGATGAGCAAGTCGCTCGGCAATTACATCGGCATCAGCGAGCCGCCGCGCGAGATCTACGGCAAGGTGATGTCACTCAGCGACGATCTGATGTGGCGGTACTGGGAACTGTGCACCGACCTGAGCATGCCGGAGATCGAGACCCTCAAGCTCCGGGTGGCCGAGGGCGACCTGCATCCGAAGCAGGCGAAAGGGGACCTGGGGCGGCGCATCGTCACCGACTTCCACGACGCGGCCGCCGCCGCGCACGCCGCGGAGGAGTTCGAGCGGGTGTTCGCCCGGCACAGCGAGCCGGATGCCGTTCGCGAGGTACGCCTGCAGACCTCGGCCGAGCCGATCTGGCTGCCGAAGCTGTTGGTTGCGGTCGGTCTGGCGAAATCGAACGGTGAAGCGCGGCGTCTCATCCAGCAGGGGGGCGTGTCGCTCGATGGTGAGCGACTGGCCGATCCGGGCATCGAGATCGAGGCCGCCACACCCGCGTCGCACCTCATCAAGGTCGGTAAGCGGCACTTCGTCAGGGTGTATTTTGATTAGTCCGGCGGGCCGGGGGAGACCCGCTCCAGGATCTTCCGGATCTCCTGGATCTCCAGCCCGGTGAGTGCCTGCAGCTGTCCCATCGACGCCCCGCTGTGCATCAGGACGACCTCTTCGAGCTCCTCCCGGGTCGGCTCCGAAGCGATGTAGAACAGACGGCGGAGCAGTGTTTCGATCTCCTGGCGCTGCGCGCCGGTCTCCGACTTCGGCGCCGTCAGCTCGAGCAGGACCGCGGTGCTGTCGGTCTGAGCGAAGGCGGCGAGGGTGCCGCCTGCGTTGGGATTGGCGAGGGCAGGCGGAGGGATCGCCAGCGCCCGGTACTGTTCCGCCTGGCCGGCGTTGCGGTAGATGGTCAACCCGATGCGTCGTTTGCCGTCATTGGTGACCCGGTCGATGTAGACCCACTGCAGTCGGTGGAACAGCACGGGAGAACGTTCCCGGGCATACCCGACCCCAAGGGCGCTCACCACGTTGGGGGCGGTCGCCGTGTCGGCGCGGCGCAGATCGACGCGCAGCCGGAAGGTCATCCCCTCGTACTCGGCGCGCAGATCCTTGAACAGGTCGCGCTTGATCGCCCCGGCCGGAGATGCCGCCAGCAGCATCGCCGCGAGCAGCGTCAGGGCTCGACCGAGCCGGGCTTTCACCATGGACCCATTGTAACTGGACTCCTCGGGATCCCTGCAGCAGTTCGCAAACCGGCCTGGATGCGGGGCCGTATCGCCACGGCGCCGTTGACCGTCTTGCGCGAGGTGGATAGGATCAACGGCCCACTCCAGCTCCACCGTGAAGATGAGGAAAGAAAGCGACCCATGCCGTGCGCACGAAGCCAGAGAGGGCTCACCCGGCCAACCCTGCGCGTCGTGCTGACCGGACTGCTGTTGCTCATGGCGGTCGCCGGTTGCATGGCGGAGGGCAGTGCGCTGCACGCAGCGGAACCGGAATCGGCGCAGACGAGTACCGGCCCGTCGATCGGCGAGCGGCTGCCCCTCTGGTCGACCCTGCCGTTCACCGGCATCCTGCTGTCGATCGCCATCTTCCCGCTGGCCGCGCCTCATTTCTGGCATCATCACTATCCAAAAGTAGCGCTCGCCTGGGCCCTGTCGTTCGCCGTCCCCTTTCTCCTGGCGTATCGGGACGCCGCCTGGCACGAGATCCTGCATATCTATCTGGTCGACTACGTGCCGTTCATCATCCTGCTGTGGGGGCTGTTCACGGTCGCGGGGGGTATCGTGCTGCGCGGGACGCCCGTCGGGACGCCGATCGTCAATACCGTATTCCTGCTGGTCGGCACGATCATCGCTTCGTGGACCGGCACGACGGGGGCGGCGATGCTGCTGATCCGGCCCGTGCTGCGCGCCAACGCCCGCCGCGCGCACAAGACGCACGTGGTGATCTTCTTCCTGTTCCTGGTGGCCAATATCGGCGGATCGCTGACGCCGCTGGGCGACCCGCCGCTGTTCCTCGGATTCCTGCACAAGGTGCCGTTCACCTGGACGTTCAATCTTCTGCCGCACATGTCGTTCATGACGATCGCGTTGCTGATTCTGTTCTACCGGATCGATCACTATTATTTTCACCGGGAGAGGGGAGGCCCGGCGCGGGCCGCGTCGGCCGGCAGGCAGCAGCCGCTCCGCCTGGCGGGATCGCTCAACCTCCTCTTCCTGGGCGGTATTCTGGGAGCGGTCCTGTTATCGGGAATCTGGCACGCCGGCTCGTTCAATCTCGGCGGTGTTCATCTCGAGTGGCAGAACGTGGCCCGCGATCTCCTGATCCTCGCCATGGGGGGGCTGTCGTTGCGTCTGACAGCGACCGACCTGCGCCGGGGCAACCAGTTCTCCTGGGAGCCGATCCGCGAGGTCGCCTATCTGTTCGCGGGCATCTTCATGACCATCGTTCCGGCGCTGGCCATCCTGAAGGCGGGCGAGCGGGGCGCGCTCGGATTCCTGGTGGGGACGATCGAGGCACCCTGGCAGTACTTCGTCGCGGTGGGCAGCCTGTCGTCGTTTCTCGACAACGCGCCGACCTACCTGACCTTCTTCAACACTGTCCTCGGGCGCTTCTACCCCGGTCAGGAGGAGGGTGTCGCCGTGGCCCGGCTGATCGCCGAGAGGGGAGAGTATCTCGAGGCGATCGCGGTCGGCTCGGTGTTCATGGGCGCCATGACCTACATCGGCAACGCCCCGAATTTCATGGTCAAATCGATCGCCGAGGAGGCGGGGATCGCCATGCCCTCATTCTTCGGCTTCACGCTGCGCTGGTCGATACCGATCCTGGTGCCATTGTTCGCCGTGGTCGCCTGGGTCTTCTTCTAATCTTCGGGTGGAGATTTGATGATGCGCTATCACGAGCTGGTCATCGAGGGGCCGCGTGGATGGGGGGCGGGATTCGTGCATGGCTTTCTCGAGGGGCGAGGTTCCCGCCTGGAAGTGCTCGATGCGGAGGAAGAGGGGTTCGAGGTCGAGTCGCTGCGCGAGCGGATCCGCGAGCTGCTGGTGCCGGCCGCCGAGATCCTGCACCTGGTGGTGCCGCAGCCGCTGGTCGCGGACATCCGCCGCGCCGTCACGTCGTCTGCTTCGCGCGGCAGGGCCATGACGATCCGGATCGAGCATGCGGTCACCGGGATCCGCTTCCGCTTCGAGTTCAGCGTCTACTCGCGCCAGCACGCCACCCGCCTGCGGCGTCGCCTGGAACAGCTTCCGCCCGGCGCGCGGCTGTCGCAAGGGACGAGCTTCACCGAGACGCGCGATCCCGGCGCCGGCGGATTGGAGCTGTACGCGCCGGTTCACCAGTACGAGCTGCGGGGTGAGGGTGAGGTCGAAGGGGACCTGGAGGCCGTCCTGCCGATCTACCGCTTCTGCCGGGACGAGGAGCTCGTCCAGGTGAGCTGCGCCGAACTGATCGCGGCCGGCCGGAAGACCCCCGGCGTCCGGCGCGGCAGGAAGTGAGCTACTTCCGCCGGTACTGAATGACGATCCATGGCCGCTCCGATCCGTCGTCGCCGATGATGGAAATCGTGCGGCTGCGGCGGTCCGGGCCGTCCCAGGCGAACAGATCGCGCAGCTGCTGCCTGCCGCCCCTGCCGTCCGGCCGTTCGTAGACGAACGTGATCGCGTCGCCCGCCTCGTCATAGTCGCCTTCGCCGCTGGCGAGAGAGGTCGACCGGGTGTCGGCCCAGGTCAGGAGGTAGCGGCCGCGGGCCGGATCGTAGCCGAGGATGCCGCGCCCGCCGCGCGGCGTCCTTTTCGTCCTGCCGCTCAGCTCCGGGATGACGAACAGGCCGCCACAGCAGGACCGAACGACCTCGGTGGCGCGAATCTTCTCCGTTCCCTCCCCGTTCGCTCCGCTCACCTCCATGCTGGCGCTCCACTCCCCGAGGAGCCGATGCAGAACGGCGTGCTCGGTGCTCGGAGGAGGTTCTATCGGCGCGGCGGCCGGGAGGTTGCGCTGCTGCGCGGCCGGCGGCGCAGCCGGGGCCAGCAGAAGACAGGCCAGCAATACCGGGATGAGCGTCGTGCGTGGGCCGGGGTGGAAAGATCGCTTCGCCATGCCGGCCTACTTGCGCCTCTTATAGGTGATCGTCATGCCGGCCGCCTCCACGCTCTCCGGCCCCGGCAGGTGCATCGTGAACACGCGGGTGTCGTTGTCTTTCCAGACCGTGATCGTCCGCCAGCGGGTTGGCCGGCCGTCCGAATCGACCGACTCCATCCACATGGTGAGAATGTCGGTTGCTGGATCGTACGCGCCTTTCGACGGCCAGAAATGCGGCTGCGACGAATCGACCCACAGGCGCACGTATTGCTGCTTTTCCGTGTCGTAGCCGAACAGGGCGTGTCCCTCGAAGGCCGCTCCACCGATCCGGCTGCTGAAATCGGTCGCCAGCCAGCGTCCGCCCGGTTCGAGGGTGTTGGTCTCGGTCCCGTTGTAGACGCCGATCGATCCGTCGTCCGGATCGAGGATCTGGATCGTGGCATCCCACACGCCGACATCGCGCTGCAGAAGCGCATGCTGCCCGCCGGCCGGTGCGGCGGTCCCTGCGGATGCCCGTGCGGGAGCGGGGAACGCCGGCTGCGCCGGGCCGGCGAGGTCGGCGATCAGAACGACGGAAACTGCCAGTGGGACCCGCCAATGCATGACGGGGACTTTACACTCAATCACGGGCCGTTGTCAGCAAGGCGACCCTGCCATCCTGTTCCAGGGCCGGGCCGGCGGCGCGGCGGCCCCGGGGGCGCCGCAGGAAGGCGGATCGGAACTCATACTGTAGAATAGGTCGCCATGCGACGCTTCGGCGTATCACATTGGACCGTTTCCGCCCGGCTTTCCGCCTGCCCGATCACCCTGCTGGTCGCGGCGGCGGCCGTCGTGACCGCCCTCGCCGTGGGTGAGCCTCCGCCGTCGTCGGAGCCCGGTGCTTCCCCGTTACCGGTGTCGGGAACCGGGCCGGCCGAGGCGGCGACCGGCGCCCATGAGCGGATCATCACGGGGACCATCGTCGGTCGCGCCAATCAACAGAAAGTCGTGGAGGCGAGGGTGGTGGCGCCGCTCGCGCCGGTCCGGCCCGGACAGGCGGTCGCTCTCTCGGTGCAGCTGGAGATGAAACCGGGATGGCACGTCAATTCCGCGCGGCCGACCCTCGCTTACCTGATCGCGACGCACCTCGAGTTTCCCGACACCGGCTCGTTCGTCGTCGAGGATGTCTGGTACCCGGATGGGCATATGGTGGCGCTGGCGTTCGCGGAGGAACGGCTCTCGGTCTACGAAGGGCTCACCACCATCCGCCCGACGCTCCGCTCGCCGCGCGCGGCGAGCGCGGGGGACGTGCCGGTGCGCGCCCGCATCACCTACCAGGCCTGCAGCGATCGCGCCTGCCTGGCGCCTGAGAAGGTCGAATTCTCCATTCCGTTCCGCATCGCGGGCGATCCGGTCGACCCCGGCGCGGCGGTCGTGCCGCAAGGCGGCGACGACCGCCGGAACGGTGGCGCCGCGCCCGCCGCGGCCGGCGGCGGTGAGCGGGTCGATCTGCTCACCGCGTTGTCGGAGCAGGGGCTGCCGTTCGTGCTCGGCCTGGTATTCCTCTGGGGGCTCGGGCTCAACCTGACTCCCTGCGTCTATCCGATGATCCCCGTGACCATCGGCTTCTTCGGCAATCAGGCGGCGGGCGGCTGGGCGCGCCGCATCGCCCTGCCCGCCGTCTATGTGCTCGGCATGGCGCTCACCTATTCGACGCTCGGCGTGGTTGCCGGACTGTCGGGGGGGCTGTTCGGCGCCACCCTCCAGAGCCCGTGGATGATCGCCTTCCTCGTCACCCTGTTCGTCGCCATGGCCCTGTGGATGTTCGGGATGTACGAGCTGCGCCTGCCGGGCGCCCTGACACGCTTCGGCGGCGGCCGCGTCGGCACCGTTGGCGCGCTCCTCATGGGTCTGACGATGGGAATCGTCGCCGCGCCCTGCATCGGGCCGTTCATCGTGGTGCTGCTGGCTTTCGTCAGCGCTTCGGGCGATCCGGTGCTCGGATTCCTGCTGTTCTTCGTCATGGCGATCGGCCTCGGCGTTCCGTTTCTGGTGCTCGGCACCTTCAGCGGCGCACTGACCGCGCTGCCGCGATCCGGTGTGTGGATGATCTACGCCAAGAAGGTCATGGGGATCGCGATGCTGGCCGTCGCGCTCTATTTCCTGCAGCCGTTTCTGACCGACCGGCAGATCGGCCTGGCCGCCCTCACCTTCGCGCTCGCCAGCGGCCTCTATCTCGGCTGGCTGGAGCGATCGCGCATGGCCTCACCCTGGTTTCCCGCTGTCCGGGTCGCCGTGGCCGTCGCCATCGTCGCCCTCGGGGCCTGGCTGTCGCTTCCCCTGCTCGCAGGGCGCCCGGAGGCGAAATGGCAGGACTACTCCGGCGCCGGATTGCAGGCCGCCCGCGACGGAGACCGCCCGATCATCATCGATTTCTTCGCCGAGTGGTGCCTGCCCTGCAAGGAGCTCGACCGGAATACCTTCAGCAACGGCGAAGTGATCAGAAGACTGGAGAGATTCGAGCTGTTCAAGGCCGATCTCACCTCGTTCGAGTCGGAACCGGTGCGCGATCTGCGCGATCGGTTCGACATCATCGGCGTGCCGACGATCGTCTTCATCGACAGCAGTGGAACCGAACTGACGGAACTGCGCCTGTACGGATTCGAGCCTGCAACGGTGTTTCTCGAGAGATTGAGCCGCGTTGACTAGCCTCGCGAACGATTTCGTCGACCGACTCGCCTGTTCGCGCTGCGAACGGGAGCGGGCCTTTGCGCCCCCGGCCGCGACTCTCTGCAGCTGTGGCGCGCCGCTTTTGGTCCGCTACCGGATCGATGCCGTGCGCGACGTGCTTGGCGGCGAGCCGGGCAGAGTGGCAACCCGGCTGGCGTCGCGCCCGGCCAGTCTGTGGCGCTATGCCGAGGTGCTGCCCGCCGTGACGCCGGTTACTCTGGGAGAGGGATTTACGCCGCTGCTCGAGGCGCGCCATCTGGCCGCCGATCTCGACCTTGGTCCGCTCTGGATCAAGGATGAGGCGGTCAATCCGACCGGATCGTTCAAGGCGCGTGGTATGACCGCGGCGGTGTCGGTGGCGATCGCGCACGGTGTCAGGCGGGTCGCCGCACCATCGGCCGGCAACGCCGCCAGCGCGCTGGCCGCGTACGGTGCACGTGCCGGTTTGGAGGTGCAGCTGTTTCTTCCGGAGACCACGCCGGTACCGTTCATCCGCGAAGCGAGGCGTCTGGGGGCCGCGGTTCAGCTCGTCCCGGGATCGATCGCCGACGCCGGGCGGGTCATGCGCGAGACGCTTGGTCCGCCGGAGGACAACGGCTGGTTCGACATGTCGACGCTGCGCGAGCCGTTCCGGGTGGAGGGAAAGAAAACCATGGCCTACGAGATCGTCGAGCAGCTTGGATTTCGCCTGCCCGACGTCATTCTCTATCCGACCGGGGGTGGCACCGGGATTATCGGAATGTGGAAGGCCTTCGATGAAATGGAGCAGCTGGGCTGGATCGGCTCCGGCCGGCCGCGCATGATTTCAGTGCAGGCCGCCGGCTGCGCACCGATCGTCCGGGCCTGGGAGCGGGGAGACAGCACGGCGGAACCCTGGGCCGATCCGGTCACCGCGGCCTCCGGCCTGCGGGTGCCGTGCAGTCTGGGTGACTTCCTGATTCTCGCGTCGGTGCGGGACAGCAACGGCGCCGCCGTGGCGGTCAGCGACGAGGAGATGATGCGGGCGGCGGGAAGCATCGGCGCGCGCGAGGGGATCGATGCCTGCCCCGAAGGAGGGGCATGCCTGGCGGCGCTGCAGCGCCTGAAGGACGCGGGCCGTGTCAGGCGGGGGGAGACGATCGTCCTGTTCAACACCGGGACCGGGCTGAAATATGCCGTCTGAGCGGCGCTCGAGGAGGGGCGATGGAGAAACGTAACCGGCGTGGAGCGCTGATCCTGGCTGGAATCCTGGCGGCCGTCGCCGCGTTGTCGCTGCCCGGGATCGTCGCACGCGATGAGGAGCAGCGGAACAAACCGCTCAAGGTGATCCGGGTCGTATGCACCGACCATATCTGCGGCAACTGCGACGGCCGTTGCCACCGCGACAGCGGTCACGTGGCGATCGACAAGGGAGGGCATTGCGCCTGTACTCCCACCGAAGGGAGCGAGCTCGATCGCGCCACGCGTGACGCCTACGCGAAGCACCCCCCCGGGTAACAGGCCCGCGGCCGGGGCCGCGCGAGGAGGGGAATGATGTCCCGTGATCGACGGCCGGCGCACGGCGGCAGGCGCCGGGCCGCGGTGAACCGGACCCGCATGATGCGCGGTGCCCGCCTGTTCCTGAGCGGCATCGACGAGCCGGACCTGAAGCGGGATCTGCGCCGCACGCCGGCCCGTGTCGCCGACGCCTGGAGCCGGGAGATCCTTTCCGGC
>Ga0302046_10004108_pt1 | contig 12978 bp, 7 predicted proteins | sample RVTome_11_FD_200261 | JGI IMG/M metagenome (GOLD analysis project Ga0302046, IMG submission 200261) | Soil microbial communities from uranium-contaminated site in the Upper Colorado River Basin, Wyoming, United States - RVT147D111 (version 2) ...
GCGGCGCAGTTGCTTGTATCGAGACGTAATCAGGGCCAGGCTCGGCTCCGGTATCTGTTCGAGAAATTTGACCAGGGCCAGATCGGTCACCGTCTCAAAATTGTCGACGATCACCAGAGTGCGCTGACTGCGCAGCAGCCGGTCGATGGCCTTGGCTTTTTCACCCGGTTGCAATTGGGCGATATAGGGATAATCAAGGACGTGAGCAATCGTATCGAGCACCTGCTCGAGGCCCAGGTCAAAATTGGCTTCATCCCGAGCCGAGCTCCAAACCACGGCCTCAAAGGCTTTGGCAATCGCCAGTTGGGGGCCCGGCAAGCAGTAATGCGCCGCTTCAATGGCCAGACTGGTTTTGCCAATCCCGCCCATCCCTTCGATGGCCGCCAGTGGCCAGCGCAGGCTCTCGACCCACTCCAGAACCCGGGCCAGTACTGTCTCACGTCCGATGAACTCACCAAAACGGGGCGGCAGGTTATGGTGAACCTGCGGCAAGGCCCGTCTGTCCGGCTGATCAGGCCCCTGCCGAAAATAGCGCTGGAGAACCGTTTCCGGCGCCGGGTGCCGCGCTTGCGTCAGAAATCGCTGGCCCCAGGCTCGATCCACCCGGCCATGCTGCTGGCAGTAGCCCACGATGAACTCCAGCCGCTCCATATCGGTGGGAATATAGCCTCGTTTCCAGCGCTGCACCGTATGATAAGAAACGTGCAGCGCCTGGCCGATTGCTTCCTCGACCGCCCGCACATTTTTGCTCTGGCGATTAGCCACGCTGTCGATGCCTTCTTTGATTAGTTGCTTGAACTCTGTGTTTGCCATCGAACCTCGCTGCCGATTTCAAATAACTGCGGATTCATTCGGTTGCTCTATTATAGACCTGACCGTGGCCGGAGAAACGTATTTTAGCTACGAAATTTTGTAACCCTTGTCGCTTCATCTCACCGATCTCGAGACCGAACCCATTTTCCCCGTCAGGTGTTTATTCAACATGGCCTGATCCGTCAGTCAAGGGGGACCGGCGCAGTTGCACTCCGAATATTTGGAGCATAACTACGGCTTTTTGGTATCGTTTGCCCTTAAACTATTATAGCAGATATTTTACTCAACGGCTGATGTCGTGGCGAACGAGAGCGGAGACCAAAAGATGATAGCCCTCCTTTTCATTAGTTTGATAGTCCTGATCATCCTTCTGATCATCAGTGTGCTGGCCAGGCGGCATGTTCGGCCCTAATAGAAGCCCTTCAACTTGGCGATGCCTCATCGCTTCATTATAATAGGCTAATGAACACCATCAAGCCCCTGCGTAACCCTGATATCACACTGCAAGATATTGGCAACGAGGTTGTGCTTTATAGCGCCACCGCTGACGCCGTCCACGTGCTCAATCCCACTGCCAAATTGATCTGGGAACTGTGTGACGGCCAGCACACCCTGGCCGATATCGAGCAAGTCCTCCGGGCCAACTTTGCCATTCCGCCCGACCAGGATGTCATGGCCGATGTCCGGCAAACCTTAGAGACCTTCGCTGCTAAAGGCTTGCTGCACGGTCGATTCTAACTTTTTCCCCAAACTCTAACTGAATTCATATAAATCTGGCGGCACTTTCATGTTATAATGCTTATGCTGCTTGTCTTAACACCCTTAATCTTAATAGGGTGTTAATTTCTGCTGGTCATCTGACCGGCGTTTTGCAGTTACCAATGTCAGTCGAATAGCGGCGGGCTCGCCGGGGTCGCAGATATGGGGATGGTTTTCGCAAAACGGGGTTAGTTGCGAGTAAATTAGCGAGTCGAGCTTGCTGGACTTAAGGCGAAAAAAATGAATCATAATCGAAGCTACAGGCTGCTCACCACCCTGCTGCTCCTCCTTGCGCCATTATTGGTCAGCACCAACTGGGGGAGTCAGCACTGGCCGATCCAGGCTAACCCTATCCCAAACCTGGACGAGATCTCCACCCAAAACGCCGGGACCGAATTCTGGCTCGCCTTTCCCCATGGCAACCCGGACCGTGAAGCAATCCGTCTCTTTATTACCGGGGCCGCCAATACCACCGGCCAGGTCGATATTCCCGGACTTGGCTTCAGCCAATCGTTTGTCGTGACCGCCGGCGCCGTCACCACGATTGGTTTGCCCCTGGAGACCGACCTGGGCCCTTCCTCCGATGTCGTCGGCAACAAAGGCGTGCATGTCACCGCCCAGGCCGACGTAACCGTCTATGGTATGAACCGCAAAGACTTCTCAACCGATGCCTATTTGGGCCTGCCGGTCGATACCAACGGGACCGAGTATATCGTTTTGGCTTATGAAAACAGCGAACCGGGTATTCTAGAACCCCAGGCCACCCAGTTTGCCATCGTCGCGGCCGAGGATGCGACCAGCGTGACCATTACGCCCTCGGAGACCACCGGTACCCGGACCGCCGGGGTCCCCTATACCATCACCATGAACGAGGGCCAGACCTATCAACTCTTCAACTCGGACGACGCGGGAACCGATTTGACCGGAACTATCATCACCTCCGATAAGCCCATCTCGGTGTTTGGCAGCCACACCTGCGCCAATATCCCGCCCGATATCAATTTTTGTGATCATCTGGTTGAACAATTACCCCCACCGGTGAGCTGGGGCAAAGAATTCGTGACGATGCCCTTGGCCACGCGCGTGGGTGGTGATACCTTCCGCTTCCTGGCCTCGACCGATGGCACGGTTGTCAGGGTCAATGGCGTGATCGTGGCTCTCATAAATCGGGGTAACTTCCACGAGCAGCTCATCACCACCCCGGCCCACATTGTTGCCAACGCACCCATCCTGGTCGCCCAATATTCGAATGGCACCGACGTCGACTTCGTCACCTCCGACCCCTTTATGATGCTGATCACGCCCTTCGAGCAGTTTCTAGGGGATTACACGGTCACCACCCCCACCGCCGATATCATGGTCAATTATATCAACGTCGTGGCTCCCGATGAGGCGGCCGGCGCCATAACCCTGGATGGGACCGCTATCCCGGCGGGCAGCTTCACGCCCATTGGCGCGAGTGGTTTTTCCGGCGTTCAGCTCAATGTTGCCCTTGGCTCGCACAACCTGGCCGGCCCGCTGCCGTTTGGTGTTTTTGTCTACGGCTTCGACTCCGCCGACTCCTATGGCTATCCCGGTGGTGGTTCGCTGGCTCCGGTGGCCGACGTCACCACCCTGACCCTGACCCCTGAAACATCGACCGACCCCCTGGGGTTGGAGCACTGTGTCGTCGCGACCGTCACCGATGCAGATGGCGGCCCGGTCCCCGCCGTGCGCGTTGACTTTGAGGTCAGCGGCGCCAACTCGGCGGCCGGCTTTGCCAACGCCGATACCAATGGCCAGGCCGAATTCTGCTATACCGGCACCGCGATTGGCCCGGACACGATTAAGGCTTCGGTTGGGACTGTCGCCGATACCGCCGCTGAAATCTGGGTCGAGCTGGCCGACCTGGCCGGCCACAAGTTCGATGATGTCGAAGGCAACGGCATGGGCGGCGCCGATCTCCCCCTGGGCGGGATCGACATTGTGCTCCTGGACGATGTCACCGATGCCGAACTCCGCCGCACTACCACCGGCCTGGATGGCAGCTACGCCTTCGTCGATGTCGAGCCGGGCGATTATGCCGTCTGTGAAGACTTGAGCGCGTTACCCGGCCGGCGGCAGACCTTCCCACCGGGTGGACCCATTGTCCATCCCATCTACGGTATCTGCTACAACCTGACCGTCGCTTTCAACCAGGATATTTCCAATCTCGATTTCTACAACCATACCACCGCCTCCCTGACCATCATCAAAGAGGCCACGCCCGAGACCGCCCAGATTTTTAATTTCACCTCGCCCAATCCCGGCATTGGCGACTTCAACCTGGATGGCGGCCTCGATCCGGGCACACCCGACAGCCTGACCTTTTCGGGGCTGCTGTCCGGCACGGTCACGATTAGTGAAATCGTACCCCCTGACTGGTTCTTGACCCAGATCAGCTGCGACAACGGCCTGCTCGTTTCCAACCCCGCGCCCTCGACTCTGTCGCTTGATCTGTCATCCGGCGATGACATCGTCTGTACCTTCAGGAACGGTCAAGGGACAGGCAAGATCGTCGTCGCCAAGCAGTCCAACCCGGCCGGCGCGCCCGCCATCTTTAGCTTCAGCGGCGCGGCCACCGGCGTCATCGGCGCTGGCCAACAAATCATTGTCGACAATGTGTCGCCGGGGACCTATGCCGTGACCGAGGCCCTGCTGGCCGGCTGGAATCTGACCGGTATCACCTGTGATGACGCCAACAGCAGCGGCGATATCGCCACCCGCACCGCCACCTTCCGGGTCGAACCCGCCGAAACCGTCACCTGTACCTTCAGCAACGACCAGCAGGGCAGCACCATCATCGTCAAGAAACAGACCCAGCCCACCGGCGCGCCCGATACCTTCACCTTCAGCGGCGCTGCGGCCGGCGCCATCGGCGATGGCGAACAAATCGTGGTCGGCAACCTGTCGCCTGGCGCCTACCTCTCGACCGAAACCGTCCCGCCCGACTGGGCCTTGACCGACATCACCTGTGATGACGCCAACAGCAGCGGCGATATTGGCGCCCAAACCGCCACCTTCCGGGTCGAAGCCGCCGAAATCATCACCTGTATCTTCACCAACCAGCGCCAGCTTGGCGCCATCATCGTCGCCAAACAAACCGAGCCTGCCGGTGAGCCGGACACCTTCGCCTTCAGCGGCGACGTTAACGGCGTCATCGGCCACGGCCAGCAGCTTGTCGTCGATAATCTGCCGCCGGGCGTCTATACCTCGACCGAAGCCGCCCTGCCCGCTTGGGAACTGACGGCCATCACGTGTGACGACGCCAACAGCAGCGGCGACCTGTCGTCCCGGACCGCGACCTTTCAACTCGAAGCCGGCGAGATCATCACCTGTGCCTTCACCAACGAACAGGGCACGGTCATCACCCTGTTGTCGTTTACGGCCCAGGCCGCGGTTGATCACGTCACCCTGGCCTGGCAGACCGGCACCGAGACCGACAATGCCGGCTTCAATCTCTATCGCGCCACCGCCGATGCCGCCGGCCCCTATAAAAAGCTCAACCCGGCCCTGATCCCGGCCCAGGGCGACCCCGTCTCCGGGGCCAGCTACACCTACACCGATGACAGCGTCACCAAAGGCGTGACCTATTTCTATTACTTAGAAGATCTGGATCTCAGCGGCCTCGCCACCCAAAGTGAGCCAATCGCGGCCACGCCCGGCGCAGGCCAAACCTTCTACTTGCCGGTTATCTTTAAATGAAGGCCCTCACCCCGCCCTCCGCTTCGCTTCGGGCACCCCTCTCCCAGAATTTGGGAGAGGGGACGCTGGAGCGGAGCGACAGCCGGGGTGAGGGCCTGGAATGACCGCCTTTAAAGATCGTTACAGTTATTCAACTGTAACGGATCACCCGCCGAGTTAACTCGGCTCATTATCGGTTTACCGTTTCAAAACGGTAACCACCAAGTGAAGAAATTTGATGAAGGATCACCTTTAGTAGGGGCAATGCCTTGCGCTTGCCCCTGGTAGGGACGACCGCAAGGGTCGCCCCTACCTTATGGGAGGAAGCTCAACATGAATGAAACGCACTCGACAGACATCAGGGAAGCCCCGGCCTCAGCCGCCCAACCCTTGCCCGCCTACGAACCGCCGACCGTCACCACCTATACCCATGCCGATATCCTCGACGCTTTGGGACCTGCCCAGATGGTTTACGGCCCGGTTAATCCGTAATAACCTGGGCCGCAGCCACCGGGAATAGACAAATGAAGCTCAAAGTTGGTCCGGGCCTGCTGCTCGTGGTCTGGCTCATGGTAGGCATGGCTGCCGCCGCCCCGGTGACGGCCCAAAGCGCCGCCGGCAGCCAGCTCAGGCTGGTCTCGACGGGCGAACGCTCGCTGGTGCTGGAACTGACCGTGGCCGATTATCAGCTTGAAGCGACCCGGCGCCAGGGCCAGACCTATCATCGTGTCCTCATCGATGGCCTGGTCCAGACCGACACCCCTGGCCAGCCCCAGGCGCCGGCCCGGGGCGTGTGGCTGGGAGTGCCGCAGCCCGAAGGGGTTACAGTCGAAGTATTGGAGACCGAGGTCGAGACCCTGTCGAGCTATCGTCTCTTGCCGGCCCCAACCGTTCGTCCGACCGGTCCCACTTCGAGTGACGCCCCACCCACCGAGATCGAGTCTGTCTTCACCCTCGATGCGGCCCGCTACGCCACCAACGCCTTCTACCCCGACCGGCTGGTCACGCTCGGTGACACCGGCTATCTGCGCGATCAGGCCGTCGTCCAGGTCCGGTTCACCCCGGTCCAGACCAACCCCGTCACCGGCGAACTACGCCTCTATCGCCGCATTCTGGCCCGCGTGAGCTGGCCGGGCTCGCTGTCGCCCGCAGCGGCGGCCGCGCCGCCGGCCAGCCCAATCTTTGAGCCGGTATTGCAAAAGACGCTGCTCAATTACGAGGCCCTGCCCCGGCCCGGCCTGGCTGCCAGGATAGCCTCACCCCGCGCCCCCGATACCGGAAGCCTGACTGCCGCCGCCACGACGGCCGCCCTCAAGCTCATCGTCACCGAAACCGGCTTCTATGAGGTCACCTACAGCGACCTGACCGGCGCGGGCTTCGACCTGACCGGGGTCGATCCCGGCACGCTCAAGCTCAGCCAGCGCGGCGTCGAACTCGCCATCGAGGTGACCGGCCAGGCCGACGGGGTCTTTGATCCGGGCGACCGGCTGCGCTTCTACGGCCTGGCCTATGAGGACGTCTATACCAGGCAGAACGTCTATTGGCTGACGGCCGGCGGGGCCAACGGCAAACGGATCACCACCCGCAGCGGCGCACCGTCCGGCAGCGCGACCGTGCCCCCCCACTTTCCGGTCACGCTCCATTTCGAAGAAGACACCGCTTACTGGCTCACCATGCCCAACGGCGAGGGCCAGGATCACTGGTTTTGGGGCGATTTCCTCAATGCCAATGCGACGCGTAACGTCAACGTGACCCTGCCCCACGTCTCGCCGGCGGCCGGGAGCGCCGCCATGCGGGTCAGGCTGAAAGGACACACCGACGACCTCAACACCAGCCCCAACCACCACACTCGTATCTCGCTCAACGGTACCCAGATCGATGATCAACTCTGGACCGGCTTCAATGTCTTCGATCACCAGACCCCGGTCGCCCCGGGCCTGCTCGACAATGGGAACAACACGGTTCGGGTGCGGAGCATGGGCGATACCGGCGCGGCGGTCGACCAGGTCTACGTCAACTGGATCGAGGTCGACTATTGGCGCACCTATCAGGCCGACGGCGACACCCTGGCCTTTGGGCCCCCGGCGACCGGGACCTTTCAGTTCGACCTGACCGGCTTTTCCCAAAACACGGGCCGGGTCTTCGACATCACCGATCCGGCCAACCCGGTACAGTTGACCGATCCAACGCTGGTCAGTCAAGGTGGCGGCTTCACCCTCCGGGTCGAGGACGCGGCCCAGGCGACCTCACGCTACCTGGCCTTGACCCCGGCCCGGCACAAGTCGCCTGCCGCCTTGATCCTCGACCAGCCTTCGGACTGGCAAACACCCGGCCACGGCGCGGATTACATCATCATCACCCACGACGACTTCGTCGCCAGCGCCCAGACCCTGGCGGCCTATCATGCCGTCGCCGGCCTGCGGCTGGCCGTGGTCAAGGTGGGCGACCTCTATGATGAGTTCAACCACGGCATCTTCAACCCCCGGGCCATCCGAGACTTCCTGGCCTACGCTTACGCCAACTGGACGGCGCCCGCGCCTGCCTATGTGCTGCTGCTGGGTGGCGCCAGCTATGATTACCGGGACCTGCTCGACCTGGACCGGGCCAACTTCGTCCCGACCCAACTCATCGAGACCGATACCCTGGGCGAGACCCCGTCCGACAACTGGTTCGTGCTGGTCAACGGCAGCGATCCCCTGCCCGATATGTTCATCGGTCGCCTGACGCCCCAGACCCCGGCCGAGGCCGCGGACATGGTCGCCAAGGTCATCGCCTACCAGCAAAACCCACCCGGCGCTGCCTGGAACAAGCAGGTGCTTTTGGTGGCGGACGACGACTCGGCCACCTTTGAGGATATCTCGGACCAACTTGCCGCCGCGTTGCCCTACGATTACACCGCCAACAAGGTCTACGCGGGCAATTACCCGCCTGGCAGCCCGACCTCGGACATTCGCAGCCGGATCGACGCCGGGCAGGTTCTGGTCAACTATACCGGCCACGGCAACGTCGATATGTGGGGCGTCTGGCAGAACGGCCACATCTTCGATGCCTCGAACGTGCCCAGCCTGAACAACGCCAACCGGCTGCCCGTGGTCACGGTCGCCAACTGTCTCAACGGCTTTTTTGCCGGCAAGAGCGATTCAATGGCCGAGGCCTTCCTGCGCCGTCCCGATAAAGGGGCCGTGGCCGTCTGGGCGGCAACCAGCCTGGGCTATCCGTCCGGCCACCGGGTCTTGCTGGATGCGTTCTATCGGGCCATCTTTCAACAGGATCAGGTTACGCTGGGCGCAGCGACCACGGCGGCCAAGCTGGCCGTCTATGCCCAGGGCAGCGCCTGGGCCGAGCTGGTCGAAACCTTCGTCCTCTTTGGCGATCCGGCCCTGGCCCTGGGCATCCCGCCGAATAGACCCTATGTCGACAGCACCACGCCCGCCAATGGAGCCGCCGAAGTCCTGGTCGACCAACCCCTGCAGATCGACTTCAACCGCCCTATGAACCCGGCCACGGTCAGCCTGAGCGATGGCGGCCTGACCGGCTTGACCTTTAGCCCGGCCTGGAATGCCGATCAGACCCGCGTCACCTACAGCCATCCCGCCTTCGCCTTCGGCCAGAGCCTGACCTTGACCATGACGGGCCAGGATCACCTGGGCCTGCCCCTCGGTCCCGGTCCCGTGCCAACGACCTGGTCCTTCACCACCTACGGCCTGCCCTTCGTGACCACCACCGATCCAACCGATGACGCCAGCAACGCGCCCATCGACCAACCCTTGCAGATCGTCTTCAACAAGCCTATGGACCCGGCCACGATCAGCCTGAGCGGTTCCGGCGCCGCCGGCTCCGTCTTCAGCCCAACCTGGAACACCGCCCAAACCATCCTGAGTTACAGCCACACCGATTTCGACCACGGCCAACTACTGGCCTTCACCATTACGGGCGAGGACGTCCTGGGCAACCCGCTCGACCCGGCGAAGACGTCTAATGCCTGGTCCTTTACAGTCACAACCGATGCTCTGCCGCCCCAGGCCGTGCTCGGCCTTGCCGTCAGCGACACCATAGACGTGCCCCCCTCGGCCGGCCTCATCATCACCTTCAACGAACCGGTGCGGCCCGACTCGCTCGTCACCCGCTTTGACCCGGCCCTGCCCACCAGCCTGACCTGGGACGCCGCCGGCCAGATCGCCACCTTCACTCACCTCCCGTTTCAGTGGGCTACGACCTACACCTTCCACCTGACCCTGGCCAAAGACCGAGCCGGCAACGCCCTGGTCACCCCCCTCAGCCTCAGCTTCACGACGATGGAAGGGCAATCGATCTATTTGCCGCTGCTGTTTAATGAAGAGTAGTAGCTCAATCAACCAAAACCTGACAGGTCTGGCAGCCAGACCCGAAGGGTTTTTAGAAACCCTTCGGGCCTGCTGGCTACGTCTTACAGCAGCGAACCAATCAGCGCGATCAGGCTGCCGCTGATGATCAGGAAGAGGAGGCTGCCGCCCAAGATGATCAAGAGGGTGCTCCAATCAAGCTCGCCGCCGGGTTTGATCTCCTCGCCGGCGAGGGCTTGTTTGACCCCGGTTACAGCCTGGCGGGCGTAGTAATCCGGCGAATGGGGTCTGACCCCGGCCCAGACCCAGTTTTGAGCGGGGAGCGGGGCGACGAGCTTCACGGCGTTGCTGGTGGTTATGGCCGGCGCGACCTCCTGCGCTGTGAGGGCATGCCAGGAACCGATGATATAGTCGGCCTGCCGGATGATTGGCTGCACCGCGGCCGAAAAAGGCTGGCCGGCCATGGCCGTGGCGGCCTGGGGCGTTACGCCAATCGACTGCAGCTGCAAGCCCGGCAGATCGTGCCGGAGGTGTTGTAAGATGCTTTGCCCCAACTTGCCTTCCTCGCCATCGATGACGACGACGGAGATATCGCTCAAACGCCGGGCCTGATCCTGCTGTTCCAGCCGCCCATCTTGCCGGATGGCGAACCAGTGATAGAGCCAGACACCGGCGGCCAGCAAGGCGATCACCAGCGCGTCCAAGACCTGCGTGCTAAAATCGTCGGGTAAATCCGCTCCCAGCAAGGCGGTCAGTATATGGAACACAAACCAACCCACGCTGCCAAAAAAGCCCAGGGCCGCGACCAGGACGAAGAAGTAAAGATATATTTTGCGAACGGTCGAGCGGCGTTCCTCGGCGGCGCCCGTGCCGCCCGCCTCGTCCGGGAAGGTTAGCGCCAGGCCCTGCGCCGGTCGCCAGGGCACGAACCAGACCGGCAGTCCCACAATGGTCATGGCCGCGAAGAGGGCGACTTGCTCGCGGTAATAGGCGAAACCGATCGTAGCCGGCGTGGTCAGCAGATCGACGAGCTGGCTTAACAGGCCGCCAACGCCGGTGACCAGCACCAGCAGTCCCATCGCCGCGACCAGATAGATATAGATACGGCGAACCCCGGCCTGGCGAGGGCCTTCCGGCGCTTGCCTGGCGTCCTGCTGCAAGACGCGCCAATGGTAGGCCCAAAAGAGGCCGCCCACGACGATCAACGAGAGTGGGTCGCTTAACTGGCTGAGCAGCGGCTCGCCGGAGGGCTCTCCGCCCAAGGCCAGTTCGATCAGGCGGGCCAGCAGCAGGGCCGCGCTGCTGATCGCCAGGGTCGAAAAGACGAAGACGGCCAAATACAGATACAGCTTGCGCAGCACCGACCGTTCTTCGCCGGGATCGGCGCTAAAGAAGGTGCGCTGCAACAGCGACCACTGGCTGACCCAGACGGCTCCGCCTACCAGTAGCTTGGCGCTGAGGTTGGCCACAGCGGTCGACAAGGGGAAGGTACTGGCCAGGCTGAGCAGGGTTTGCAGCAGACCTATCGCGCCCCAACCGATCATCACCAGCCCGGCCAGGGAGAGCGCCAGCCGGTACAGCCGCCGGACCCCTTGATGCATAATCGATCCATCAGCGGCGGCCTGCGCCTCCAGCCATCGGTCGTCGGCCTGAACCTGCCGCCAGGTATAAAGCCACACGACGCTCCAAATGAGCAGCGCGGCCAGGTGTTCGCCGCTGGTCAAGTCATAAGGATAGTAGGGGAGGCGCGTGCCGCCCAACAACGCTAACAGACCATTATCGACCAGCCGGTAGATATTGCTGACGATGGGGGCTGCTCCGGCGCCCATGATGGCATAGAAGTACAGCCGCCGGATCAGGGCACCGCGCTCTGCCTCAGCCTGGCCGGCCAGCCGTTGGGCCATAAGCCAGTGGAATACGTAGATGGGCAGCCCCACGATGATGATAGCCAGGGCCGAGGCCAGCCCAATGATCTGGCCCTGGCCAATGCCTTCGCTCAAGATCAGCCGGGCCAGGCCGATCACGGCCCAGGTCAGGCCAATCAGGCTGATCGCGGCCACAAGATAGAGATAAATGCGTCGAACGGTTAGCATGAGAACCTCCAAATGCGTTTAACGAAGACCTTGGGTCAAACCTGACAGGTTTCTGAAAACCTGTCAGGTTTGGCAAGCCCAACAAGCTTGTTAAACAAGCACTAAACCCGCCTAATCCCGAGCCTCGTTCCAGTCGTAGCCCCAGTAAGGATAAGGGAACTCAATCAAGCGCCAATCGCCGCCAGGGGTAGCACGCAGATAGGCGGTCTGGTGAGTGGCGTTATTCCCGCTGTCGAATAGGCCACCTCCGTAGTAGGTCGTCATGGTTACGTCTACCTGCGCCCGATCAGCGTCGAGCGTGGTTTCGCCGATTTGAATGGACGACTCGGCCCGGTTGCCGGGCGCGTCAACCGTACGCATAAAATCGTCGAGCTCCGGCTTGGCTTCGAGTTCATCCGACAGGTAACCGTAGGCTCGCTCGTAATCACGGCGTTGAATGGCTAAAAAGTAGTTGTGGACCACGCCGGCCGGCGTGTCAGCGGCGATGTAATTCTCCTGCCCGCCGCGAGCCAACACCACGATAACGGCGACCACCACCAGCAGGACAATGCCTGCCACAATGCCGAGTAAAAACGTATCGTTTTTCATTGTTTCTTACCTCATGATGGTTTTAGTAAGCCAAGTTGCTTGCTAACAGACAGCTAGAAAAATCAACCATTCCTTGCCAGATACGATGGAAGCAGGTAGTAAGGAGTAAGAAGTATGGGATTTTTCCCCTAATCCCTACTTCATACTTCCTACTCCCCGGCTTGGACACATAGGTGGCAACTTGAGTTAGCAGGTTACTACCGATAGTATAACACTCGATATCGGGAATGTCACCTATCCAAAGTTAGGCTCTCAACCTCGCTCTTCAGGCCCACCTGGTCGAGGAGACCGGCCCCATCGTAAGGTGTAACCAGACCAAACCTGGCAGGTTTCCGGAAACCTGTCAGGTTTTAAGCCCACGTTCTTTTGGGCCAATTGTCCTATCGACGCGGCCGGCCTTATATGGCATAATGATCGCAACTTAATTAAATTAACCTTTTCGCCAGACCCCGATCCTCACTCCAGTGTACCCTTCCTTACCTCAATAACTCCTGATCTGGCCATCGGCAACCGGAGGTCAAAGCCTATCGTCGAAGTCAATCAATCACTGTAGTTCTGATCACAGCGACTTAATGGAGAGAGAAACTCACCTGTTCTCTCGACCCTGTTTACGGTGGCTGTTTCTATAGCCCCGCCCCCACCCTCCATCCTCTGGAAGAAATCCTCACTACACTCAGGCGTGACGCGCGTTCAGCGTCGAG
>Ga0302046_10004110_pt1 | contig 12973 bp, 9 predicted proteins | sample RVTome_11_FD_200261 | JGI IMG/M metagenome (GOLD analysis project Ga0302046, IMG submission 200261) | Soil microbial communities from uranium-contaminated site in the Upper Colorado River Basin, Wyoming, United States - RVT147D111 (version 2) ...
GCGTTTCGCTGAGGCGCAGATAGCGCGCTTGGTCGGCGGAGGCGAGCTCGAGCGACTGACGCTCCGCCGCGAGGACCTGCTGTTGTTGCCGGAGCGCCGGCATCCGGTCCCGTAAGTCGTCGAGCGTCACCAGGTCCTGTTGGTAGGCCGTGACGAGGCGCTCCATGCTATGCGCCAGCCGCGTTTGCTGGCGGGTGAGATCCTCGACGCGCTGGTGACAGGGGTCCGCGTGCCGCGCCGCGTCGAGCCGGCGATCCAGTTCGGCTTGCACCAGGGTCGGGTCGTCGAGCAGGCGCATGACCTCGCCCCACACGAGCGCATCCAACTGATCCTGCCGCACCGGACGATTCACACAGACTGGTCCGTGCGGATGCCGGTAGCCATCGATCCCCCAGCACCGGTAATGCCGTCGGCGCCGATACAGGCTGTAGCCACAGTGTTGACACACCAGCAGGCCTTGCAACAGCGTCGGCGTCTTCGTCCGCCGGCGCGCGAAGTGGGTGTTCTGCGCCGCCCGCTCCTGCGCCACCGCGAAGGTCTCCTCGGTGATGAGCGGCGGCACGGGAATTTCCAGCCACTCGCTGCGCGCGTGATCGTGATTGGGCGTGTCCCCCGTCGGCCGGCGGCCCTGCAACGATCGCCGCCGCGTGATCCGCTGCCGCGGCCCAACCCCCGTCTTGCCAAAACAGGCGCGGCCGGCATACGCCGGATTGCGCAGCAGCTTGGCGATCGTCGAGGGATCCCAGCGGGACCCTTTGCGCGTGGGGACCTGCCCCGCGTTGAGGCGCCGCGCGATCCCGCGCACGCTCTCCCCCTCCTGCGTATACGCCGCAAACACCTGACGCACCACCGCCGCTTCGGGCTCGTCCACGGCATAGGCGGCGTCGGCGTGATCCGTCTTCTTCACATACCGATACCCATACGGCGCGCCTGACAAGGCATTCACCACCCCGCACTGCGCCTTGTAGCGTTTCCCCCGCCGCGTCCGTTCCGCAATCTGGGCCCGCTCATATTCCGCGATCATGCCCTGCACTTGCACCAGCAGGCGATCTTCGGGCGTGTCGCCGGCCGGGGCCGTGAGAAACACCACCGCCACGCCGGCCCGGGCCAGTTCCTCCGTCAGCAGGATCTGATACGCGTACTTCCGACTGAGGCGATCCGGCGCGTACACCAGCACGGCCGCGATCTGGCCCGAGGCGGCGAGATCCCGCACGGCCTCCAGGCCGGGCCGCACGAGCGTCGTGCCGCTGTAGCCGTCATCCTCGAAGACCCACTCGCGCGGCACCACATAGTCATGCGCGGCGGCATACGCCTGGAGCGCGACCGTCTGACTCGCAATGGTCTCCTGCTCCCGTTGCCGGTCGGACGACACGCGCGCGTACATCGCAGCGGGTTGGCTCATTCACCCTCTCCTCGGCGGGCGGCGCGCCCGCCCCGCCCACCGGCCAGCGGTGAACCGGGACCAAGAGCTGCTAGACGTGCTCGAGTTTCGTGGCCAGTACGCGATCAACGCGATATTCAAACTCCACCACGGCGCGCGGCGCCGAGGGGCAATCACCCACGCGCGCCGCTCCGCGCCAACAGCCTCGAGACCCCGCGACTGACGATCTCGCTCAACGACAGGCCGGTGGTCCGCGCATGGGTCCGGAGGGCGCGCACCAAGCGCCGGGACAGCTTCACCGTGAAGGCGACCGTCGCGTCGGGCACCGGCACGGGGGCCCGCAAGCGCCGCGCCTGCTGCAAGTCCCGATACGCCTGGCGTGGCGAAATGCCCCAGTCCCGCACGAGGCGCTCGACCGCCTCGGGCAGCGCCTCGACCTGTGTCAGCACTTGGCGCGCATGATTGAGGCGCTCGGCTTTCTGCCCCGCCGTGCCCATGTGACCAAATCATACAACCAATTATGACAATACTCAAGCTCTCCTTCTCCCCTCTACCGGTACCGGATGGTTCGCTCAAACGCTAGAGTGGCTTTTGTGTGGCCGGAGTCTTCACGGCGCCGTCGGGACGCAGCTTGACGTTGGCCGGCTTGAGGTCGCGGTGCACGATCCCCTGCTCGTGCGCCTCCTCGAGCGCCTGGACGATCTGGCCGGCGACGTCCAGCGCCTCGCCGACGGGGATGGGCCCCTCGGCGATGCGGTCGGCCAGCGTCGGCCCCTCGACCAGCTCCATGACGAGCGCCGTCAGCTCGCCCGCACGCTCGAGTCCGTGGACGGTCGCGATGTTCGGGTAGTTGAGCGACGCGAGGACCTCGGCCTCGCGCTGGAACCGGGCAAGGCGCTCCGCGTCACCGGCCAGCGCGCCGGAGAGGACCTTGATGGCGACATCGCGCTTCAGGCTGGTGTCGGTGGCCCGGTAGACCTCGCCCATGCCTCCGGCACCGATGGCGGCGCCGACTTCGTAGGCCAAGCCGCGTGCCGGGCGGCAGCGGCATGGCGGGATGTGATCAGGGGGAACTGCCTCGGAGACTCATCCCCGCCGAGCGATCGACCGAAGCCGCCTGTGCCCGCCGGGCGCTCAGTTATCGAGCCCGCAGTCGCCCTGACGATGGTTCTCCGCGCGTTCCGTCGAAGACGCCCGCGACCCGGGCCGGCCCCGGTCGCCAGTGCGGGCGGGGCGTTTCCGCGGGAACGTACAGCACGTCGAGCATCGCTACCGGCGGCCCTTGCTTCGCTTGCGCCGTGCGCCCGTTGCCGGGCGTGACCCGGAGCGCGAGGCCGCGCCCGACACGTGTCCGTGCAGCCACGCGATTGCTCCAGGGGACGCGTCGAACGCGTCTCCGAGGCCACGGGCCACGTCGGTGGCCTCCTCCACGCTGCCAAGCGAAAAATACGGCGCGTCACTCCAGGGCAGGGCATCGGGGTTCAGGAGGAATCCCGCGACGTGCACGTTGGCGTCCAGGGCCTCCTGCAGCGCCGCCCGCGCGGGGCCGCTGTCGCCCTCGCGCCGGAACAGCCACAGCGCCCGCGCGTACGGCCATGCGGCCTGGGCGTCGTCTTCGTAGCGCTCGAGCAGCGCGCCGGCTTCCTCGTCGCGCCCGGTCTCGAGCAGCGCCGGCAGCAGCGCGTAGCGGACACCCTGGTTGTCGCCGGGATTGAGCTGCAGCAGGCCCTGGTAGTGCTCCAGCGCGTCCTCGTCCTCGCCAAGGCTCCGGAGCGCTTCGGCCAGCGCCAGACGGGCGCGCATGTACGGTCGTGTATCGAGGTGTCCCCAGAACTGTCCCGCCAGCGACTCGAATCGCCCCGGACCGATGGCCCGGGCGCCGGCCTCGACACCGTGCTGGTACCAGTCGCGTGCCATCTCCGGCGTCGATGCTGCGTCTCCGAGCGCGATGTACGCGTCGGCGCAGTCGGGCGAAAGCGCCAGCGCCTTCCGGGCCAGCTTGATCCGCAGGCGCCCGGTGGCATCCGCCGCGTCGTACATCAACTCCTGGGCCTGCTCGAGCGCCGTCTGGGGGCGTCGGCCGGTGATGGCCTCGTCGGGGCGGTCGAGCGGGCCCTCGCCCATGGCCTGCTGGAGCACCCCATTCACCTCCTCGAGCGAATTCCACTCGCCCTGCTCGAGCAGGCGCCCAAGGCCCGCGAGCGTCCGCTCGGCGGGGCCGGGCACACGTCCAGTCTGCGGCCGGCGGCGAGGCGCCCCCTGCTCCGCTTCGAGCAGAAACGGCAGGCTCATCTCCAGCACGACGGGGCCGCCGAATGTCGCCACTTCACGCCGCCAGCGCCCGGAGTCCAGCTCGTCCTCGGTCGTTTCCGCGAGCGCCAGAAGGAGGGCCTCGACGTAGGTCAGCGCCTTCGCACCGGGCCGCAGTATCCGGTCGGCGCGGAAGTCGGCGACCACCGGATAGGCCTGCGGTCCCGCCAGGGGCAGCGCGTGGTCCTCCCAGAGGTCGGCGTCGGCGAAGGCCAGGTCGGTGGGAGGGCCGAACGTCACACCGAAGGCCCGCCGCATCTGTCGAGGATCGGCCATGTCGAGCACGCGCTCGAACTCGCGACGCGAGCGATAGAGCGCAATCCCGAACTGCTGGCCGCCGTTGCCGAGCACCGACAGGTGCGACATCCCCCTGGGTGCCCCGGGAGCCTCCACTACGAGCAGATCCTCGTTGACCAGGTGCCGCCAGGGACGGGCCTCGTAGAAGCGAGCCGCCGCGTCGGCGAAGGCGCGGACCCGCTCGACGGTGACCCCGCGCTGTCCGAGCAGGCCCGGATACGAAACGCCGGACCCCTGGTCGCGTTCCAACTGCTCCAGAACCTGATGGACGGCCGTGACGTCATCGACCCTGTCGACTTCCGTGCTCGTACCCGCGAGGGCGGCCGAGAGCGCCGCCTGCAGCGCGGTGTCCCCGACCTGGACCCGGGCCGGGCGCCCGCCGAGCGCCTTCGTCTCCTTCGCCGCGAACTCGAAGAGCGCGGAGAGCGCCAGATCGGCGGAGGCGTTCGTGCCCTCTTGCGAGAGCTGCAGATTGACCCGCCCGGTACGCAGGCTGACCCAGACGGCCCCCATGGGTCGATACGGCGGTCGCTCGGACGTCGTGTCGTCGATCCAGACGGGCATGCGCACCAGCCCGCCCTGCCAGATCTCGGAGGCGCGCTGCGGAAGCTGTCGGAATCGGCCGACGGCGAGCGGGATGGGAACGGCGGCGGGCATGCCGCGATGCTACCACTCGGTGAAGGACGCGCGGTCGCCGGCCCGAGCGTGACGCACGATCGTCAGCTTGTATACTTCGGCCGTGTCCAGGCGGAGACGCCGCACCGCCCGGGGGGGCGGCTAGACCGTACTCCCCGTGCCGACTTCTTCCGTTCCGGTCGGGCCACGAGCCTCCGGATGGCGTATGTGGGTGCCGTGCGCGGGCATGGGGCTCTGCTCGCTGCTGTCGTTCCTCGACCGGCAGGTCTTCGCCGTCCTGGCCCCAACCATCCTGCAGGACACCGGGCTGTCGACGCAGGACTTCGGCGACCTGGCGTTCTTCTTCTTCCTCGGACAGGTCATCGGAACCCCGCTGTGGGGATCCATCCTCGACTACATCGGACTGCGGACCGGCATGCTGCTCGCGGTCGGGATCTGGACGGTCGCCAGCGCGTCGCACGGGGTGATCTCCGTGTTCACAGGCTTCGCCGTCGCCCGATTCGTGCTCGGCTTCGGGGAGGGCGCGACCTTCCCCGGAGGATTGAGGACGGCCGTCGAATCCCTCCCCTCCGACCGGCGGGGGAGGGGCATCGCGACCTCGTTCAGCGGTGGGACGCTCGGCGCCATCATCACCCCGCTCGTGATCGTCCCGGTGGCGGCGGCGTTCGGCTGGCGCGCGGCGTTCCTCGCCACCGGTCTGGCTGGCGCGCTCTGGCTGATGCTCTGGGCGGCGATCGCCAGGCCGCCCTACCTGTCGGGATCGGTCCCGCGAGCGGCCAGCCTCGTCTGGCCCAATCCGCTCGAGCGGCGCTTCTGGGCCATCGTCTTCACCTACGCCCTGCCCGCTATCTCGGTCGGCCCCATCCTGACGATCGTCCCGCTCTACCTGAGCGACGGCCTGGGCGTGTCCCAGGCCGAGCTGGGCCGCGTCCTCTGGCTGCCGCCGCTCGGGTGGGGTCTCGGGTACTTCTTCTGGGGATGGGTGGCCGACCGATGGGCCTCGGACACGGCGCGCCCGATCGGCCTCTTCCTCCTGCTGACGGCCGCGGCGCTGCCGTTTGGCGCGACCACGTGGACCAGCTCGCTCGCGATCGCCATGTTCCTGATCTCGTGGTCGGCGTTCGTCAGCGGCGGGTTCCAGATGCTGTCACTGAAGGTCGGCTCCCTGGCGTTTCCGCGCGAGCAGTCGGCCATGATGTCCGGAATTGCGTCGGCGAGCTGGGCGCTGCTCAACGCGGGGATCTCGCCGATCATCGGTCGACTCTTCCAGCAGCAGCGGTACGACGAGGCATTCTGGCTGGTGGCCCTGATCCCCGGGGTGGGCATCGGCGCATGGGTGGTGCTGGGGCCGTTGGAAAAGGGGCAACGCGAGGGGAACCCACGAGTCTGAGAACGGGGGCAACCAGTCTGCTCTCAGAGGTCGTCTTCGGCCGAACGTTCGTCGAGATGACGGCCTGGCTCCATCCGGTCGTGCAGCACGCGCACGATCTCGATCACGCCGTGCCCGGGAGCGCGATAGTAGAGAAGGTGGACTGGCGTTCTGACCCTCCCGGCCGCGCCGGCGCGTGTATGTCGGATGTGAAAGCTGCGAAGTCCCGACCGAAGCTCCGGTCGCGCTCTCGTGAGCGGGCCGCGAGGCTCGGCCGCGACCTGCCGTAACGCCGCGACGAGGAGCGCAGCATAGCGTCTGCGGCCTCCGACGCCCCACCGCTCGGCGCTCGTCGCGAGGATGTCGGACAGATCGGCCTGCGCGGGGCGAGTGAGGCGAAACCGCGCCACCCGGCTCAGCGCGCCCGCTTTGCGGCTGGCGCGGTCAACCGGTTCATGTGCCCCTCGAGATCCGCATCGTCGATCTCGACGAAGTCGCCGCGCTCGAGTGCCTCGGTACCGGTCTTGATCCGCGCGCGCAGGGCCTTCAGTTTGAGACGGTCTTCCCGCCGGCGCTGTTGAAGCACGCGAAGGGCGTCACGAACGGCCTCGCTGGCGTTCTGGTATTCGCCGGCTTCGACGACCTTCGCGACGAATGCGTCCTGCTCGGCCGTCAGGTTGATGTTTCTGGTCGGCATCGGGCCCCCACCGATGCTCTCAGCATACCAGCCATGGCAAAGATTGCCAACAATGGCCCATCGCCGGAATGGCCTCGCCTCGACGCGACTGCCGGTCGACTCACAGGGGAACGGTCGGTTCCGAGGCCTTTCAGTCGGTGCCGGCGTCGTCGGCGCGCGCCCCGCTCAGCATGTTGCGCATGGCGCGGTTGCCCTCGTGGCACGCGTACTCGAACATGCCGTCGGGCTGCGTCTTCATGTTGAGGGCTGCGGTCCACGGCTCGGTCCAACTCTCCGGGTCGATCACGGTGACCTCGTAGCGCAGGGTCTCGTCGTCCACGCGCGTGAAGCGCTCCACCAGCCGCGCCGACGCGCTCGCGCCGCGGAAGCTCGACCGATCCGAGTAGTTTCCGGACTCGACCACGAGCGTCTTGCCGTCCCAGTGTCCGCGTGAGTCGCCCGTGAACTGGTCGTGATCCTCTGGCAGCGGCGCGCGCTCGACCAGCGGGATGACACGCGTCTCGTGGACCATCTCGTACGTGATGGCCACATGATCCGGGCCCTGCACGATCTGCGTGTTGGCGTTGTAGATGGCGGGGAACATGGCGTTCGGCATGCCGCGCGTGATGCAGCGGTCGTAGAGCCCCATGTCGAGCCAGCTCTCGAAGGAGCGCCGGGCGTTCGCGTTCGTGCTGACACCGCGTCCGGCGCCGCCGCGCCCGCCAGCCTGCCCGCCACCGCGCCCGCCGCCGCGCGCGACCCGCTCCGGCAGCCGGCCGTTGGCCGGCGAGATGACCATCGACGTGCGCCGCGACGGCGTGCCGCGCTCGAGCCAGTGCGGCGGTGGCGAGGTCGGCGAGCCCACGGCACCCGCTCTGGAGATGTCGGCCGTCTCGAGGTCGAAGTCGGCGTGATCGCTTTCGAGCTGTGCCTCGGCTCGCGCCGCACGCTCGGCGAACTCCTCGTCGGTGAGCTCCTCCCGCGTGCCGAGCTCCGGCGAGCGTTCGAAGGGAACGCCGAGTTCGGGCTCGCTCGTCCAGACGCCCTGAATGTCGGGATGTCCCCACGGCGTCGTGGGGGCCGGGACCTGCGCCCGCAGGGACTGCGCCCCTGGGAGCAGCGTCACCAGGGTGAACGCGAGGCATGCGCCGAGGGATCCGACGATGGTGGTCCGCATCTGCTGCCCCTCCTGGAGCCCCCGGCACTGGAGACTCCGGCGGAAGTTTACGCCATAATGCCCCCCGGCCTTGGGAAGCAGCTCGATGGGGACTCGCTCACTCGCGTTCGGATACGGCGCGGCGCTGGCGTGCGCGCTCGTCGTGTCGGCCGTCGTGGCAGCCGTCGTGCCCGTCGCCGGGCAGTCCGGTGCAGGCGGGTTTTCCGTGCCGCGGACGCCGTGGGGTGATCCCGACCTGCAGGGCACGTATACCAACACGTACGAGAACGGCACGCCGTTCGAGCGCCCGGAGATGTTCGCCGGCCGCCGCCTCGAGGACGTCACGCGCGAGGAGCTCGTCGAGATCAAGACCGCGCAGCGCGAGCGCACGATCGGGGCCTTTCTCGGGCCGATCCACGCGCCCGACAACTGGTGGCAGGACAACCTGGAGCTCGAGCGGGGCAGCCAGGCGTGGTTCGTCGTGGACCCGACAGACGGGCGGATTCCGCCGATGACCGAGGCCGCGCAGGTGCGCATCGCTGCCGGGCGGGAGGCACGGCGCAGCAGCACGCGCGGGCCCGCGGACTCGTTCACCGATCGCAGCCTGTACGACCGCTGCATCACGCGCGGCCTGCCCGGCTCGATGCTCCCGGCGATCTACGGCAACCAGTATCAGATCGTTCAGGGGCCCGGCTACGTGGCCATCCTCTACGAGATGATCCACGAGACGCGCGTGATTCCGCTCGGCGGTTCCGGGAACCTGCCGGACGGGATCGCGCGCGACGTGGGCTACGCGCACGGGCGCTGGGACGGCGACGCGCTGGTCGTCACCACACGCAACTTCCTGGATCGCAGCGTCTACCGCAACGCGAACGCCTCCACGCTCACGCTCACCGAGCGATTCGAGCGGGTGGAGCCCGGCAAGCTGCAGTGGAGCGTGACCGTGGACGACCCCGAGACCTGGACGCGGCCGTGGACCTTCTCGATGCCGCTCACCGACGATCCCAATCCGCTCCCGCTCTACGAGTGCCACGAGGGCAATTACGGGCTGCAGAACATCCTGAGCGCGGCGCGCGCCGAGGAGCGGGCACCCTAGATTCCATGTCCGAGAGCCGAGCCCTGGCTGCCTGGGTCGCTTCGAGCGGCTGGGACGACATCCCGGACGACGTCCGGCACGAGGCGAAGCGCGCCCTGGTGAACTACCTGGGGTGCGCCATCGGCGGAAGCCCGCATTCTGGCGTGACCCAGGCGATCGAGGCGCTCGGCCCGTTCTCTGGTGAGCGGACGGCGTCCGTGCTGGGCCGGCGCGAACGGCTCGACCCGCTGCACGCGGCGCTGATGAACGGCATCAGCTCCCACGTCGAGGACTACGACGACACCACCCCGAAGAACTACAGCCACACGAGCTCGCCGGTGGCGTCGGCGCTCTTCGCCCACGCGAGCGCCCATCGCGTGAGCGGGCACGACTTCGTCTCGGCCTTCGTCACCGGCTTCGAGGCGGCAAACCGCGTGGGCAACGCCGTGTATCCCGCGCACTACGACGTGGGCTGGCACATCACCGGCACGATTGGCGTCATCGGCGCAGCGGCCGGCATCGGCCGCTTCCTCGGACTCGAGTCCGATCGCATGAACTGGGCACTCGGGCTCGCTGCCACCCAGTCCGCCGGGTTGCGCGAGATGTTCGGGTCGATGGGCAAGGCGTTCCATCCCGGCCGCGCGGCGCAGAACGGCTACGGCGCGGCACTGCTCGCACGGGCCGGGTTCTCCGCCGGCGACCGCTGGCTCGAGGGGCCGCGCGGCTTCGCCCACGTGCTCGCGGCCTCCCGCGACCTGTCGAAGGTGACCGAGCGGCTCGGCGACCACTTCGACCTCATGGACAACACGTACAAGCCGTTCCCCTGTGGCATCGTGAACCACCCCACCATCGACGCCTGCATCCAGCTCCATCACGGGGAGCGGATCGACCCGGCGGCCATCGTCGCCGTACGCCTGCGCGTGGCGCCGCTCGTCCTCGACCTCTGCAACCAGCAGGACATCACGCGCGGGCTGCAGGGGAAGTTCTCCGTGTACCACGGTGCCGCCGTGGGCCTGGTGCGCGGGAAGGCGGGCCTCCGCGAGTACACCGACGAGGCGGTGAACGACGCCGCAATCCGGCGGGTGCGGGAGGCGACGACGGCAACCGGCGACGCCACGCTGACCGAGGACCAGGCGCACGTGGAGGTGGAGCTGGCCGACGGCCGCCGCGTCTCGCGCCGGGTGGAGCAGTCGCTCGGCAACATCCACCGGCCGCTCACCGACGCGCAGCTCGACGAGAAGTTCCGCGACCAGGCCACGCTCGTCCTTCCCTCCTCGGACGTCGAGGCGCTCATCGAGCTGTGCTGGGGCATCGACCGGCTCGAGGACGTGGGCGAGCTGGCGAGGGCCGCCGTCCCGCCGGCCGCGCGCGGCACGACAGCCGGCGTCGTGCAATGACGGCCGGCCTGGAGGTGGCGTGAACGCGGCGTCGACAGGGGCGCACACCCTGAGCGAGGAAGAACGGCGCGTCTTCACCAAGATCGCCTGGCGGCTGATGCCGGTGCTGACCGCCAGCTACATCCTCAACTACCTCGACCGCACCAACATCAGCTTCGCCGCGCTCACGATGAACGAGGCGATCGGGCTCGACGCCGCGCAGTTCGGGTTCGGCGCCGGCGTGTTCTTCGCCGGCTACTGCCTGTTCGAGATTCCCAGCAACCTGGTCCTCTACCGCGTCGGGGCACGCCGCTGGATCTCCCGGATCATGATCACCTGGGGCCTGGTTTCGGCGGCGATGAGCCTCGTGGAGGGACCCAGCAGCTTCTACTTCATGCGGGCGCTGCTCGGGGCGGCCGAGGCCGGTTTCTTTCCCGGCATCGCGTTCTACCTCGCCACCTGGTTTCCCGCCGAGTTCCGCACCCGCATCGTGGCCTGGTTCATGGTGGCGATCCCGATCTCGGCGGTGATCGGCGGGCCGATGTCGGGGGTGCTGCTCGGCATGGACGGCCGTGGCGGACTGCAGGGGTGGCAGTGGCTGTTCATCGTCGAGGGCGCGCCGGCCGTGATCGTGGGCTTCGTGCTGCTCTGGGTGCTGACCGACTCCCCGGAGAACAGCACGTGGCTGAGCGAGTCGGAGAAGCAGCTCGTGCGCCGGCGTCTGCTGGCCGAGAAGCGCCCGAAAGAGGTGCGGCACTTCTGGACGGCGCTCCGCGATCCGCGGGTGCTGATCCTCGCGCTCGTCCAGGTCGGCTTCCTCATCGGCTCCTACGGCATCGGCAACTTCCTGCCGCAGATGCTCGACACGGGCCGGCTGTCGGACCTGCAGATCGGCTTCGTGACGAGCGGGTGCTATCTGGTCGCCAGCGTCGGCATGATCCTCTGGGCCACGTACGTGGATCGCCGCGGCAGCAAGGTCGTGAACCTGTCGCTCGCCTGCCTCACTGCGGCGGGCGGCTTCCTGGGCGCGATCGTCTTCGCGGACGTGTTCTGGGTATCGGTGTTCTGGATGGCGGTGGCGGTGACCGGCGTCAACGGCGCCCGCGCCATCTTCTGGACGATCCCGCCGCGGTTCCTGACCGGCGTGGCGGCCGCCGGCGGGCTCGCCTTCATCAACTCCATCGGGACGACGGGCGGCTTCGTCGGTCCCGTCATCATGGGGTGGCTCACCGATCGTACCGGGTCGTATTCCGCCGGGCTGATGGCGATGTGCGGCTTCCTGCTCGTGGCGACGGCGCTGGCCGCCTCGCTGCGCCGGTTCGCGCCGGGAGAATGAGGGCCTGAGCGTGGCGCTCGCTCGCGAGGTGGCCGACTGGGTGGCGGCCGTGCGCTACGAGGACCTGCCGGCCGACGTGGTCTCCACGACCAAGCTGCGCATCCTGGACGTCCTCGGTCTGGCGCTGGCCGGCGCGGAGACGCGGCTCGGCAAGGCCATCGTCGATGGCGCGCGGGCGATGTCCCCCCCGGGGCCGAGTCGGCTCGTCGGGACCGGTGAGCCGGTCGGCGTGACGACGGCCGCCTTCGCCAACGCCGCCTGCGCGCAGGTACTCGAGTTCGACGACACGCACAACGAGTCGATCGTGCACATGAGCAGCCCGTCGCTGGCCTCCGGGCTCGCGCTCGCGGGGACGCGGCCCGTGACCGGTCGCGACCTGCTGCTGGCCATGGCCGTCTCGAGCGAGATCGCCTGCCGCGTCGGCAGCGTGTCTCCCGGCCACTTCCACCGTCGCGGTTTTCATCCAACGGGGCTCTTTGCTCCTTTCGGCGTCGCGTACGGCGCGGGCAAGCTGCTCGGGCTCGGCGCCGAGGCGCTCGCGTGGGCGGCCGGCACGGTGGGCAGCACGGCGGCGGGGCTGCTCGAGTGCTGGGTGGACGGCACCGACACCAAGTTCCTGCACTCCGGGTTCGCGGCGCAGAACGGCGTGGCGGCAGCGCTGCTGGCCGCCGCCGGAGCCACCGGTCCGCCGCGGGTGCTCGAGGGCCGGTTCGGACTCTTCGCCTCGCACCTGCAGGACGCGAATGCCGCGCGCGACTTCGCCCGCGTGACCGGAGGGCTCGGCGAGCGCTGGGAGAGCCGCCAGGCGTCGTTCAAGCCGTTTCCCGCGGCGCACGTGCTGCATCCGTACATCTCCGCCATCCTGCGCGTGCGGGCAGGCGGCGTACGGGCCGCCGACGTCGTCCGCGTCGTGTGCCCGGTGGCCGAGTTCAACGTGTCCATCGTCTGCGAGCCGGTCGCCGAGAAACGGGCCCCGGCCTCGCAGGCGCACGGCCGCGTCTGCCTGCAGTACACGCTCGCCGAGGCGCTCTGGGCCGGCGAACTCGGGCGACACGCCTACGGCGACGCGCTGCGGTCCAGTCCCGACGTGCTCGCCCTGGCGCGCCGGGTCGAGTACCGCGTGGACCCCGACTACCCGGGGCCGGGACGCTTCAAGGGCGCCGTGGAGGTGACGCTCGCCGACGGACGCACCATTGTGGAGGTCGAGGAGCACAACCGCGGCTCGGCGAGCAAGCCCATGACCGTGGCCGAGCTGCAGGCCAAGTTCGACGACAACGCCAGCGGGTTTCTGGACGCGGCCGCGCGCGGTCGCCTTGCGGAGGTCATCGAACGGACGGAGAATCTGGAGGATGCGTCGGCGC
>Ga0302046_10004111_pt1 | contig 12973 bp, 6 predicted proteins | sample RVTome_11_FD_200261 | JGI IMG/M metagenome (GOLD analysis project Ga0302046, IMG submission 200261) | Soil microbial communities from uranium-contaminated site in the Upper Colorado River Basin, Wyoming, United States - RVT147D111 (version 2) ...
TGGTCTACGAGCTGAACTACGAAGGCGCCCGACTGGCCCGCTCCGCGGCGGACGAGGTGCAGGCGCGCGACCCTGGCCGGCCGCGTTTCGTCGCCGGCGTGCTCGGACCGACCAACCGGACGGCGTCGCTGTCGCCCGACGTCAACGATCCGGGATTCCGCAACATAAGCTTCGACGGTCTGGTCGCCGCCTATGCCGAGGAGATCCGCGGGCTGGTCGACGGCGGCGCCGACATCCTGATGATCGAAACCGTTTTCGACACGCTGAACTGCAAGGCGGCGATCTATGCGGTGCGGCAGTATCAGGAGAGGGCGGGAACCGAGCTCCCGCTGATGATTTCCGGCACGATCACCGATGCGTCGGGCCGGACGCTTTCGGGCCAGACGGCGACGGCATTCCTGAACTCGATTGCGCACGCCCGGCCGCTGTCGATCGGGCTGAACTGCGCACTCGGCGCAGAGGATCTGCGCCCGCATATTCAGGAGATCGCCGCTGCGTCGACGGCCTTTGTCAGCATCCATCCGAATGCTGGTCTCCCGAACGAGTTCGGCGGCTACGACGACACGCCCGAATACATGGCCGAGCAGCTGTGCGAGTTCGCCGGCAGCGGCTTCCTCAATATCGTCGGCGGCTGCTGCGGCACGACGCCGGAGCATATCGCGGCGATCGCCGAAGCGGTCCGGACGATGGCGCCGCGACCGCTGCCGGAGATCGAGCCGCGCTGCCGGCTGAGCGGGCTCGAGCCGCTGACGATCGGGCCGGTCAGCGGCTTCGTGAACGTCGGCGAGCGCACGAATGTCGCCGGCTCGGCGCGCTTCAAGAAACTGGTCATGGCCGGCGACTACGAAGCTGCGCTCGATGTCGCGCGCCAGCAGGTCGTGAACGGCGCCCAGATCATCGACGTCAACATGGACGATGCGATGCTCGACGCCGAGCAGGCGATGGAGAAATTCCTCATGCTCGTTGCCGCAGAGCCGGATATCGCCCGCGTGCCCGTCATGATCGACTCTTCCAAGTGGTCGGTCATCGAGCGCGGCCTGCGCTGCGTCCAGGGTAAGGGCATCGTCAATTCGATCAGCCTGAAGGAAGGCGAGGCGCCTTTCGTCGCCCAGGCGCGCGAGATCCTGAAGTTCGGCGCGGCCGTGGTGGTGATGGCATTCGACGAGAAGGGGCAGGCCGACACGCGCGAGCGGAAGGTAGGCATCTGCCGACGGTCATACGATATCCTGACGCAGAAGGTCGGCTTCCCGCCCGAGGACATTATCTTCGATCCGAACATCTTTGCGGTCGCGACCGGGATCGAGGAGCATAACAACTACGCCGTCGACTTCATCGAGGCGACGCGGGAGATCAAGCGGACTTTGCCGCATACGCATGTGAGCGGCGGCGTGAGCAACGTATCCTTCTCGTTCCGCGGCAACGATCCCATCCGCGAAGCGATCCACGCCGCCTTTCTCTACCATGCGGTTCACGCCGGCATGGACATGGGAATCGTGAACGCCGGACAGCTCGCCGTCTATGCCGAGATACCGGCCGATCTGCGCGAGCGGGTCGAGGACGTCGTGCTCAACCGTCGCCCGGATGCGACCGATCGGCTGCTGGAAGTGGCCGACACGGCACAGGGGCAGAAGAAGAAGGCGGCAGAGGATCCGTCATGGCGCAATGCGCCGGTCGGGGAACGGCTGGCGCATGCCTTGGTCAAGGGCATCACCGAATACATCGTGGCTGATACCGAGGAGGCCCGCCTTGCCGCCGCACGCCCGATCGAGGTGATCGAAGGTCCGCTGATGGACGGCATGAATGTCGTCGGCGACCTGTTCGGGTCCGGCCAGATGTTCCTGCCGCAGGTGGTCAAGAGCGCGCGCGTCATGAAGCAGGCGGTCGCCCACCTCATCCCCTATATCGAGGCAGAGAAGTCGGAAGGCGCCCGGGCCAAGGGAAAGGTGCTGCTCGCCACGGTGAAGGGCGACGTCCACGACATCGGCAAGAACATCGTCGGCGTGGTCCTGCAGTGCAACAACTTCGAGGTTATCGACCTGGGCGTGATGGTGCCGTATCCCAAGATCCTCGAGACGGCGCAGCGCGAAGGGGTCGACATGATCGGGCTTAGCGGCCTGATTACGCCGTCGCTCGAGGAGATGGCGACGGTGGCGAAGGAGATGAAGCGGCAGAAGTTCGATATCCCGCTGCTGATCGGCGGCGCCACGACGTCCAAAGTGCATACGGCGGTCAAGATCGCGCCGAACTACGACGGGCCGACCGTCTATGTCGTCGATGCATCGCGCGCCGTGGGCGTCGTCTCGAACCTTATCAGCGACAAACAGCGCGAGGCTTTTGTTGCCGAGACGCGGAAAGAGTACGAGGCGATCCGCCGCAGTCGGGAGGGCGTGTCGAGCGGCGTCACGCAGGCGACGATCGCCGAGGCGCGGGCTGCCCGCCCGCCGATCGACTGGGCCAAGGGCGTGGCGCCCCGCCCGTCGTTCCTCGGCGTCCGCCGGTTCGAATCCTACGATTTATCCGAGCTCGTGCCCCGTATCGACTGGACCCCGTTCTTCCGGACCTGGGAGCTTGCGGGAAATTTTCCGAACATTCTGAAGGACAGCATCGTCGGCGAGGCGGCGCGCAGCCTCTACGACGACGCCCGTGCCATGATCGAGCGCGTGGTCGCGGAAAAATGGCTCAAGGCAAACGCGGTGATCGGCTTCTTTCCCGCTAACTCGGTCGGCGACGACGTCGAGGTGTATGCCGACGACACCCGGCGCGAAGTGCGGACCACCTTTCATTTTCTGCGCCAGCAGATGAACAAGCGGGAAGGACGGTTCAACTACTGCCTTGCCGATTTCATTGCGCCGAAGGAAAGCGGCGTAGCGGATTATATCGGCGGATTCGCGGTCACCTCCGGGCTGGGTATCGAAGAACATCTCAGCGCCTTTCGCCGCAATCATGACGACTACAACGACATCCTGTTGAAGGCGATAGCCGATCGCTTCGCGGAAGCCTTCGCCGAGCGCATGCACGAGCGGGTGCGAAAGGAATTCTGGGGCTACGCGCCGGTGGAGGAGCTGTCTAACGAAGAGCTGATCAAGGAGCGCTATCAAGGCATCCGCCCGGCGCCCGGTTATCCCGCCTGCCCCGACCACAGCGAGAAGCGGGCGCTGTTCGACCTGCTCGAAGCCGAGCGCAATGCGTCGATCACCCTGACGGAAAGCTATGCGATGCTGCCGGCGGCGGCCGTCTCCGGCTTCTATTTCTCGCATCCCGAATCGCGCTATTTCGGCATCGGCAAGCTCGCTCGCGATCAGGTCGAGGACTATGCGCGCCGGAAGGACCTCAGCGTCGAGCAGACGGAAAGGCTGCTTGCGCCGAACCTCGCCTACGACCGGTAGGCGGGGCGGGCGCCGGACCGACAAGGCCCTTGCGCCTAATTCGGCCATCGCGTAACGGGTGAGCGGTCCGGGGATGCCGATGGAAGCGGACGCCCGCCCTTACCGCGTCCCCGGCCCCGCCAATCGTCCAGACGAGCCGATAAGGTCCCCGACATGCCGATATCCGCCCCGCTTGAGCTTCATAAGTCCACCGTGCTGCCGGAATGGATCGACTATAACGGCCACATGAACGTCGCCTATTATGTCCTGGCGTTCGACCATGCGACCGACGCCTTCCTCGACTATATCGGCCTCGACCATGGCTATAAGGCAAAGGCCAATGTCACGACATTCGTTGCCGACATGAACGTCACCTACGTCCGCGAAGTGGTTCAGGGCGATCCGCTCCGCTTTACGACGCAACTGCTGGAATTCGACGACCGCAAGTTCCGATATTTTCACAGCATGTATCATGCAAGCGAAGGTTATCTTGCGGCGACCAACGAGCTGCTTTCGCTGCATATCGACCTCTCCGACCGCCGCGTCGGGCCTATGGGCACGGCGATCGTCGAGCGGCTGCAGCAGGTCCTTGATGCCCATGCAGCATTGCCGATGCCGAAAGGCGCCGGGCGGGTGCTGGGCATGCGCCGCGGTTGATCTGGCGGCGATGCTTTTCCTTAACTAATTGAAAACAGGGCATTTCGTTCCGGGCTAGTTAAAAGTTTCTTAAACAAAATCCCTTAGGAACAGGTTTCATGGACTTGTCCCGTCCGGCTCGCAGCCGGGCGGAGGAGGGAGCTTGAGGGCCCTGGAATGACGGCTGCTGATGATTTCACCACGGCGGCGGAATATTCGTCTGCGGCGATGCAGCTGATGGAGCGGTATGGGCTGCCCTCGACGCCGCGGAACTTTGCCCTGTGGTACGCCTATGCGAGCAAGAGCGACCCGCGACTGACGGCCGTGCTGGACAGCCTTCTGGCCCGGCCCGAGCTACTCGTAAACTCTGCCCTCAGCGAGGTCCATGATACCTTTCTCGGACAGCAGGAGCGCGACCTGGCGGTCTACGAGGCCGGTCAGGATCTGACTGGAATGCTCGATGACGTCCTTGGCGCGGTCAGCCAGGCCAACGACGACGTCGAAGTATTCAATTCTGCCCTGGCCCGCAGCGTCGGCTCGCTGGCTAGTCTTACCGATCCCAAAGCGATCGGCCGTGTCGTGAAGGCGCTTGCCGAGAACACACAGCAGATGATCCGTCAGAACGCGGCGCTCCAGGAAAAGCTCGAGGTCTCGTCGCAGGAAGTGACCACGCTTCGTGAAGATCTGGTCATTGTCCAAAAGGAGGCGATGACCGACGGCCTCACCGGGATCGCGAATCGCAAATGCTTCGACATCACGCTTCGCCGGGAGGTCGAGCGGGCAGCGAAAAACAATGTGCCGCTCTGCCTCGTTCTCACCGATATCGACCATTTCAAGAAGTTCAACGACATGCACGGCCATCAGACCGGGGATCATGTACTGCGCTTCGTGGCGACGATGCTGCAGCGCTCGATCAAGTCGTCCGATACGGCTGCGCGCTATGGCGGCGAGGAATTCGCCGTCATCCTGCCGAACACGGAGCTTGAGTCGGCGATGGCTTTGGCCGAATCCGTCCGGTCGATGGTCGCGGGCAAGCATCTTCGGAAAAAGCAGAGCGGCGCGGATATCGGCAACATCACGCTTTCGCTTGGCATTGCCAGATATCACAGCGGCGAGCCGATTGCCGCCTTCGTGAAGCGCGCCGACGACGGCCTGTATCAGGCGAAGCGGTCGGGACGGAACCAGGCCATTCCCGAGACCGAGCTGGATGCCGTAGCCGATTGACTGGCGACAGGCGGGACGTGCGGCAGGCGCCCGGTATTTTTTGGTTATCGATTGCCGATGCGTTGTGTATAGCTTTGGCGCAATCCTCTCCTAACGCACCCCGCACTGACGTGGCACAGGTCGACATCACCCAGAATCTTCGACGCATCGGTCGCATGGTGCGTCATGAGCAGGTGATCCTGTTCACCCTCTCGGTCGTCATCGGCCTGATCGCCGGCGGTTGTGCCATTGTGTTCCGGGAGGGTATCGCGTTCGTCCAGTTGCTCGGCTTCGGCTTTGCATCCGAGCGCGTGCACTCGCTGGCCTCGGCGCTGCCCTGGTGGCACATCCTGCTGGTAACCACTGGCGGTGGCCTGGCGGTCGGCCTGCTGGTCAAATTCCTGATGCCGGGCGGTCGGCCGGAAGCCGTTGCCGATGTTGTTATCGCCAGCGCCTTGCGCGGCGGACGGATGCCGTTGCGCAACGGCATCGGGGCTGCGGTGATCAGCGCGGTCTCGCTCGGAACGGGGGCATCGACGGGCCGCGAAGGGCCGGTCGTCCATCTTGGCGCCACCATGAGCTCCTTCGTCGCGGAGAAGCTGCATCTCGGCCGGGCACTGTCGCGCACGCTGCTCGGATGCGGCGTCGCAACCGCCGTCGCCGCCTCCTTCAACGCGCCGATCGCCGGCGTGTTCTTTGCGCTCGAGGTCGTCGTGGGCCACTACGCGCTCAGCGCATTCGCCCCGGTCGTCATCGCCTCGGTCACCGGCACGGTCTTCAGCCGGATCTATTTTGGCGACTATCCGGCCTTCATCGTTCCGGCCGGTGACATCACCTCCTTCTTCGAGCTCCCGGCCTTCGCGCTGCTTGGCCTGAGCAGCGCCGCCGTCGCCATCATCTTCATGCGGCTGACAGCGATCGTCGCTTCCTGGGCCGAGCGGTCGCCGGTGCCTGCCTGGCTGCGGCCGGCCGGCGCGGGACTGCTGATCGGCCTCGTCGCCCTCGAATTTCCCCATGTGCTCGGCGTCGGATATGAGGCGACCGATATGGCGCTCAACGGGCAGCTCTCGCTTTTTTTCCTGATCGCCTTGCTGGTTGCGAAGGTCGCGGCGACGGCCGTGGCGCTGGGATGCGGGTTCGGCGGCGGCGTCTTCTCGCCATCGCTCTTCATCGGCGCGATGACGGGCGGCGCCTTCGGCGTCATCGCCACCTCGATCTTTCCGGAGCTGTCCTCGGGTCTTTCGGCCTATACGCTGGTCGGCATGGGCGCGGTAGCGGGGGCCGTATTGGGGGCGCCCATATCCACGATCCTGATGGTCTTCGAACTGACGGGAAACTACGCGCTAACGGTCGCCGTCATGGTCGCGACGGTGCTGGCGTCGCTCATCACCAGCTACCTCTATGGCCATTCCTTCTTCAGTTGGCAGATTCATACGCGCGGCATCAGCCTGGAGGGCGCGCGGGAGCAGCGGTTGCTGCAGTCCATCCGCGTGGGCGAGATCATGCGCGAGGATTACATCGCCGTCGACCCGGCCGACTCGATGACACGGGTCCGATCGCAGCTCATGCAGTCGCATTTCGGGACCATCTTCGTCGTCGACCGCGGCGGCGTCCTGCACGGCACGATCACGCTGGGCGATCTGGCCGACAGCGCCTTCGACACGTCGATGGACGTGCTGCTCAAGGCCCAGGACGTGACCCATCTGCATCCGCTTGCGCTCGATGCCGACGACGACCTCGGCAAGGCCTTCCGTCTCATGGAGTCGGGCGGCGAGGATCACGTCCCGGTCGTCGAGAACCACGACTCCATGCGGCTGATCGGCATAATCCATCAGCGCGATGTCATGCACGCCCATAGCAAGGTGATCCTGGGCGCGCGCGAGCTGACAGGCGACGATCGCTGAGCGTCCCGTCAGTTACCTTTCGGCTGCTTCAGCCAGGCGTAGCGGTCGATCGAGACGACGTCGATGGTGCGGAGGCCGGCTGACGCCGTCAGCACGGTGATCGAGATACGCACGCCGGGCGCGCCCGACGACCATATCCTGCGATAGAGATCCTTCTGCGTTTGCACGGGCGTGTCGCCGACGCTGATGATGATGTCGCCCGGACGGATGCCGGCGGCGGCCGACGGCCCGCCCTTGGCGACGCGCTGGACGAACAGGCGGCCGCGCACCTCCTCGGTATAGAGCCCGAGCCAGGGATGGCTCGGCTGTCGCGTCCGCCCCGCGGTCACCAAGTCTTGCTTGATCGGCTTGAAGCGGTTGATCGGGATGAACATGTTGCCCGGCCCGAAGGTCCCGGCCTCTTCCGCGTCAGCTACCAGCAACGAGCCGATGCCGACCAGCCGGCCGTCCTGGTTGAGCAGCGCGGCGCCGCCGAAATTGGGAAAGGGCGGCGTGGTGAAGAGGGCGTCTTCGAGGAGATACTCCCAATATCCCGTGAAGTCGCGGCGCGCAGCGATACGGACGGGCATCGCCATCGACGGGCCTCCATGACCGGCGGCGACGGCCACGCTCTCCGTTTTCAGCGCGCCGGAATCGCCCAGGGCCAGGGGCTTTGCATTGACCGGCCGCGCGGTGCGGACCAGCCCGAAGCCGGAGTCGTGGTCGTAGGCGATCACGGCGGCCGGCAGCTCCCGCCCGTCGTGCTGCGTCACGGTGACCTGGTCGGCTTCGAGCACGAGATAGCCGATGGTAAGGATCAGCCCGTCGTCGCCGATCAGCACGCCGTGGCCCTGGCGCGTCGTGCCCAGCGTCTCGGCGCTGCGGGCGTCGGACGGTACGGATGTGTCGATCTTGACGATTGCCTTCAGCACCTCGTCCGTCGAGGGTTGCTGCGCGGCCGCTTCGTCCGTCGGCAGGGCCAGGACGAGGCATAGCGCGGCGGCGAGCGCGAGGATGGGAGACGCGAAACGGGATCGCAATCGCATGGTATTCACCCCTGTCTTCGGCGGTAAATGGTAGCGCATTCATTGCAATCGTCCAGAGGGGCGCACCGGAATGTGAAGCGTTCCTGGCGCCCAGCCGGCCGTCTTGAATCGCCGCGTTCATGGTATAGTTTCGCGTGATGAGCGACCCTTTGGACGACATGCCCGCGCCCGCCGCCGCCCCGCCCGGACCGGCGGCTCTTGCGGCGACCCGCTATCTCGACGGCCTCAATCCGGTGCAGCGGCAAGCGGTCGAAGCGCTTGACGGCCCCGTGCTTGTGCTCGCCGGCGCCGGCACGGGCAAGACGCGGGTGCTCACGACGCGGCTCGCGCATCTCCTGTTCACCCGGCGCGCCCGGGCCTACCAGATCCTGGCGGTAACCTTCACCAATAGGGCCGCCCGCGAGATGCGGACGCGGGTGGAGCGGCTCGTCGGCGGCGTGGCGGACGGCCTTTGGCTCGGCACCTTTCACGCGCTCGGCGCCCGCATCCTGCGGCGCCACGCGGAGCTCGTGGGGCTTCGGTCGAATTTCACGATCCTCGACACCGACGACCAGATCCGGCTGCTGCGACAGATCCTGGAAGCCGAGCATGTCGACGAGAAGCGCTGGCCGGCGCGCATGCTGATCTCGGTGATCCAGCGCTGGAAGGACAAGGGCCTGACGCCGGACAAGGTCACGGCGGGCGACGCGGGGGAGCTCGCCAATGGCCGCCTGGTCGACATCTACCGGCAGTACCAGGAAAGGCTGTCGGTCCTGAACGCCGCCGACTTCGGCGACCTTCTGCTGCTATGCCTGGAGCTGTTCCTCAAGAATCCGGACGTCCTCGCCGACTATCAGCGGCTCTATCACTACATCCTGGTCGACGAATACCAAGACACGAACGTGGCGCAATATCTGTGGCTGCGGCTGCTGGGCCAGGGCCACAAGAACATCTGCTGCGTGGGCGACGACGATCAGTCGATCTACGGCTGGCGCGGCGCCGAGGTCGGCAACATTCTCCGCTTCGAAAAGGATTTCCCCGGCGCCAAGATCATCCGGCTCGAGCAGAACTACCGCTCCACGCCCCATATCCTTGCGGCCGCGTCCGGCCTGATCGCCTGCAACGAGGGACGCTTCGGCAAGACGCTCTGGACCGACCGCACGGAGGGCGAGCCGCTGACCGTGCGGGGCATGTGGGACGGAGAGGAGGAAGCCCGCGTCGTCGGCGACGAGATCGAGTCGCGGCAGCGCAAAGGCCACAAGCTCGACGAGATCGCCATTCTGGTGCGTGCGGGATTCCAGACCCGCGAGTTCGAGGAACGGTTCATCACGCTCGGCCTGCCTTACCGGGTGATCGGCGGTCCGCGGTTCTACGAGCGCGAGGAGATCCGCGATGCGATCGCCTATCTCCGGGTCATCCACCAGCAGGATGACGACCTGGCGCTCGAGCGCATCATCAACAAGCCGACGCGCGGCGTCGGCAAAGCGGCGCTCCAGTCGGTGCATTCGCTTGCGCGCGCGCAAGGCACGCCGCTCTACATCGCAGCGCTGAAGCTCGTCGAGTCCGACGAGTTGCGGCCGGCGGCGCGGCGAAGTCTCGGCGCGGTGCTGAAGGATTTCGAGCGCTGGCGTGGCTATGCCGCGACGATGCCGCATGTCGAGCTGGCAGAGATGGTCCTCGACGAGTCCGGCTACACGGCGATGTGGCAAAACAGCAAGAAACCGGAAGCGCCGGGCAAGCTGGAGAACCTCAAGGAACTGGTCACCGCGCTCGAGGATTTCGAGAATCTCGCCGGCTTTTTAGAGCATGTCAGCCTGGTGATGGAGAATGCCGAGAACACGAGCGACGACATGGTCAGCATTATGACCCTGCACAGCGCCAAAGGGCTCGAATTCGACACCGTGTTCCTGCCGGGCTGGGAGGAGGGGCTGTTCCCGCATCAGCGCTCGCTCGACGAGAACGGCGTCGCCGGGCTGGAGGAGGAGCGCCGTCTCGCCTATGTCGGCATTACCCGCGCGCGGCAGCGGGTGATGATCAGCTTCGCCGCCAACCGCCGCATCCACAATCAATGGCAGAGCGCCATCCCGTCCCGCTTCGTCGACGAGCTGCCGCCCGAGTATGTCGCCATCGACAGCGATCCCGGTCTCTACCGCGGGCCGGCCGAGCCTTCCTACCAGGCGGGCGACGGGATGATCGTCGCCGAGCCGGTGCGCGGCGGCCCCGGCTGGCAACGGCTGCGGACGCGCGGGCCCGGCGCCAGGCTGATCGAGGCCGAGCCGGAAATTCTTCACGGCTCGGGCGTCGGTTTTGCGACGGGCGACCGGTGCTTTCATCAGAAATTCGGAATGGGGCTGATCCGTGTCGTCGAAGGCGACCATCTAACGATCGATTTCGACAACGCCGGCACGAAGAAGGTGGTGGCGGCCTTTGTCGAAAAGACCTGAGCCGATGGCGCTTCCGGCCGTAACGTGGAAGCTTCAGATCGACGTGCCGGCGGCGGCGGTCGAGATGTTCTCCAGCGCACTGCAGCCGTTTTCCCTTTCCGTAGCATCGTTCGGCGCGTCGCCCGATGGCGTCTGGACGGTCGAGGGTTATGCCGCCGGCCAGCCGGATCACGCGCGTCTCGCAGCGGCGCTGCTCGTGGCCGCGGCCGCCGCGGGGGTCGACGCGCCGGACCTGCGCTGCGAGCCACTGGCGGACCGGAACTGGCTCTCGGAAAATCGCGCCTCCTTTCGGCCGGTCTTCGCCGGCCGTTTCTTCATCCACGCGTCGCACGACGGCGGCCCTGTTCCGCTCGGGGCGATCGCCATCGAGATCGATGCGGCCACAGCGTTCGGCTCGGGCCGGCACGGCAGCACCTACGGCTGCCTCCTGGCCATTGACCGGCTTGCGCGGGCGCTCCCACGGGCGCCGGCGCTCGATGTCGGCTGCGGCTCGGGGATCCTTGCCATCGCGCTCGCCAAGCGCGGCCGCGGCCCGGTCGTCGCCACCGACATCGATCCCGAGGCGGTGCGCGTCTGCCGCGAGAACCTCTACAAGAACCGGGTGGCGGCTACCGTCCGGTCGGTCCGGACCGCGCGTTTGGCCGACCGGCGCGTACGGGCCGCGTCGGGCTTCGGCCTGATCGTGGCGAATATCCTGGCGCGGCCGCTCATGGTCCTCGCGCGCGATATCGCTGAAAATCTGCGGCAGGACGGATATCTCGTCCTGGCGGGGCTGCTCGTCGGCCAGGAGGCGCAGGTGCTCGGCGCCTACCGGCGCTGCGGCCTGGCGCTCGCTGGGCGGATAACGGTGGACGGCTGGCGTACCCTGATCTTGCACCGCGCCAGTCGGCGGCGCTTGTTTCGGACGTGATTGCGACTATTTTACAAGCGGTTGGAACGAGGCATCGATGGTCGAAAAATCGGCGGAATTTCAGGGAGACGAACGGCTGCGCGGCATGCTCAGGGATGCCGGCATCACGCTCTCGGCCGATGCGGTGCGCGGCATCGTCGCGGGCGTTCTGGCGGCGCCCGCGCCGATCGACCCGGACGGCTGGATGGCGCTGCTGGCGCCGGAGGCGGGACCCGAGCTGCGTGCGCAGCTTGGCGCGCTCAAGGCGGCGATGGCCCAGCGGCTGCCGGCGCATTTCCCGCCCGGTCCCGCGCCGGCCGGCCGGCTCGACGACCTGCGCGCCGAGCTTCGCCGGCGGGCGCTCGACGGCTTCATCGTGCCGCGCACCGACGAGCACCAGGGCGAATACGTGCCGCTACGCGCCGAGCGGCTGCGCTGGCTCACCGGATTTGCGGGATCGGCGGGCGTCGCCGTCGTCCTCACGGACAGCGCCGCCGTTTTCGTCGATGGGCGCTATACGCTGCAGGTGCGGGACGAAGTGGATACGACCCGCTTCGCGCCGCACCACATTGCCGACAAGACCGCCTTCGACTGGATCGCGGAGACGCTGCCGTCGGGGGCGAAGCTGGGCTACGACCCCTGGCTGCTGACCGAGGCCGCGGTCGCCCGGTATCGCCGCGCCGCCGAACGCGCGGGCGGTGCCCTCGTGCCGGTGGACGGCAACCCGGTGGACGCGGTCTGGAAGGATCAGCCTGCCGCGCCGCTGGGTACGGTCGTGCCGCACGACCTCGCCTATGCGGGCCGGCCGGCCGAGGACAAGCGGACGCAGATCGGCAAGTCGCTCGAGAAGGACGGTGTCGAAGCGGCAGTACTGACGATGCCGGATTCGATCGCCTGGCTGCTCAACATTCGCGGCGGCGACGTGCCGCACACGCCGCTGCCGCTCTCCTTCGCCATCCTTCGGAAGGACGGCTCGGTCGACCTGTTCATCGATCCCCGCAAGCTTGCGCCCGGACTGGCGGCCCATCTCGGCAACGGCGTATCCGTGCAGCATCCGTCGGGCTTCGGCGCAGCGCTCGAGGCGCTGGGCCGGGGCGGCGCGCGCATTCAGGCGGAAGAGGCGTCGGCCGCGAGCTATGTCTTCGACCGGCTGAAAGCCGGCGGCGCCCGGATCGTCAATGCAGCCGATCCCTGCGCCTTGCCGAAAGCCTGCAAGAACGACGTCGAGATCCGGGGGACGCGTGCGGCCCACACTCGCGACGGCGCGGCCGTCACGCGGTTCCTCGCCTGGCTCGCCGAGCGCGCGCCGGCCGGCGGGCTCAGCGAAATGGAAGCGGCCGAAACGCTGCGCGCCATCCGGTTCGAGAACGAGCTGATCCGCGACCTCAGCTTCCGGACGATATCCGGCTCCGGCCCCAACGGCGCGATCGTGCATTACAGCGTGAGCGCGGAGACCAATCGCGAGATTCGCACGGGCGAGCTCTACCTCGTCGATTCCGGCGCGCAGTATCTCGACGGCACGACCGAC
>Ga0302046_10004112_pt1 | contig 12973 bp, 12 predicted proteins | sample RVTome_11_FD_200261 | JGI IMG/M metagenome (GOLD analysis project Ga0302046, IMG submission 200261) | Soil microbial communities from uranium-contaminated site in the Upper Colorado River Basin, Wyoming, United States - RVT147D111 (version 2) ...
GTCCCGGGGCTCTACCAGTGCGGCGCGAGCACGCTCGCGCCGGGGATCCTCGGGGTCGCGACCTCGGGCTTGCTGGCTGCGGCCGCGGTGCTGGGCGTGGAGCGGGCCGAGCTGCTGTCCCCGGCGGGGCAGACGGTGCGGATCTACCCGGCCGAGGACGTGGCCTCGTGGCCGGAGGACCTCCGCCCCCGACCGGCGGCGTGACGCCGCGGGGGCGTCGCCGCGGCGGCCGGAAGGTCCCGGACGCTACGGCGCGCCGCGCTTCGGCGGCGTCGCCCCCGGGGGGGCCAGGTCGCGGACGGCGTCGGGGCCCATGAGGCGCTCGATCATCGAGTCGACGTAGGGCCCGCGCCGGAGGGTGTGGCCGCCGTCGATCGCGAGGCACTGGCCGGTGACCCAGCTCGACTCCGGTCCGGCGAGCCAGCGCACCGCCGCCGCGACGTCGTCGGGGGTGCCGACGCGGCTGATCGGCATCTGCGCCTTGTAGTCGGCGAGCACGGCGTCGTCGCCGACGAGCGGCGTCGCCAGCTCGGTCTCGACCAGGCCGGGACGGACCGCGTTGGCCCGGATGCCGAAGCCGCCGAGCTCGTCGGCCGCGCACTTGATCAGCATCTCGAGGCCGGCCTTGCTGGCGCAGTAGGGCGCCATCAGGCGATGGGTGACGGCGCCGGCGATCGAGGAGACCGCGACGATCGCGCCCTCGCCGGTCGCGCGCATCGCGAGCCCGGCGTGCTTCACGGTGAGGAAGGTGCCGGTGAGGTTGACGTCGACGACGTAGCGCCACATCTCGAGCGTGGTCGCGAGCAGCGCGCCGCCCATGCCGCCGCCGGCGTTGGCGACCGTGACGTGCAGGCCCCCGAGCGGCGCGGCCGCGCGCTCGACCGCGGCCGCGACCGTGGTCTCGTCGGTGATGTCGCACACCACCCAGTGCAGGCGGCCGCCGGCCTCGGCGGCGAGGGTGTCGGCCGCGGCGCGCAGGCGCGCCTCGTTCCGCCCGGCGATGGTGACGGTGGCACCGTCGCGCAGCAGGTGGCGCGCGCACGCGAGCCCGATGCCGCTGCCGCCGCCGGTGACGAGCGCGGCCCTGCCCGCGAGCGCCTGAGCCGTCATCGCCGGGTCAGTCGTCGTGCAGCGCGATCGCCTGGCGCGGGCAGCGGCGCACCGCCGCCTCGACCTGCGCGCGCAGATCCTCGCCGGGGCGCTCGACGAGCAGGTGCGCCTGGTCGTCGTCCCCGACCACGAACACCTCGGGGCACACCTTCATGCAGACCGCGTTGCCCTCGCAGAGGTCCTTGTCCACGACGATGCGCATCGACACCCCCCGTCCGCTGAGTGGCCCCAAGGTGCAGCTCCGGCGCGCTCAGGTCAACCGCTCGCGCGGAAGCGGCCGGGCTCGACCTCGCGTACGCGGCCCGCGGCCGCGAGCCGGTCGAGATGCTGGCGCATGCTGCGGCGCTCGACGTCGTCGGCGAAGAGGACCGCGTCGCCGGGGCGGTAGACGAAGCGATGGGCGACGATCTCGGCGAGCGTGCGCGGCGCGGCGAGGAAGGCGAGCAGGCGGGCCTCGCGGTCGTCGATCACGGCCGCGAAGCGCGCCAGGCGCTCGCGGAACGCCGCCCGGCCCTCGAGCACGCCGACGTGGTGGAAGGTCGCGTACCAGCGCGCGCGCAGGCCGGCGGCCATCGCGAGGGTGCGGACGAAGTCCGCGAGCGACGACCAGGCGTCGCCGTAGTAGGGGCCGAAGCTCGAGAGGTCGATGTCGCCGAGGTAGAGCACGTCGTCGGGCTCGACGTGGAAGAGGCTGTGGCCGCGCGTGTGGCCGGGGGCGTGGAGGACGCGGATCCGGCAGCGGCCGAGGTCGAAGACGGCGCCGTCGCGGAAGGGCAGGGCGTCGGGTCGCGGGACGAAGTGGAAGTCCTCGACGACCGTGCGCCGGAAGGCGCGATCGATCGCGTCGGACATGCCGTAGATCGCCATGAAGTCGTCGAGGGAGCGCAGGCCGGGCAGATCGAGCTCGTGCAGGTGGCAGGCGGCGTCTGGGTAGCGATGGTTGCCGGCCACGTGATCCTCGTGGCAGTGGCTGTTGAGGATCCGGTCGGCGGCGGGAAGGTCGGCGCGGTCGACGAGCGACAGCGACGGATCGACGATCACGCGCTCCTCCGTGCCCGCCACCAGCAGCGAGTTGCCGTGCGGATACTTGCCGCCGCGCGCCCCGCCGAGCACGGTGACGCGGCCGAGGGTGCGGTCGCCGGCGCTCATGCGGTCTCCTTTTGCAGAAGTCGCCGGTCCGTACTACCAGGGCGCATGCGATTCATCGCCGCCCTCTCGCTGAGCGACCCGGCGCACTTCCTCGACGTCGCGCGCACGGCGGAGGCCTGCGGCATCCACGCGCTCGCGGTCTCGGACCACGTCGTCGTGCCGCTGGAGATCGGCTCGCCCTATCCCTACGCGCCCGGCGGCGCGCCGCCGTTCGACACCACCACGCCGTGGCCCGACCCCTGGGTCGCCATCGGCGCGATGGCGGCGGTGACGACGCGGCTGCGCTTCCTCACCAACGTCTACATCCTGCCGGCCCGCCACCCGCTGCTGGTCGCCAAGGCGGTGGGGACGGCGGCGGTGCTCTCGGAGAACCGGGTCATGCTCGGGATCGGCGTCGGCTGGATGCGCGAGGAGTTCGAGCTCCTCGGCGAGGACTTCACGACGCGCGGGCGGCGCACCGACGAGGCCGTGGCGGTGCTGCGCGCGCTCTGGCGCGGCGGGCCCGTGACGCACGCGGGGGAGTTCTACCGCTTTCCGCCGCTCACGATGGCGCCCGCTCCGACCCGGCCGGTGCCGATCTACGTCGGCGGCGACTCGGCCCCGGCGCTCCGCCGCGCGGCCCGTCTCGGCGACGGCTGGATCTCGGTGCTCCGCACCAGCGACGAGCTCGCCGAGATGATTGCCCGCTTGCGCGCGCTGCGCGCCGAGTACGGGCGGGCGGACGCGCCGTTCGACTGCGTGGTCTCGTGCGCCGACGCGTTCGACGTCGGCGCCTATCGGGCGCTCGAGGACGTCGGCGTGACCAGCATCCTCACGATCCCGTGGGTGCTCTACGGCGGCGACCCGACGACCCTCGACGGCAAGCGCGAGGGGCTCGAGCGCTTCGCCGAGGACGTGGTGCGGAAGCTCGCCTGAGCGAGGAGGTCGACCGATGGGCACGCTCGACGGCAAGGTCGTTCTGATCACGGGCGCGGCGCGCGGGCAGGGCGCGGCGGCGGCTCGGCACTACGTCGCGGAGGGCGCGCGCGTGATGCTCGGCGACGTGCGCGATGCCGAAGGGGCGGCCGTCGCCGGCTCGCTCGGCGCGGCGGCGGTCTACCAGCGGCACGACGTCGGCGACGAGGAGAGCTGGGCGGGCTTCGTCGCGGCCGCGCGCGAGCGCTTCGGGCGGATCGACGGGCTCCTCAACAACGCCGGCATCCTCCACATCGCGCCGATCGCCGCGATCGCGCTCGCCGACTATCTCAGGGTGATCACGGTGAACCAGGTGGGGTGCCTGCTCGGCATGAAGAGCGTGGTGCCGGCGATGCGCGAGGCCGGCGGGGGCTCGATCGTCAACGTCTCGTCGACCGCCGGCCTGCAGGGCACGGCGGGCCTGGTGGCCTACGTGGCCAGCAAGTACGCCATCCGCGGCATGACCAAGACGGCGGCGCTCGAGCTCGGGCCGCTCGGGATCCGCGTGAACGCCGTCTGCCCCGGCGGCGTCGACACCGCCATGGGGCGCGGCGACGACTTCGGCCGGAGCGAGACCGCGTCGTACTTCGCGCACCTGCCGCTCGGGCGGATCGGGCAGCCGGACGAGGTCGCGCGCTTGACCGCGTTCTTGCTCTCGGACGCCGCCTCCTACTGCACCGGCGCCGAGGTGCTGATCGACGGCGGTATGCTCGCCGGGGCGAACTTCGGCGGTATCTAGGCTCGCGATTCTGGTTGACGAACAAACGTTTGTATTGATACACGCGCGCCATGTCACCCCCGGTCGCCGCGCGGTCGCACCAGACGCGGGCCACGCGTGACCTGATCCTCGACGCCGCGGAGCGGCGCTTCGGCGAGCGCGGCTTCACCGGGGTGTCGATGCGCGATCTCGCCGCCGAGGCCGGGCTCCGCAACCAGGCCAGCCTCTACAATCACTTCCGCAACAAGCGCGCGCTCTACGAGGCCGTGCTGACGCGCGGCATCGACCCGATCATCGCCGTCATCACGGCGAGCGCCGCGGCGAGCCGCAGCGGCCAGGAGGTCACCCCCGCCGCCTTCCTCGACGTCGTCATCGACTACCTGATCGAGCACCCGCACCTGCCGCGCCTGCTGCAGCGCGCCGCGCTCGACGACAGCCGGCAGCTCCGCAACATCGTCGTGCGTCTGATCCGGCCGGTCTATAGCCAGGGCGTCAAGGTGCTGGGCGAGACCAGCCGGCACTGGGAGCGCGGCGACATCCCGCACCTCGCCATCGGCCTCTACCAGCTCATCTTCGGCTACTTCACGAGCGCGCCGCTGTTCGCCACGGTGGCCGACGAGGATCCGATGAGCGCGACGGCGCTGGCGCGCCAGGCGCGCTTCGTGAAGGTCGCGGTCGCGCGGCTCCTCGATGACGCGGCGCCCGAGCGGCCCGCCGCGCGCCGGCGCCGCGACGGACGGTAAGGGGCCCGCGTGCCGGCGCGGCCCTGTGCTCTTCTGGCGCGGTGGGCGGTCGTCCATCGAGCAAACGCGCGCGGCACCGCCCGCCGATCGCGCATTCCTGCGCGCTCCATGCGACTTCGCGCGCGACATGGCGCGTCCGAAGCCCGCGCCTCTTGCACTTTTTCCTTGACATCTTTTCAGTCGGCGGCCTACGCTCGAAGCCTATCGGGGCCGTTTCCGTCAGTGCCGGTCCGGATCTCGAGTGCGCCCTGAGACGTGTGGCCTTCACCCGCTGTGCCGTCCAGGAAGAGAAAGCCACCGTGGTCGGTTGCCGTCCCCGAACCGCGTAGGAGGAAAGTCATGAAGCTGTCGACGCTGTGTACGGCCGCCGTCCTCGCCGTGGCGCTCTTGGTGCCGGGCGGGGCGCACGCCAACCCCGAGAAGTGCTCCCGCGCGATCAACAAGGAGTACGGCAAGTACATCAAGACGCTCTCCAAGGAGCTCGAGAAGTGCCAGCGCAAGGTCCTGACCAAGGGCGATCCGGCGACGCTCGACGCGTGCCCCGACCCCAAGGGCGCCGAGAAGATCGCGCGTTCGGCCTCGAAGATGCGGAGCAAGATCGAGGGGCGCTGCGGGGGCGGCAACAAGACCTGCGACCGCACCGATCTCGGTGAGGACGCCGACGAGTCGCTGGCGTCGATCAACTGGAACATCGAAAGCTGCATGAACTTCGAGTCGGGCAGCCACGGCTCGTGCTTCAACACGATCTCCGATTGCGGCGACGTCGCCGACTGCCTCGAGTGCATCGCCAACGCGGCGGTCGACCAGGGCATCGGCGACCTGCTCTTCGACCGCTTCAACCCCAGCAACTTCTTCCTGAGCAGCGGCAACGTCACGCGCGTCGAGCGCCGGTGCATGCGCACGGTCGCGCAGGAGAGCGTCAAGTTCCTGCAGAAGAAGCAGCGCCTCCTCCAGAAGTGCTGGGACGCGAAGCTGAAGGCGAAGTCCGGCTACGACGACGCCGATCCCTGCCCCGACACCGATCCCAACCTCGGCGGCTCGGGCGACAACAAGACGGTCGAGAAGATCAAGAAGCTCGAGCTCAAGAAGATCGCCAAGATCTGCCGCAAGTGCGGCGGCGGGGGCGACTCCGACGGCGACGGCCAGTGCGACGAGGTCGACGCGGTCGTGAGCGGCGGCGTGGCGGTCAGCCTCGACGACATCGTCACGCTGCCCTTCGCGTGTCCCGCGGTGATGGTGCCGCCGAACGCCGTGCATCCGGGCGGTCGGGACTGCGGCGCGATCGGCAGCCCGCCGCCGAACGTCACCACCCTGCAGGAGTACGTCGACTGCATCGACTGCGTCACCGAGTTCAAGGTGGACTGCATGTCCCACGCCGGGGCGGGCGACGAGAACCCCGCGGCCGGCATCGACTATCCGGGCGGCCCGACGGAGTGCAACGCGTGCGTGGCCGATACCACCGGCGATCCGTGTCCGAGCGTGCTCCAGATCGACGCCATCGGCCCGCGCACCAACCTCGACAGCGGCTGGAGCGGCCTGTCGCACGACTTCGCCATTCCCTCGGGCGGCCGCCTGACCGTGGCGGTGAGCAACTGCGACGGCACCGAGCGTCCGACCTGCGGCGAGTGCGACGTCGACGGGCCGCTCGCGAACGGTGGCGGCATCGAGTTCGACAACCGGCGCTGCTTCGGGGACGGGTCGTGGGTGACGTGCTCGAGCGACCTCGACTGCACCAACGCCGGGCAGACCGGGCCGTGCGTCTTCTTCTTCGGTCCGCCGCTGCCGATCTCGTCGGGCGGCGTGCCGGTCTGCGTCACGAACCAGATCGACGGGCCGATCACCGGCACGGTCGACGTCGAGGCCGGCGCTACCGAGACCAGCGTGAAGCTGATCGCGCGGGCGCACACCGGCATCTCGGTCGCGGTGCCGTGCCCGCGGTGCGCGAGCGGCGTCTGCACCGCCGGCGTGCGGTCCGGCGAGGCGTGCATCATCAACGGCACGTCCGACCTCTTCGGGGACGTGAGCCTCGACTGCCCGCCCCCGCAGGCGGGCATCATCGGGCGCCTGCCGATCAGTCTGGTGAACAGCACCGGCACGCAGGCGCAGACGCTCACCGCGGCGAGCCCGGCCTGCACGGCCGTCGGCTTCTCGACCAGCAAGTGCTTCTGCGACACCTGCGACGACGGCTCGAACACGCCGTGCTTCTCGGACGCCGAGTGTCTGGCCATCGGGGCGACGACCTGCGGCGGCAAGCGCTGCCTCGGCGGCGCCAATAACGGGAACGCCTGCGGCGCGGCGTCCGATTGCCCCGCCGGCCAGTGCGGGGTCCCGGGCCAGCCGACGGCGCCGAACCAGTGCCAGAGCGCCGTCTGCACGCCCAATCCCGGCGACACCGACTCGGTCGACGAGGGCGTCTGCAGCACCGGCCCGTTCGACTTCCTGTGCTCGGTCGACGTCTACCGGGGCTGCACGAGCGCGACCGACTGCAACCCGCCGCCGAGCGGCAACTGCGTCGACTGCACGGCCAGCGGCCAGACCTGCGATGCCCTGCAGCGCCAGTGCTACACCGACGACGGCGTCATCGGCGGCGACGTGATGGTCGCGGGCGTGCCCAGTCCGCCTTGCACCAACACCGCCCGGCCGGAGCTCGGGGCGCTCTTCTGCGTCCCGCCCACCGCGGAGGCGGCGCCGAACGCGGTCGCCGGCCTGCCGGGCCTCGGCCGCCTGACGCTCCCGGTGGACGTCGTCTTCGATCCCTGATCGGTCCCCGCTGATCGATCCCTGAGCGCATGCGCCGCGCGCCCCCGGCCGACCACGGCCCGGGGGCGCGCGCTTTCGTTACCGGCGGACATCGGCTAGAGCGGCGCGGTGCGCGTGCTCGGACGGGTGCTGATCGCGGTCGTGGCGGTGCTCCTCGTGGTCGCGATCGGCGTCCGCGCCAAGTTCGGCGGCGGGCGGCTGCTGGAAGATCGCAGCGGCGTCCCGGCGATCGCCGAGGACGCGGTCGAGGTCGTCGCGCGCCTCGACTACCCGCCCGGCAACGTCGCGGTCGCGCCCGACGGCCGGGTCTTCATCACCCTGCATCCCGACGGCGCGCCGCCGCTCGCCGTGGTCGAGCTCGTCGACGGCCGGCCGGTGCCGTATCCGAGCGCGGCCTATCAGCATCCCGGCGACGACGCCGTGCCCCACTTCCAATCGGTGCTGGCCCTGCGCATCGACCGGCAGGGTCGCCTGTGGACGCTCGACCACGCGCACTTCGGCCGCGGCCAGCCGCGCCTGCTCGCGTTCGACGTCGCCACCGGCGCGGTGGTGCATCGGCACGACTTCCCCTCCGACGTCGCCGGCCTGCTCTCGATGCTGAACGACTTCCAGGTCGCCCCCGACGGCGCGACCGTCTACGTCGCCGAGGCGAGCCCGCTCGTCCACACCCCGGCGGTGATCGTCTACGACGTGGCGTCGGGCACGAGCCGGCGCCTCCTCGACTCGCATCCCTCCGTGCTGCCCGAGGACTACCTGCTGCGGGTCGCGGGGCGCGACATGCGCCTCCTCGGCCTCTACGATCTCCGGATCGGCGTCGACTCCATCGCCCTCGATCGCGACGGCGCGTGGCTCTACTACGGTCCCGTGAACGGCGACCGCATGTACCGGATCGCGACGCGCGACCTCCGCGACCCCGCCCTCGACCCCGCCGCGCTCGCGGCGCGCGTCGAGGACTACGGCCCCAAGCCCCTCAGCGACGGGCTCAGCAGCGACGACGCCGGCAACGTGCTGATCACCGCCCCGGAGCACTCGGCGATCCTGGCGCTCGGGCCGGACCGCCGCCTGCGGACGCTCGTCAAGGCGCCGCGGCTCCGCTGGCCCGACGGGCTCTCCTTCGGCCCCGACGGCTGGCTGTACGTCACCTGCAGCGCCCTCGAGCACGTGCTCTTCCGCTCGAGCGCCCACATGCGCGCCCACGCGCCATACCACGTGTTCCGCTTCCGGCCCGGGGCCGCCGGGGCTCCCGGCCACTAGCCATGCAGGCTAGCGCCCCGCGCCCCGCGCGAAGGGACCGACCATGATCGACCTCGACCGCCACGGCGACGTCTTCGTGCTGACCATGCAGGCCGGCGAGAACCGCTTCAACCGGCCCTTTCTCGACGCCCTGCACGGCGCCCTCGACGCCGTCGAGGGCAGCGCCGGGCCGGCGGCGCTGGTCACGACCGGCGGGACCGAGAAGTTCTACTCGAACGGTCTCGACCTGGCGTGGCTCGGCGGCGACGGCCGCGACCAGGCTGCGGCTTTCGTCGACGCCGTGGTCGCGTGCCTCAGGCGCCTGCTCGCCTTCCCGGTGCCGACCGTCGCGGCCGTCAACGGCCACGCCTTCGCGGCGGGAGGCATGATGGCGCTCGCGCACGACTTTCGCGTCATGCGCGCCGACCGGGGGTTCTTCTGCCTGCCCGAGGTCGACATCAACCTTCCGCTGGCGCCGGGGATGACCGCGCTCATCAAGGCCAAGCTCTCGCAGGTCGCGATGCGGGACGCGGTGCTCACCGGCGCGCGCGTCGGCGGCGCCGAGGCGGCGGAGCGGGCGATCGTCGACGAGGCAGTCCCCGCGGGCGCGGTGCTGCCGTGCGCGATCGCGCGCGCGGCGAGCCTCGCGGCCAAGGACCGCGCGACCTACGGCGCGCTCAAACGCGGCCTCTACGCCGAGGCCCTAGCCTGCATGTCTCACCAGCTTTCTGCTGCGAGCGCGGATGCGCCTGCGCCGCAAGGCCGTACTCCCTCGGCGTCCTCGACATACTGATCGAGTATGCCTGCGGGCGCCTCGGTCCGTGCGGCCTTGCGGCACAGGCGCCTCCACGCTCTCGCGACGAAAACCTGGTGAGACATGCAGGCTAGCGGTGATGGGGGATCAGTCGGTGAGGCGCGGGTCGTAGCGGATGAGGACGCGCGAGCCGTCCTGCAGGCCGCTCCGGAAGCGCGCCTCGTACTGCGGCCAGCCGCCGGGATACTTGGCGGCGAAGCGCTCGAAGAGCGCCTCGTAGAGCGCGGGGTCGCTGACGATGCGGCCGATCGCCTCGAACCTCGGGCCGTCGCGCCGGCCGACGGCGATCCGGGCCTTCGGACGCCCGGCGCGGATGCGGCGCGCGCGCCAGGTCGTCGCCGGCGAGGCCACGAAGACGGCGCCGTCGTGGTACATGAACCAGATCTCGGCGGCCGCCCCGAACGAGCCGTCCTTGCGCTCGGTGGCGATGTAGACGTACGGGCTCTCGCGGAGCGCGGTCTCGATCGGGGGCGCGAGGGCGTGCGCGGGGACCGCGGCGGTGCTCGCGAGCGCGAGCGCCGCGACCGTGCGCGCCGTCGCCGCCGCCCGGTGCGGGCGGGAGCATGCGCGGCGTGGAGCCCAGAATCTCCGCACGGCCGGGAGCGTAGACGCGAACGGCCGTGTGAACAAGAGCCCGCCCCCCGGCTGCGCGGGTCGGTCAGGGCGCGCGCGGTCGCCGGGCCCGACCGGCTCCATTCCGCCCGAGCGGCCCGCACGCGCGGACGCGGCGCGGGCCGGAGGCGAATCAGCCGAGACCCGGATCGCCCGCCGGGAGGCCGCCGTCGCCCGGCGGCGGGTAGGCGCGGATGCAGAAAGCGCGTGCGCGCTTGCACGCGCGGCGGCCCTCGCGAATTGCGCGCTCGCCCCGACAGGCGTCGCGACAGACGAGCGCCGCGAGCCGGGCCGCGTGCACGCAGGGGTCGCGCTCGGGATCGCCCTGGGACGGACAGACGGCGCGCGTCGAAAAAACGGCGCCCGCGGGTTGACCGCCCGCCGGGCGGCGGGCAAGGGCAGGGCGTGTCGGGAGGATCGCGAGCGGGCCGGGGAGCGCGTGTGCTCGTGGCGGCAACGCTGCTCGTCGTCGGGTGCGCCGCCGGCGCCGGCGCCGCGCCGCCGCGGCTGGACCTGCGGGCGGGCGACGACGCCGCCGTCGTCGCCTGGCTCGACCAACACCTCGAGAGCCTGCTGGCCTTCTACCGCGACCTGCACGCGCATCCCGAGCTCTCGCTCGCGGAGCATCGCACCGCCGCGGCGGTCGCCGCGCGCCTGCGGGCGAGCGGCTTCCGCGTCACCGAGGGCGTTGGCGGTACCGGGGTCGTCGGCGTGCTCGAGCGCGGCGCCGGCCCGACGCTCCTCGTTCGGGGCGACATGGACGCGCTGCCGGTCACCGAGGGGACCGGTCTGCCGTACGCGAGCCGGGCGCAGGCGCCCGCCCCGGACGGCGGCTCGGTCGGGGTGATGCACGCCTGCGGGCACGACGTGCACACCACGGTCCTGGTCGGGGTCGGCGCGGCGCTGGCCGCGCTCGGCGACCGCTGGGCCGGCACCGTGGTCGTGATCGCGCAGCCGGCCGAGGAGATCGGCCGGGGAGCGGCGATGATGATCGCCGACGGGCTCTTCGAGCGCTTTCCGCGGCCGGAGGCGGTCCTGGCGCTGCACGTCGAGCCCGAGCTCCCCGCGGGCCGGATCGGCTACACGCCGGGGTTCAACGCCGCCAACGTCGACTCGGTCGACGTCACGATCCACGGCCGCGGCGGGCACGGCGCGTACCCGCACGAGACCGTCGACCCGATCGTCGCGGCGGCGCACTTCGTGACCGCGCTCCAGACGCTGGTGAGCCGGCGCGTGCGACCGATCGATCCGGCCGTGGTCACGGTGGGCTCGATTCACGGCGGCTCCAAGCACAACGTCATTCCCGACGAGGTGACGCTGCAGCTCACGGTGCGCTCCTACGACGACCAGGTGCGCGCGACGCTCCTCGACGGCATCCGGCAGATGGCGGCCGGCACCTGCGACGTCTTCCGCTGCCCGGCGCCGCCCACCGTGGTCGTGCGCGACGAGTACACCCCCGCCGCGTACAACGACCCGGCGCTCACGGCGGCGGCGGCGGCGATGCTGCGCACGGCGCTCGGCGACGGCATGGTCGTCGAGCTGCCGGCGGGCATGGGCGGGGAGGACTTCGGCCGCTACGCGCGCACGCTCGAGGTTCCGGGCCTCATGCTCCGGCTCGGCAGCGTGGACCCGGCGCGCTTCGCGGCCAGCCGCGCGCCCGACGGCCCCGCGTTGCCGTCGCTGCACTCGAGCGGCTTCGCGCCGCTCGCCGCGCCGACCGTGCGCACCGGCATCCGGGCGCTTGGCGACCTGGCGCTCGCCCTCCTCGCGCCGCCGTGATTTGACGCAACCCGGCGCCGATCGTAGCCTCGGCCGGCCATGGCCGGCGACGAACGCGAGGAGGTCAAGCTCTACTTCGACTACAAGAGCCCGTTCGCGTACCTCGCCGCCGAGCCGGCGTTCGGGCTCGAGGAACGCTACCGGGTCCGGGTGCGCTGGATCCCGTACCTGCTGCGCATCAAGGGTCGCGGGGAACGCAGCGTGCGCTCGGACTGGAAGGCGGAGTACTCCTATCGCGACGCCCGCCGCTTCGCGGCGCCGCGCGGCCTGGTGATCAAGGGGCCGCGGAAGGTCTACGAGTCGCGTCCGGCGCTGGTGGGCGCCCTGTTCGCCATGCGCCACGGCTGCTTCCGCCGCTACACCGAGGAGGCCTTCCGGCGCTTCTTCCTGCGCGAGCTCGAGCTCGACGAGCCGGCGGCGGTCGCGGCCCTGCTCGCCGAGTGCGGCGCCCCGGCCGAGGAGTACGAGCGCTACCTCGCCGGCGAGGGGGCGGCCGAGCAGGAGCGCTGCGAGGCCGAGGCGGAGGCCGACCACGCGTTCGGGGTGCCGCTCTTCCTCTTTCGGGACGAGCCGTTCTGGGGACACGATCGCATGCCGGTGCTCGAGCAGCGGCTGACGGAGGCGGGGCTCCGCCGCGACCCGTGAGTGCCGCCGGCCTCCGGGCCGCCTCTCCCGCCCCTCCACCCGGTCCGGCGACGGCCGCCGGCGCGCGCGTGTACTACGGATGGCGCATCGTCGCAGTCGCGTTCCTCACCCAGTGTCTGACGGTCGGCTGCGTCTCCTGCAGGCCGCCGGCGTCCTGCTGCTGCCCCTGGCGCACCGGCACCCCCTGGTGCTCGTCGCCTACGTGCCGCTCTACGGCTATGCCATGGGCGGCAACGCGACCCTCCAGGCCACCGTCATCGGCGAGTGCTTCGGGCGGCTGCACTACGGCGCCATCGCGGGCCGCATGAGTCCGGTGATCGTGCTCTCGCAGGCGATGGGGGTGCCGCTCGTCGGCTGGCTGCGCGACCGGACCGGCGGCTACGGGTCGTCGGTCGTGCTGATCGCCGGGCTCGCGCTCCTGGCCGCGCTCGCGATCTCGCGGCTGCGGCCCGCGGC
>Ga0302046_10004113_pt1 | contig 12972 bp, 8 predicted proteins | sample RVTome_11_FD_200261 | JGI IMG/M metagenome (GOLD analysis project Ga0302046, IMG submission 200261) | Soil microbial communities from uranium-contaminated site in the Upper Colorado River Basin, Wyoming, United States - RVT147D111 (version 2) ...
GTCCTCCTTCCCGGACCGGCGTTGTCCGATCTCGCCGACCTCGAGCGTCGCCTGGCGGACAGTCTCGCGTACCGCGAGATGACGCGGACGAGCGTATTCGGGGGCGCGAGGGCGGACGCGCCGCCGCCCCAGGCGGTCGGCCGGGGCTGACCGGCGTCGCCGCCACCGCCCGGGGCGGCGGGGATGTGTCGGGGATGGCACACCGCCGCCCGATTCGGGCGGCGCTGCGAGGCGAGGACGGGGGTGCCGCCGAATCGCACGATCGGCGGGCCTCCCCGCGGGCCGGCGGGTGCTGTGTCGCGTGCGCGCGGCGCGGGCCCGCGGTGCGCCGATGCCGGCGCCGCAAGTCGTTGCTGGCGCGGCCGAAACGTCCGCGGCGCGCGGCCCGGCAGGGGAGCGGTCGCGCGGCCGACGTCGGCTGCTGCCGATGGCATCGTTCTTGGACTTTCCGCGCCTCCATGATCATCGATCGCGAGACCTTCACCGACATCGCCAAGCACCTGGAAGCCGCATCCGAGGGCCTGCTCAAGGCCGCAACCGGCGTCGCGACGTTGTGCCCGGACATGGATCCGGGCGAGCCCGCGTCGTTGCGCTGGCTTGCGCTGATCGAGAGCCTGGTCGCCGTGAACGGCGAGATCACCTCGCTCGAGTCCGTCCTCCGGGCCGTCCTGGAGGCGAACCGGGAAGAGGTGGAAGCCGCCGCCGCGCGCGCGCGCTCCTGACCGGGGCGGGCGCCACCGCCGCGCCGGCGCGGAGGCTCAGCGGAAGAGGTCGAGCTGGCGCGGCCGGACGAGGTCGCGGCCCCGGCCGCGGGTGGCGTCCCAGGAGAGCCCCCGGACGACGACCGCCGCCACGCCGCCGTCCTTGTCCATGAGCAGGCCCGCGGCGGCGGCGACGGCGTCCCCGATCGCGAGGACGGTGTGGTGCAGTTCCCGTCCGTCGAGGTCGTGCCGGCCGCGCAGGTCGAGGAGCGTGCCGATGCCGGCGGCGCCGAGCGCCACGTCGACCAGGCCGTCCCGCCATGCCCGGCCGAAGGTGTCGGTGACGACGACGCCGACGCGGACGCCGGCGGCGGCCGAGAGCGCGGCCCGGAGGCCCTCGGCCGAGGCGTCGGCGTCGAGCGGCAGGAGAGTCGCGGTCTCGGCGGCCACGCCGTTCGACTCGTCGATCCCGGCGTTGGCGCACACCCAGCCCGGGCCGGTCTCGCAGATGAGGTGGCCGTCGGTCATCTTCACGACGCGGGTGGTCTCGCGCAGGATCAGCTCGACCACCCGCGGGTCCTTGCCGCTCTCCCGGGCGACGCGGCACGCGAACGGCGACGGCTCGACGCTCGCCAGGGCGACGACCCGTCCCTCCGCCTTCGAGACCACCTTCTGACAGACGGCGACGACGTCGGCGTCCTGCAGGCGAACGCCGCTGGTCGCGATGGCGGCGATCAGGAGCGCCGCCAGATCGTCACCGGGGCGGACGCGCGGCAGGGTGGAGACGGGGGTGAGGGTGAGGTGCCGCATGAGCTAGGAGGGGGTGAGGGCGGCCAGCAGGCGCCGGGCGGCGGCGGCCGCACGGGCGGGTCGGTCGAACAGCGTCCGCGCGACCACGGGCGTACAGCCGAGCGCGCGCAGCGCCGGCGCGTCGGCGCGATCGCGCTCGTCGATGACGAGGGCGTCGAGGAACGGCCGGTAGCATGCCGCGATGCCGGCCGACGAGCGTGGCAGGTCGAAGCGGCGGAGCAGCCGGGCGAGGGGGCCGCTCACCGCGCGGCCGCCGACCAGCGGCGAGATCGCGACCACGGACCCGTGCCGGCGCGCCGCCAGAGTCGCGCGCACGCCCGGGACGGCGAGGATCGGCCCGATGCTGAGAAACGGGTTGCTCGGCGAGACGATCACGAGATCGGCGGCGCCGAGGGCGCGCAGCACGCCGGGCGCGGGACGGGCGCGCGGCGCGCCCAGGTAGCGGACCGCGTCGACGCGCGGGCGGGCGCGGTGCGCGACCAGGTAGCGCTGGAACGACAGGCGCCCGCGCGCGGTCTCGAGCACGGTGCGTACGGGATCGTTCGACATCGGGAGCAGCCGTGTGCGCACCCCGAAGGCCCGCCGGACCTCATCGGTGACGCGCGCCAGGGTCGCGCCCGCCGCCAGCCGCTCGGTGCGGTAGACGTGCGTCGCCAGGTCGCGATCGCCGAGGTGGAACCAGGCGGGGCCGTGGAAGCGCTCGAGCGCCCCGAGGCACGCGAAGGTGTCGTCGCGGAGGCCCCAGCCGGTGCGGGGGTTCGCGGCGCCGGCGAGCGTATAGGTGACGGTGTCGAGGTCGGGCGAGACCGCCAGGCCGTAGAAGCGCTCGTCGTCGCCGGTGTTGACGACGACCGTGAGCCGCGCCGGGTCAGTGACACGGATCAGGCCGCGCAGGAACTTCGCGGCCCCGACCCCGCCCGCCAGCACCGTCAGCGTCGGTGGCGTCCTCGCGCGCGTGGCTCTCCTCCCCGACGTGCAGCTTCTCGTACAGCGTCGTGCGCTCCACGGGCCGGCGCCCCACGGCCTCGATCAGCCGGCGGATCTCCGCGACCGGCGTGTACTCCCCGGCGTCGGCGCCGGCCTCGCGCGAGATGCTCTCCTCCATGAGCGTGCCGCCGAAGTCATTGCAGCCCGCGAGCAGCGAGAGCTGCGCCAGCTCGTGGTTGATCTTGACCCACGAGGTCTGCACGTTGTCGATCACGCCGTGCAGCATCAGCCGTGCGGTGGCGTAGACGCGCAGGTCGTAGAGCCCCTTGGGCGGGGGGTCCTGCACCAGGCCGTCGCGGTAGAGCTCGGTGTTGTCGTGGATGAAGCGCAGCGGCACGAACTCGGTGAATCCGCCGGTCTGCCGCTGCAGCGCGCGCAGCAGGGCGATGTGCGCCGCGACGTGGCGGGGGGTCTCGACGTGGCCGTACATCACCGTGGACGTGCTGCGGATCCCGAGGTCGTGCGCGGTGGTGACGATGTCGATCCACGTCCGCACGTCGACCTTCTTGTTGCTGAGGATCTCGCGCACGTCGTCGTCCAGGATCTCGGCGGCGGTGCCGGGGATGGTGCCCAGGCCGGCGTCCTTCAGCATCGTGAGATAGTCGCGATAGCTCATGTCGGTGCGGCGCGCGCCGTACATGATCTCCATCGGCGAGAACGCGTGCATGTGGATCTGCGGAAAGGCGCCCTTGATGGCGCGCAGCAGGTCCCGGTACGTGAAGGCGGGCATCTCGGGGTTGATGCCGCCCTGCATGCAGATCTCGGTGGCGCCGCGGTCCACGGCCTCCTGCACCTTGGCGAGGATGGCCTCGACCGGCCGGTTGTAGGCGTCGGCCTCCCAGCGCTGGCGCTTGAAGGCGCAGAAGCGGCAGCCGACGAAGCAGATGTTGGTGAAGTTGAGGTTGCGGTTGACGACGTAGGTGACGTCGTCGCCGACGGCCGCGGCGCGGAGCGCGTCGGCGGCCGCGATCAGCGCGACCAGGTCGCCGCCCTCGGCCTCGAGGCAGCGGACGCCGTCGGCGATCGAGAGCTCCGCGCCGCCCGCGAGCGCCCGCTCGAGGAGTGTCCGGAACGCCGGGCTCGCGAGCGCGAGCCGCCGCGTCAGCGGAGCCCCGGCGTGGATCTCGTCAGCCAATCGCTGCTGCATGGACGTCCTCCCGTGCAATGGCGCTCGCCAGGGTGTCGACGGGCGCGGCGAGCGCCGGGTCGAGGAAATCGACGCGGACGTACTCCGGGTAGATGGCGAGCCGCTCGCGGAGCGTGAAGCCCGCGGAGGCGCAGGTCGCCGCGAGCGCCGTCACCGCCGGCCAGGGCGCCTCCGGGTTGACGTAGTCGAGCGTGACCGGCGAGATCCCGCCCCAGTCGTTGATGCCGGCCCGCAGGAGCAGCCGATGGTCGGCGGGGTTCAGGTTGGGCGGCGCCTGGACGTTCATCTCGCCGCCCAGGACCAGGCGCGCGACGGCGACGGCGCGCGCCACCTCGCCGCCGGTCGGCTCCGGCGCGCCGGCGAGCGGCGTCGCGTCCTTGGCGCGGAAGTTCTGCACGATGACCTCCTGTACGTGCCCGTAGGCCGCGTGCAGGTCCGCGATCGCGAACAGCGAGTCGACACGCTCCTCCGGGGTCTCGCCGATGCCGAGCAGGATGCCGGTGGTGAACGGGATGCGCAGGCGGCCGGCCTCCGCGATCATCTCCAGGCGGCGCGCCGGCTCCTTGTCGGGCGCGTAGTGGTGCACCATGCCGCGCGCGCGCAGGCGCGGCGTCACGTTCTCCAGCATGAGGCCGAGGCTGACGTTGACGGGGCGGAGCCACCGCATCTCGGCGGCGGAGAGCACGCCCGCGTTGGTGTGCGGCAGCAGGCCCATGGCGAGCGCGATCTCGCAGGCCTCGCGCACGTAGGCGACCGTGGTCGCGTGGCCGTGCGCGGCGAGGGTGCGCCGGTAGGCCTCGAAGGCGGCCTCGGGCTTGTCGCCGAGGCACATCAGCGCCTCCTTGCAGCCGAGGGTGCGGGCGCGCGCCAGCCAGTCGGCGATCTCCGCGGGGGTCATGGTCCAGGCGCCCGGGTCGTCGGGATCCTTGCGGAACGTGCAGTAGGTGCAGCGGTCCCGGCAGAGGTTGGTGATCGGCAGGAAGACCTTGCGCGAGTAGGTGACGGTGCGGCCCTTGGCCGCGTCCCGGAGGGCGCCGGCGGCGCCGAGCAGGGCGGGCAGGTCGTCGTCCGAGCAGCGGATCAACGCGTAGGCGTCGGCGAGCGCGGGGGACGCGCCCGCGGCCGCGCGACCGAGCGCGGCGGCGAACTCGGACGCCGCGGTCTCCCGCGCGCCCGCGGCGTGCGTGTCGGCGCCCATGGCCCTCAAGGGCGGCAATAGAGAAGGGCCTGTGGCAAGTCAAGGTGAGCGCGCCGGCGCGGCGCCCCGCTCACGCCGCCTCGACGTCGAAGCGCGTGTGGTCGCGGGGCTCGAAGGTCTCCACCGTGACACGGCGGCCGATCTCGCGCTCGAGGCGCTCCATCGCGACCGCCTCGTCCTCCCAGAGGAACGCCGCGACCGCCGGGTGGACGCGCACGGTCAGCCGTTGCGCCTCCGGCGTCAGGCGCGCGACGTGGCGGACGCGGCGCATCACGTCGTAGGCGATCGTGGTCACGGACTTCAGGCGGCCGTGGCCGTTGCAGGTCGGGCAGGACTCGGTGAGGACCTGGCTCAGGCTCGCGCGCGTGCGTTTGCGCGTCATCTCGACCAGGCCGAGCTCCGAGATCTTCAGGATGTTGCTCCGCATCTTGTCGCGCTTGAGGGCGGCGTCGAGGGCGTCCATGACGCGCTGCCGGTTCGCCGGATCGGCCATGTCGATGAAGTCGATGATGATGATGCCGCCGAGGTTGCGGATGCGGAGCTGATCCACGATCTCGGAGGCCGCCTCGAGGTTGGTCTGGACGACCGTCTCCTCGTGGCTGCTCGTGCCCACGTAGCGCCCGGTGTTGACGTCGATGGTGGTGAGGGCCTCGGTCTGGTCGATGACGATGTAGCCCCCCGACTTGAGCCAGACGCGACGCTCGAGGGCGCGGCTGATGGCCGGCTCGATCCCGTACGGCTCGAAGATCGGACGCGCGTCGCAATGCAGCTCGACCCGGGACTTGAGCCGCGGGGCGAAGGTGTCGACGAGCTCCACGATGCGCTCGTAGTCGTGCGGTTGGTCGACGACGACGGCGTCGACGTCCGCGCTGAACAGGTCGCGGATGCTGCGCAGGACGAGGTCCATGTCGTCGTGCAGGAGGCGCGGGGCGGTCGCGGTCTCGCTGCGCTTCAGGACGCGGTTCCAGAGGCGGATGAGGAACCGCATGTCGGCCTCGAGCTCGCGGCGGCTGACCCCGACGCACACCGTCCGGATGATGAAGCCGGCGCCGGGCGGCTTCATGCCGAGCACGATGTCGTGCAGCCGCTGGCGCTCCGCGACGTCCTCGATGCGGCGCGAGACGCCGAGGTGGTTCGTGGTCGGCAGGTAGACCAGGTAGCGGCCCGGCAGCGAGATGTGGGAGGTGATGCGCGGACCCTTGGAGCCGAGGGGCGCCTTGGCGACCTGGACCACGATCTCGTCGCCGCGGCTCAAGCGCTCCTCGATCGGGATCGGGATCGGGGGCGGGGACGGCGCCGTCTCCTCCGCGGCGTCGACGAGCACGGCCTCCGGCTGGGCCGCGGCGGAGGACCCGACCGCGGCGGCCTCGGCGTCCTCCGGCTCGACCGTCTCTTCGTCGACGAGCGGCAGCTCTTCGACGCCGGGGTGGAAGTCGGAGGCGTGCAGGAAACCCGCTTTGGCGAGCCCGATGTCGACGAACGCGGCCTGCATGCCGGGCAGCACGCGTCCGACCTTGCCGCGGTAGACGTTGCCGACGACGCCGCGGTCGCGGGCGCGCTCGATGTGCAGCTCGGCGAGCGATCCGTTCTCGACCACGGCGACGCGGGTCTCCTCGGGCGTCGACTCGATCAGGATGGCCTTGCTCACGACGCGCCCGCCCGCGCGTCGTCCGCGCGCGCCCCGGCCGGCGGCGCCTCGGGGACGAGCGTGGTCCCGAGCTTCAGGACCTGCAGGAGGCGGGTCTCGCGCTCGGAGAGGTCGAAAAGGGCGCCGACGACGTGATGGGGCTTGACGGTCCCGGCGGGGGCGATCCGGGTTTCGACCAGGAGCTCACGCGGGCCGGTGCGTGCGATCGAGACCAGGAGGCGGGCGTCGATCTGCCGCAGCACGCCCTTCACCCGCTTCGGCAAGGGAAAGCTCGCGGCGGCGGCCCAGCGCGCCACGCCCTCGCTCACGGCCGCCTCCGAGATCCGCCCGGGAGGCAGGTTCCGCAGCGAGACCGCGTAGGAGAAGGACCAGAGGCTGCGGTCGACGGGGCGGGTCGATGGCGGCAGCGTCTCGGCCTCGACGACGGTGATCCCGTCGGGCAGCTCGCGGTTGAGCGCGGCCATGACCGCGTCCGCCGCGCGGGCCTCGGTCAGGTCGACGTCCATGAACTCGCCGAGGCTGCCGAAGCCGAGCGAGAGCGCGGGACCGAAGGCCATGCGCGGCAGCGGGTGATGCCCGGCGGAGAAGGCGAGCGGCAAGCGAGCGCGCCGGCAGGCGCGTACGAACGTGGTGGTGAGCTCGCGGTTGCCGAGGAAGCGGGCGCGGTCGAGCTTCTGGTAGACGAGACGGACCCGGGTGGCGGCGCGCCGCGGCGCGGGGACGTCGGGCACGAGTGCCTGGCGATCGGTGGTGAGCCACTCCTCGGCGTTGCCCTGGCCGGCGGGTGTCGCCGGCCAGGGGTCGTCCACGCCGGACGCCGGCTCGGCCGCCCGCGGCGCGTCCGGGCGGTCGTCGGGCGCGGGACGACCGTCGATCAGACGTGCCCAGTTGCGGGTCGTCCAGGGCACGCCCCCGGGCATCGCCGCGTCGGCCCACGCGGCCACCCGCTCCCCCCGTCCCTCGCTGCCCTTGGCGGCGCGGGGATGGAACGTCACGTTTCGCACGCGCTCGAAGTCGCAGGCGCCGCAGTACGAGCAGCGCTCGATGCTGCAGTCCGGCGTGAGCGTGCGCGCGAACGCGCGCGCCAGCTCGCGTTGCAGCCAGGCCTTGGCGACGCCGCTGTCCAGGTGGTCCCAGGGCAGCGCCTCGTCGAGCACGCGCCGACGGTGGTACCAGTCCGGATCGAGGCCGGCGGTCGCGAAGGCGCGCTGCCAGAGCTCCCAGCGGCACTCGTCGCTCCAGCCGTCGAAGCGGCAGCCGAGGCGGTAGGCCTCGAGGAGCACGGCCGCGAGGCGGCGGTCGCCGCGCGAGAAGACGCCCTCGAGGTACGAGAGGCGGGCATCGTGCCACTTGAAATGGATGCGGTGGCGCGCGAGCTCGCGGCGCAGGAAGGACTGGCGGGCCTCGGTCTCCGCGATGCCGAGCTGGGGTGCCCACTGGAACGGCGTATGCGGCTTGGGCACGAACGTCGAGACGCTCGCGGTCACCTGGCGGCGATGCTGTCCCGCGGCCGCGACCTTGCGCGCCAGATCGACGATGCCGCGGAGGTCGTCCTCGGTCTCGCTCGGCAGGCCGAGCATGAAGTAGAGCTTGAGGCTCCGCCAGCCGAGGCCGAAGATGGTGCGCGCCGCCTCGACGAGCTCCTCCTCGCGGTACTCCTTCTGGATGACGTCGCGCAGCCGCTGGGTGCCGGCCTCGGGGGCCAGGGTGAAGCCGGTCTTGCGCACCCGCTTGACCTGCTCGAGCAGGTGGGGATCGAGCGCGTCGACCCGCGTCGAGGGCAGGGAGACGGCGACGCGGTCGGGGGCGACCGTGTCCATGAGCTTGGCGAGGAGCGGGTTGACGCACGAGTAGTCGCCGGTGCTGAGGGACAGCAGGGAGACCTCGTCGTAGCCGCTCTCGGCGAGCAGCCGCTCGGTGTGCGCGAGCAGCGCCTCCGGGTCGCGCTCCCGCAGCGGCCGGTAGATGTAGCCCGCCTGGCAGAAGCGGCAGCCCTTGACGCAGCCCCGCATGACCTCGAGCGCGACGCGGTCGTGGACGATATCCATCGTCGGCACCATCTGGCGGCGGAGCTGAGGCGCGGCGTTCAAGTCGGCGAGGATGCGCTTGCGCACCACGGGACGCGCCGGGTCGTGCGGGACGATGGCGCGGAGGCGCCCGTCGGCGCCGTAGGACGGCGTATGGCGGGCGGGAACGTAGACGCCCTCGATCGCCGCCAGGGACGCGAGGAGCGCCCCGCGGTCCCGGCGGTCCCACCCCAGGTAGGCGCGGGCGACGTCGAGGATCGCCTCCTCGCCGTCCCCGAGGACGACGGCGTCGAGGAAGGGCGCGAGCGGCTCGGGATTGAACGCGCACGGTCCGCCCGCCAGGACGAGCGGGTCGGCGGTGCCGCGCTCGGCCGCGAGCAGCGGGACGCCGCCGAGGTCGAGCATGGCGAGGACGTTGGTGTAGGTCAGCTCGTATTGCAGGCTGAAGCCGACGACGTCGAAGGCCGAGAGCGCCGTGCAGGTTTCGAGCGCGGCCAGCGGCAGCCCGTGCTCCCGCAACAGGGCCTCCATGTCGTGCCAGACGGCGTAGACGCGCTCGCAGTAGACGTCGGGCTCGCGGTTCAGGATGTCGTAGAGGACCTGCAGGCCGAGGTGCGACTGTGCGATCTCGTAGACCTCGGGGAAGGCGAGGGCGACGCGCAGGCGCACCGAGGCCGGGTCCTTCCGCACCGCGCCGCGCTCGTTTCCCACGTAGCGGCCCGGCTTCTCGACCAGCGGCCACAGCCGCTCGTAATCAGCCCGGTCGGCAGACATCCGCATCCTCGCCTCCCGCGGCATCATAGGGAAGGACGTTCGCGCGGCGCAAGTGCGCGTCGTGACTGGCGAAGATTCTTGACAGCGCCGTGGAGCGCATATTACGGTATGCGCGACCGCTCGTCGCCATGTCGGTATTGAACACCAAAGTGCTGGTCCTGAACCGGTCCTACATGCCGGTGCACGTCACCTCGGTGCGGCGCGCCTTCGTGCTCCTGTACCAGGACATCGCGCGCGCGGTGGACGAGCAGTACCGCACCTTCGACTACGAGAGCTGGAGCGCGCTCTCGGTGTCGCTGGATCACGACACCATCGGTCTCGTCAGCCGGGCGGTCCGCGTGCCGCGCGTCATCCTGCTGGTGGCGTTCGACCGCGTGCCGAAGCGGCACGTGCGCTTCAGCCGCTACAACATCTACGCGCGCGACGACAACACCTGCCAGTACTGCGGCAAGCGCTTCCCGCGCGCCGAGCTCAACCTAGATCACGTCGTGCCGCGCTCGCAGGGAGGCACGGCCACATGGGAGAACGTGGTCTGCTCGTGTCACCGCTGTAACCGCCGCAAGGGTGGACGCACGCCCGAGGAGGCGCACATGCGGCTTCTCCGGCGCCCGACGCGGCCGCAGTGGACGCCGTTCATGAGCGAGGCGTTCAGCTTGCGGCGCTACCGCGAGTGGGGGCCCTTCCTGAACCCGGTGGACGTCTCGTACTGGAACACCGAGCTGCAGCCGTAGCCGCCGCGCGCACCAGATCTGGGGTGCCGTCCCGGATTCCGCATCAGGATCTTGGGCTTTTTATTGACAGCGTGGCGACGCTGTGCGACTGTCGCCCCCGGTTTCCGGCGCGCACGATGGCGCCGCAGGGGGGGGAGGGGTTGTGGCGATTCCACCGCAAGAAGTCTCCGCCGAGCGCGTACTGGAGTCGTGGGCCGACGCGGAGTCCGACGAGCCCGCGACCCCCGACGATCGCGCCGTGAAGCCGCTCCATGGTCCGGCGTCCCTTCGCATCCGCCAGATCGAGATCGCCGGCTTCAAGTCGTTCCGGGACCGGGTGGTGCTGCGCTTTCCCTCCGGCGTCACCGGCATCGTCGGCCCGAACGGCTGTGGCAAGTCGAACGTCGTGGACGCGATCCGGTGGGTGCTCGGCGAGCAGAGCGCGAAGCGCCTGCGCGGCGCCGAGATGGAGGACGTGATCTTCGCGGGCGGCGAGCGCCAGCGCCCCGTCGGCATGGCGCAGGTGTCCATCGTCTTCGAGTCCGACGGGCTGCCCACCGACCAATTCGCGCTCCTCAAGGAGAGCGGCCACCCGCTGTCCAGCGCGGGACCCTCCGAGATCATGGTGACCCGGCGCTACCTGCGCTCCGGCGAGTCGGAGTACCTCATGAACGGGGTGCCGTGCCGCTTGCGCGACATCACCGATCTGTTCCTCGGCACCGGCCTCGGCGGCAAGGCCTACGCCATCATCGAGCAGGGGCGGGTCGAGCGTCTGGTGAGCGCCAAGCCCGAGGAGATGCGCCTCTTCATCGAGGAGGCGGCCGGCACCACGCTCTACCGCAGCCGCCGCCAGGTCGCCGAGCGCAAGATGGAGCGGACGCGCGAAAACCTCGCGCGGGTGCTCGACATCCTGCGCGAGGTCGAGCGTCAGCTCGCGGGGCTGCGCCGCCAGGCCAAGCGCGCCGAGCAGTTCAAGGCGCTGCAGGCGGAGATCGCCACCCTCGACCTCTCGCTGTCGGCCCGCGAACGCGCGCGTCTGCTCGCCGACCTCTCGGCGCTCGAGGAGCGGCGCGCGGCGTTGCAGGCGCGGGAGGAGGAGCTCCGGCATCGTCAGGCCGCGCTGGACGGCGAGCGGCGCGGGGTGCGCGACGCCGAGGCGGCGGCGCAGGCACGGATCCAGGAGGTGCAACGCGAGGCCTTCGAGGCGCGGGCGGCGAGCGAGTCGTGCCGCTACGAGATCGCGCGCTGCGAGGGGCGGATCGCGGAGCTGGGGGCGCAAGCGACGGCGGCGGAACGTGAGCTCGCCGCGGCCCGCGCGGAGCGTGCGGCCGCGCGCGCGGAGCGCGCGGCCATCGAGAAGGAGCTGGCGGCCGTCGACGGTGCGATCGCGCGCGGCGAGGAGGCGCTCGCGCAGCGCGAGGCGACCGCGGCCCGTCTGACCGACGACCGACTGCGGGTGGGCGCCGAGGTCGAGGAGCGCAAGGTGGATCTGGTCGCGGCGCTGACGGGTGAGGCCGGGTTGCGGAACGCGCACGCCAGCCAGGAGCGGCGGCGCGACGACGAGCGCGCGCGCTGCGCGCGCCTGGAAGCGGCGGCTGCCGGTCTGGCGGGGCGCGAGGCGGAGGCGGCGGCACGCGCCGAGGCCGCGGAGCGGATCCTGGTCGAGACCCAGGGCCGGCTCGAGGACCTCGAGGGCAGCAAGCGCGTCCGCGCGGAGGAGCTCCGGGGCGCGCTCTCGGAACGCGGCAGCTGGGACGCGTCGCTCGACGGGATCAAGGAGAGCCTCGGCCGGGTCCGCTCCCGGCGCGACTCGCTGCGCGAGATCGAGGACTCCCACGCCACGTACGGCGACGGCGTACGGGCGGTGCTGGCGGCGTCATCGAGCGACGAGGCGCTGGCGCTGGTCGCGGAGGTGCTCGAGATCCCGGAGGACCTCGAGCGCGCGGTGGCCGCGGCTCTCGGGGACGCCCTCCAGGCGATCGTCATGCGGGACCATCCGGCGGCGCGAGACGCCGTGCAGGCGCTGCGACGCGCCGGAGCCGGCCGCGCCACCTGCATGCCGGCGGCAGGGCGTGCCCGGGAGACGATGGAGCTTCCGCGCGGGCGACGCCTCCTGGATCTCGTCGGCGTCCGGCCCGGCTACGAGGCGGTCGGCGAGGCCGTGCTCGGCGCCGTGGTGCTCGTGGACGATCTCGACGCCGCGCTCGCCGTCTGGCGTCCGGCGCAGATGCCGTGGACGCTGGTGACCCGGAGCGGCGAGCGCGTCGATCCTTCGGGCGCGATCACCGGTGGCAGCGAGCCGTCGGGTGAGACGCTGCTCGCGCAGCGCCGCGAGCTGCGTGCCCTCGACGAGGACGTCGCCCGGCGCGAGGCCGACCTCGCGCGTGCCGTCCGACGCCAGGAGGAGCTGCACGCGCTGGTGGCGGCGCGCGAGGGAGCGCTCGCGGAGGTCGACTCCGAGCTCGGCCGGGTGACGCTGGCGGCGGTGGCGGCGGAGAAGGACGTTCAGCGGGCGCGGCACGAGGCGGATGAGCTGCGCGAGCAAGGACGCGCCGTGGCGGCCGATCTGGAGGACGCTCTGGCCGCCGTGGGGGCGGTTGCGGACGAGCTCGCCCGGCTCGGGGTGGAGCTCGCGGACGCGGAGCGACGGCGCGCGGCGCTCGAGCGGGACGTGGCGGCGGCCGAGAGCGGGCGCGCCGAGATCGACGGGGCCCTGGCCGTGGCCCATGCGGAGGCCACCGAGCACCGGATCGGCCTCGCGCGCGAGCGCGCGCGCCGGGACGGGCTCCGGCAGGCGATCGAGCGCATCGGGCGGGCGGATGACGAGGCGGCACGGCGCGCCGGCGCCATCGAGGAGCGGCAGCGGGCCGACGCGCGCAGCCTCGAGGAGAGCCGCGCGGCACTGGCGGAGGCGGCGGGGCGCGCGGGCGCGCTCGAGGAGAAGGCGACCGTCGCGGCGCGCGGCGTCGA
>Ga0302046_10004114_pt1 | contig 12971 bp, 22 predicted proteins | sample RVTome_11_FD_200261 | JGI IMG/M metagenome (GOLD analysis project Ga0302046, IMG submission 200261) | Soil microbial communities from uranium-contaminated site in the Upper Colorado River Basin, Wyoming, United States - RVT147D111 (version 2) ...
CCATGACGAGCATCGTGATCCAGACCAAGCGGGTCTCGGCCGACTCCTCCCAGAGGCTGGAGTCGAGAATAGTCGAGTGCACCTTCGCGTATCCGCTCACCCCGCCACCTCCTCGCCCGCCTCGAGCCCCACCAGCCACCGAATCTTCGCCTGGGTGGGGTGGAGATCGACTCTTGGTCTGGATCGGCGACTCCACGATCCGCCGCGGGTCTCCCCCACCGCGCGCCACCCAGCTGCCCGTAGGCTCGCTCCGCCTTCGTGAGGCAACGTGTACGTCACGAGGCGCCGGTATCCCATCGCCCGGGCCGCGCGCCAGCAGGCGGCGTACAGCAGCGAGCACGCGTTTGACGTGCCATCCGTGCAGACGCGCGTCACCTCCGCCGTCCAGCCGTCGGAGAGCATGCGCGACACAGGGCGACCCACGACTGCTACACCGACGACATCGTCCCCGACGCACGCGCCGATCGCGAACAAGCCACCGGTCGGCGCCCGGTGGTGCCGATGGTGGCGCTCCACGAACGCGCGCGCTTCGCGTAGTGTCACGGGAGCCACGTAGAGTGCTGCGATCATCCCACCTCCTCGCCCGCCTCGAGCCCCAGCCCGAGGACGGCATCGAGCTCCCTGAGCAGCTCCACGGTCCGGCGAATGCGCCATCGTGGATCCCCGCTCCTCACCTGCTGGGCGAGCCCCAGCGCCGGCCCCAGCGCGTCTTCGACAGCCCGGGCGATGTCGAGGCAGGCTCTGTGAGCGGCAGCGTCCTGGCCCCCTCTGACGGCCGCTATGAGGACACGGGTAGGATCCGCGATTGATCCGCGGCTTTTGCAGGTGTCTGGATCGACAGGTGAAAATTGGTGCGCGTCACCGGTTCGAGTCCCGTGTCCCGCTCCGAAAAGCCGTTCAATCTCAGACACATCGACACCATGACCCCCGTCGCGCGGATCACTTCCGCGGATCAGGGCATCCAACGGCTCCAGATCGCCCAATCCGACCTCCGCAGCCGTCCTCGCTTGGCGGCGGTAGCGCTGCAGCATGGCGTTGGTCGTGTGCCCGGTCCGGTCCTGCACCCAGGTCTCCGTCTTGCCCGCCGCGAGCGACAGCGTGACGAAGGTCCCGCGCAGGTCGTGGACCCGGATCGCCTGCCTGCTCGGGGTGGTCTCGTACAGCTCGGCGCGTGTCACGCCAGCTCGGCGCAGGTGAGCCCGGAGCCGGTGCGCCCTCAGCGTGTTGAGCGGCTTGCCCTTGGAGCCGAGGAACACCCGGTCGCTGTCGTCGGACCGGCTCTCGCGCCACCAGGACAGAGCCCGGATCACGTCGGACCGCAGCGCCCACGCCCGGGGGTCGTCGCTCTTATTCTCGTCGAGCCGAACGATGCCGCGGGCGAGATCAACATCGTCCCAGGTCAGCCGTAGCGCCTCGGACTTGCGCATCCCCTCGCGGGCTAGGAAGCCGTACAGGAGCCGGTAGGGCAGGGGGACCGCCTCGGAGCTGACCAACGTTGCCTCCTCGTCGGGGTAGAGATACGGCAGCGCTTTGGTGCGAGCGCTGCCAGGCAACGGGATGTGCTGCGACGGGTTGGTCTGGATGATCTCCAGCTCGACCGCGTAGCCGAGGGCAGATCGGAACAGAACGAACGCCTCCCGCTGCGTCTTGGTCGAGATGGTCCGAGAGCTGTCCACGAAAGCGCGGCCAGGTCCTCGCACCTGAGCCCGCTTGTCCCCGAGCCGGTCGAGGTAGCCCCGCACGTCGCGCTGGCTGATCGTGGTGACACGTCGAGTGGCGATCGGATCCGAAAGAATGTGCTGCTCGGCTCGCCGCCGATCTGCTGCAGCGCCCTTGCCGCTCCGGCTGCGGAGCCATGTCTCGACAAGCGATCCGACGCTCAGTGTGCGGGACGCCAGCTTGCGCCGGTCCGTCTCGATCTCCCGCAAGTGTCGCCGCACCTCTGCCGCTTGCTCTTGCGTACCGTGCGTCGGACCGACCGGGACCAAGCGCCCGTTTTTGGCGTTTTCCGCCCGCACCCGCCACCGCCCACTGCGCAGCTGATCGATTACGATTCTCACCGGTGAACCTCCAGTCCAGACTCTCGCACGTACCGCTCCACGGTAGCGCGATCGATGTCGGTGACGGTGGTCTCCTTCTCAGACTCCCCGCCCAAGTCGGCGCCCGAACCAGGACCCGGCTGCGATGGGTCTCGAGGCTCGGACGCCGACTTCGACGCCGCTTCCCACTCTGACGCGAGCTGGCGATCCACGGCAGCGATCGCCTCTGCCAGCTCGGCTCGGCGCTTGAGCAGGCGCGCGACACGTAGCGGCATGCCGCCCCGCCCGGTGCCATAGGGAGCTCCGGGAGGGGTTGCTGAGGTGTGGCCGCCGCGGGGGTTCATTCGGCTGCGTCCGTAGCTGCAGACGGTGAGCCCTTTAGGATTGCGTCCATCGCTGCGGAGTAGTCCGCCATCGTGTTGTTCGTACGGATGACATTCCTCAGCCGCATCTGGCCGTCCGGCTCTTCGAGGCTATGGAAGCTGCTGAGCAGCCCAGCCGCTAACGCATACGTCGCCTCAACATTCTGTGATGCGTACACCGTGGCCACGAAAGGGCTGTCCATGTTCATCACGATGTTTGGCCACTTCACCTCACCGATGCCGGCATCCTCCCCTAGGCGCTCGTGGTGGACACGGACTGAGCCAGCGTACCCACGGGCGGGGAAGGTGTTGCCGTCCTGTTCCTTGCGGGCCCGCTTGTGTCGTCCGCCTCTGCCGTTTGGTTGCCTGGTTCCCCTCTTGTCCCCTCTGTCTCTCTTTGCTTTTGCATTGGCGTTCAACAGCGCGGCATTGAGCATCCCCGACACAGCGTCTTCAAACGCTCGTGAGTGCATCGCCATGCCTTGTTGCTCCGCCCTGATCAGGACAGGCCGAATGGCCTCCTCAACAGCAGCGTAAAGCTCGTCGGCGTGCGCTACGATTGCGTCCTTGTTCTTCGCCAGCGCCCACGAACCGTCCAGCTCAACGACCCCGCAAACGCGAGTGGGGCTATAGGCACCGCAGCCCTTCGCGGTGCCCCCAAGAATGACCCGCGGTCCGTGTACATAGTGGAGCCCGTAACGCCGCTCCTTGACGTCGCGATGAATAACCCCGCATCTCACTCGCGCCACTTTGCCGGCCACATCGATCGTTGTGTCTACAAGTTCGCCGTCTAGAGCGGGCCACTCCCACCGCGGAATTGGCTCCGGGGTCCCGCGTGCACCCTTCCAGCGGATCGTGATCTGGCAGCCCTTCTTGATTGCTGGCGAGTAGATGTAGCCCAACTCGCGAATCACGCTTTCGCGCTGCTTGCTGTTCGGGTCGCGGTCGAGCGGCCACACGGTGATCTTTGTACCAAGCTCCCCGTCGGTGGACGGACGCACGGTGGGCTCTTCCGCTTCCCAGCTCTTGGCGATGTCGATCCAACGCCACTCAAACCCACGCCAGTTGCCGGCATTCACCGTCTCAACGCGACACGTTGACTGCTCGGTTCCAAGGGCCAAGAGGGCATCCTTGGCGCCGATACCATAGCGACCGAGTATAGTGGACGAGTGTGACCGGTGCTCACCCAGCGTGGCCAACGCTTGCGGTCTGCTCGTGCCACGTCCGTTGTCGCTGATGGTTAGCCTGTTGCCGCGGTAGTCGAGGTGGATCGTGGTAGCACCCGCATCAAGTGAGTTGTCCACCAGCTCGGCCAGAAGCATCCAGAACGCGATTCGCTGCGAACGCAACGAGCGAAGAATATGACCCACCGGGGCAACGGAAATCTTAGCCATTAGTCATCTCCATTTTCTTTGCCTTGTTGAGAAGCAGCTCGAGTTGAGCCACCAGGGGGCCAAACGGCTCACCTTCTGGCCACGAGTCCACGACCGCATAGAAGGCGTCGGACATGTCGCAGCAAGCGGCCGTGCTATCCCAGTCTTCCTCGGCCACATGTGTCGCCTTGCGCGCCTTCCACGTCTCCGTCTCGCGCTTGGGGTCGTAGTCGTCGCCCTCTTCCGCCTCGACGGCGTGGACGTCGCTGTCGGGAGACGGCTTCGGGCGCGGCTTGCGTTTTGGCTTGGCCGTGCGCTCCTTACCGTCGGAGCCAATGCGGGTCGGGGGGCTGAGGCGCTCAGCTTCGGATGATGAACTGGTCAAGTTGACCAGTTCACATCGCACACTCGCCACAGTGTTCTTGCTGCACCCGACATGGTCGGCAACGGCTCGATCGCTCCATCTTGGCATCACATCAATGGCGATAGCGATGCACCGGCGCTTATCCTTGCGCGTGCGACGAAGCCCAGCGGTGTCGTGGGGGCAATTGGCTGGACCCGCCGCAAACAGCTTGGCATCGTCAAGAGACCCCGAGCGAACTTCACAACGGCATGCCTTGCGCCCCGCCTTCTGGTAGCCGTGCCAGCGATGGAATCCGTCAGCGAGCCAGTGATCGCTCCCGTCGTAGAACACGATCATCGGCGGCAGCGCGCTGAGGCTCTGCGAGTATGACTCGATTGCATCCTGGTCCAGCTTCTCGCGTGACTGCGTGCCTCCATCGAGGCGCACCAGCTCCAGCGCGATCATCTTGGTCGTCGGCTCAACCACAGCAGCTTCGGCACTCATCGGTTTCTCCCTCTCCGAACCGCGCCACGAATGTCGATCTCGAAGCACCCCTCGCGGCGACATGCAGAGCGCGCATCCTTCAGCCTTGCGGCATCGGCGCCGCGCGCTGCCAGCTTCTCGAGCTTGTTGAGTAGCCACAGCCGAATCAACGACGGCGGTGTCACGTGGTCACTCCCGCCCCATCTTCGGTTTACGGGCGAAGTCCGCGCCGTGCTCGGTGATAACGATCTCCGCTTCCTTGTGACCCTGTCCCGTCTTCGCCTCCGCCCACGGACCATGCACCTCCACCTCGAGCGCTACCTCGCGGCACTGCCTGACCATGTCCCAGGTCCCGCGACTCTGCGGACCGGGAAACGCGTGCACCTCGACGTCCCAGCCGCAGACCCTGAGCGCGCAACCGATTCGCACCATCTGCGCGTTCCGGATCGGTCCTGCTGCTTTGCCGTGGATGCGCCATTGCGCGATCAGCTCGAGCACGTCCCATCCGCTGTCGCGGGCGTATTTGTGGGCGATGTGGTCTACGCCCAGAGCGCCGCCGTGGATGAGCAGCATCTCGGTGCACAACTCGTCTTGTCCGCAGTCGCGCAGCACATCGCGGACCACTTCCGAATCGCTCCACTCGCGGCTACCGGTGACGATGATCGCTTTCACGTCGCCTCCCACAGCGGCACCTGCCCGGCTCGGCGCGCCTCGAGCGTGCTCTGATCCACCTCAGCCGCGCACCGCTCACGAGCCAGCTCGGCGTACGTCTCGTCGAGCTCGATGCCGATGAATCGCCTCCCAAGCCGGAGCGCTGCCACGCCAGTGGTGCCCGATCCCGCGAATGGATCCAAGATGATCTCGCCCGGGTCCGAGAACAACTCCACCAACTCGAGCATCAGCGAGATCGGTTTCTGCGCGGTGTGCACGCGATCGAATCGATGCCCCGAGCAGTTCGCCACCACCGGGTGCTGGAACACGTTGCCGCCGCCGCCGCCGTTCCAGCGCTTGCGCCCCTTGCGGTGGCTGAGCTGGATCGACTCCGCCCATGATGCGGGACGGTCGCCAGTGATCTGCGGCATGCCACGGTCCTTTTTCCAGATGCACTGGCGCACGTGCTCGAGTCCGTGACGCGCGAGAGATTCGGACCACGAATGCTGCAGCTCGAGATTCGAGAAGACCGCCACCCACCGCTTCGTCAACCGCGCCATCTCCCGTGCGCTCGCCTGCTGTAGCGCCTCGGTCAGCGGCGCGAACCCGAACTCGTGCGCTCGAGTCTTGCGGCACGGCTGGTCGGCAACGTCGGGCAGGTACGTTCGGCGAATCGAACGGCTGTGCACGTGCTCGTCGTAGGGAGGGTCACACAATGTGTGATCACAGGACAGGTCTGGGAGCAGCGGCATTATGTTCGTACAATCTCCGTGAATTACGACGTAACGACGATCCCCATTAATCACGGACAAGGCCTGTTCAGCGGGATCCATTTCGCAGCGCCTCTTTTTTCTTCCTGGCCCATTCTCGGCCACGCCACCTGCGCCGCTCCAGACTCTTCTCGGCCAGACGCGCTCGCTCCTCGGGAGAAATACCGCGCACTGCCCACCACGAGTCTCCGCGAGGGACCCTGTCAGGCATCTTGGCGGCCCAGTGATCGCGGCCCCGTGGCACACTTTCGGGATGCGTTCTTCGTCCGTTGCTCATGCGCTCGCCCTCCGGCTCTGCCGCCGCCGGGCAACCGCCGCCGCATACTGAGCTCGCTGCCGCGCCGACCTGCACCGCTTGCAGTAGCTCGCGCACCCCGAGGACTGGTGGTGGTCCGCGTGGTACGCCGTTACCGGCAGGTCACGACCGCAGGCAGGGCACCGCTTGGTCCAGGTCAACGGACCCTCCCCAGCCGCACACCGGACGCGGTCACGAGCAGCGCCGGGAGCTCAATCGGTGACGGCTTCGGCGCGTGATAGGCGCAGTATCGCTCGCCGGGCATCACTGGCCGACGGCACAATCCACGCCCTCTGGTCCTGGTGCTGCCGCAGGTGCGCCGCGGCACCTGTTCAGAGCTGCTCACCGCTGCAGTGCTGCTCGCTTGACCATTACTGTTTTTCTGCCTGGACACAAGAAACTCTTCTGATGCTCAGTGGTTACGGACACAGGGAAACGGTATCCTCGATGGTCATGAGGATGCGATCAGCTTTGGCGTTCGGGAGGGCTCGCGGGGAAGACTTGCCAGCCCTCACCGTGGAGACCCTGCCGCTCGAGCTGCTCGAGCATCGCCTCGCCGTGTCGACGGCAGTAGGAGCCGAGCGTGAGCGGTATCGGCGTCAGCTGCCGCATCAGCTCGACGCTGGCGCGACGCGGGCATCCCTTGGCGCTGCAGTGCGGCCAATGGAGCGGGCGCAGGAATGGCTCGCGGTACGCCATCTACCCGGCCTCCTCCTCTTGGCTCGGCGGACCGTCGCCAGTCGCGCCCACGTCGGACTCGGCTGGAGCCTCAAACCCGTCGTCGTCTCGGGCCCGCCTAACCGTCTCCTGCTCTTCCTCGGTGAGCCAGCTCTCAGCCGGCACGTCGAGGAGGTATTCCAGGGCCTCCCTGTGATGGGGCTCTGGCCGCGACACCCCTCGTAGCCACAGCGACACGCTCGGTTGTCCGATTCCGAGCTTTGCCGCCAAATGTGTCTGCTTCACTCCGCGCTCTTCCATGCGCTCCCGAAGCAGACGACGCCCGATTGTAGGCCCTGCCATGAGTCGAGTATGCGCATACTCGTGCAAAAGGTCAAGCCCCTTTGCTACGTTCGGCTATACGCATGCTCATAATCCTATAGGATCAATGACATGGCACGCGAAGATCGTGATTTGCAGGTGTGGCAAAACGAACTGGTGAGGACCTGGGCGAGGCGACTGGTGAAGCCGCCGCAGGGCACCGGGGAGATGACGCAGGCCGAGCTAGGCAAGCTGGTCGGACTGTCGCAGTCCGGCATCAGCTCCTTCCTGAGGGGTCGACAGGGCACCAGTTTCCCCGTCGGTCTGCGGATTGCCCAGCTGGCCGGCGAGGACCCCTTCACCCTTCTACCGCCGTCGCCGAAGCCGAGGGAAAGCGGCACCATCCAGAGCGGATAACTGCGCGATCACACTGATACATTCAGGTAGTGGTCGAATTTCCCTTGACGTTCTTTAGTAGTATGCGCATACTCTCATCATGACTCACGCACCCACCGACCAACCCCGCTCAACGCCGGGCGATTCCGCCCCCACCCTGACCGAGGTCCTGAGCCAGTTCGGCTACACCCACCGCCCGCCGCGCCGCCGCGGCACCCTGGGCAAGCGCGAGATCCTGCGCGGTGACGAGGTGGTCGCCACGCTGAGCGCCGGCGAGTGCTGGGACTGGCTGCGGGAGACGGGACAGGTGCAGCCATGAGCGTCGCCGCTCTCAGCCACGAGTCCAGCCCGCTCCTGCAGCGCTTCGAGCGCATGCGCTCGGCGGCACTCCCCTACCTCGGTCCTGTGCTCGCCCACCACTGCGCGGCGAATCTGTCGCAGGGCTGGCACGACGAGGAGCGCGAGATTGACGAGCTCGTGGTCAGCGCGGCGCACTCGATACGTCACGCGCGCGAGCTGTTCGGTGTCGACGTGCGGGGCAGGGCTGTGGTTGATGCGGCGACGGCGATGGCGGAAGCGTGGGAGGGCCAGCCATGAGCGTGCCTTGCCCAGTGTGCGACCTGGATCGATATCTGGAGCGCTACGGCAACTCGCCCGTATCCGCCATGGCCCTCGGGGTCGCTCTTGGGTCCGCGTTCGGTGAGCCATACGGCGTGACCGAGCGCGTCTGTGACCGGCACCGATCGTCGTGGGTGTCAGCAATGATGCACGCGGCGATCCTGTGCAACACGGTCGACGAGGACGACGAGGAGCAATGATCCCCGACGAAGCCCCCAAGCACTGGCTCGGCTGCGAGACCGACGACGATCTGGTCTGCCACCACTGCAAGGCGCCTCTCACGGTCGTCGATGAGCGAGGCGCGAATGGGTATTGGGACGCTTGGTGCAGCGAATGCGGCGCCGATTACGAAACGGAAACGGAGGAGCGATGACCGCATCTACGGGCGCCACCATCAACCCAGTCATCACCATCGCCTGCCACCGCTGCCGAGCCATGCGTGAGCGAATCGCGTTGCTCGAGCAACAGCTGGACAGTGCGGAGCGACAAACAGATGCGGTGCTTTCGTCGACGGCTCACGCTGCTCGAGTGGCGCTGCAGCAGCCGGACAAGAGGGTGCAGGTGCTCGCGTTGATCGCGGCGGCTGCGGAAGAAGCGATTGAGAGGAGACAGGGACGATGACGCTGCTATTGGTGGATTTCTCCGCGGTGTTCCTCACAAATTGGCACGGCACAGCGGACCAAAACCTGTCCGAGGCTGCCAAAACAACGGTGCGCCAAATCCTCGGACACGCGGAGCGCTACGAACACGCCGCGCTGTGCCTCGACTCGCCGAAGTCGTTCCGGAGGGAGCTGTACCCTGAGTATAAAAAAAATCGCGAAGACAAACCGCGGGCGATGATCGCGCAGCTACAACGCACGATCGAAAAGCTCCTGCGCAAGGGCCTCCGTGGATTCGTCGCCGAAGGCTACGAGGGCGACGACATCATCGCGACCATGTGCTCGTGGGCAGCCACAGAGGGCATGGACATGGACGTTGTGATTCTCGGCGCCGACAAGGACCTTTACCAACTGCTCGGTCCGTCCGTCGAGATTCTGAATCACGCGACCGGCAAGCTTTTCGGTGTGGATGACCTGCTCGAGAAAGCCGGGGTGCACCCGCATCAAATCCCGGACTACCTCGCCATCTGCGGGGACAAGGCCGACAACATTCCGGGCATCCCCGGGCTCGGACCGAAGTGGGCGGCGGAGCACCTGCAGCGCCACGGATGTCTCGCGGCGATTCTCGATCACGCTCGCGCGCACTCGCTGGATTTCACCCCGGCGAAGCTCACGGCGCTACAGGAGCACGGCACCGCGGCAATGAAAGCCCTCGAGCTTACGCGCCTACGTGACGACGCTCCAATCGCGTGCGCCACGGTGCTGCGAGCGCCGGAGCCAATCGAGAGCGCGCCGCGCGTAACAGACGAAATACCCGCCGAGGGACAATGGGACGAGGAGCAAGTCGTGGACTACAGCGACGACAGGATCATCGAGGCGCCGGCGAGCGCGCCGCAGACGAAGGAGACAGAACAGATGGCAGAGCCCGCGAAGAGTGAGCCGCAGCAAAAGCCCAAACCGAAACCGAAGGCGCTCGCCAAGGTAGAGCCGCAGCAATTCGCGATGACGCTTGAGCCGCGCGACATGCGCCAAGCGTGGTGGCTCGCGCAAAAGGTGACCGAGAGCAGGCTGTTTTTCAAAAAGTTCGAGTCGCCCGAAGGCGCACTGGTAGCGATCATGGCGGGCCGCGAACTGGGTCTCGGCGTGGTCTCCTCGATGCTCAACGTCCACGTCATCGAGGGCGCGCCGAGCTACCACGCGCACCTGATAATCGCGCGCGCGCTACAGCACCCCGCTTGCGAGTATTTCCAGCTCGTCGAGACGTCTGCGACGAGTGCGACGTACGAAACGAAGCGCAAGGGCTCGCCGCAGCCAACGCGCCTCACGTACACGATCGAGCAAGCGGAGGCGGCTGGACTCACGCGCCCATCGCGCAACGGCAAGCCGAGCAACTGGGTCCGAATCCCCGCTGAGATGTGCCGCAAATCCGCCGGCGTCCAGCTCGCGAGAGCTGTCTACCCAGATGCAACGCGCGGCATGTATGCTCCCGAGGAGCTGAGCGGGGAGGAGCCGATGGAGATTGATTACGAGGTAGCGCAGTGACTGAGCAGCCGGAACGATTCGTCAACGTCGACACTGCGAACGCCGCCGCCGTCCTGCGCCGAGTGCGGGGTGAGAAAGAATCCGCGGCACGCCACGATGCCGCGCCGGGGTCCGATGGGTGGACAGACGGTGCACCGTCTCTGCCGGCAAAAACCAGTGTGGCAACCCGCAGGGAGGCACGGGGTACAGGTGCCTCAATTGATACCGCCGAGCCCGGGATGTGCCGCCACGAGCGCTGCTTCCGCGCCGCCGTGCGACCTGACGCCTACTGCGACCAGCACGGCTGCACGCGATGCGGTGGAGCAATCCTCGCCGATACCGAGGACGACCCGGATCCACTCTGTTACGAGTGCTGGCGGTTGGTGGAGCTCGGCAGACCCAAGGCGACGAGTAGCAGCGCAGCTCTGCCAGAGGCTAACAGGCGCATAGCATCCGAAGCCGTCCGGCATGGTCTCGCAGGGTTCCAAAGGTGGTCGCAGCGGCTGCCGGGGCCTGGTGCGCCCCCCATCTTCTACCTCGACCCATACGCAACGCAGCAGCACCTCATGTGCGCCAGTCGCGTAGAGGACGACGATTTGCGCGGCTGCGAGCTCCGTTACAGCGTCCAGGGCCAGTCACAGCGCATCGCCGCCATCCTCGCCAGCGACGAGCCGGCAACGCCGTGGCACTGCTACGGGGACGGGGGCGAAGGTTAGCGACGTGCTCGTACCGTGCTGCGACAACTACCGGCTGGGCTACCACTGCAACTGCGACCCGTGCGGCCGGTGCGTGGACGCCTTGTGGTCCACGGCTCGCGACTATCACGAGCTGAAGGAGCTCTGCCCTCTCACCGATCGCCAGGCCGAAGCGCTGCTGCTGCTGCGGCAGGTGTCTCGAGAGGCGCTGATCGACGTGGCCGACTACCTGCAGGACGACGCGGACTTCCACCACGAGATCGTCCTCGATGCAGACGAAAGCGCCGCGAGCGCAGCCCTTGCCGCTTTCGTGCGGGAACTGGCGCGAGGGGAGTAGTGGATGACCACGGACGCAGAAATACTCGCCGCGGTCGAGCGCCAGCGCAAATCCCTGGCCAGCCACGGAGTCAGGGAGCCGCAGCTGACGACCATGGCCTGGGAGTTTGCCTACGTGGAGCGCCTACTAGCGAGGTGTCCGAAGCGGACCCGCGCGCCGGAAGATAGCGATGTCGAGTGAATTCCGAGAGTGCGCCGCGTGCGCAGCCAAGCCTGGCGCGCCGCTGCTCTGCGACAGCTGCAGGCACAACCGCCGGGTGATAGCGAAGCAGGACGCGGAGCTGGAGCACCACCGTGCGACCCTGCGCCGGTTGCATGGGCGGCTGCGGCGGTGGAGTGGCTGAGGGGGAGGGGGTCGAGAGCGCATCCACGGCGTCACTCACCCTCCGAAGCGCTAACAAAAGCGCGCTTGGCCATCGCGATCATGGCATCCAGTTCGCTGTTGGTTGGGTTCCATGTGTCGAGCGTATCGCCTCCTGGATAGAGAACGACGCCGACGATGTATGGATCGTTGATGTCGTAGGTCCATCGCTGGAACGCGTCGCCTTTGTTGCCGTCAACGGTGCGCACCTCTCCGTCCCATCTCTCGATGCGCGCAACGTGGCCCTCGGCGGCTATCGAACCATGCGCGGGAAGTGCTCCGCGCGACATGCAAAGCAGGTTGCCGGGGCACAGGTATTTCTCAGGATCCTTTCGCACCTCCGCCACCGGTACGGCTGTCTTGCGCTTGATGGCGCTCTCCCACAGATCACGCACCCGGAACGTGAGAGCGTGGGGCGGCTCTTCGTTCGGGGACTGCGTGCGCTTGCAGGCCGCGGAAGCGGCGGAGGCGCACCACGCATGGCGGTAGGTCAGCCATCCCGCGCCGCCAACGTCGGCATGGTAGCCCTCGATGACTGCGCGTCCCTTCTCTGTGCTCTCGCTCACGCCTAGCTGAGTGAGCGACCAAACGAGGGCGCGCATGCCCCACGGCGGAGCCGGAGGAGACTCGAGCCAGTCGATCGCCTCGTCGAGGCTCTTGTCGCTGGGCTCCATGAGGTCCGACTTTTCCACGAGTCGGCTCCCGCTATCCTCCGACGTCACTGGGTCGTGGTACCGCAGCAGCCACGGCACCAGCTCCTCCCGGACCAGCCTCGGCAGCACCTCACGCACCTGGCGGGTGTGCGCCTCCCCGTCGATGTCGGCACTCGGGTGGCTCTCGATCAGCAAGCCGCCCTCGCGGTGGACCACGAGCTCGGCGGCGCGCAGGTCTGTCCCCGTGGCAGCCTCGAGCACCGTGACCGTGCTGGCGAATGAGCGGTTGCCCAGGCGTTCGACATACGTTTGTCTGGAGCAAGTCGCGATCCACAACGTCTCGCCGCGCCGTGCCTCGGTGGCGAGCTGGCGCCATGCCTCGATGTGCGCGTCGATAGGCGGCCAGCCCGAGTGAGTGCCGTCGATGGTCACCCAGGCGGCCACATCGGCGCCCGCCATCAGGTGGTGTCTCAGCGGCTGCACGCCTTGAGAATACCC
>Ga0302046_10004115_pt1 | contig 12966 bp, 8 predicted proteins | sample RVTome_11_FD_200261 | JGI IMG/M metagenome (GOLD analysis project Ga0302046, IMG submission 200261) | Soil microbial communities from uranium-contaminated site in the Upper Colorado River Basin, Wyoming, United States - RVT147D111 (version 2) ...
ATCACGTCGAGCCGTGAGGGGGCGAGGCCGAGGCCCAGGGCCACGATGCCCCCGGACGTCGACGCCAGCACGATGTTGCCGCCGATGCGAGTGTCGCCGGTGTGCAGGCTCATTCCGGTGAGCGCGAGGCCTCGGCCCGAGCACCAGAGGACGTTGTCCCGGACCACCAGGTTGACCGTGAGCAGATACCGTTGCTCGTCGTCGTCCGCCGGATCGGGCCCCACGATCCCGTTGCGCGCGAAGAGCACGTTGTCCGCGAGGGTCACCCCGATCAGCGACCGCCCCAGCACGACCGCCGTGCCGGAGGCGTTCGCCTCGCCCGCCTGGGCGGCGGCGCACCGCTGCACGGTGACCCCGGTGCAGTTACGGATGCCGAAGGCGGGCCCGCCGCCGAACGTGGTGGCGGCCAGGACGATCCTCGGCGGGAACAGGACGGTCAGCTCCTCGACGGTGACGCCGAGCGAGTTCTCGATGATGACGGCGGGTCCGTCGCCGCCGAACACGAGGACGGTCGCCGCACCCTGGCCGGCGATGCGGACCGACCCGGCGCCGTCGATGCGAACCGGTGCGTCGCCCAGATTGTAGAGGCCGGCGCCGAGGCACACGGTGCCGCCGGTCGTCCGCACCTGGTCCACCGCGTGCTGGATGGTCAGGGTGTTGCCGTTGTGAGACTCGGGGGTCACGCAGACGGAGCACCCGCACGCCTCGCCGCTCACCTCGGGCGGCCAGAAGACGCGGCAGTCGTGGACCGTGCTCGGGAAGGTGACGAGCGCGAGCCGGGCATGGTGGTGATGGACGCCGGCCGGCGGCGCCCGGTCGAGGATCTCGAGGGTGGCGGGCTCCACGGCCCGAGCGGCGAAGGTCCAGTAGTCCATCGGGTGGAAGGCACCGCCCGTCGACGCGATCTCGAAGGCCGCCTGGACGCCGTGCTCGAGGACCACGAAGGTGGTGCCCGCCGCCGGCACCGGAATGACACCGCCGCTGGCCGGATCGTCGAGGTCGACGATCTGGGCGCCGGTCGCGTCCAGGACGACGCCCCGCTGGTCCCAGCGCCGGATGCGGCTGTGGCGCCCGGCGAACGTGTCGTTGCCACCCGCCGGCACGAGGTCGGCGGGCACGGGGCCGCTGAGCCTGATCCGGCGCAGCTCGTCGGTGACCGCGGTGATCCTGAGCATCGTGCCGGCCAGCCCGCTCAGCTCCCGGACGTCGTCGGTGATCTCCACCCAGTCGCCGTCGTTGAAGCGGAGGACGTCGTCGCGGCCCACGCGCTCCACCTCGATCTCGTCGCTGGCGGGGATGTCGACGACGCGCGTCGCCACCGTTGCGTTGTCCCGGGACCACTTGAAGGTCGCCGTCCCGGGCGCGCCCCCGGTGTGGATCTCCACCCGGTAGAGCTGGTTCTCGAGCCCCCGGTAGCCGCTCTCGGGCGCGATCAGGCACGGATCGACCGGCGGCGGGGCCGTCACGGTGCGCGTCGTCACGCGGCCGCCGGAGGGCCGGATCGTCTCCGGCCAGCCGGGGATCTGGGCGTCCGGCGTGGCGCAGGTGACGCCGGTCCCCACGTTCGCGAGCACCTTGACCTGCCACACCGTCTGCAGGCGGGTGGTCGTGTCCACTCCGCCGAGCGCCTTCTCCAGGAGGGTCTCGTCCTCGAGGTGGCTGACCTCCCGCTGCCACACGTCGAGGTAGACGAGGTGGGGGCCGTTGCCGGCCGGCAGGCCGAGCGGCGCCCCCGGGCGCTGCGGCCGGTAGCGTTGGGCCAGGAAGGAGACGGGTGTCGCGCCCAGCGACTCGGCCAGGACGCCGACCGGGCCGCTGCCGTCGCTCCTGGCCACGGCCAGGTCGAATGCGGGCGTCCTCGGGCCGTGGTTCTCGGCCAGCAGTCCGTGGACGTACATGCGGCCGCGCCCGATCGACAGGGTCCTGGCCGCCCCGGTGCCCGCGATGGTGATGGCGAAGCCGTCCGCCGTCTCGCGGGGGACGACGCTGCGGCCGATGATGTCGACGGTCTCGGCGCGCAGGCGTCGGTCCAGGAGCGTCACCTGCTCGTTCCAGTCGGCGTCGAGCGCCACCCGTCCCTGTTGCATGAGGACGGCGCCGAAGTCGCGCCGGGCATCGAAGGTCTGTCGACTGTAGTCTCCGCTCACGCCGTCCTCCCGTGACCCCTCTCAGCTTTCGTAGAACGTGCCGGCCTCGAGGCCGAAGCGCAGGTACTCGTCCAGCCGCACGCGCAGGTTCGTCTCTCGCTGCGGCTGGTACAGGCGGTGGAAGGCGCCCATCTCGGCCTCGTCGTCGGCGCCGGTGCGGATCTGCACGGGCGTCGCCCGCCGGAGCTGTCCGTAACCGGGGTCGCCGTAGCGCAGGCTCGTGAAGCTCGGCACCAGCGACAGGGCGACGCCGTCTCGGACGGCCTGTCGCGCCGCCTCGTCCAGCGGCCCGCCGAGGCGCGCCTCGATCGCCTCGATGCGGCGTGCGATCTCGAGGTCCGGCTGACAGCGGTAGCGCCGCGGCCCGAGCGAATCGACCGGCGCGAACGAGAACCGGATGCACCCTTCCTGCCGCCGCACCGCCCGCACGGGCGGCGAGAGCAGCCCCCCGGGCGCCGCGAACAGGATGCTGTTCGAGACGAGGTCCAGGGTCGCGGCCGTCAGCGCGCCGACGATCGTGCAGTCCTCGATCGCGACGGCGCCCCCGGGGCCGAGACCGTCCGGCCCGGCGTACGCGACCCGGCGCGGATCGGTGGCGTCGACGATCGACCCCACCAGGTGCGCCGTCGTGCCGGAGGCGATCCGCAGCCCGCCCACGATGCATCGGTCCACGTGGACCTCGACGCCGGGCGCGGCGACCACGAGCGCGGGCTCGTCCGGGCGGCGGGGCGCGCCGTCGGCCTGGAGCGCCCAGCCGGGGACCAGCGTGCAGTGTCGCAGCGTCAGACGGCGGAGGCCGTTCGCCGCGGCGGGGACGTGGACCAGGCCCGTGGACGGCGTGCCCGGGGCGGCCGGCGAGGTGATCAGCAACCCGTCGAGCGACACGGTGGCGCCGGCGCCGCCGCTGATCCGCAGCGGCGCCGCCAGGACCAGCGTCGGGCGCCGGTGGTTGACGGCCCGGATCTCGATCGACGCGCCGGCCGCCACGCTCACCTGGAGCGCTTCCTCGTAGCGGCCGTTGTCCGTGATCTCCACGATGCCGCCGGCCGGCGGGAGCGCGGCAAGGGCGCCGCCGATGGTCGGCTGACCGTCAGGCACGTGGATGAGCGCCTGCGGCGGCGTGAAGCCGCCGAGCGTCGCCCCGCGCTCGTAGGGGCCGCCGCCCATGTCGGCGCTGAACCCGTAGTGGAACGTGACGCGCACTCGCCGGGCGGCCCCGCCGGCGGGCGGCTGGGCGAAGGCGATGCGGCCGAGGACGGGGTCGATGGCGATCCCGGTCGCCGGCTGGCTGGCCCACGCCCCGGCGACGTCGCGCAGGTCGCACACGCGCACGGCCGCCGCCGGCACGACGACGCCGTCGTCCGTCACGGCGAGGCTGCTGCCGTAGTACGTGTCCCGATGGGCATCGAGCACCCGCCGGCTGAGCGGCATCGGCACGTTGACCGGCCCGGCGAGCTGGGTGATCTGCTCCTCCCGCTCGGGCCGCGAGAACAGCGGCGCGTCGTGGCCGAGCGGGCTGAAGAGGAAGCGGTGCTGATCGCCGGGCGCGGCGGCCACGGCCACCGAGTCCTCCATCCGGTAGGCCTGCAGCCGCCAGAGAAAGATCCCGATGTTGGGCACGTTGTAGCGGCCGGCCCCGGTCGCGATGCGTCGCACGTCGACGGTGTGCGGCAAGCGGTCGAACGCCGTGCCCCGGCGCTCGAGCGGCTCCCGGTGCCGGAGCGCCGCCGTGAAGGCGGCCTGCGGGCGCGGGTGGTTCATGTACTGGGTCGCCGCGATGAGCTGGAAGAACTCGACGACGCGCGCCGGCCACCCGGTGACGTCCCGGGCGAGCTGCTCGAGCATCGCGGCCGTGCCCTTGCGCCGGCGGAACACGATCGTGTTGGCCACTTCGGCCCGCGGGCTGGCGATCCGGGGCACCACGCCGTGAAGCGTGCGGTAGCCGATGAGGTCGCCGATGTACGGCACGACCCAGTCGGCGCACGTCTCGATGAACTGGTCGTCGTAGAGCTGGGTCAGGTTCTCCTCGAGGACCGCCCCCTGCTCGGCGAGCACGGTGAGGAGCGCCCGCAGGGGTTCGCCGTGCTCGAGGTCGCGAGCCCGCACGATCGCGGGCAGCAGCTCGTACATCTCCCGGGCGCCGACGCTCACGGCATCACCTCGAGCCGCGCGAGCGGCGCCGGATCGAGCGTCAGCATCTCGGCCGGGAGCATCGTGCCGTCGGCCGCCAGCTCGGGCGGCGCCGCCGGCAGCCGGAACTCCACAAGCGACGCGCCGCCGGGGGGCGTGAGACGGCGGAGCAGGTCCACGTCGACCGCGACGACACCCGGCACGGCGTGGGCCTGGGCCATCACCTCGCTCAGGGCCACGGCCTGGCCGAACGAGCGCGGCGCGAAGGCGAACGCCGCGCGCAGCGCGGTCTCGACGGCGGCCAGGACCCTGGCCTGGAGGTGGTCCGGATGGACCTTCACCTTGAGCCCGAGGCGGAAGAGGGCGGGGCGGTAGGACTTCACCTGGAACTGGACGAACGGATCGCCGGCCGCCTTGAGGGCGTCGACGAGATCGCCGTGCAGCGGACTGCCCTCCGCGATGGCGCGGCCGTCGGGACCGGCCACGGTGACGAGCACGCGGCGGGTGAGGCCGTCCCACGACCAGGTGGCCAGCGCCTTGGCGATGGCGCCGCCGCCGAAGTTGCGGGCGAAGTCCTCGTAGTCGCGCAGCGAGACCGCGCGGTCGAGTGTCAGCACGGTGATCGGCGCGCTCCGGCGGGCGGCCTCGCGCGTCTCTGGATCGGCGCCGCCGGTGGCCGGCAGCGGGCTGACGACCTGCTTGATGCCCAGCGGGCGGGCCGCCAGCAGGCTGAGCTGGCCGGGCTTCAGGTTGCCCTCGGCGCCGATGCCCTTGCGGTAGGTCGCCCGCACGTTGTTCTCGCCGGAGGGCAGGCGGGCGCCGGTGCGGCCGTCGCCGAACAGCACGGTGATCCGGCCCGCGTCGTCGGTCTCGGTGACGAAGGCGCGGTCCTTCGACCCGCCGCCGTGGAACGAGGGCCGCTCGCGCCACTGCACGTCGTCGACCCGCACCGCCAGACTGGACTCGGTGCCGCTCGGAGTCGCCGCGCTGACGAACGTCAACGGCGCCTGCTTGAGCCCGAAGCGCTGGAACGGCACGCTGCCGTCGCCGCTGCCCAGCACCTCGCCGACGGTCTCCCCGTGCGTGGCCGGGGCGACGTTGGCGTAGACGACGGTGGCATCGGGGTCGGCGGTCGCGAGCCGGTCGTAGGCGTTCGCGAGCGGCGCGGTGAGGACGAGCCGCGTGTGGCCGTCGTCGACGCGCTCGGCCCGCTTCAGCGTCGCCAGCTCGGCGACGACCTCGTCGCTCCTGGCCGCGGCCGCGAGGGTGAACGCCGCGTCGGCCGCGCCGACCGTCCAGTCGCCGCCGGTCACGTCGCGGAGCCGCCACGTCCGGGTGGCCCCGGTCGGCGTCGTCGGCTCGGTGAGGACGAACAGCGTCGTGCCCACCGCCACCGTCCTCGTCTGGCCGGGGTCGGCGGCGGACTGCAGCGTGAGCGGGCCGCCGGCCACGGTGACGCGCGGCCGCCGCCCGCGGACGATCAGGCGCCGGCCGGCCTCGAGGTGCTCGACGACCCGATCGAGCACGATCTCGTCTCCCCAGACCGGTTCCGTGATCGGCGTGTCGGCGAACTCGAGCCGCTCGCTCTGGGCGAAGACCGCGGTCTCCCGGTAGTGGTCGGCGCCGAACGCCGCCAGGTTCTCGTCCGTGTCCAGCTCGAGCCGGGTCGTCTTGCCGCTCATGGCGTAGTTGGCGACGCTGCCCTCGCCGACGGACGTCAGGCGGTACAGCTCCTGGTACGGCGCGCTCGCGCTGGAGAGGACGAGCCAGCTCCCGCGCGCGAGCCCCGGGTACACCGTGTCGAGATCGAGGGTCCGGCCGGCGATCTCGAAGGGCCATTCGCGGTCCACCTCGTAGAGGCCACGGGTCTCGGCCGGCAGCACCCGCGGGTCGGGGGCGTTGTAGCCGAACAGGGATGCGCGCAGCCGCAGGGCGTAGATCCGGGGATCGGCCGAGGGCGACATCGATGGCACGTCGGAGCCGAGTCCGGGCGCCCACGTGATGCGGGTGCGATCGCCGGCCACGTCGGGCTCGACGGCGGTCAGGCGCCGGAAGTCCCACTCCTCGCGGTCGGGGTTGCCCTCCCGCTCCGGCCCCACGAGGAGGACGGCGTCGCCGGGCTTGAGATTGGTCGCGGTGCCCTGGAGGTACGTCGAGGTGTCGCCCTTGACCGGAACGACCCTGCGCGCCCCGCGCGGCCTGAGCGCGCTCCAGGCCAGACGGGCGTCGAGGGCCTCGGTCGTCTCGAACGTCTGCGCCCGCTCGCCGGGCCCCGGCACGCTGCGCACCTGGACGCCCTCGGGAACGGTCGTCCCGGAGACCGCCTGCGCGGGCGCGCCGGCGGCGTCCTCGAGGGTGAAGGCGAGATAGGTGCCGGCCGCCACCCCGGGCCGCGGCCGGTAGCCGATGAGCCGGGCCAGCTCGACGATCGACAGCCGCTCCCCGGCGGTGCGCAGGTAGCTCTCGTTGGCGATGCGCTCCTGGTAGAACGTCAGGACGTCGGCGACCGTGGCCCAGCCGTCGAGGAGCGCGATGGTGAAGTCGTCGTCCTCGCGCGTGCGCAGGTGGGCCAGCGCCGGCAGGTCGGTCGAGGACAGGCGCGCCAGCATGCTGCCCTTGAACCGCGAGTGGGTGCCGACCCGGTAGGCGATGGCCGAGAGGCCGGGACGGTTGAACACGCCGACCGGGGTCGCCGCGATCCGGCCCTGGCAGCAGCCGCACAGGCTGGCCGCCGGCGGCGGATCGGCCTGGCCCACCTGCAGGGGCTCGCGGTCGCCGCTCACTTGCCGCCTCCCAGGCTCAGGCGCAGCACCCCGCGCTCGGGGAAGTTCGGATCGTTGTCCAGGCGCGCGATCTCGAGACGGCCCAGCTCGATGAAGCCCTCCTCCAGCGGCCGCCCGTCCGGAACCCCCAGGCGGTGGAACTTCGTGACGTGCACCGATTCGACCCCGGCCACGGCCTGCGCCGCCGCGTAGATCGCGCTCAGGTACACGCGGGAGCCGAAGGTGAACGCGTCGGGGTGGAACAGCCCGCGGCCGCCCCCGGGAAGGTCACGGTTGCTCAGCGCGTCCAGGAGCGCGGCGCGGACGTGGCTGCGGAAGTGGTCGGGCTCGACGCAGACGCTCAGCTCCAGCTCGAGGGCGACGTGGCGTGGCCCGTCGATCTCCAGGTCGTAGCCCGCCATGCGGAACGGCTCCAGGTGGCGGCGCAGGCCCGCCTCGAACCGCGCGTCGACCTCCTGGGCCGCCACCCGGTCCACGCTCACGAAGACCGTGTGCCAGCTGCCCGTCCAGCGAAACGTCGCGGCCGCCCGCTGCACGCCCCGCTGCCGCTGGCTGGCGGCCGCGTAGTCCTCGGCCGTCACCGCGCGCTCCTGGGTGCGGAAGGCGTGGGGGGCCCGCTGCCGCACGTCCTCGATCGACTCGGGCTCGACGCCGCCGCGGGCGGCCAGTGGATTGCGCACCGCGATGATCGCGGTGTCGCCGGTGACCACGTGGGCGAGGGCCTCGGCGCCGACGTTGCCGGCCGCCCCGTTCCCGATGCGATAGGTGGCGGTGAACGTGGTGCCGGCGCTGGGACGCCGGCCGTGGCGGCCGTCGCCGAATCGCAGCCAGGCCGTCCCGTCGCTCTCCATCTCGGCGACGAAGTGGGTGTCGTCGGCGCCGCTCGCGAGGAGATCCCGCTGGGGAGACCAGGTCGCCGGGACCCCGCCCGTCCGGCTCTCCAGCACGACCTGGGGCCGGACGTCGCGCGCGGACCACGCCGCGGCGGCGCGGGCCGACGCGGGAGGCGCGTTCCGCCGGTACGGCGCCGCGTGGGTCACCGGGCCCTCACCGAGCCGGGGCCCGAACCGCGGCGGCACCGCCGTCGGGGGCGGGCCGGCGCAGGACCCGACCGCCACGCGGGGCGCGAGGAACAGGCGCCCCGCGGGGACGGCCCCCAGGGCCTCGCCGCTGATCGTGCGGCCGTGGTCGGCGAGCACGATGTTGCCCCGCGCCTTCGCGACGTCCTCGAGGTAGGCGCCGCCGTGGGCCGGGTCCGTCCGTGCCGACAGGCACAGCGGGAACGGCAGGGCGTCGTCCTCGTGCCAGCGGATCTCGGTGATCGCGGCATTGGTCAGGGGGTCGCGGAGGGGTTGCCCGTCGCCGCCCGTGGCGAGGACCTCGACGACCCGGACGGCATGGCGGTGCCCGGGATCAGCGTCCTCCGGCCGCCCGGTGCGCGGGTCGCACACCTCCTCGAAGACGAGGACCAGCGGCTCCTCCGCGCGCTCGCGGAGGTCGGGCAGGTGACCCCGGAGGGTCGCGCGGGTCGCGCCCGTCGGCAGGCAGCACTCGCGCGCGCCCCACGTGTAGAACCGGATCGCGTTGTGGGCGCGGAACAGCGTCATCCGGTGCAACGTCTCGAAGATTACGGGCCGGCTGCGCAGCGCCTCCTCGTACTCGGGGCCGCTGCCCGCGGGCGCGATCCGCGGGCCCAGGCCGGGCACGCGCGTCAGCAGCTGGGTCGGCCGGCCGGGCTCCCACGGCACGACGACGCCGTCGGCGTCGACGGCGAGCTGCACCCACGCCCGCGCGTTGGCGCCGTCGTCCATCGCGTAGTCGACCAGCCGCGCGTGCCGGCGGGCCGAGATCCGCCGGCGCGCGGTGCCGAGGTAGGCCTCGGTGGCGACGGCATCCTGCCGGTAGCTCAGCTGGTCGGCGACGTAGGCGAGCAGCTCGACCAGCGTCACGCCGAGGTCGGCCGGGCTCCGCTCGCGCCAGGCCGGTATCAGCTGCGTGAGACGGTCGAGCATCAGCCGGCGGAATGTCCCGTAGTCCTTGACGAGGTAGTTGATCTCGGGCTCGTCCGCCGGCGGCTCCGGGCAGACGGGCGCCGGCTGGCAGTCGAAGTCGGAGGGACACTCGACCTTGAACGAGAAATCCACGCGGGCCAGCAGCGGGTCGAATCCGGCAGGGGCCTGCCGCCGGGTCGCCGCGTCCACGAGGCGGAAGGCGTAGATCGAGTGGTCGCCGGCCTCCTGCGTGCGCACGACGAGGATCCGATCGGCGTCCGCCAGGCCGGCCAGGAAGGCTTGCTCGGCCGGCGTCACCAGGGCCGGCGCCACGCTGGTCGCGATGGCGGCCCACTCGACACCCACGGGCCGGATGCGCTGCCCACCCTCGATGTCGACGGTGGCGGCGCTCAGCGCGCCGGTCGGCTTGAGCAGGTGCACGAGCAGCATGCGCTGGCGGAACGCCGCCTCGGGCGAGTCGTGATCCAGCACCTCCAGGAAGTCGATGCCGTTCAGCGACGGGTGGGCTCGCACCTCCTCGCGCCGGGTCGTCTGGCAGCAGGCGTAGATCATGGCGCCGTCGCCCCGCGCACGAACGTGTCCACCCGCCGTTCCTGGGTGCGCCGGATCGTGTACGTGATGATCACGCTCAGCGCGGCGCCCTCGCTCTCGACGCCGACGTCGTCCACGACGATCCAGTCGGCCAGCCACCGTTGCAGCGCGCCCTGCACCAGGAATTGCACGGTCGCCGCCAGCTCGACGTTGTTGGGGGCGAACACGAGCTGCATCACGCCGCTGCCGAAGTCCGGCCGGTTGACCCGCTCGCCGGGCATGGTGAAGAGCACCAGCTCGATCATGTCGCGCACGTGCCCGGCGTCGACGGCGACGGCCGTCCGCTCGCGGGCGTCGAAGGCGTACGGGTAGTCGAGGTTCACGGCCCTACGTCCCCATCACCCGGGTCTGGACGACGGCCGGCAGCAGCGGCGTTCCGGTCGGGGCGCACACCGACTGGCTGTCCTGCAGCAGCACCGGCTGGCCGTTCGCCGCCACCCGGAGCGCCGCGGTGACGAACTGCGCCGTCACGCACGGCCCGTTGCCGGCGGTCGGCGGGGGCATGGCGCAGCCGGCCACGACCCAGGGGCTGGCGAGCGCGACCACGGGCTGGCCGCTGACCAGCACGCGCGGGACCGGCGTGAGCGGCTGCGCCTGGCCGCCGTGCGCGCACAGCACCGTCGCCCCGAGGTGGAGCAGGAAGCCCGGCATGGCGTGCTCAGATCACCGTGAGCGCGCCGTTGTTGACGGTGACGGACGGCCCCACCATGACGATGCTCGCGCCCTTGCCGTTCTGGATGTAGATGCCGGTGTCGTTCACGATGAGGGTGGCGCCGGTCGCGCTCTTGAGCATGATGCCGCCGGTGGGGCCGGGCACGTCGTTGACGGTCAGCCCGTTGAGCAGCGTCGTCTGCAGGGTGAGGCCGGCCACGACCGGCGGCACCAGGCGGGCCAGCGTCGGCACCTCGGCCGCCGAGCCCCAGTAGCCGCCGACCCAGATCGGATGGTCGGCGTCGCCCCGCTCGAACTCGACCCACACGCCGGCGCCGATCGGGGGCACGGTGAAGAGCCCCATCTGGATGCCCGCCACCGGGACACACGGCATCGCCCAGCTCGACAGCATGAGGTTCGAGACGTCGGGCACCATGACCTGGATCCGGCCGATCTGCATCGGGTCGACGTTGTTCACGACCGTGCCCCGATACTTGCCGTAGAACGTCCTGGCCGCTCCACCGTTCATGCCGGCACCCTCGCCACCGTCGACATCAGTCCGTTCCGCGCGAGCTCGAAGCGCTGCCTGTACTCGCCCGGCTTGAGGCTGTGGGTGACGCTCTTGACGTAGTAGAGTCCGTCGAACGCCTGGCCGGCGCCCCGCACGCCGACGAGGCGGCGCGAGCGCAGCAGGCGGCCGTAGCGCAGCACGTCGAGGGTGCCGCTGGCGAACACGGCGTCCGCGTGCCTCGCGGCGTGGGCGAGGCCGTGCAGGGCCGCCCGCAGCGGCGACATGTGCGCGGTGTCGTCGAGGAACCTGATCCGCGGTGGGATCGGCGGCACCAGCCCCAGCGGCGGGTTGAGCGGCGTCACGTCGGGGATCGGGATCGGCAGCGTCACCTTCGAGAACGGCTCCTGGATGAAGACCACCGGCGTCTCCTTCGCCTGCTTGTCGAAGCGGAAGGAGATCGACTCCACGTTGGTGTGGGCGTCCATGTCCACGTTGAGGGCAGGCTGGGCCTCGCCCACCCGGATCTCGGGGCCCCAGTACGCGAAGCTCGCGCCGGGGGCGGGTCCCGGCTCCAGGTAGAAGACGTAGCCCGCCTCGTAGGCCAGCAGCTTCAGGTAGTCGAGGTCGGTCCCCTTGTGGCGGGGGATCCGCTCGATCGGGATCGGGATGTCCTCGATCACGCTCGGAATGACGATCGGCGCGATGCCGAGCCAGGCGTACTTGGCGATCACCGCGAGGGCCCGCACGGCCGGGGACATCGCGGGGTAGGGGACGCCGTCGAACTCGAGGTAGTCCATCACCGCGCTCAGGTCCGTGCCCTGCACGCGCAGCGTCGAGGGCCCGCCGGCCGTCCCCGGCTGCAGCTGGTGATGGGTCATGACCCCGTCGATGAGCACGTGGGGCGCGCCCCCGAGGGTGACCACCAGGATGACGCGCACGAGGGGAATGCCGGTGCCGCCGCTGACGAGAAACAGGGTGTTCAGCGGCGAGCGCTTGTCGAGCGAGAAGTTCAGCTCGAAGCCGCTCGCCTCCTCGCCGGAGGCCACCGTGACCTCCACGCTGGTCAGGGCCTCGACCACCGGCCGGGCAGCGGGCAGGGAGACGACCGGGCCGATCATCAGCGTGAGGCGGATCCCGCTCACCATCGAATCAGCGCTCCTCCGGAGCCGGCACGCCCTGCGGCAGCGTGATGCGGATGCGGCGTCCCACCGGCTCCACCAGTTCCTGCGGCCGGAGCACGCCGTTGGCGTCGGCCAGCCGCCAGAACTGCTCGGGATCGCCGAGGTGGCGGGCGGCCAGGGTGTCGGGGCGCTCGCCCTCCGCGACCGTATGCTCCTGGAGCAGCACGAAGGCCTCGGGCGGAGGCACGAACCGCCGCCGCACGTAGACGACGACCCGGCCGTCCGCGGTCGTGAGGCGGCCGGTCGCGATGCCGTGGTAGCGGCTCGTCGGGGGGAACAGGCCTGTGTGCAGGACCCCGGCCTCGAAGAGGGCCTGGACGGGATCGGTCACGGCAGGCTCTCCAGGCCCAGCGTGCCGAGCGTGGTGCCGGGCGCGCGGGCGGCCAGCCGCTCCTTCGCCTGCAGGTAGCTCATGAACAGGTTGCCTCCCCGATGCGCGAAGCCCAGGTCGTCCACGCTGAGGACCCGCAGACCCAGGCTCACCTTGGCCCGGATCGGGTTGAGCTCGGGGTCGAAGGCTTCCTCGGTGATGCTGAAGTCGGTGACGCGGACGGGGACCACGCGGTTGCGGCTCCAGACGAACAGCGCCAGGGGCGTCTCCATCGGCGCGATCTCCAGGGTGCCGCTGGCGGCCAGCGCGTTGTTGCCGACCAGCGCGTCGCTGCGCGGATAGACGAGCGTCTCGAGGGCGGCGAGCTGCGGGAAGATCCCGTAGCGCACGGCGCCGGGGTTCTGATCGGGGAACTCCAGCTGATCGGTGGCGTCGATCTCCGCCTCCAGGGTGATCGTCTCGACCGCGGGGCCGGTGAGGCGCAGCGCCTGGGAGCGCTGGGGGCTCTCGCCCGTCGCCTGCACCTGCAGCGTGCGGCTCAGGGTGTCGGGGTTGTACTGCAGCGAGACGATCCGCACGACGGCCGACGACTCCGGATCGATGAGCACCAGGCCGCCCTTGACCAGCCG
>Ga0302046_10004116_pt1 | contig 12966 bp, 14 predicted proteins | sample RVTome_11_FD_200261 | JGI IMG/M metagenome (GOLD analysis project Ga0302046, IMG submission 200261) | Soil microbial communities from uranium-contaminated site in the Upper Colorado River Basin, Wyoming, United States - RVT147D111 (version 2) ...
GCGGTTCGTGACGCGCGGCCGCCCTCGACTCCGCTCCAGGCGCATCGCGTAGCCATCAAACCCCGCGCTCGACGTCCGGCCAGAGGATCTTGTGCAGTTGCAGCTGCAGGTGGACCTCCAGGCGGTCGTGGAGGATCCATTGGGCCAGACGGTTGGGGTCGAGCTCCTTCCAGACCGGCGAGAACAACACGGCCCATCCCGCAGTCAGACGGCGCTCGCGCACCATGTCGGCGGCCCACTCGTAGTCGTCCCGGGTGCCGATCACGAACTTGATCTCGTCGCCCGGTCGGAGCCGATCGAGGTTGGCGAGGTCGTTCCGCGCGCCTTCGCCGGACGAGGGGCACTTGAGGTCCATGATCGCGTGGCAGCCCTCGGGAAGCACCGAGATGTCGAAGGATCCGGAGGTCTCCACCAGCACGGTCTTGCCGCGCCGCTGCAGCGCCGCCGCCAGCGCCGGCGTGCCGGGCTGGGCAAGCGGCTCGCCGCCGGTGATCTCCACCAGCGGGATGTCATGGCGGCAGGCCTCTTCGACCAGCGCCTCGAGGCGCCAGCGGCGGCCTTCGAAGAAGGCGTACTCGGTGTCGCACCAGCGGCAGCGCAGCGGGCATCCGGTGGTGCGGAGGAACACGCACGGGCGCCCCGCCCAGGTCGATTCGCCCTGGATCGAGACGAAGATCTCGTTGATCGCCAGCGAGATGGGCTCGATTTCCTCGTTGGCGGGGCGGCCGCGCGAGGTAGCAGCGGCGGGTGGAGGCGGGCTAGCGGTCCGCGCCGTCGCCACCGAGGGCGATGAGAGACGCCGTCTACGGTTCGTCGCCGGCATAATCGGTCGGATCCTCGATCCCGGCCCCCTGGAACCCCTGGCGGCGCAGGATGCAGGCATCGCAGATGCCACAGGCGCGGCCATCGGGTGCGGGATCGTAGCAAGAGTGCGTCAAGCTGAAGTTTACCCCCAACTCCATACCCTTTCTAATCGTCTCGGCCTTCGTCAAGTTGAGGATCGGCGCGTGGATGCGGAACTTGCGGCCGCCTTCGACCCCGGCCCTCGTCGCCAGGTTGGCGAGTTGCTCGAAGGCGGCGATGAACTCGGGCCGGCAGTCCGGGTAGCCGCTGTAATCACGGGCGTTGGCGCCGATGTAGATGTCGGAGATCTCGAGCACCTCGGCCCAGGCGAGCGCCAGCGACAGCAGGACGGTGTTGCGCGCCGGGACGTAGGTGGCGGGGATCGAGCCGCCCATGGCCTCGGGCCGGCGACCCTGGGGCACCGGTATGGAGTCGGTCAGCGCCGAGCCACCGAAGGCCCGCAGATCCACCTTGATGATCCGATGCGCCGCCGCGCCGAGGAAAAGGGCGGTGCGGCGGGCGGCGGCGAGCTCGGCGTGGTGCCGCTGGCCGTAATCGACGGTGAGCGCGTAACAGTCGATGCCCTCGCCGCGGGCGATCGCCAGGACCGTCGCCGAATCGAGGCCGCCGGACAGCAGGATCACGGCGCCACGCCGTTCCTCGAGGCGAACCCGCCGCGGTTCCTCGGTCTCGGCGACGCGGGACAGCGAGCTCTGGATGCCGGAGCCGGCCGTCCGTGAATCGTGGGGCCTGCGCTTGCCCGTCATGGCGTGCATGGAAGCCCCCGTGCCCGGGACCGGCGGTCTCCCGCCGGCGAACGCTGACGGCGCGTTTCCGGTTATGGTCGCTCCCGTCCGGTCAGGAACCGTTGCCCGACCCTCCGGTCGGGGCCGGGCTGGTGATCAGGCGACCAAAGCGCTCGCGCAGGCCGTCGGCGGCGCGGTGCGAGAACATCCCGGCGAGGCCGGCCAGCGCCAAAAACCCCCAGGGGTTGATCGGTGAGTCTCCCTGCTCGAGAACCAGCAGCAACGAGCGAAACACGAAGAACACGAGGAGCGCCATGGCGCCGCCTTCGATCGGGCGCATGATGATGGAAAGCGATCGTTTGGCGTCGAAGGCGCCGCCGCCGACGTCATCGAAGAGGCGCGAGGCGCCGCGGGTGATCGCCCCCAGGATGCCGATTACGACGCAGAGCTGGAGCAGCACCGGGTCGTTGACGTTGCCGTCCTCCTGCAGGTTCGGGTACTCGTAGAACAAGTACCCCAGCGTCGCGACGAAGAACGCGACGCAGTAGATGCTCAAGATGACGATGAGGATGACGTCGGTCTTGTCATATTGCCTATCGATCATCTGGGATTTCCCTTCGACGTATACACGCATGGTCCCGGCAGCCCCCCACGGAGGCCGCAGCGCGGCATCCGGCTGCGGCATTGTCAAAGCGTAGGCGACCACACACTAGTCGAAATGCTAAGCGGATCACAACCGGGTCCCCTCGCAAAAGAGACTTCCATAGATCGAGGGTTCACGAATATTCACGATGTCGCGTGCTTCACCGCTCGCAGCCGATTCATCTCATCCTCCACCTGGTCGCGGAGGGGCGCGAGGGCCGCGCCGATGTCGTCGGGAATTCCAGCGGCGCCGTCGATGAAGGCCGCCAGCGAGGCGTACTCGGAAAGCGTATGCGCGGCCAGCCGAGTCGCCGCCCGCCATCCCAGCTCGACGCTGGCCCGCGCCAGCGTCGCGGCGAGCCGGCGGGCGATAGGCGCCCCGATTCGCCCGGCAGGGTAGGGGGTGCTCCCCACCCTGCGGATCAGCTCGTCGAGACGGGCGGCCCGCTCTTCGGCCGCCAACGCCTGGCTCGCCAGGGCCTCGCCCGGCGGTCCCGGCAATCGTGCCAGCCCCCGCCGCAGCGGAGACCCCCACCGTTCCAGCGCCAGCGCTCGCTGCAGCCGCCGGGCCACCCACTGGCGCGACAGCGAAGGCTCCTCGAGCATGCCGGTGCCCGCAAAAGGTCTCTGAGAGGCTGTTTCTGGCCGCGAGGAGGTGCGCACCCGAAAAAAATAGCACCGACCCCAAGAAATTTCGCAAAAACCCCCGCAAAAAACGCGGCAGCTCCGTTAACAGGGTACAAACGCGATCCTGACAAGCTCGCGACCGCCATCCCGCCGGTCCCCAGGGAGTGCGATCGCGAGCTTTTTTTTTTGACTCGCGGAGGCTCGACGGGGCCATCTCCCGCAAGCCCAAGCGCCATACCCATCACACTTCCCCCACGGCCTGTTAGAATGGCGCCTTGCGAGGAGATGTGGGACATGACGCAGCTTCCGGTAGAGGTGCTCTCCGAAGAGGAGGCAGCGCGTCTGATCGCCCAACCCGATCGCGACGACGTCCACGAGCTGCGCGACGCGGCGATCCTGTCGGTCCTGTACTACGCCGCCGCAACCGCGAGCGAGATCGCCGACCTGGACATCGGTGACCTCGACCGCGAGGGGGCCGAAATTCGCTTCCGCGGCGAGCAGCGCCGGCCGCGCCGCGTCCCGCTGGAGGGACCGCTGGCCGAGATCCTGGGGCGGTACCTCGAGCAGTCCCGCCGCCTGCTGCTCGCCCACGGCGGGGCGACCGGCGACGACGAGCTCCCGGCGGTGTTCGTCACCAACAAGGGGCACCGCGTCCACGTCCGCGACATCCGGCAGATCCTTGGCACCCACAGCAAGGCCGCCGGGCTCAAGGCCGCCGTCAACTACAACACGCTGCGGCTGTCGCGCGCCTGGCATCTGCGGGAGGCCGGCGAGGCGCCGGAGAAGATCCAGCGCATGCTCGGGGCCTCGGGGCGCTCGGGACGGCGGGTGGTCTGAACCTGCTAAGGGCTCGTGACGAAATAAGTGCGTCACACCGAGGCCGAGCGAGAAGCCCGCTGGCAAGGCGCGCGACCGAGGCGTACCCACCGTCGTACGTCGCAGGGAGCGCAACGCAGCCAGCGGGTTTCGCAGCCGGCCGAATGTAGCAGTTATTTCGTCACGAGCCCTAAGACTCCTCGGGCGGCTCCTCGCGCTCCTCGATGACCTCACGCATCTCGCGGATCATGTCCTCGATCTGCCGCTTTTGCGATTTCATCGTCCGCCGCGAGAACCAGACCATCCACGCCGAGATGGCGATCATCAGCGCCGCAATCCCTGCGAAAGCGATGAACCAGCCGAGGTCGCTCACCACGGCGGCGTCAGGCGGCTTCCACGCCCTCGCCGCGCAGGACCGCCGCGATGTCGGGAAGGACGCCGTCGAGCACTTCGCGGTCGATCACCAGCGGCGGCGCGAAGCGGACCACCTGCTCGTGGGTCTCCTTGGCCAGGATGCCGCGCTTCATCAGGGCCTTGCAGAACGGCTTGGCGGGGCCCGACTCGGCGTTGATGACGACCCCGATCAGCAGGCCCTTGCCGCGCACCTCGACGACGTGCCGCGTCTCGATGCCGCGCAGCTCGTCCATGAACCAGTCGCCGAGCTCGGCGGCGCGCTCGGCGAGCTTCTCGTCGACGATGACGTCGAGCGCGGTCCGGGCGACGGCGGCGCCCAGCGGGTTGCCGCCGAACGTCGAGCCGTGGTCGCCGGGGCGGAACAGGCCCATGATCTCGTCGTCGGCGCAGACGGCCGAGACCGGATACACGCCGCCGCCCAGCGCCTTGCCGAGGATGAGCACGTCGGGGCGGATCTTCTCCCAGTCGCAGCACAGCAGGCGGCCGGTACGCCCGAGGCCGGTCTGGATCTCGTCGGCGACGAAGGCGACATCGCGGTCGCGGCAGAGCCGGGCCGCGCCGCGCAGGTAGCCCTCCGGGGGCACGATGACGCCGCCCTCGCCTTGGATCGGCTCGACCAGGAAGCCGACCGTGTTGTCGTTGATCGCCGCCTCCAGGGCGTCCAGATCGCCGTACTCGACGATCGGGAAGCCCGGCGCGAACGGCCCGAAGCCGTCGCGGTATTGGGCCTCGCTCGAGAACCCGACGATCGTCGTGGTGCGGCCGTGGAAGTTGTGCGAGCAAACGATGATCTCCGCCTGCCCGTCGGCCACCCCCTTGACCTTGTAGCCCCACTTGCGCACCGCCTTGATCGCGGTCTCGACGGCCTCGGCGCCGGTGTTCATCGGCAGCGCCCGGTCGTAGCCCACCAGGTTGCAGAGCTTCTCGAGGAAGGGGCCCATCTGGTCGTTGTGAAAGGCGCGTGAGGTCAGCGTGCAGCGCTCGGCCTGCTCGCGCAGCGTGGCGAGGATGCGCGGGTGGCAGTGCCCCTGGTTGACGGCGGAGTAGGCCGACAGGCAGTCGAGGTAGCGGTTGCCCTCGACGTCCCAGACCCAGACTCCCTCGGCGCGGTTGATGACCACCGGGAGCGGCGCGTAGTTGAGGGCGCTCCAGCGATCCGCCTGCGCCAGGAACCGCTCGGTCGTTGTGGTGGAGGTGACGGCTGTATCGGACATCGATTCCTGCTCGCTGTAAGGACCGGGATGGAAGGGCGGCGCGCCGGCCCCGCGGGCGCGGCCGGGTGGACGCCGCAGGGCGGTGGTATCCTGTGAATAGCCGCGCGACCACCCAAATCTAGACCACATTTTGCACGACGACAACGCGAGGGTTGTTGCCGGAGGCGCCGAGAAACTCTGCCAAGCGGGTTGACGCGCCTGGATCGGTACTTTATCCCTTGACCCTCGGTTTCGAGATCACCTTCCCCCAAGACCACAGGGGACCGTTGCGATCGTCGAGCAGGCCCGATCGGCGCTCCCACCGAGACAGGTCCTAAGGAGATTCGAGGATGCACGCCAGGATACGCTTGACCCGTTTCGTAGCCTTCGCCGCGATCGCGGCCCTGACGATTGCTTGCGGCGGCCAGCCGGCCGAGCCGCCCCCCGCCGAGGAGCCTGCCGAGGCCCCCGCCCCGGTCCAACCGGAGGTCACGCCGATTCCCGAGCCGGAAGAGCCGGAGATCCCGGCGGTGCCGCAGCTGCAGGGGAACATCGTCGGGGTCGGCGATACGTGGGAGTGGCTCTCGGCCGCGACCCGTGAGAATCCGGCCCGGTACAAGTGGACGGTGAGTTTGCGCAACGATACAACGCAGACGCTCGACATCACCGTGAGGTTCGACATGGTCGACGCCGACGAACGGGTCATCAAGACCGACCGCCGGATCGTCCGCGTGGCGCCCGCCGATACCGCCACGGCCGAGCTCGAGGGCGAGATGCCACGCGACCAGGCCCGCTTGTTCGAGGGCTACACGTATACCTGGGAGGACTGGAAGATCGTCGAAGACGATCGGTAGGAGGCCGTGGCGAAACTCCGCTAGGCGGCAGGAAGTTATTTCTGCGCAAGCCCGGCGGGAACGGTGATTCCCGCCTCGCGGAGGGCCTCGGCGACGGCATCCAGCAGCAGCTCGACCTCGGCGCGATCGATCGAGGTGCCCATGTGGCCGACGCGAAAGATCTTGCCGGCCAGATCGGCGAGGCCGCCCGAGATGTAGATCGAGCGGCGCTCGAGCAGGAAGGCCTGCAGCTCGGCGACGGGCAGCCGCGGATGCGCCTTGACCGCCGTGGTCACCGGAGAGGCGACTCGATCGTCGGCGAACATCTCGAAGCCCATCGCCCGCAAGCCGCCGCGAACGGCGGCCGCCGCCGCGGCGGTGCGCCGGAAGCGTGCCTCCAGACCCTCCTCGAGGATCTGCTCCAGGCTGGTGATCATCGCCTCGATCACGTTCGAGGCCACCGTCGTCGGAAACGGGTGCCAGTCGCCCCACGCCTCCCGATAACGGCGCCAGGTGCGCAGGTCGAGGTACCAGCTGCGGGTTGATGGATTGGCATCGATCGCCTCCCACGCCCGCGGGCTGACCGAGATCGCCGCGATTCCCGGGGGCGCCGCCAGGCACTTGTTGGCGACGCTGACGCACAGGTCCACGCCCCAGGCGTCCACCGGCAGGTCGACGCCGCCGAGCGATGCCACCGCGTCGATGATGCTCAGCGCGCCATGCTCGCGCGCCGCCGCCGCAATCGGCTCCACCGGGTTCAGGACGCCGGTCGAGGTCTCGTGGTGGATCCAGGCGACGGCGTCGTAGCCGTCGCCGGCGGCCTCCAGGCGGCGCGCCACCACCGCCGGGTCGATGGCGTCGCCGACCGCGAACTCGAGGACGTCGACGCGGGCGCGGTGCGCCCGGCACATCTCGGCGAGCCGATAACCGAACCAGCCGCTGCTGGGCACCAGCACACGGGCGCCGTCCGGCAGCGCGCTGGCCAGCGCGGCGTCGAGCGATGCGGTCCCCGGCCCGACGATCAGAAACAGGTCGTTGTTGGTCTGGAAGACCGCCTGCATCAGCTCGATGCAGCGGTTGTAGGTGGCGACGAAGGCGGAGCCGTAGTGGGGCACGATCGGGCGCCCGTTCGCCTCGATCACCTCCGGCGTGGCGCCCGCGGGACCGGGGATGAACAGGTGGAATTCGCCGCCGTCGCCCACGCTCGTCTCCCGGTCCGCTGCTCGCCGCTGCGCCGCCCGTCAGTGTACCGCGCCGGGTCGCCCCCTCGCTTCTCGGGGCTAGCAGGCCGGGGTCTCCGGCCTCCTAGCCTGCTCGGCGCGGGCGGCTCAGAGGTCGATCTCGAGGCCCTGGCGGGCCTTCGGAACGCAGGAAAGCAGCGTGTCACGGCGCCACTCGCCGCAGCCGAGCGCGACGCCCTCGAGGCGAACGGCGACGAAACCGGCCGTCACCCCGGCGCGGCGCTCGTCGTCCTCGCCCAGGAGCAGCGGCTCACCGCGCAGGAAGCTCGCCGCATCGCCGCGGTCGAGGTCGATGGCGTTGCGCGTCGCGTCGCCGCCGAAGGCGATGATCGCCGCCGAGGTCGGCTTCCAGAGCCGGCGGCCGACGCGCAGCAGATGGATGCCGACGGCGTCGACCCGCACCCCGGCCAGGCCCTCGATGGCCGCGGTTCCCACCCAGATCTTGGCGCGGCCGCGCCGGTAGAAGCGCATCCCGGAGAAAGGGTCGGCCGGCGGCGCGAAGCGATCGTGCCACCAGGCGGCGTAGGGCTCGCCGTCGATCTCGAGGAACGGCTGCGGATCGCTCAATGCGACTCCTTGCGAACCAGGGCGACGGTGAACCCCCCGGTATCGTTGAGGTGCGGCCAGAAGCGGGCCACGTTGGCGCAATCCCGGCGCAGCTTCGTCCCCCTCCACTCCGTGACGCCGGGCCCGGCCCGCAGTCCGGGGATGGCGATCGGTTCTATGCTGGCGCCGTCCTTGAGCGAGTAATCGAGCACCATCTCGTTCTCCTCGGGCGCAAAGGTGCAGGTGGCGTACACGAGGCGCCCGCCGGGGGCCAGCAGCTTCCAGGCGCGGCCGAAGAGCGTTGCCTGGAGGCCGGAGCGGCCGGTCAGAAACTCGCCGGGGAGCTCGTAGCTCGCGCCGACGGTGTCGCGGACGTTGCCCTCGCACGAGCAGGGCGCGTCGAGCAGGATGGCGTCGAACAGGCCCGCCGCCAACGGGAAGCAGGTGCCGTCGTGGGCGGTCATCGCGACGTTGAGCAGGCCGAGGCGCTCGCAGTTGCTGCGCAGGGCGCGCAGCCGGTCGATGCGAACGTCGTTGGCGACGATGGTTGCCGCGGCGCCGGCCGCCACCGCCAGCTGGGCGGTCTTGCCGCCGGGCGCCGCGCAAAGGTCGAGGATCCGTTCGCCGGGGGCGGGTGCCAGCACTCGGGGCGGCAGCAGCGAGATCTCTTCCTGGACGTGGTAGATGCCCAGGTAGTGCTCGAGCGTGTTGCCGGGCTTGGCCAGCCCGGAGACCTTCATCGCCCCCGGCAGCCAGGCGAGCGGCTCGCAGCCGTTGCCCCGCGCCGCCAGCCGCGCCGCCAGCATGCGTCCGGCGGCGGCGGCCCGCTCCCGCCCGCCGTCGCCCGTCTCCACCGGGTGGCCGTCGGCCCGATTCAACCGGGCCAGCATCTCGAAGCGCAGCGGGTTGGCCCATACGACCGCGGGCAGCGGCCGGCCGCAGGCCGCCGCGAACGCGTCCCAGTCGTCGATCAGGGGCGCGTAGCGGCTCAGGATGTCGGTGGCGAGTCCCATGGGTCCAGGTATTCCGTCCCGTGCGTACGATGGAGTCTGCAAGGCAGTCGGCGGGCGATCTAGGCGTTGCAACGGCGTTGGTTTGCTTACCGCCGCGGATTTTTCACGGTGAAACCCGCCACGGATTGCGGTTTAATCTGCTCGACCGTGCCGGCGCACCATCGTCGCACCTCGCTACCTGTCGCGCCCGGCGGATCGGAAAGCCAACGATATGCGAACGACCCCGCGCCCGCTGGCGTCCGCGCTTCGGCGCAGCTCGCGCCGGCGCTTCGCCGCGCTGACTTGCATGACCGCGGCGCTGGCGGTGACCCCCGCCACCTCGATGATCGCGCCCGCCGACGCCGCGGAGCCCCAGCAGCCCGAGCTGGCTCGCCCGCAGTTGCTCGTCCTGCGCGAGGCCTTCCAGCTCGCCAATACCGTGGGCAACGAGGTCTGGCCGGGCTGGTCGCGCACGCCGATGACCGTGGTGGTGATCGGCGAAGAGCACGAGTACCTGTTCAATGCGCCGCGGGACTGGGAGCCGACCGGCGGCTTCGAGCGGATCGAGCAGACCTTCATCGGCCAGCCGGTCTACGAGCGCGACCGCACGCTGCCGCGGGCGCTGCGCGCCGCCTTCCCGGTGGGCGGCCTGCCGTCGGCGGTCGTCGGGGCCTGGCGTCCGGACGAGGAGGGCCCCAACGAATGGGCGATCACGCTGGTGCACGAGTGGTTCCACGTCATGCAGATGAGCCGTGGCGAGGACGAGAAGCTGGCCGAGCTGCGCCTCGGCGAAGGAACCTACCCATCGTTGCAGCTCGACTACCCCTTCGCCTACGGCGACCGTGAGATCGGCTATGCCCTGCACCTGCTGGGGTCGGCGCTCTACGACTTCTGGAGCCGCTCGCGGACGCTGCCGCGCGCCGTCCAGCGCACCTTTCTGGCCGAAACCTCGTGGGCGGCGCTGCAGAACTTCAAGACCATCGTCTCGCTCAAGTACGGCGACGACGCCTACAACTACTTCCGTTATCAGACCTGGAAAGAGGGCGTCGCCCGCTACACTCAGGTCCACGTGTCGCTGCTGGCCGCCGACATGGAGGGCAACGGCCGCTTCCACCACCAGCCCGGCTTCCCGGCGCTGCAGGGAGCCATGTCCTATGCCCGCCTGTGGGAAGAGGTCACCCACAACAGCTTCTGGCTGATGCGCACCGCCTCGGGCAACGAGGGCGGCGATCCGACCAGCTTCTACGGCATCGGCCACGGCCTCGCCGAGGTCCTCGACGCCGTCAACCCGGGCTGGAAGGAGCGCTACTTCGAGCCCGGCGTTTGGCTCGACGACCTGTTCGCCGAGCAGATGGATCCGCGAGTCGTAACCGCCCGGTGAGCTCGATCGACGGGCTTCCGACGCCCGCCCTGCTGCTCGACCTCGACATCCTGGAGCGCAACCTCGAGCGGATGGCGGCCCGCGCCGCGGCGCTCGGCGTGCGGCTGCGGCCGCACCTGAAGACCCACAAGTGCGTGGAGGTGGCGACCCTCCAGCGCGACCGCGGCGCCGCCGGCGTCACGGTCTCGACCCTCTACGAGGCGGCGGTCTTCGCCGACCACGGCTTCGACGACATCACCTGGGCATTTCCGGTGATTCTGAGCCGCCTCGACGAGGCCATCGAGCTGGCGGCGCGGATCCGCCTGGGGCTGGTGATCGACTCGCAGGCCGCCGTCGACGCCTTGGCCTCCCGCCACGGTGTCGGCGAGCCGCTGCGCGTCTGGTTGAAGGTCGACTGCGGCTACCACCGGGCCGGCGTCGCCCCCGACTCCGGCGAGCTGGCCGCCTTGCCGCAGGCGATCGAGCGGGCCGACAACCTCGACTTCGCCGGCATCCTTTCCCACTCCGGGCACGCCTATCATGCCGTCGGCCGCCCGCAGATGCAGGCCATCGCCGAGCAGGAGCGGGCGGTGATGGTCGATGCCGCGCAACGCATCCGCGACGCCGGCGTCCCGGTGCCCGAGGTGAGCGTCGGCTCGACGCCGGCGATGTCGGTGGTCGCTTCGCTCGCCGGGGTCACCGAGGCCCGCCCCGGCAACTACGCCTTCTACGACTACACCCAGTGTCTGTTGGGCTCGTGCGAGCCGGGCGACTGCGCCGTGTCGGTCCTGACCAGCGTGGTTTCCCGGATGCCCAGGCACAGCGTCGTCGACGCCGGCGCCCTGGCGCTGTCGAAGGACCCCGGCCCCGAGGGCTCGGCCGCCGGCATGGGGCCCGTCTACGCCGAGGACGGGCTGACGCTCGACCCCGACCTGCACCTCGGGCCGCTCAGCCAGGAGCACGGCATCGTCTCCCGCCCGCTGCCGGTCGGCACCCGCCTCCGCATCCAGCCGAACCACTCCTGCCTGACGGTCGCCTGCTTCGACGAGTACCAGGTGGTCCGGGGCGGCGAGGTGGTCGACCGCTGGAAGATCTGGCGGGGCCGCGACCCGTCGAGAGGGGCGGGGTAGCGAGCTATCCGGCGTAAGCCTCCACCGCCGCCCCGACGCCGGCCCCCGGCGTGTGCTGGTGGCCCTGGAGCTTCATCGCCAGCTCCAGCGCCCCCAGGAGCAGCAGCACGTTGTTGCGGGTCGCCGACTCCCCCATCAGGCCGATCCGCCAGATCTTGCCCGCCAGCGGCCCCAGGCCACCGGCGATCTCGATGCCGTGCCGGCGGAGCAGGAACGAGCGCACCTCGGCGTCGTCGACGCCGTCGGGCACGCGCACGGCGTTCAAGGTCCAGGCGCGGCGCTGCGGATCCTCGACGACCATCTTCAAGCCCATCGCCTCGAGGCCGGTCACCAGCGCCTGGTGATGGCGGCGGTGGCGGGCGGCGCGCTCGTCGGCGCCCTCGGCGTTGACGATCCGCAGGGCCTCGTGGAGCGCATACACGCTCGAGATCGGCGCCGTGTGGTGATAGGTACGGTCGCCGCCCCAGTACTTGGTGAGCAACGAGACGTCCAGATACCAGCTGCGCACCGGCGTCCGCCGTTGCTTGACGCGGGCGACGGCGGCCTCGGAGAAGGTGATCGGGGCGAGTCCCGGGGGCGCAGAGAGGCACTTCTGGCTGCCGGAGTAGCAGACGTCGATCCCGCGGGCATCGACGTCGACCGGGTGGCCGCCGAGCGAGGCCACCGCATCGACGATGACCATGGCGCCGGCGGCATGGGCCGCCTGCACGACGTCGTAGAGCTGTTGTAAGACGCCGGTGGAGGTCTCGACATGCACGAGCGCGACGATCTTGGTGTCGCCCTCCTGGATCGCGGCGGCGATACGCTCGGGATCGATCGACGTCCCCCAGTCGGCCTCGACCCTCACCACCTCGGCGCCGTTGCGCTCCGCCTGCTCGGCGAGACGCTGGGCGAAGAAGCCGGCGACGCCGACCACGACGCGGTCTCCGGGCTCGACCATGTTGACAATCGCCGCCTCCATCCCGGCGCTGCCGGTGCCGGAGATCGGAAAGGTCACCGGGTTGGTGGTCGCGAAGGCCTCGCGGAGCATCCCCTGCGTCTGATCCATGATCTGCAGGAACTCGGGATCGAGGTGGCCGATTACCGGTCGTGACATGGCCCGCAGGACGCGATCATGGACGTCGCTCGGCCCGGGTCCGAGGAGTATGCGGCGGGGGATCTTGCTGCTTTTCGTCATTTGGCAGGCCGTGGTGGCAGTGTGATCGTTGCGGGGAGAGAGGCGAGATGAGCGACCGCGACGAGGGCGATCTTAAACGCATCGTTCAGGAGCGGCAACGCTAACGACCCCTGGCGGCCCGGATCAGAGCCCATCGAGCGAGTCGTCGAGGATGCCGTCGAGGGAATCCTCGCTCGAGATGTCCTGCAGGCGGGTGTCGAACCTGACGGCGACCTCGAACGTGTCGTCGATCTCGAGAGTTCTCAAGACAGTTCCGTAGATCAGGGTCTTGCCGATGCGGCGCTCGCCGTCGGGAAGGTGCATCAAGCAGCGCGAGCCCTCCGTGACCGGCCGGTTGACCCGCACCAGCGCGCCGCTCTGGCTGACGTTGATCGTGATGCCCTTGGCCTCGAAGCGATGGTCGGCG
>Ga0302046_10004117_pt1 | contig 12962 bp, 8 predicted proteins | sample RVTome_11_FD_200261 | JGI IMG/M metagenome (GOLD analysis project Ga0302046, IMG submission 200261) | Soil microbial communities from uranium-contaminated site in the Upper Colorado River Basin, Wyoming, United States - RVT147D111 (version 2) ...
ACGTGCGGACCTTCCTGCCCCGCACCGGGCGTTGAGGATGCGGAGGGACGAGGGGATTTGTCCCCCGCCGAGGCGCGGAGGACGCGGAGTGATTCGTGGTGACTTGTTGGCTCCCCCTTTCCCCCTCTGCGCCCCTGCGCCTCTGCGGGAGTCACGTGGTTCATCAACACCCTTGTGGCGGACGGAATGTGTCCCCCGCGGAGGCGCGGAGTGGAAGTTCTCCCGCTGGGAGAGGGTCTGGGTGAGGGTGTGGCAACGCCACTTGCCAACCAAGCTCCACGAACAACCCGAAGGCAGGCTGCTCGACAAGCTGGTCTTCGGTGTAGGCGTGGGGCATTACTCCGCGGGTTTGTCAGGCTTCTTCTGGAGGGGTAGAAACGCAAGGATGACCTCGCGCCGCGCCCTGACTCTGCGGCCATCGCGGGCAATCAGCCCCATCTCGACCAGTGCGTTCAAATCGCGTTGCACCGTCTTTGATGTCTTGCCCGCGTAAGCCTTCGCCAGCCTCGGTGTCAGTTCCTTCACTTTCCCCACCTCGACCCAGTCGCCGCCGTCGCCAAGGTCCAGTGCGAGATGCCGCTGCCGCGTATCCGTGGGACTGTTCCGGTTCTGGAATCGCTCATGCACGAAGTTCCGCCAGACGACATCCCATTGCTGCGTCCAGATTTTCTCAAGCTGCTCCCGCAATCCATCCACGAAGCCCCGTACCGCGTAGCCGATGAACGGCACGATGTCCCCGCCCGATTTGCTCGCATGGTCGAGCTGCCGGTAATACTCCGCCCGCGTCTGGTTGTAGTGGTTGCTGAAAAGATGCGCCGCCGGTGAAGGCACGCCTGCTGACAAGAGTATGTGAAACTCCAGCAACCTTGCCGTGCGCCCGTTGCCGTCGCCGAACGGGTGAACCCACGCCAGATACAGATGAGCCACCACCGATCGCAGAATCGCATACACGGTGTCCGTGCCAGTGGCAGAGTTGTCCGGCACTTGGAAATCCGGCCCGTTGAGCCACTCGCACAGCCGGTCAACGAGATACGGGCAGTCCTCCGCCGGTGCGCCGCGATACACATTGCCGACGACCACCGAATGCGTCCGCAACTCGCCGGGCTTCACGTCATCTTTCACCGGCAGCTTCTCCAGGACCTGCCGGTTGTAAGCGCGGAAGAGTTCCGCCGACAGCGGCGGCAGCGTGCCCTCCGCCAACTGCTTGCTGATGCCGTTGCACGCCGCGATGATGTTCTCCACCTCCTGCTTCAGGTACTGCTTCGATGGCGGCACGACCAGCCTGCCCTCGACCGCCTTCAGCACCTCTTCTTCCGAAAGCGTGTTGCCCTCGATGGCCGTTGTTGCCGCCGCGCCCTTGGCCAGATAAAGCTGATGCAACGCCTGCGCCGTCGCCGGACGCAGCGGCACACGGGAAGTGTGCTGGCATTTCGACGCCGCCTCACCCAGCGCCAGCCAGAGTTCCGCTCCCGCCTTGGCGAGGTCGCAGCGGAAGGAAATCCAGGAATGTGTCCGTTCAAATGTCCGCATAAATGTCCGGCTTGGTGTCTGCATTTACGCTTGAAAATAAGCCGGTTGAGGAAAGAACGCCAGATTCTTGTCGTGTTTCGTGTCCACTTAGATGTCCGGCAATTTGGGCGGAAGTTTCTCTCAAACACGCCATTTCACCGCCGGGTGAATCCGGGCAGATTCCTGAAATGGCGGCAGCCGGGTTCATGCGGTCTCCGTTTCAGGTTTCTCCCCTCTCTCGCTGGGAGAGGGCCGGGGTGAGGGTGTGGCTGCGCTACACTCCAGTTCAATTCGGCAAACAACCGCTTAGCGGGCTGCTCGACAAGCTGGTCTTCGGTGTAGGCGTGGGGCATGGGCTAGAAGGGATCTGAATTAAGAGGTTCGCTCACCAAGCTGAGGGTGGGTGGCGCAATCACACCGGGTGGCGGGTCTTTGAAAACCTTTTGTTCGCGCTTCTTGACCGTAACCGTCCGGCGACGCCGTATCTCGCCGATGGCGGCGGCGGCAACTATCCGCGAATCTCATGAAGCGGACGGTTCTGGATCTCGGCGGGACTCAGCCAGTGGGTGGGGGCGCAGGCGCGGGTGCCGAGGGCGGGACTTTGGATGCGAAGGATTCCTTCCATCCCCTGGGCGTCAGTTGCCAGATGTCCTTGTTGGGATGGCTGGGTATCCCCCCTTTGCGAGCACGCTCAGCCACGTCGCGACCGCCGTGAGGCGGTGGACTTTCTCGTGATAAGCCACGCGTGATCCACCCCCTCACGGGAGGTGGCTACGTGGCCCGCGTCGGATTCTGATTGGCGGAAAGGCGTCACCCCCAAGCGCGTTTGGCACTGCAACGCATCTGGCGCAGCCACGCGAGGGTTGCCCCGGTGCTGGGCGGTGAGTGTCAGGTAGCCGCCGGAGTGACGAGGCGAAATTGAGGAATGGTGGTGGCTGTTGCCCCATCCGTACAATCCGTGGTTCACCCCTTTATCATTTCCAACCTGACCCAGATGCTTTCGGCGAGATTCTGGGTCGGGTTGGAAATGAAGAGGAGTGAACCACGGATTTCACGGATGACACGGATAGCCGGCGGGAATGGCCATGCTCATGCGGATGCGATGGGACCCATGATGACTGGCTTGCCCCCTCAACTTCGACACGGCGGAACGTGGTGGTAAAGTGATTAACGATTCCCCACTTGACGCGGATGGCGCACGAGACGGTTTGAGCTTTCAGGCTGGCTTTACTCAAGCTTCCAGCTAGGCTCCATTCTATCCACAAAGCTTATGAAAGCCGCATTCCTATCAGTGGTGGTGGTCCTGTGCCTTGCGCAATGTGCGTTCGGACAAGCTCCGGAGATCCTCTCCTTCAATCATAACGGCTACCTCCTGGCCGGACGCATGGAGCCAGGCTCGTTGGCCACGATCGAATGGGCTTCCTCACCCGAAGGACCATGGACCAATTCCTGGGCCGGCCTTCAGAACATCGTGGTGTCCTCCAATGGCATCATCCTGGTCAGGGTGCCCATGTTCTATCGTGTGAGGGGAGAGCCAGCTCAGACGCCTATCAACATGGTTTGGATCGAGCCAGGCACCTTCACGATGGGAAGCGCGGAATCAGAGCAAGACCGTTACCAGTGGGAGGGCCCCCAAACAGAAGTGAGCATCTCTCAAGGCTACTGGATCGGCAGGCACCCAGTCACTCAAGGGGAATTTCTGGAGGTCACTGGAGCAAATCCCAGTTGGTTCAATGGATCCAGGCCAACAGACCGGGATCCTGTCAGTCCGGCTGGAGAGTATGTCGTGAACCTTGGCCGTCCCGTGGAAAGCGTTAGTTGGCACGACGCCACCAATTTCTGCGCTCTGCTTTCCGCCCGGGAACAGAATGCAGGGCGCTTGCCGGACGGGCTTGTTTACCGGCTCCCAACAGAGGCCGAATGGGAGTATGCGTGTCGTGGTGGAACCACGTCTCGGTTCAGTTATGGCGATGACCTGACGTATGCCGGGCTGTCAACATATGCCTGGCACCAAGGCAACAGCGACGCCATCACGCATCCCGTCGGACTAAAGTCACCCAATCCTGTTGGCTTGTATGATATGCACGGTAATGTCTGGGAATGGTGCCTGAATTGGTTTTTCGATTATCCAGGGGGAAGCCTACTTGATCCCGTGCCCAGCATCCCTGGGGTCCTTGGAGTGCATCGAGGAGGTTGCTGGTACGTTGGAGGCATGGACTGCCGTTCGGCGGCACGAGGGGTTACTCCTACGGGCTATTCGAACGGTGCAAATGGTTTTCGTGTAGTCCTCGGGAGTCCTTTGCTTGCGGAATAAGACCCACCGACCCCCAAGCAGTACCGTCCCAGGCCTCTGCACATGGGCCCAGGTAGTCTGGTTAGTTCCCATCCGTGGAGTCCGTGAAATCCGTGGTTCACTCCTATTCATTTCCAACCCGACCCAGAATCTCGCCGGAACCATCCGGGTCAGGGTGCCCTTTCTTGCGGTAGTTCGTCGCCCGTTTCTCCACGGCTTGGTTTTTGACCACGGATGTCAGGGATAGGGGCGACGACGCTCAGCTCTTTTTCAAATCCTCCGCGATGGTGGCAAACTGCTCCAAGGCCGCTTCCAGATCTTCGCTGATTTCCTGGGCGATGATTTCGGGGGCAGGCAGGTTGGCGGATTCTTCCAGCGCCTCGTCCTTCAGCCAGAAGATGTCCAGGTTCACCTTGTCCCGCTTGAGCAATTCGTCGTAGGTGAAACTCTTGAACCGCTCCTTCTCTTTGCGGCTGTGCCGGTTCTTGGGATTGTAGCAAGCGACGAACTCATCGAGGTCCGCGCGCTTCAGCGTGCTTTCCTTGAGCGTGAAATGTTTGTTCGTGCGCAGGTCGTAAATCCAGAGCTTCTGCGTCCACGGTTTTTCCTGCGCGGGCTTGCGGTCGAAGAACAGCACGTTCGCCTTCACCCCTTGAGCGTAAAAGATCCCGGTGGGCAGGCGCAGCAACGTATGCACGTCTGCCTGTTTGAGCAATTCGCGCCGGATAGTCTCGCCTGCGCCGCCTTCAAATAGCACGTTGTCCGGCAACACCACCGCCGCGCGCCCGTGCTGCTTGAGGATGGTGAAGATGTGTTGGAGAAAGTTGAGCTGCTTGTTGCTCGTGCTCGCCCAGAAATCGTCGCGGTTGATGACGAGCGACTCCTTCGAAGTCTCCCCCGCCTCGTTCACGATGGTCACGCTGCTCTTTTTGCCAAAGGGCGGATTGGCCAGCACGATGTCATACTCGCCATGCTTCCCGGCCAGCGCATCCTTGGTAGTCACCGGCAAGCCGTTGTTCAATGGCATGTCCGCGTCCGACTCGCCGCCGATGCCGTGCAGGAGCAGATTCATCGCGCAAAGCCGAGTGACACCGTCCACCAACTCAATGCCAAACAACGTCCCGGTCCGGAGCTTCTTCTTCTGGGCGCGATCCAACTGATAGTGCTTGGCGATGTAGTCGTGCGCCGCCAGCAGGAAACCACCCGTGCCACAGGCCGGATCGCAAATCGTCTGGCCCGGTTGAGGTGCGACTGCATCCACCATGGCGGCGATGAGCGGGCGCGGCGTGAAGTATTGGCCCGCGCCGCCTTTCACGTCCTCGGCGTTCTTTTGCAGCAACCCTTCGTAAGCGTCGCCCTTCACGTCGGCGGACAGGCTCGACCACTCCTCCTTGTCAATCAGGTCCACGATGAGCCGGCGGAGTTTGGCCGGGTCCTGAATCTTGTTCTGCGCCTTGCGGAAGATGACGCTCAGCATCCCCTTCTGTTTGCCGAGCTGTTCCAGGGTGTGGCGGTAGTGGGTTTCGAGTTCCTCCCCATCCAGCTTCAACAGCGCGTCCCAGCCGTATCGCTTGGGAACTGCCGCTGGTTTGTTGAAGGGTGGTCGGCTCTGTTCGTCGGCCATCTTCAAGAACAATAGATAGGTCAACTGCTCGACGTAATCCCCATACGACAGGCCGTCGTCACGCAGGATGTTGCAGTAGTTCCAGAGCTTCTGGACAAGGGCGGTGGGATTGCTCATGTGTCACTCAATATTGCGTATCTACGAGATACCCGGTCCGGCCATAACAATCATAACCGGACTTGTCTGTGTGAGGATTCAGGTGCGTGTCGTAACTCTGCCGGGTGAACCGCTTGCCGCAGACAGAACATTCCACCACATACTTCGGCCCAGTGAATGGCGTGCCAATGGAAGATCGGCGACGGGAAGATGACGGCTTCGAAGCATATCCGCTCACCGTTCTGGTCGCAGTCGGTGGAATGGACAGCGGAGCTGCCGCGCTCAGTTCTATCGCGTAGCGTGGCACAAACGAAGTGTCCGTCGCAGTAGCTCCCTGTATCCTATCAATGCGATAAGACCTTGGCTGACCGTCCTGATGACGGATTGCGTGGAGGATGACGTTTCCATCCTTTGTCCGGCGCAGTGAATAAGGCTCGATCAAGCGGCGTGACCCGTCGTAGGCGAGATCAACGCAAAGGCGGTTTGCGGCGGCGAACCGGATGATTTCCAACGGGGCTTGAAGCCCCCATGCCACCACGTTGGCCGGCGGTCGCCAGGCCGTATCAATATCACTGCCGACTGGATAAGCAGGAATAACCGCCTTCACCGCAACACTGAACAGCCAATTGAACACCGTCTGCAACTCGGCGAAGAAGTGTGCGAAAGGCGGGAGGTGTGGAAGCTGGTGCGCCAACATGTTGCTCCATTCGGTCTCCAGTTCGGTTCTCTCGGGCCGCGCCTCCAAAGCGAGCACAGTCGGCACAGGGATTCCTTTGAACGCGCATTTCTCCTTCAGCGTCTTCACGACCAACGCGCGATCGCACGGGATTTCATCATGCCGGAAGAAATGAATGACATCGTAGAGGTCACGCGGTCGCAATCTTTCCGCCAGCGCCCGCACCTTCTCGGCAAACAGTTCCTCGTAGCAATAGCACAACGCCCGAATCCCCGAATCTGGCCCGTCAGAATACGGGTGATGGACCTCCCGCGGTACAGGATCAAGGACCAGTCGTTCGTCGTCGGTCAAATCCAGCTTGATTCGGGGGACACTGCCGCGTCGCTGGAGCGGTCCGCGATAACCTACCTTGCCCTGAACAGCCTGCTTGCCCCGCGGATCGACATAGACCTCGAAGGAAATCGAGTCGGACGGAATCTCAATGCCGGAGTTGTCGTAAACCCAAGTTCCGACTGTCGCGAACGTGCTCCGAAGAAATGGTTCGTTGATATGGTCGGACGCTTTGATCGTGAAATCCAAATCCTCGGAGAAGCGATATGTCTCGAAGAAACACTTCTTGAGACATGTTCCGCCCTTGAAACGCCACGCTGATTTCAATTCTGGATGACTGTAAATGCCCGCCAGCAGCCATCCGAGCACGTAGTCCTTCTCCACCACTTCGGAGGACAGTCCAAGTTCGCGCGAGAAATCAAGAATCTCCTGCCTGTCAATCATTCGCCCGCTCCTTCACCCAACGATCGGTCACCCACAAGCGCCATGCGGTGACCAACCGCTCCGCAGGCAACGACGGATCGAGCTTGGTGTTCCCCTTGGTGATTCGCGCCCGGCACGCTTCGATGGCTTCACGCTCCGCCGGGGCCAGTCGCTCCAGCAGAAACCCAAGCCGTTTGAACGCCGCGCCGCTGCCTAGCCGTTCCGCATACGAGACCAGCAGCGGCAAGTCCTTCGACTCCGACTTCAGATAGCTCTCGAGCACATCCACACTCGGTCGCAGCCCGCCGCCCAACACGGGGTCGTCCATCAGATCGAGCACCGTCCGCGATGGGTCGGACACACTGACTTTGACCTGCCCGCGCCAGACTGGCTTCGTGCCGAAGAGTGATTCAGGTAGAATCGTGCGGACCACAAACGTCGTGCCCTTGATCACCGGTTTCCGGTTGCGCGGCTTTCGAGACGTCATCACGAGGATGGAACGAAAGATCTGCTCGGTCAGATCCCAATGCTCGGCGGCGCTCCAGCCTCCGACGTAACACGGGGTGAAAAGCCGCTCGGCCACAATCCAAGGTTCTTCAAGCGCCACATCACCGCTCCGCGTTTCCAGCGGCACAGGAACGTAAAGTCCTCGGCGCACTCTCGACACCCACCCTTGCCTAGCCCACGCGGCCAAGGTCTTGGCGGCAATCTTCGGCGAGAGAGCCAGACTCTCAGCGGCCTGCGCCACCGCAATCGTTCCCTTCGTGTCCCGAAGCAGCTTGGCCAGCTTTGCTCGCGACTTCTTGCTCAATCCTGCGATCGTGTTCATAGATACATTCTGTGCGCCTTAGTTCGACCATGGAACGAACTAACGCGCACAGAATATACTAAATCGTGGTTCAGCCAAGTGGCATTTTAAGCCAAAAGATTCATAGCTTGCCGGAAAACGCGCACTGCAAAATCGACTGGCGGAGGCGGGCCTGTCCCGCCGGAGTGGAGGTAATCTTCATACAAGCCCTCCTGTGAATGCTTTCTGGAGTATTGCTTGGCGAAGGCGGATGGCGCGCTGGAGGTTGGCCGACACCACCGACTCCAATTCCTCCACCACGCTCAACCGCCGCTCCACTTCCGCCACGATCCGCGTTTGCTCGGCAAGGGGTGGAAGAGGGATAGGAAGTTCCTTAAGCGTCTCGATGTTGATCCCGGTGTAGGCGATGCCTTTCGCGCGTTGTAGCAGCCAGCGTTGAATCGGCGCAGAGCCGATAAAGATTGCCGCTATCTTGGAAACGGCTGGCTCGACCATTGCAAACATTGCGACTTCGCGGGAAATGTTGAATCCCGCGCACTCGACGGGCGCAACGACGACCCCGCCCAATGTCCCGCGCACCGTTATCAAAACCTCGCCGCCTTTGAGGAATGTCCGTCGATACTTTCCTGCAATCTCCGGTGAAACGCGTTTCACGTTCTGCAGGTCGAGTCGGAGGTGGCGCACGTCACTGGAACGCAGCACATGAACCCCATCGGCGACAGGCGCTCCAAGTTTGATGACGCCATAAGTGATGGACCGATGCTCGTCTGTGAGTTGTTCGGCTGTCGCCCACGTCCACTCGGTGGGGAGCGGTGGAAGGTTGGCGGTGTCGGGGGCGGCGGGTTCTTTGTATTTGCCGCGACCGGCCCAGTTCTTCCGGCGCTCGGCGAGGATGCGTTGCAGCAATTGTTCGCCGGTTTCAAAGCCTGGAGTTTTGACCGCGGATTTCACGGATTTCGCGGATGATCTGCTTTTCCCATCCGTGCCATCCGCGTAATCCGTGGTTCTCCACAACTCGGCTTCGGTGGGGACGAGTTTGCCCTCGCAGGCGGCTTTGAGGACGGCGGCGCGGTAGCGTTTGAGGTTGGCCTGCACCCGCCGCAACGCCGCCACCCCCGCCTCCAGCCGCGTGAATTGCTTCTCAATCTCCGCCACGATCCGCCGCTGCTCTTTGTCCGGCGGAATCGGAACAAGCAGAGCGCGAACATGGGCAACATTCAGCCGAGGAACGGCAGTTCCAAGACGATGCTGGTCATATTGGCGAGTGAGAACTGGGGAACGCAGCGCCCAAGCAATAAACCGTGATGAGGTGACTTCAGGATGAACCCGAATCCGAACCGATGATTGGGTTATGTTTCCGCCGTTGAGGTCGGGAGGAACGATGGCAACTTTTCCAATCGTGCCGACAATCGAGAGAATGATGTCGTCCTGTTTGAGAACTGAGCGTTTGTATTTCGCTGCGATAGCTGGAGTCGTGCGGCGGATTGAAGGTAAATCAATCACATCCTCGTAAATCTCTGTCGGGCGAACGTAAGGAACGCCGTCCGGCAAATTTGGGCCGGGTTGAAGAATGCCGTAAAGAATTGGAGCGCCGTCAGCGGCAATCTTTTCAAGGGATTCCCATCGCCAGCCGTCGGGCAATTCTTTCGCCCCTTCAGGGCGCGATGTGTATTGGGAATCGTTACCCAGGGCGGCGTCTCGGCGCTCCTTACCCTGGGCTAACTTCTTTCGCCCCGTTGGGGCTGTGGTCGTGGCCTTCGCACTCATGCCGCGAGCACCCCGTTGAGTTCATCGAGCAGCTTGGGCAGTTGCTCACCGAAGAGTTGATGCGCTTTGCCAAGTCCGCCGTGCTGGCTGAACGGCGCGTAATCGAAGTCGTCCGGCTCGATGCTGAGGCTGGTGGCGATGTGGTCGCGGATGAGGTTGAGCCACGCAAGTTGATCGTCGCTAAAGGTCACGCCTGCTTTCGCCTTGTCCATGAGCCATTCGTTGAACCGCGTGGTGACGGAGGCGGCGAAGGGTTCGAGCACAGGCTGCTGTTCCAGTGCAAAGCGGACGAGAGCGACGAGGTCGGCGAAGCGTCCGGCCTGCGAGCGGCCTTTGACCTTGGCGGGCGTGGTCACCGCGTAGGCGTCCCATAGGCGGTCCTCGGTCCAGGTGGCGTGTTGGTCGCGGAGTTTGTTCTCCAGTTCCTTGAGCATGGATTCGGTGAGGCGGATCTTATTGGGGCGGCCCGCCTCCGCCCGCCCGACGGCGAGTCTTCGGCGCGGCAAGCTGTAAATGATCTGGAGCGCGTCAATCTGCGCTTGGTTTTGCGCGAGGTAATCGCGAAAGGCCTGCACCAGCCCGGCAGCCTTGGCCCGGGCGGCGGCATCGAACCCTTGCGAGGTGACTTCGTCGGGCGTGTAGATGTCGATGGCCTGTTCGGTTTCGCGCTTGAGGGTTTCGAGGGTCTGGCGCAGGGCGGGGTTGTCGAACGGCGCACAGGCTTCGGTGATGAAGTCCTGGCGGACGGCTTCCATCGTTTCCGGAGCGACTTCATTGGGTGAAGCCCCTGGCTTCCCGGTGGCGCGTTCGGCGATGGCGTCGGGATCGAAGGCGCGCAACAGGGCGTTGGCGAGGCTGGCGGGAGTGTGGCCACCGGAGGCGTTCGCGATTTGCTGGCGTTGGGCGGGTTCGAGTTCGCGGTCGAGCCGGGCCAATCGCGCGGCCAGCGTGGTGAGCGTGTCTTCATCCCGACCGCCGGGAAAGATGACGCGCTGGAGCAGGGTATTGAGCGGCACGGTGGGCTGGCGGTCGAGCGGGCGGGATTCGGTCTTGTCGCTTTCGCATACGCCCACGGCATCCACGATGACGAAGCGGGTCTTGGCGCGGGCATCTTCGCCGGAGACGGATTGCAGGTCGGTGGGCGAGAGCACGCGTGTGCCGCGCCCTTTCATCTGTTCGAAATAGACGCGGCTGCGGACATCGCGGAGGAAGAGGAGGACTTCGAGCGGTTTGATGTCCGTGCCGGTGGCGATCATGTCCACCGTGACGGCGATGCGCGGCATGGTGGAGTTGCAGAATTCCTTGATGAGGTCGCGGCCTTTGACGGGCTTGCCGGTGACGGGATGCTTGGCCTGGTAGGTGATCTTCTTGCAGAAGTCGTTGCCCTTGCCGAAGACCTCGCGACAGAGATGGACGATGTCCTCGGCGTGGGAGTCGTCCTTGGCGAAGATGAGGGTCTTGGGGACGAGCGCGCGGCCGGGGAAGAGTTCGGTCTGCACGACGTCGCGGTAGGCGCGCAGGACGGTGCGAATCTGGTCGGGCACAACGACGGAGCGGTCGAGGTCCACGGGCGTGTAATCGAGATCCTCGGCCAGGACTTCCGCGCGCGCCTGGCGGGAGGCTTTGCTGCGGTGGTCGATGAGGAAGCCTTTCTCCACCTTGCCGCCGGCTTCGGTGACGCGCGTTTTGATGCGGTAAACGTCGTAACCGACGTTCACGCCATCGGCCACGGCACGTTCGTGGTTGTATTCAGCGACGCGGTTCTGATGGAAGTAGGCGATGGTCTGCGGCGCGGGGGTGGCGGTGAGGCCGATGAGGGAGGCGTCAAAGTATTCCAGCACCTGCCGCCAGAGGTTGTAGATGGAGCGATGGCATTCATCGGTGACGATGAAATCGAACTTCTCAATGGGGACGGCGGGGTTGTAGGCGACATCGCGGGAACGTCCGCCCAGTGACGCGGCAAGTTCCGCGCCGGAGAGGTCGTCCGCGCCTTCGGCCAGTTCTTCGCCGCGCAGGATGGAGTAGAGCCGCTGAATGGTGCAGATGGTCACGCGGCAGACGTCGTCGATGTGCGGCGAGGTCAGGTGCTGGACGTTGTAAAGCTCGGTGAAGAGGCGTTCGGTGTCCGGCGTGCGGAAGCGATGAAATTCATCGCGAGCCTGCTCGCCAAGGTTGGAGCGGTCCACAAGAAACAGGACACGCCTGGCCTTCGCGAATTTGATGAGGCGATAGGTGAAGGCGCACGCGGTGTAGGTTTTGCCCGCGCCGGTGGCCATGTGGATGAGCGCCCGTGGACGATCCTCCGCAAAGGATTTCTCCAAACCGTGGATGGCCTCGACCTGGCAGTCGCGCATGCCTGTTTTGTCGAGGGGATGAGCAAAAGACATTTGTGCTAGGCGACGGCGAAGGGTGTCGGGTTCGGCGGCCCATTCGGCGAGTGTTTCAGGGCGATGAAATGTGAACACGCGGCGGGAGCGAGGGGCGGGATCGCGTTCGTCTCGGAAGAAGGATTCGACGCCGGTGGATTCGTAGAGGAACGCTAGGATACCGGTGACGCCTGTGGAAAGGAGAGGAGGCAGGCTGTTCGCGTAGCGGCCTGATTGATCCGCGACGGTGGAAAGCGTGGTGCCCTGTTTTTTGGCTTCAACCACGCCGACAGCCTTGCGGTCCACGAGGAGAAGGTAGTCGCAAGGGCCGGTGGTGAGCGGGACTTCTCGTAGTACGATGCCGCGACCGGCGGAGAGATCAGCGGCCTGGTAATCTTGAACAATCCAGCCCGACGCCGCGAGTTGCGCGTCGATTTGTTGGCGGGCTTTTTGTTCCGGGGTCATTGGAAGAAAGGAGACCTGGCTTCCGCCTTCGCCGGCGTCTTCTCCCACCGCTGGGCGAAGCGGAGGAAGTTGATGCCGAGCATCGGGCCGGAGTATTCCTGGGCCTTGAGGCCGGAGTTGGCGCGGAACTGGTCGGCGCTGTCCCAGAGGCGCTTTTCGAGTGAACCGTTGGCGGTGTCCTTTTCAGAAGGAGCGATCCAATGCATGGGGGCGGGTTCTGATCGTTATGAAATCGCTTTCGTCGTGTGCGGCAAGGACTCGGCGGGTCCGTTTCCAGTCATTGATCCGCTGGGTCTGCCAGCCCTTGCCCAAGGCGGCGCACCTTACCAGAAGGTCCTGGATAATGGTAGAACTAAGTGCCGTATTAGTATTAGGGCGCCATTCAGCTATCCCCCCCTTGACGAGCACGCTCAGCCACGTCGCCACCGCCGTGAGGCGGTGGACTTCCTCGTGATGAACCACGCGATGATCCACCCCCTCACGGGAAGTGGCTACGTGTCTTGCGTCGGATTCTGAGTTCCCCCTGGCCCTCCCGCCTTGCCGCCCGTTGATGGTGCAGCCGCCGAGGGGACGAGGCGGTGTCTGGCAACCTTCAAACCCCCAAT
>Ga0302046_10004118_pt1 | contig 12957 bp, 14 predicted proteins | sample RVTome_11_FD_200261 | JGI IMG/M metagenome (GOLD analysis project Ga0302046, IMG submission 200261) | Soil microbial communities from uranium-contaminated site in the Upper Colorado River Basin, Wyoming, United States - RVT147D111 (version 2) ...
TCGACCTGCGCCAAGAAGCGCGCATGAACCACCGCACCGGACGGCTCGGGCGCAAGAGCCTCTTTCTGTGCTGGAGCGTGTACGACCCGCTACGGAGCCTGCAGTTGCGGAGCGCCACACGTTGGTGCTCTCTCGTGCTGCTGAAAGGGCGCCGGCTGTGTCGTGACTACGGGCGTGGTCGATCGCGCGTGAAGTACATCCTCGATGCGGCCTTCTCAGCGGAGCACTTGATCTCGTCGGAGGCTCTCCTTCGGAAGACAAAGGCCCTCGCGGATCCCGAGCGGCCTCTCGAGCTCGTGTACTTCGGCCGCCTAACCGCCTACAAAGGCATCGATCGCTGCATCGAGGCAGTGGCGCTGGCATCCCAGCAGACCGCGGCCCCTATGCGACTCACCATCATCGGCGCTGGGGAGGAGGCCGAGAATCTGCGCAGGCTGTGCGTGCAACTCGGAGTCGAGCGCCTGATCGAGTTCCTCCCCGTGATGCCCTTCGGTCCAGGCCTCTTCGAGCGACTGTATCCGTGCCACCTGCTGCTCGCCGCCCCGCTCAGCGAGGACACGCCGCGCAGCGCGCTCGACGCCATGGCCTGTGGCATCCCGATCCTGGCCTTCGACACCGAGTACTACTCGAGTCTCGGTGAGAGCGGCGCGGTCGACCTTGTTCCATGGCCCTCGGTGGAACGCATGTCCGAGCGCATCGCGCATTATGCACGGGACAAACAGCGCTTGCTCCCGCTGGCGCTGTCGAGTATCGAGTTCGCGCGTGCGAACACGCAGGAAGCCTGGCTGCACTCGCGCGCGCAGTGGACCCTGGCCCTGTTTGGACCGCCGGCCGGACTCGCGGGCAAGAATGGTGCGAGCAAGACATGGCAGCGAGCCTGAAGTACGTGATCATCAGTCCCTGCCGAGACGAGGCCGCGCACATGCGACGGACAATGGACAGCGTGAGCCGCCAGAGCGCGCGGCCGGACTTGTGGGTCGTCGTCGACGATGGTTCCACGGACGAGACCCCCTCGATCCTCGCGGAGTACGCCACTCGGCTGCCCTACCTACGCGTCATCCGGCGCCAGGACCGCGGGCGACGCAGCGTGGGGCCGGGTGTGATGGAGGCGTTTAGCGTCGGCTACGACAGCATCGACGCGCCTGCCTTCGACTACTTGTGCAAGCTCGACCTCGACCTGGAGCTGCCCCCGACCTACTTCGAGGGCCTGATCCGACGCATGGAGGCCGAGCCCAGACTCGGCACTTGCAGCGGCAAGCCGTATTGTCCGGATTCTGGCGGCCGGCTCGTCCGCGAGAAGTGCGGCGACGAGATGTCGGTCGGCATGACGAAGTTCTACCGGACGGCTTGCTTCGAGGAGATTGGCGGCTTCGTGCATGAGGTCATGTGGGACGGGATCGACTGCCACCGCTGCCGCATGCTTGGCTGGACGGCTCGCAGCTACGACGATCCCGAGCTGCGCTTCCTGCATCTGCGTCCCATGGGTTCGAGCCAGGACGGGATCTGGGTCGGACGCTGGCGGCACGGGAGCGGGCAGTGGTTCATGGGCACCGGATTCCTGTTCATGACCGCGAGCGCGCTCTACCGGACCGCCCAGGCGCCGCTCATCGAAGGCGGCCTGGCGATGTGGCTCGGGTACGTCAGCAGCATGCTTGGCAAGAAGCCGCGCTATGCCGATGCGGAGTTCCGCTCCTTCCTGCGGCGGTACCAGCGCGAGTCCCTGTTCTTCGGCAAGCGCCGCGCCATCGCGCGCGCCGAGAGCCGGCAATCCGCCCTGTGCCCACAACTCGGCCGATGACCTCCTGCACGCCCCCCGCGGTCGATCTCGAGGGCCTGCGACTGCACGCCATCGACGAGCAGCAGTGCGTCGCCCTCGTGCTGGAGGCCTCGGCGGCCGGACGAGGTGGCTGGATCGTCACGCCGAACCTCGACCACCTGCGCAGGCTGGTCGCGGACGAGTCCCTGCGCGCATGTTACGGTCGCGCAGATCTGGCCGTGGCCGACGGCATGCCGCTCGTGTGGGCTTGCCGTCTCCAGAACACTCCTCTACCGGGTCGCGTCGCCGGATCGGACCTGATCTGGAGCCTGTCCCGCGCTGCGGCCGAAGAGGGGCTCTCCGTGTTCTTCCTGGGTGGCGATCCAGGGACCGCGGAGGAGGCGGCGCGTGACCTTGGCGCGCGCTTCGAGAACCTGCGTGTCGCCGGAGCCTGTTGCCCCGCGCCGGGGTTCGAGAGTCGACCAGGCGAGATCGCGGAGCTCGCCGCATGCCTCGCGCAAGCTCGTCCGGACGTGATCTTCGTCGCTCTGGGATCGCCCAAACAGGAGGCGTTGATCGAGCGGCTACGTCCGGGTCTTCCCTCGGCCTGGTGGCTCGGCGTCGGCATTAGCTTCAGCTTCGTCACGGGACGGGTGAAGCGTGCGCCCGTCTGGCTGCGCACCATCGGATGCGAGTGGCTCCACCGCATGGTGCAGGAACCGCGCCGGCTCGCGCGCCGCTATCTACTCGAGGGCGTGCCCTTCGGCGCAGGTCTGCTTGCGCGCTCGGCTCTGCGCGGGCTGCGCTCGCCCTCCGCGACGACGGCCGCGCCGCCGGGGTCGCTGCGCGATCGATAGCGACTACCCCGTCGTTGACACCGCAGGCGAGGCCACGGCCTTCCAGGGATCGCTCGCTGGAGCCCGCTCGGCCGCGTCCACACCCTCGATACCGAACTCTACAATCAACGAGCGCTACCGGATGCGCGCCGAGGCCCGGGTCAAGGTCTTCGAGTTCCTCGAGGTCTTCTACAACCGCCAACGCCTGCACTCGACGCTCGGCTACTGCTCGTCCGATCGGTTCCGAGGCACAGCGCTTCGCTGCCTGACGCCTCATCTTCGTCGGGACCCCAAGCATCGGAGAGCAAGACAGGGCCTTGCGAGGTGCCAGCAGGCACGCGCACGAGTCGATACCAGAAGTACGCCACGCCCCTCTCCGACTGCAGGATCGGCACGTACAGGTTCAAGTAGAGCCGGTCCACGCACTCCGTCTCCAGCGCCAACATGCTCCGCGAGAAAATCGCCCGCACTCCGTGCTACCTTCATGACTGGCTCCGGTCGTCCATGGCCACCACGGCCACCAACCGCTCAAGCGGTCACAAGTAGCGTAGGGCTCCGGCCTCACGCTGGCTCGGCCGGAGCCTCTTCACCCCCCAAGGAGCCTCGAGAGACCCCCGGGAGCAGGCTGAACCAACATGCCTCGTCGGTCTGAACTGAGGCGCAGCCTCGTTAGTATCTGTTTAGCGGGTTGAGCTCAGGCTCGGCGGTTCGGCGGGCGCTGGATTCTGCGTGGAATCTGGGGCGAAGCGGCGGTTCCGTGCCGATGTCATAGAGCATGAGCGAAGGCCTGGGCGTTCCTGGTTGTCCCGGTTGCGAGCGCCTGCAACTGCGTGTGGACGCACTGGAGGAGCGGATCAGCGAGCTGGAAGCAGCGCTGGAGGAGTCTCGCCGAGGCGGCAAGCGCCAGGCGGCGCCCTTCTCGAAGGGCGCTCCGAAGGCGGATCCGAAGAAGCCGGGCCGCAAGAAAGGCGAGGACTATCCGGACGCGGTCGCCTTCGCTGCCTGGCTGCATCAGGAGTTGGGTCTCCCCTATGGCAAGAGCGCGGATGTCTTGGCTCAGGCCTTTCTCCGCGCTGATCACGGGAGCGAACGTGCACGACAAGTGGATGGTGGCGCCCGCGCTCGATGCTGTTGCGCTGCGAACGTCGCGCGGCCCACGCCGACCGAAGCACCTGTGCTTGGACAAGGGGTATGACTACGCCCGATGCGGAAGCCGCAGTTCGAAGCCGTAGGATCATCCCGCACATTCGACGACGTGGCGAACCACCTCTCGTCGGATGCGTCAAGGGCAAGCCGAGGCGCTGGGTCGTCGAGCGCACCAACAGCTGGCACAACCGCTTTCGTGGCCTACTCGTGCGCTGGGAACGCAACTCCGCCAACTACCTCGCCATGCTCCAACTCGCCTGCGGACTCATTGCGTACCAGCAGGCTTGACGGTTTTAGGACGTGCTCTTAGTACTTTCCTGAGTCGCGGCGGGTCCAGGCGCTCACAGCGCCTGGTAGCTGAACTTCTGTCCGCCGATCGCTGCCTCGAACATGAGGCCAGTCTCGTCCATCGTGAAGACCGCCACGCCATCGGAATATTTGGCGTTCGCACCCGCGCCCGACTTGAGCACAACTGCCGTGGCCTGCGCGTCAAAGGTGAAGTTGCCGGACTTGAAGCGTTCGAAAGACTTCCGGTCCTCGAAACAAATGATCTCCGTGTAAGTTTGCACGCCGAGCTGGACGCCGATCGAGCCCTGGCTCAGGTCGCAGTAGCCTACGACTTGGCCGTCCTTGAAGAGAACACCCTTGCCATAGGCCCCGCCGACACCGGCGGCACCCTTGCCGACCTTGGGGAACACCGCGCTTCCGTGCGCGCCATCGAAGACCTTGGTCATGCTCGGATCGTTGGACTGCGCCGTGGCCATGGCGTCACGGGAGTCTTGCCGAATGTCGGCCTTGCCCTCCGCGGATCTGGGCGCCGTCGAGCAAGCGGTCAAAGCGAGAAAGGCCGCGCTTGCCGCGAGGAGTAGCAGTGGATTCTTGAACATCTGAACATTCCTCATGTTTTCTTTGTTACGGACACATACATTTTAAGCTAGCCAGAACCTCTTCATGTTGTCATCGACACATCTGCTGATTGTCGATCGAAGAAGCACGTAGCTCACACCTCACCGCGTACCACCTCGAGCGCCGCGGGGGCGGTCTGGGGTTGCCAAGAGCGGCCATACCCCGAAGCCGCGAGCTACGCGGCAGCGCCGGGCCCCATCACTCACTGACTCATTCTCCCGAGTCGTGCCGAAGCAAGGCACCGACGGATTCCGGGACCGTCCCGGTGAGATGTGCCGCAGCTCTCGAGGCCCGCCGGGGAGTCTGCAAAGCCAATCAAGCTGCGGCACGGGCTGCAAATGACTCGCTTCGTCAAGCGAGCACCACCATCCTCAGATCAGGACGCCGAAAGCGGGACTCAGGAAGCACCGCAATCGCATCAGCACAAGCACTGATCATGCGATCATGCTCCCGGGAACGGGCAGGGGTCCTTGCGGCCAACGACCGGCCGCAGCCCATGAGGCTGCGACCTGGGGACGTCTCGTGCTTTCACACCGGGGCGCTGCCGCAGCCCTGATTGCGGACCGGTTCCGCCTCCGGTTCCTCGGCCGCCGTGCTTGCAATCGCTCCCGGCTTTGATGTGGATGTTCTACTGCGGCTCCTTCTGGTTCTGTTGCTTCGGCTGATTCGAAGGGAACGATCGCTCGCCCTGCGACTGGTTCATCGCGTCCGCGCGCGGCCCTTTGTCGTACCGGGGAGCGTCGACCTTGCCACTCTTCTCTTCTACCTTGGAAGGGCCGGTCTTCTTGGACGCGTCGTCGGTCTTGTCGCCGAAAGCGCGTCGCGTTGGATCGTTCTGCGTCAGGCCCGACGGATGCGAGATCGGCTGGCTGCCACTGCTCGCGGATCCTCCCTGCTGGCGAGGTTCCTGGGGGCGGACAGCGTCCGTCTTGTTCGTGGGTTCGTTGGTCATGAGATGTCCTGTGTCTTACTCTAGGAGTTGATGATCAGAATCGTCGTCGGCACTTCGTGCGCTATCGACTGGACGGACTGTGTCGCATGGTCCACTGCGCCGGGTGCCGTAGACTACAAGCTAGATGCATGGCAGGAGCTTTCCCATCGATACATTCACGGAGATCCCATCCGAATTGTCGGGAGTCTCCTTTTGGCCGGCGCTCGCGAGCACGGGCTTGGCGCAGGGCGCTGACCGACCGAGGGCCAAGCGCAAGCCCGAGCCGCCGCGGCGCTTCGAGCGTGTGCGTCCGATCCATCTGTGACAGTCGGACATCACGAGCTTCCTCCTCTCGCGTCACCACAGGCACGTGTACTCGAGGCCGCGAGCCGCGAGGGCCGGAAACCGGCAGGGGTTTCATGAGCACCCCAGCGCCGGATTCGGCAAACGCGATCACCCGAGGACCGCGCGCGGAAGGAGATGATGGTGACCCCTAGGGGATTTGAACCCCTGTCGCCAGGATGAAAACCTGGTGTCCTAGGCCAGACTAGACGAAGGGGCCACCGAGCTCGATCGCCGCCGAGCGGCGATCGAGGCGGGGGAAGATACGGTGGGTCCCGGTGCGTGTCAACGCGACGAAGGCGTCGACCGCGAGCCTCAGGAGGGCGCGAGCACCGGTGTCCAGCCCGTGCGCGCGAGACGCTCGAGGACGTGTCCGTACTCGCGCTCGAGGCCGTCGACGAGGTCGCCCTCGCCGCGTGCCTCGGCCGGCAGGACGTCCCATGTGTAGGTCTCGATCTCGACGTGCAGCTCGTCCGTGCCCCATGCCTCGGGTTGCGAGAGGACGCCGTCGAGCAGCCGGTCGGCGTCCGCCTGGGTCGTGCCGAGCGCGAACGCGTCCGCGGCGCCGAGACGACCGAGGTCGACCGGGACGTGGAAGTGACAGCGCCACTCGTCGCAGGCGAGCCAGGCGGGCTCGGACTCGAGCCGCTGCGCGAGCTCGGGCAAGTCCGAGGCGCGCAGGAGCTCGTCGCCGCGGCGACCGGTGACCTGGTGCAGATAGACCGGCTCGGCCAGCGCCAAGAGGCGCGCGCGCTCCGCCGGACGCGCGCCGGGGTCCCGCAGGGCGAGCGCGCTCGAGAACTGGAGCTTGCCGAGCGGCGTGCCGGACAAGGTCGCGTTGCGCAGCGCGTCGGCGGGCTCTTCGAACTCGACCGCGGCGTGGCAGGCGTCGAGGCAGGTGCCGAGGTGGCGGCGCACGAGCTCCTCGACCATCAGGCGCTTGCGCCGATGTCCCTCGCCGATCACCTCGCGCGCGCGGAACAAGATGCGCTCGAAGAGCGCCGGGAGCCCGCGCGTGTCCCCGGCGACGGAGCGTGGCTCGGGCTCCAGCGAGAGCACGACACGATGCCCCGTGTCGCGCTCGATCGTCGAGAGGTTCACCGCTGCGAGCGCGAAGCCGTCCGCGATCTCGTTCAGGTCCACCTCGCCGCACACCCAAGCCGCCAAGCCGCCCGTGTGCGTCGAGACGGAGACGTGGCGGCCAGGGCGCGGGTCGCCGAGCAGCCGGGCCGCGAGCCTGGCGACCGCGAGTGTGAAGGCGAGCCGTTCCGGCGCGCGCCAGGTCGGACGGAACACGGCCTCCTTCAGGCCCTCGCGGTGGAAGCCTCCGAAGGGAAAGGCGTTGAAGGTGAACGGGTCGAGCCGGTTCGCCCAGAGCAGCTCGCGCAACTCGAGCACGCCCTTCGAGAGCTCGCCCTCCGCCGCCAGCTCCATGGCGACGTGCGCGGGCAGGTAGACGCCGACGCCGAAGCCGTCGGCCAGGCGCTCGGCCTCGAAGCGCTCGGCCAGCGGCACGGTGATCCTGCGGATCCCCGCCAAGGTCCCGGCCAGGTCGTCCGCGGCGTGCAGGTTGAGGCAGTAGGCGAGGCGCACGCCCCGCCCCGGATGCTCGGGGTGAGCGAGCAGCATGGGGCTCAGCCCTCGAGCACGAGACCTTCCTCCACCAAGAGCACCGGGATGCCTTGGCGGATCGGGTAGAGGACGCGGCCGTCCTCGCGCACGAGGCCGCCGTCCACCGGCTCCAGGACCTCCGCGCCGGCGACCGTTCGCTGCGCTCCGGAGGCGATGCGCTCGTTCACCCGCGCGACCTCTGCTTCCGCGGCGAGCGCGAGGGACTGGTGCGTCTCCGGACACACGAGGATGGCGAGGAGCTCGGGATCGATGGTCGTCATGCGCGTGGAGTTCGGTGCTGGCGGCGGCTCGGCGTCCCCGCTTTCTCGTCGGGCGCCACTAGCCTATCTTCGCTCCCCATGCGGATCCCGCTCACGCTCTGCTTCGCGGTGCTGGCGTTCCCCCTCGGTCCATCGGGCGGACAGGATCCGCGCGTCGAGCTACCGGAGGGGCCGATGGCCGAGCTCCTGTCGGCGCTCGAGACGAGCGGGACCTCCGCGGCGCCGGCGCGGGAGCTCGGCGCGCCCTGGCCGCGCTGGAGCGACCGGTCGGTCGAGGGCTGGGGCGGACCGGAGGCCTGGAGCCGCTGGGCGCGACTGCTCCTGGCCGAGGTCGCCGCGGCGGACGCGGAGGGGAGTCCGCTGCGCCGCGTGCAGCTCGCGCTGCTCGCGAAGGACCAGGAGCGCGGCGGCGACGCCTGGCGCCACCTGCTCGCCGCGGGACGCTCGCCTCTGGTACGGACGGCGCTGCCCGCGCTGGCCCCCGGCGTTCCGCTCGAGACGTTGTACGCGGATGGGGGCGTGGGCGCGTTGGCGGACGACGTCCTGCTGTCCCCCGCCCTGCCTCCGGCCGTCCACGGCGGCCGCGACGTGCTCGGCGCCTTCGTCGGGCGCGAGGTGAACGTGCGCGCGCTGCGCATCGGCGAGGCGTCCTTCGACTTGCGCATCCTGGTCGAGGGCGACGGGGTGCAGGTCGACCTCGAGCATCGCGCGGGTCCGCCGGCGCGTCTGCGGGTGCTCCCGCCGCTCCCGCCCGAGGTCGAGATCGGACTGCTCTACGCGGACTGGACGAAGGTGGCGACGCGACGCGAGGAGGTGCCCTTCACACTCGCCGGCGACGACCCGAGCCACACTCTCTGGGCGCGCTTCCGCGGACTGCGCGACCCCTGGCCGTCGCCCCCGCCGGAGGACTCGAGCGCCGCGCTCGCCGCGGGAACGACGATCGTCGTCGTCGTGCGGGAGGAGCGGTTGCAGGACGCCTTCTTCCAGGGCTTCGCCGAGGCCATCGGCCGTGTCTTCGACCGTAGCTGCGTCGTGCGCGACCCAGCCGGCGCGAGGCGGCTCGCGGGCCAGGAGCTCCTCGCTCCCATCGCGATCCACCTCGACGACGAGGCCGGGCTCGAGCGCAAGCTGGTGGGGATGCTCTCCGTCCTCGAGGCACACGCGCTGGCCGGAGCGGGAAGTCGTTAGCCTCCACCGTGACCGACATGCACCACGAGCACCGCGCCCGCTTCCTCGAGCTCCTCGAACGCGAGGACGCTGCGGCCGTCGTCGCCACCGGCGAGGCGCCGCTGCGCAACGGCGATTCCGAGTACCGCTACCGGCCGGACTCGGACTTCCTGTACCTGACCGGCTTCCGCGAGCCGAGTTCCGTGCTCGTGCTCACGCCCCACCGCGCCGAGGGAAAGAGCACGCTCTTCCTGCGCGACCGCGACGCGAAGCAGGAGGTCTGGACCGGCAGGCGCCTGGGCGTCGAGGCCGCGGTCGAGGCGCTCGGCGTGGACGAGGCGCGGCCGATCGAGGAGCTGTGGAGCGATCTGCCCGAGCTGCTCGTCGGCCACCGGCAGTTGGTCTACCGCACCGGCGTCGACGGCGAGCGCGACCAGGAGATGCTGCACGTGCTCGACCAGCTCCGGACGATCCAGAAGCGCGGCCGGCGCGCTCCGCTCTGCTGGACCGACCCGGGCGCGACGCTGCACGAGCTCCGCCTGCGGAAGAGCGCGGCCGAGCTCGACTGCATGCGTCGCGCGGCGGTGATCTCGGTCGAGGCGCACCTCGCGGTGATGCGCGAGGCGGCGCCAGGCAAGAACGAGGCGGAGCTCGACGCGCTGCTCGAGTACACCTTCCGGCGCCGCGGCTCGACCGGCGCGGCCTACGGCAACATCGTCGCCGGCGGCGCCAACGCCTGCATCCTGCACTACGTCACGAACGACATGGAGCTGAAGAGCGGCGAGCTGTGCCTGGTCGATGCCGGAGCGGAGTGGAACTACTACGCCTCGGACGTCACGCGCACCTTCCCGGTCGACGGAACGTACTCGCGCGAGCAGCGCGCCCTGTACGAGGTCGTGCTCGCGGCGGAGCGCGCCGGGATCGAGCTCACGCGGCCGGGCAAGACCGCCGCGGACGTGCACGACGCCGCGCTCGGCGTCCTGATCGACGGCCTGCTCGAACTGGGCCTGCTCCAGGGGGATCGCGCCGAGATCAAGGAGAAGAAGCGCTACGACCGCTTCTTCATGCACAAGACCGGGCACTGGCTCGGCCTCGACGTGCACGACTGCGGCGCCTACTTCGACGGCGAGACGCCGCGAGCCTTCGAGCCGGGGATGGTCCAGACGGTCGAGCCCGGTCTCTACGTCGCGCCGGACGACGAGACCGTGGAAGCACGCTGGCGCGGCATCGGGATCCGCGTGGAGGACGACGTCCTGGTGACCGAGCGCGGCCCCGAGGTGCTCACCGCCGCGCTCCCGACGGACCCCGACGAGATCGAGCGCGTGTGCCGCGGCGAGTGACCGCGCGCGGGCCCGCGAGGGCTTGCAATCCGCCCTTGGAACGGGCGCAGTGTGCGCGATGTCGCCCTCGTCGCTGCTCGGGAGTCCGACCGACCGCTGGCCGCTCTCGCGTGCCGTCGACGCCCTGGGCGAAGCCGCGCGCCGCGCCGGCACGCCGGGCCTGATCTGGATCGCGGGGGCGTTCTACCCGGGCGTCTACCTGAACGTCGCCTTGTTCAGCGCATTGCTCGGCCTGGCGGAGAACTACACCGGCGTCGACCTGCCCTCCGCCGGCGATCCGAGCCAGGTGCTCCGGCTGTTCACCTCCAAGTTCGTGGCCGACCTCTTGCCCGAGCGCGGCTTCTGGTGGAGCGTGCTCGTGCTCGTGTTGCTGCTCCCGGTGCTCGGGCTCCTGTCCCGTCTCGTGGTTGGCCTCGCGAAGGTCAGCGATCCGCGCCTCTGGGCGGCGCGCGAGACCGGCTCGCCGTTCCTGGTCGAAACGGGGATCGCCGATGCGGAGGAGGTCGAGCGACGCGGCCTGCGGCTGCGGACGGCCTGGCGCGCGGGCCGACGGCTCGGGCTCACCGCGCTCGGCCTGTGGGGCATGTTGGTGGGCCTGGTGCTCGGCGCCGGGCTGGTGCTGATCGGTCCGGTCGTGGTGCTCGTCCGTGCGGCGAACCTGGAGGAAGCGTCGCCGCTCCTGACCGGCCTGCTCGTCCCGCCGCTCCTCCTGCTCCTCGTGTACGCGGTCGTCCTGATGGTGATCAACCAGCTCGCCATGCACAGCTTGGCGCACAACCAGCGCGGCGTGTCGTCCTCGCTCACCCACGCCTGGCGACTGGCCCGCTCCTCCCCCATGAGCGTCCTGCGCGCGACGATGGTCGACTTCGTGCTTTCCATCGCGATCTTCGGGCTCGAGATCGCGACCACCACCACGGTCCATCCCGTTCCGTGGCTCGCGCCGCTGCTCCTGTTCCTGCTCTACGGTTTCGGCGGAGCGACGCGCGCCGGGTTCTGGGCGCGCGCCTATCGAGCCCTGGGAGGGATGAGCTCGGCGGACCACCTGCCGGGGCTCTGACCGCGCGACCACCCTCGCTCCGCATGCCGCACGCGAGCGAGAGGTGGTGAGCGCACCAGGGCTCGAACCTGGGACCTACTGGTTAAAAGCCAGTTGCTCTACCAACTGAGCTATGCGCCCACCCGGGGAAGGGCGGAGATCCTACGGGATCGGCCGGCCCTGTCCAGTGGTCTCGGACCGGCTCCCGAGGCTCTAGACCTCCTCGATCTCGGTGACCTTCGCCTTCATCGCCTCGTCGACCTTGCCCTCGTAGGTCTTCAGGAGGTTCTGGATCTCGTCGTGGAGCTTCTTGTTCTCGTCCTCCGTCACCTCGCCGCCCTTCTTCAGAGTGTCCGAGTGCTTGTTCAGGTCCCGGCGCGTGTTGCGCAGGGCGATGCGCGCCTCCTCGCACATCTCCTTCACCTTCGCGGCGTACTTCTGGCGCTGCTCGCCGGACAGCGGCGGCAGGATCAGCCGCAACACCTTGCCGTCGTCCTGGGGCGCGCTGCCGAGGTCGGTCTGGAGGATCGCCCGCGACAGCTCCTTGAGGATCGACGGGTCGAAGGGCTTGATCAGGATCTGGCGCGGCTCCGGGATCGACACGGCGGCGAGTTGGCTCACCGGGGTCGGGGTGCCGTAGTAGTCGACGCGCACGTTGTCGACGAGCGCGGTCGTGGCGCGTCCCGTGCGGATCCGTCGGAGCTGATCCCTCAGGTGCTCGAGCGTCTTCTCGAAGCGGTCTTTCCCCTCGGTCAGGACTGCGTTGTAGGTCATGTCAGGCTCCGATCCTCGTTCCTATCTCTTCGCCGCGGACGGCGCGTTCGACGTTGCCTTCCTCGAACAGGTCGAAGACGACCACGGGTAGACGGTTCTCCATGCAGAGCGTGATCGCGGTGCCGTCCATGACCCGCAGGCCCTGCTTGAGTACGTCCATGTACGTGAGCGACGGGTACCGCACCGCCGCGGGATCCCGCTCGGGATCCGCGCTGTAGACACCGTCGACCTTGGTGGCCTTCAGCAGCACTTCGCACCCCAGCTCCGTCGCCCGCAGCGCCGCGGCGGTGTCGGTCGTGAAGAACGGATTGCCGGTCCCGCCTGCCAGGATGACGACGCGCCCCTTCTCGAGGTGCGCGATCGCGCGCCGGCGGACGAAGGGCTCGGCCACCTGCCGGATCTCGAGTGCCGTCAGCACGCGCGTGGCGATCCCCTTGGCCTCGATGGCGCTGGAGAGAGCCAGGCCGTTGAGCACGGTCGCGAGCATGCCCATGTAGTCCGCGCTCGCCCGCTCCATCCCGGCGGCGGAGAAGCTCGCGCCGCGCAGGATGTTCCCGCCGCCGCACACGATCGCGACCTCGACGCCCTTGCGCGCGAGACCCGCGACCTGGCTCGAGATCTTCTCGATCGCCTGCGGGTCGAAGCCGTGCCCCGTCTCCGGATCCCCGAGCGCCTCTCCCGAGAGCTTCAGCAGGATGCGGTGGTAGGACATCGAACGGGGCCCTGGCGCTAGCCGAGCTTCACGCGCGAAAAGGACTCGATGCGGGTCCCGGCGCCGAGCGCCTTCTCGAGGAACTTGCCCACCGACTGCTTGTCGTCGTGGATCCAGGG
>Ga0302046_10004119_pt1 | contig 12953 bp, 8 predicted proteins | sample RVTome_11_FD_200261 | JGI IMG/M metagenome (GOLD analysis project Ga0302046, IMG submission 200261) | Soil microbial communities from uranium-contaminated site in the Upper Colorado River Basin, Wyoming, United States - RVT147D111 (version 2) ...
GTCCTGATCGCAATTCAAAAAGGTAGGTGATTCCATACGCCGTTGCGATCCAGCAGACGCCGACGACCAGGCCGGCCTGCAGTCCGATCAGCCAGCCGCTGCCGGCTCCGAGACATGCAGCAAGCGCCGTAGCTGCAACAAATTGCAGCACCGCCGTTCCGGCGAGTACCGGCCGCATGTTGATTCTGGCGAGAGATTCCTCGGACAGCCCCACTTCCTGCATCCACGCAGTACCGAACAGGAATTTCGAGTACCACAGTGCACCGAGAATAAATGCCGCGCCGGTCGCAGCCAGAACCGCCAACCAGTTTACGTCTGCCAGAGCATCGGCAATCCCCATGGCACGATCCTTATTGTTCTTGTGCAGATGCTCCAGTCTACCAGAGGCTGCCCGGCGCCAGCACTGCCGGTCAGGTCACAATTCCCTGCAGTCGCGGCGAGGGGATGACAGCGACCGTGAACTTTGTCACAAATGAGTCGCTCCAAAAAAGATATACATGAGATGTCGATTGCCTTCCATGCCTGCGCCTGGAAAGCGATCGGCGATGGTCGCGGCGGCTGTCTTCGGGGCATACGCATTCTTCGGTCGGCCGCTTCGCCATCAGGTTTTCTTTTCGCAAGGAGGAAAGCTTGGCGATGAACATCAGCCACACAGCCGGTCACGTAATGCCGGTGCGGAATCTGCGTGACTATTTCCGGCAATCCATCGACGCGGCCATCGACCGCCAGGGCGTCGAGGTCGACAGCCACGCAACCCACTACGTGGTCAATCTGCTGACAATTTTTTCGCGATCCGAAGAACTGTACGAAGATCGCGGTGATATGTACGGCCTGCGACCGCTTGCGCTCATGCTGGCGGATGCCGTGGATGCCAGAACTGCCGAGGAACGCAGTTTCGCCCTGCAACGCATAGGCGACGTAGCCTTGTTCATCGCAGGGTTTTTTGCCGACAGCCTGGCGCACAAACTGGTCGACCTCGACTATTACATTTACATGGGCGGCAGTGCCTACGGCTCGTTGTCCGACGAGGTTCGCGGCACCGTGCGGGGTCGTGCGCTCGCCGGCGTGTACGCCGAGCTGGCCGCCAAATTCCAGATTGTCGTGGACGTGCTGAACGATGTCCGGGACGAAACACGGCTAACGTCCGATATCGATCTGCTGCGCACATACGAGGTGTGGCTGAAGACCGGGAGTCGCCGTGCCGCAGCGCTGCTGCGACAACAGGGTGTCGTACCGATGACCGGGCTCGGTACGCGGCCGAGGCACTGATGCTGCTCGACCTGCAGAACTATCTCAGCGGCATCTACCGTGCCGACCCGGGCTGTGCCGTTACTGATTACCTTGTAACGGACCCGACGCTTGCCGGAATTCTTGGCCGCGGCACTCTCGTGCCGAATTGCGAGGAATCGGTGCTGGTCTCCGAGAATGGCAGTTCACTCGACCTCTGCCTGTTCCTCGACCAGCAGCTCCTCGACCGGCTGGACGGAGAGAATCCGCTCGAGCAATTGCGCGCGCCGCAACTGAAGGACGTTTGGACGGTACTCGAAGGTGTCAGCCACTTCAATTACCTGGTGTGGAATGCGCGACAGGATCGCAAGGTAACGCTGATGGAGCTGGAGATGCAGGCCGAGGTCGACAAGTTCATCAGCACCTGGCTGCTTGCGCAGTCCCAGGCGCAATGCGACTTCGCCCATTTGATACACCGCTGGCTTTTTGACGAGGTTACTTTCAATCCGGCGCTCGACGATGCACAACGCCAGCGGTACGCGACGGCCAATGATTATGCGAGCCGTTTTTGTCACGGCTTGTTGAAGCGCATGTCGGGCGGAAGCCCGCATTGCCTTGCGGAACTCCGGCATTTCTACCGCCTTCCGCAGGTGGAAAAAATCAGTCACATCCACAACAGGGCCTATGCAACCGTCGGTTGACCCCGGGCAAAAAAAAGACGGTGGCCGAAGCCACCGTCCAGGTACGAAACAAACTGCATAAGGGGTATATTTGTTTCGTCTGCCACTCGGTACGAAATCGCCGGGTTCAATGACAGGTACAGGCCATTCCGCCCAAGGCTCGAGTACGATCTGACAAACCCGATTTCGTTGATCTTGCACCTTTGATGCGGGGCAGACGGAAATGGTTGCAAACAATTTGGAATAAGAGGCTCGCATATGGTGGACGAATTCTTGCAACCGAAACTGAATCCACAAAACGGCGTCACAGATCGGGGACAGACCACAATTGCAAAATGTGGTCCGACCCCGAATTAACGGGGGAACTGAATGAACAGTGCAGTCAGGAATCTGCCGGTCCGCGACAGCGTGACGGATGCCGAATGGCAGGCCCGTGTCGATCTGGCTGCGTGCTACCGACTGGTCGCCATGCACGGCTGGGACGACCTCGTATTCACGCACATCTCGGCGCGGGTTCCCGGGCCGGACGAACATTTCCTGATCAATGCGTACGGGCTGATGTTCGAGGAAATGACGGCGAGCAGCCTCGTCAAGGTCGATCTGTCCGGAGCGAAAGTCCTGGATACGACTCACATGATCAACCCCGCAGGATTCACCATCCACAGCGCCATTCACGCCGCGCGTCCTGATGTCGGCTGTGTGATTCATACGCATACCAGGGCCGGTGTGGCGGTGTCCACGCAAGCCGGCGGACTTTTGCCGTTGTCACAGGTCTCGCTGTTTCCCCTGGCATCCGTTGCGTATCACGACTACGAAGGGCTCGCGCTCAACGAAGAGGAGAAGCCACGGCTGGTGGCGGACCTCGGCGATCGTTCGAACATGATTTTGCGCAATCACGGCCTGCTGACCGCGGCGGCAACCATACCGGATGCATTTCTCGCCATGTACGTACTCGAAACCGCCTGTCAGACACAGCTGCTCGCGCAGTCAGCGGGTGTGCCGTTGACGCTCATCGGCCGCGAGATCCTCACCGGCATCAAGGCCCAGGCAGTAGCCGTGACCCGTGGCCTCGGAGGCAGCCTCGCCTGGCCGGGGCTGCTGCGCAAACTCGACCGGCACGACAGCTCGTTCCGCGATTAGGGCGTAATTTCGGTGACAGTAACCTTGGAACTACGGTTACTGTCACCATAATGTCAGCGCATTTTGAATTAAGGTTACTGTCACCCTAATTCCTCAGGCGAGGAACATCGCGTAGGCGGGATTGTTGCTTTCCTCCCAGTGCGCATAGCCGAGCTCGGTGAGGTGGGCTTCGAGTTCATCGGACTCGTGTTGTGGCACCTGGATACCGGCAAGTATGCGGCCGTAGTCGGATCCATGGTTGCGGTAATGGAACAGGCTGATGTTCCACTTCGTGCCGATGGCTTGCAGAAAGTTGACCAGCGCGCCGGGCCGCTCCGGAAATTCGAAACGAAACAGCCGCTCGTCTTTCAGGTTCTGCACGCGGCCGCCGACCATGTGCCGAACGTGCAGTTTCGCCACTTCGTTGTCGCTCAGGTCGGCGAGCGGATAACCCAGGCCGCGCAATTTCCCGATCAGCTCATGCCGCTCTTTCGCGCCCCGCAGAAGTTCGACGCCGACGAAAATATGCGCTTTGGTCGAGTCGCTGTACCGGTAATTGAATTCCGTGACGCTGCGCTTGCCGATGGCTTCGCAGAAATTTCGAAAACTTCCCGGGCGTTCGGGAATTTCCACGGCCAGCAGCATTTCGCGCTGCTCGCCGACAGCCGCGCGCTCCGCAATGTGCCGCAGCCGGTCGAAATTGACGTTGGCGCCGCCAACGACGGCAACGACGGCTTTCCCTTTGAAGCTGCTTTCCCCGAGGTATTTTTTCGCGCCTGCGACGGCGAGTGCGCCTGCCGGTTCGGCGATCGAGCGCGTGTCGTTGAAGATGTCGCGGATGGCGGCGCAGATCTGGTCCGTATCGACGGTAATCACTTCGTCGACGAATTGCTGGCACAGCCTGAAAGTTTCGTCGCCGACTCGCCGCACGGCAACGCCGTCGGCGAAGATGCCGGCATGACGCAAGGTCACGGGACTTCCGGCCAGCAGCGAATCGCGCATCGCGGACGAGTCCATCGGTTCGACGCCAATAATCCTGATATCGGGCTCGACTGACTTGATCCAGGTTGCGATTCCGGCAATCAGCCCGCCACCGCCGATAGGAACGAAAACCGCATGAATTTCCTCGCCGGCCTGGCGGAGGATCTCCCGCCCGATCGTGCCCTGCCCCGCGATGACGTACGGATCGTCGAAAGGATGGATGAACGTCAGCCCGAGCTCGGACTCCAGTTTTCTCGCATGCGCGTACGCATCGTCGTAAGTGTCACCGTGCAACACGACCTCGCCGCCGAGTTTGCGCACCGCATCCACCTTGATGCTCGGTGTCGTTGCCGGCATCACAATAACGGCATGAACGTGCTTGCGGCCGGCTGCGAGTGCGACGCCTTGCGCGTGGTTGCCGGCTGAACTGCAAATGACCCCGTCTTTCAGGATCTCCGGCGAAATCGCGTTCAGCTTGTTATAGGCGCCACGAAGCTTGAAGGAAAAAATCGGTTGCAGGTCTTCGCGCTTCAGCAGGATGCGATTGTCCAGCCGGGCGGAAAGATTCCCCGCCAGTTCCAGCGGCGTTTCGATCGCGACATCGTAAACGCTCGCCTGTTCGATCAGTTTGAGATAGTCGACCGCTTTCATCCGCCGCGCTTTGCATCCTGGGACCCGGAGCTAGATTATCCGAATCGCCCGGAGCCGACCACCGGGCATGCGGCAATGCGCACTGCCCGGTTCGCATGCCCGGGCAGTGGCAGCCGCTACTCACTCAGCGCTTTGCCATCTACGTCCAGGTGCGAGATCTCGCCCAGTTCCAGTTCGCGGATTGAGGATTCAACTTTCTGCCGGTCTCCGACCACGACCCAGATTACCTGCTCCGGTTTGATCACATCGCCTGCCGACGCAGAGATCTGTTCGACGGAGAGATTGCGCACGTTGTCCGCATAGGTGTCCCAGTAATCGTCGGCAAGATCGAAATCGACAATTTCGCCGATATCGCGCAGCACCGCGGCGGCGGTCTCCCAGCGACCGGGCAGACTGAGGGTGTTGTTGGCCTTGACCTTGTTCATCTCGTCGTCGGTCGCCGGGTTGTCGCCAAGATACTCCGTCAGTTCGCGACGAATCTCGGCCATGGACTCCCGGGTCTTGTCTGTCTGCACCGGCGCATAAACAATGAACGGACGTTGACCGCGGGTGTCCAGCAGCAACGACTGCGCGCCATAGGACCAGTGCTTGTCTTCACGCAGGTTCATATTGATGCGCGAGGTAAAGCTGCCGCCGAGAATTTCGTTCATCGTTTCGATGGCAATTTCATTTCCGTGGCCAACCGCCGGGGCAACGTTTGCGGCAAAAATGATCGATTGTTCCGAGCCCGGCCGGTCGATCAGGTACACGCGCTCGCGATGCTGCAGGGAGACGTCGGCAATATTCTTGGTCGGAACCGTGCCGGTTTTCCAGGCGCCGAAAAGTTTCTCCAGTTTCGGCTTGATCTCGGCCATGGTGGTATCGCCGACGACAATCATGGTGGCGTTATTCGGCTTGAACCAGGTGGTGTGGTAGTCGACCAGCGACTGGCGGGAGATCCGGGCCACGGATTCCTCGGTGCCCGAGCCGGTCAGCGGCAGTGCGTACGCGTGACCTTCGCCGTAAAGCAGCGCCGGAAAAATTCGCAGTGCCAGGCCGACCGGTCGGGTCTTTTCCTGCTTGATCTGTGCAAGCGAGGCTTTGCGCAGGCGCTCGAGATCTTCCTCAGGAAACGAGGGGCTGAGGATCACGTCAGCGTATATTGCGAGCGACGCATCCAGGTTCTCGGTCAGCGCGCTCAAGGTGACACGCGATGAGTCGATACCGGAGCCCGTGCCGATCGCTGCACCGAGCCTGTCGAGTTCATCGCTGATTTGCAGGGACGTACGTTTCCGCGTTCCTTCGTCGAGCATCGCCATGGCGAGGCTGGAAGTGCCCGGCTCGGCGAACTGATCGGCCGCAAAGCCGGCATCGAGTTGCATGCTGATGTTGACGGCAGGGACGGCATCGCGTGTGGCGACGATGACCTCCAAGCCGTTCTTCAGATTGTCGCGCTCGAACGGCGTGAATGACACGTCCGGAAACGTCGTCGTCTCCGGCACCGCCGACCTGTCGACACCTGCTCCGCTTGCCGTCAACTCGGGAAACGGGTGCACTTCGAGGTGGTAGGCGCCGGCGCCCAGCCAGCGGCGCGCGGCGCCGATCACTGTTTGTGGCGTCGCCGCCTCGAAACGCTCCAGCGAGGTGCGGTAGAAACCGGGGTCGCCGGCGTAAACCGCGTTCTCGGCAAGGATGTCCGATTTGCCGCCAAACCCGCCGACCTGTTCGATGCCACGAACGAAACCGGATTTCATCTGTGCCTTGACCCGGTCGAGTTCATCTTGGGTCAGGCCCGAGTCGAGAAAGCGCTTCAATTCTTCATTCAGTACTGCTTCGACCCTGGCGAGGTCGCCGCCCGGTTGCGCGGACACCTGCAACAGATACAGTCCGCCGATTTCGCCGGCGAACTGCCATGAACCGACGTCGGTTGCTATCTGATCAGTGTATACCAGCCTTTTGTACAGGCGTGAGTTCTTGCCCGAAGTCAGAACCGCGTCGGCCAGTTGCAGGAGATCCGCATCTTCAGACACGAACTGCGGTGCGCCCCATACCTTGTATATCCTGGCTTGCGGCACACGGTCCTGCATCACCTGGCGTTTGTCGCGATCCAGACGAAATTCCCAGGACTGGTACTTGGCGATCGGCGGCCCCGGAGGAATGTCGCCGAAATACTGCTTGACCCTGGCCAGCGCCTGTTCCGGTTCGATATCGCCGGCGATCACGAGCACCGCGTTGTTCGGTCCGTAATAATTCTTGAACCATTCGTGTACATCCTCGACGCTGGCAGCGTCGAGATCTTCCATCGAGCCGATCGGCAGCCACGAATACGGGTGGCCGGCCGGAAACAGGTTCGCAACGATGTGATTGAACACGAGTCCGTAAGGCTGGTTTTCTCCCTGGCGTTTTTCGTTCTGCACAACGCCGCGCTGCTCGTCGAGCCGCTCCTGCGAAACGGCGCCGAGCAGGTGACCCATGCGATCGGACTCCATCCACAGGGCCATATCCAGCGCCGTGTTCGGCACGTTCGCGAAATAGTTGGTGCGATCGAAATTGGTCGTGCCGTTCATGTTGGTGGCGCCGACTTTTTCGAACGGGCCGAAATATTCGTCGTTGTAATTTTCGCTGCCGTTGAACATCAGGTGTTCGAACAGGTGAGCGAAACCGGTCTTGCCGGTCTTTTCGTTCTTGGAGCCGACGTGATACCAGAGATTGACTGCGATGATCGGCGCTTTGCGATCCTGATGCACGATCACGCGCAGTCCATTATCCAAAGTGTATTCCGTGAAGGTAATATTGATATCACTTGCATAGGCGCTACCGGTCAGCAGAATACAAACGGCAATCGAGCAGACTTTCAGACGGCGTATGTTCATTGTTGGTCTCTTCAGAACAGAGTTACGACGGGAGTTTAGCCTAAAGACCGGGGACATCCGACAAGGTTCAATATCCATGGCTTTCCGAACATGAGACTTTCATAATGCCCTCCATGAATGAATACGCAGCACGAAGAACCCTTTATCCGCCGATCGAACCGGTTCGGACCGGTGTGCTCGATGTGGGTGACGGCCATCACCTGTACTACGAAGTGTGCGGCAATCCGCACGGCAAACCGGTGGTGTTCCTGCACGGCGGGCCCGGCGGCGGCTGCAATGCCAACATGCGGAGGTTCTTCAATCCGGATGTCTACCGCATCGTGCTGTTCGACCAGCGCGGCAGCGGGCGGAGCGCGCCGCATGCGAGTCTCGAAGCGAATACGACCTGGCACCTCGTTGACGATATCGAAGTCCTGAGGGCAGCGCTGCAGGTCGATCAATGGCAGGTATTCGGCGGCTCCTGGGGCAGTACTCTGGCGCTGGCGTATGCCGAAAAACACCCGAACAGGGTCAGCGAACTGGTGTTGCGCGGCATTTTCCTGATGCAGCAGTCGGAACTGGACTGGCTGTACCGCTTCGGTACCAGCGAACTCTTCCCCGATCTGTGGCAGGAGTTCATCAAACCGATACCACGGTCGGAACGCCATGACCTGTTGCAGGCCTATCACAAGCGAGTCACCGGCAGCGACGCGAAACTGCGCCTGGACTCGGCGAAAGCGTGGTCATTGTGGGAGGGCTCGACGCTGACATTGCTTCCGGATCGTGCGCTGGCGGAATCGTTTACTGCCGATGACCTTGCTCTGGCGATGGCCAGGATCGAGACACATTATTTCATCAACAAGGGTTTCCTGCTGGAGGGACAGCTGTTGCGCGACATCGGCAAGGTTCGCAACATCCCGGCCGTGGTCGTACATGGCCGTTACGACGTGCTATGCCCGGCCAGCTCGGCGTGGACGTTGTCGAAAGCCTGGCCGGAGGCGATCTTGCGCATCGTGCCGGATGCGGGCCATTCGGCGTTCGAACCGGGCAATGTGCATGAACTGGTCATGGCGACGGACACGTTCGCGACCCGCCAGGGGCGCCAGCATTGAAAAAACGGCTGATCAGTAACGCGCGACTGGTCAATGAAGGCGAAATCCGTGAAGTGGATGTGCTCATCGCCGGCGACCGCATCGAAAAAATCGCGGCGCGCATCCGCGCGCCGGAGAATGCCAGCGTAATCGATGCCGCAGGCAAGTACCTGTTGCCGGGAATGATCGACGACCAGGTGCATTTTCGCGAACCGGGCCTGACCAACAAGGGCGATCTCGCCACCGAGTCGGCCGCGGCCGCCGCGGGCGGCGTGACCAGCTTCATGGACATGCCGAACGTCAATCCGCAGACCACGACGCGGGCAGCACTCGCCGACAAGTACCGGATTGCCAAAGGCCGCTGCTCGGCCAATTACGGCTTTTACCTCGGTGCGACCAATCGCAACATCGATGAAATCCGGGCGCTGCAAGTCGGGGAAGCCGCCGGTATCAAGGTATTCATGGGTGCGTCGACCGGCGACATGCTGGTCGACAGCCCCGAAGTGCTGGAGCAGTTATTTGCCGACGCGCCGGTGATCGTGCTCACCCATTGCGAGCATACGCCGACCATTCGCGACAACGAAGCGCGTGCGAAAGCGGAGTTCGGCGAGAACGTTCCGATATCGGAACATCCGAGAATTCGCTCCGCGCAGGCCTGTCTCGCCTCCTCCAGTCTTGCCACGGATCTGGCCCGCCGCCACGGTTCGCTGTTGCACGTGCTGCACCTGACGACGGCCGTCGAGATGTCGTTGTTCTCCCGCGTACACCGCAACGACAAACGCATCACTGCCGAGGTTTGTGTGCATCACCTGTGGTTCGATGAAAGCCGTTACACGGATCTCGGCGCGCAGATCAAATGCAATCCGGCCATCAAGACCGCGCAGGACCGGCAGGCGCTGATCAAGGCAGTCAACGACGGACGCATCGACACGATCGCCACCGACCACGCGCCGCACACCTCGAGCGAGAAAAAGAAAAGCTACTTCAAAGCGCCCGCAGGACTGCCGCTGGTGCAACATGCGCTGCAGACCCTTTTCGATCTCGCTGCCCGGGGAGAACTGACGCCGGAATTGATCGTCGAGAAGGCCAGTCACGCGGTCGCCGACATCTTCGGCATCGCCGAACGCGGCTATGTGCGCGAAGGCTACTATGCCGACCTTGTATTGCTGGACCCGAACGCACCCTACAACGTGAATTCGACAAATCTGCTGGCGAAGTGCCACTGGTCGCCGTTCGAGGGGCACACATTTTCCAGCAGTATCGATACCACCATTGTGAACGGCGAGATCGCGTACAGCGGCGGGTCGCTGACCGGGCAGATTGCCGGACGCAAACTGGAATTCACGCGGGCCCGCTGAGCGAAACCTGCAGTTTTCCGGGGGTTTCATCGGGCCGGGAGTCGAACTGCGGCAACCATCGGGCGCGCCGGAGTACCGGCGTCAAGGTTGTTTAAAACTGTTTACTTTCCGGCAGACCCCGTTATGCTAATCGCAATCGCATTCTCCCTCTGGCCCTATCGGAATACTGCGTGCTCTCGCCCGCTTTCTGCCCTTGAATGAAGCCAACTGACACCGCCAACCCGGATTACTTCCACAAAGTCGTCGATTGCCAGTGGGCCTGTCCTGCTCATACCGATGTGCCGAATTACATCCGGATGATTGCCCAGGGACGATTCTCGGACGCTTACATGCTGAACCGGGAATCGAACGTGTTTCCCGGCATCCTCGGTCGCGTTTGCGATCGTCCCTGCGAACCTGCCTGCCGCCGCGGTCGCGTCGAAGACAAGCCGGTAGCCATCTGCCGGTTGAAACGTGTGGCCGCCGATCTCCGGGACGATATCCGCGACCGGTTGCCAAAAGCACCGAAAAAGAAGAACGGCAAGAAAGTGGCCCTGATCGGCGCCGGCTGTGCATCGCTCACCGTGGCCAATGACCTGCTGCCGCTCGGTTACGAAGTTACGATATTCGAAGGTCTGGAAACCACGGGCGGACTTATGCGGACCAATATCCCGCGCTTTCGCCTGCCTCCCAAGGTTCTGGACGAGGAAATTTCCTGCATCATCGACATGGGCGCCGACCTGCGCCTCAATCATCGCATCGAGAGTCTCAAAGAGCTGCTCGACGATGCGCAGTTCGATGCGGTGTTCGTCGGGACCGGGGCGCCGCGCGGCAAGGAACTCAAACTCCCCGGACGTTTCGACACGCAGAACGTGCACATCGGGATCGAATGGCTGGAGTCCGTCGCCTTCGAGCACATCGAATCGATTGGCGAGGAAGTTCTGATCATCGGCGTAGGCAATACGGCGATGGATTGTTGCCGCACTTCGCTCCGGCTCGGTGCGAAGCAAGTCAAGGTCATGGCGCGAAAGCCGCGCGGCTATTTCAAGGCTTCCACGTGGGAGCTCGAAGACGCCGAAGAGGAGAACGTCGAGATCATCGTCAATCACGCACCGAGGCACTTCGTGGTTGAGAAGGGCAAGCTGGTCGGCATGATGTTCGACAAAATGGAATACAATATCGACGACAAGGGCCAGATCGACCGCGGCACGCCGGTGGGCGAGGTGATGATTCCCTGCAACGATGTGATCCTTGCCATAGGCCAGGACAATGCCTTTCCCTGGATAGAGAGAGACATCGGTATCGAGTTCAACGACTGGGACTGCCCGATCGTCGACGAGAAAACCATGATGTCCTCGCGCGAGGGCGTGTTCTTCGGCGGCGATTCGGCATTCGGACCGAAAAACATCATCTGGGCGGTCGCCCACGGGCATGAAGCGGCAATTTCCATGCACCGCTACTGTCACTCGCTGGACATACAGGAGCGGCTGCCGCGAGGCCTGAACCTCGCCAGCCAGAAGATGGGCATGCACGAGTGGAGTTTTTCGAACAATTACGATCCGGTCGAACGCCGCCTGATGCCGCATGTCGATCTCAGGGAACGATTCAAGAAACTGAATATCGAAGTGGAGCTGGGCTTTACCCTGGAGCAGACAGTCCAGGAAGTCGAACGTTGTCTCAATTGCGATATCCAGACCGTGTTTACCGCCAAACTGTGCATCGAATGCGACGCCTGCATCGATATCTGCCCGGTGAATTGCCTGACGATGACGGCAAACGGCGAAGAGCACGAATTGCGCACGAGGTTGTCGGCGCCGGCCGAGAACCTGACGCAGCCGTTTTATGTTTCGGAGCCGCTGCCGCAGACCGGCAGGGTCATGGTCAAGGACGAGGACCTGTGCGTGCACTGCAGCCTGTGTGCCGAACGCTGCCCGACCGGAGCCTGGGACATGCAGAAATCGACCGTTCTCATCCCGTATGCCCGGGACGAGTCGCTGCCTGCGCCAGGACGGCGGAAGGCGACTGCGGCTTAGCCGGGATCTGGCGGGCGGAGGTGCCGGTTTCATCCGCGTTTTATTGCAGCGTCGGCTGCCGATTTCCACTGAGGTAAGTTGTTCGTGTCCAGAGTCAACGATGTCGTAATCAAGATCGGAACCGTCAACGGTACCGGCTCGGCCAGTGCCAACGGGCTGTTGATGAAATCGATTTTCCGCATGGGAATCCCGGTCGTCGGCAAGAATTATTTCCCATCGAACATCCAGGGCCTGCCGACCTGGTACGAAGTGCGGGTAACGGGCGAAGGTTTCCAGGCGCGATCCGATCGCGTCGACATCATGGTCGCGATGAACGCGCAGACCTACGCGAAGGACCTTGCAGAGGTTGCGAGCGGCGGTTGGCTGGTGTACGACTCGACCTGGCCGCGAAGCCGGCTGCTGTCCCGGGACGATGTCACCGTGCTCGGCGTGCCGTTGTCACGCCTGTGCAACGATCATTTCGACGGGGCACGCGAAAGAATCCTGATGAAGAACATCGCCTACGTCGGTGTCGTCGCCGCGTTGCTGGATATCGATCTCGACATCATCGCCGGACTGCTGGAAGAGACCTTCGCGAAGAAAAAGCACTTGGTCAAGCAGAACCAGGATGCCATTCGTCTCGGCTACGAGTATGCGAAAGAGCACTTCGCCTGCCCATTGCCGGTCTCCGTCAAGGCTATGGACAAGACCAAAGGTCATATCATGATCGACGGCAACACCGCCGCCGGCCTCGGCTGCGTGTACGCCGGTGCGACAGTCGGTGCGTGGTACCCGATTACGCCGTCGACTTCTCTCATGGATGCGTACAAGTCGTTCTGCAAGCAGTACCGCATGGAAGAAGGCACGGACAAAAAGAAATTCTGCATCGTGCAGGCAGAAGACGAGCTTGCGGCTATCGGCGTCGTGCTCGGCGCTACCTGGAACGGCGCGCGCGCTTTCACCCCGACCAGCGGTCCGGGCATTTCGCTCATGACCGAATTTCTCGGTTACGCGTACTACGCCG
>Ga0302046_10004120_pt1 | contig 12953 bp, 9 predicted proteins | sample RVTome_11_FD_200261 | JGI IMG/M metagenome (GOLD analysis project Ga0302046, IMG submission 200261) | Soil microbial communities from uranium-contaminated site in the Upper Colorado River Basin, Wyoming, United States - RVT147D111 (version 2) ...
CGACGAGTGGTTGAGCCTCGACTGCTACCGCCGCGGCACGCACGCCGCCGCCGCACTCCTCGACGAATTCGCCACCACCTGAAACAGACGAGAGCCGGTCGATCCGTGCGGATCGCCGGCCCTCGTGCATCCCGGACGCAGCGGCGGCTGCCTGCTCGATCGACGGCTACTGGGTCGTGCGTTCGGCGCGGGTCGGCGGCCTACCACTGCGCGCCGAGTTCATCTCCCGCTGCACCTGGCGCCGCATGCTCGCCACCTTGTCCGGATACAGCCCGCAGTTCGGCGTGTTCGTGCCGCGAACACAGCCGTTGTAGCCGAGCAGCGCGCGGCGCTCGTCACCGCCGTGCCGTTCCAGATACATCTTCAGGATCTTCGTGCCGTTGCACAGATTGTCCTCGATCGCATACAGATCCCCGCCACAACCGCGCCAGTGGCCCGCCCACGCCGGCATCACCTGCATGAGGCCGCGCGCACCCACACTGCTGCGCGCGTCCGGCTTGCCCGCACTCTCGATCAGCAGCACGGAAAGCACCGTCGACGGATCCATGCCGTTGCTCGACGAATGCGCGACCAGCGGCCACGCCACACGCCGCGCGGTCGCACCCGGAACCCCGCGTCGCCGCAGCACATGTTCGACCGGCGCGATCTCCTCACGGTACAGCCGCACGTAGTCCGCCGTGTGCTCACCAGCCTCGCGAACCCGCTGCATCTGGTAGCTCACGGCCACCAGACCCGTCGAGTACGGACCGGGCGTCGCCGTCACCCGCATCGACTCATCCGATACGTACAGCACCCGCTTCACCAGATGCCCGAGACCCAGACCGATCACCACCAGAACCGGCAGCCCGTACACGAGCGCGCGCGCCCGCTTCGCCACAAGCTCCAGCTCGGCCACAATGCCGAGCCGGCGCCCATCGCCGTTCGCGAAACGTCCGTTCCAGAGCTTCATGCAGTTTGTGCCGGGTTGGCCGGGAGAGCCGCTCGAGCGCTGACGCCCGTATCGCAGGCAAGATCGGTGCGTCGACCTAACTGGTTGTAAATACATTATTTAGCTGAATCATCGACCGGGCCGGCCACGCAACGTTTGTCCGGAATGTGAACGGAGTAGCCGGTTCGAGGCCGGCCGGGCCACGGAATCGCGATGCAAGGGTGCCATGGTCGGGAGAGGGGTCGTCGGTACTGCGCAAGGAAGTTCCGGGTCGCATGTTGCGAGAGCGCATCAGGTGTCGTCGGTGGAGGTGGTGAAGTTGAGTGGTGGAGACAGGCGAGGCGCGGGAAAACGGCGTCGTTGCGGGCCCGTTTCTTGTTGAATCCGGGCGCGCGCAATGGTTGTGAGCGGGAGTTCGGAGGTGACGTTCTGACGAAGCTGCGCAGAGTGGGAGCCGTGCTGCGTGCGGCGCTGGGGCTGGGTCTGCTCGGGTACATCCTGAGCCGTTCGGGCGTTCGCGCGGCGCTGTCGCCGGTGTGGTCGGCGCCGTGGGTGCTGGCCGTGCTGGTTGGACTGAGCGTGTTCGGCGCGTCGATCGAAGCGGAGCGGTTGCGGGTGCTGTTCCGCGCGGCGGGGCTTCGGCTGACGTGGCTGGGTGCGTACCGTATCGTTCCGGTCTCGACGTTCTTCAACTTCTGCATACCGGGTGGAACGGGTGGGGATGTGGTGAAGCTGTACTACCTTGCGCTGGACAACCGGCGTCGCGGTCTGGAGACGGCGACGGTGATGCTGGCGGACCGTGCGATTGCGCTGTTCGCGGTGCTGCTGTTCGTGCTGGGGATGATGGGAGTGAACCGCGCGATGGTGGCAGGGAACGCGGTTCTGCGCGGCCTGCTGGTGGTGGTGCTCGGCGCGATCGTGGTGATCGGCGTTGTGGCGGCACTGTCGTGGTCGCGGAGGTTGCGGGAGAGCCGGGTGTACGCGCGGCTGCTGGCGCGGCTGCCGCTGCGGCGGTATGTGGAGCGGGTGGCGGATGCCGTGCACGAGTTCCGGGGCCGCAAGCGCGCGGTTCTGGCGGCACTGCTGCTGTCGCTCGCGGGGCACGTGGGCGTGGCTGCGACGCACGTGGTGGTGGCGAGTGTGGTGATACCGGGCGCACCGTGGCAGCACGTGGCGTTTCTCTCGATGGTCGGGATGGTGGCGAACGCGGTGCCGGTGACACCTGGCGGTCTCGGTGTGGGCGAGGCTGCATTCGCGCAGTTGTTCGGGATGATGGGTTACACGGGCGGTGCGGCGCTGCTGATCCTGTGGCGGGTGGGCATGCTACCGCTCGCATTGCTGGGTGCGACCATTTACATCACGGGTCTGGCAGGCCGGCGCTTGCGTGTCGCGGAGCAGGCGACGGAGGCGTCGTGAGCTGCAGAACACGGGTGTTCGCGTGACGGACCGCACCGTTCGGGTGACGCAGGGCTGGGCCGGTCGCACAGTGGTGCTGGCCGTGGCGTTCGGCCTGCTGGCCGGTCTTGCTGAGCTGGTGCTGCTGGCCGTGAAGAAGTACGGGCAGGGTCGGATCATCCACGTGAGCCGCGACGCGCTCTGGATGATTCCGCTGGCTGACATCGTGCTGTGCCTGTGTGCCGCATTGCTGCTGCTGGTCCTGGCGTGGCGGCTGCCGTCACTGCGCGGGCCGCGCACGGCCGTGGCGTTCACCGCGTTTCCCGCCATGCTGACCATCCTGCTGCACTACCGTCCACTGCACATTGCGGCCAAGGTGATTCTGGCGCTCGGGATTGCGGTTCAGGCGGGTGTCGTTCTGGCACGTTGGCCGCAGGTCGCGCGCGCGCTGTTCGCGCCGTTCACGGGACGTTTCATTCGACGACGTCGCACGCTTGCGTCCGCTGCAGTGGCCGGGTCCGGCGCGGCCGGCGTTGCGGGCCTGGATGTGGACCGCCGCCGCTTTCTGGCGGGCGCCGCCAGCCTGCTCGGTGGCCTGGCAGTGGGCACGCGCGGCTGGCTGCGCCTCGCGGAGTACCGGGCCAGGCCGCAGGTCGAAACGGTGGACGGCGTCAACGTACTGCTGATCGTGCTGGACACGGTACGCGCGCAGAGTCTCAGTGTGTACGGCTACGATCGGGCGACCACACCGGCTCTCGAGATCCTTGCTGCGGCCGGTACCGTATTCGAGCGTGCCTATGCAACGGCGCCGTGGACGCTGCCGTCCCACGCGTCGATGTTCACCGGCCGCTGGCATCACGAGCTGTCGGCCGACTGGGATGATCCGCTCGACCCGGCCGATCCGACGCTGGCGGAAGTACTGGGTGCGGCCGGCTGGGCGACCGCCGGATTCGTTGCGAACACTGCGTACGCCAGCTACGAGCACGGACTGGATCGCGGGTTCGCGCGCTACGAGGACTATCGCATGACACCCGGCCAGGTGCTGGGCAGCTCGGCGCTCGGTGCGACGATCGGCTGTGGCAACCGCAATGAAGCCGGCTGCCGCCTGCGCGGACCGCTGGGCCTGTACGAGCTGCTCGGCCGCAAGCCGGCGGATCACGTACGCGAGCGATTCACGCACTGGCTGGACGGAATTGACGCCGGCCGTCCGTTCTTCGCGTTCCTCAACCTGTTCGATGCGCACGCGCCCTACCTGCCGCCGGCACCGTTCGACACTGCGTTCGCGCAGCCGCTGCCGCGCGAGAATCCGATGCACTTCGATCGGCCCGGCTGGGAGTGGACGGAGCCGCGCGTACGGGCGGAACAGAATGCGTATGACGGCGCGATCGCGTACATCGACCAGCAGCTCGGCCTGCTGTTCAACGAGCTGGACCGGCGCGGCCGGCTGGCCAACACGCTCGTCATCGTGACGTCCGATCACGGTGAAGAATTCATGGAGCACGGCGTGATGACGCATGCCAACAGCCTGTACTCGCCGGCACTCCACGTCCCGCTCCTGCTCGCGCTGCCCGGCAGGGTACCGGAAGGCGCGCGCATCCAGGCGCCGGTAAGCATTCGTGATCTGCCAGCCACGATCTGTGACCTGCTCGGCGTGCGCGCGAGCTTTCCGGGCGAGTCGATCGCCAGGTTCTGGCAGGATGGTCGGGCCGCCACGGCTGCTGCGCCGGCGGATGCCTCACGACCGACTGCAGGGCGCGCGGCAGCACAGGCTGGCGCGTCGGACACCTCGAGCGCGCCCGCCGGATCCGCGCGGACGAACGCGCGCAATGCGCCGATCCACGCCGACCTCAGCGGCCGCACGTTCCGGCCGTCGCACTATCCGGTCAGCCGGGGCGACATGCAGTCCGTGATCGACGGGCGCTGGCACTACATTCGCCGGGGCGACGGTCATGAAGAGCTGTACGATCTGGCCGCTGATCCGTGGGAACGGACGGACCGGCTGGCCGCAGAGCGGACGCTCGCGGATTCGCTCGCACGCATGCTGCCGCGACGCGGCGCGCCCACATCCGGTGGAGGACAGCCATGACGATGAACGGCTCCATGCGGGAGCTGAACGGTTCGACCGGCCAGGACAAGGCATCCGAGCGCGCGTTCTACGATTCGCTGTTCCGCACGCGGCGCCGGTTCGACCAGTTCCAGGACAGCATCTACCGGCGCATGGCCCGGCTCGCCCGTGAAGGCGCGACCGGCACGCAGGCGCTCGACCTCGGCTGTGGCTCGGGCTCGCAGGCCGTCTGTCTCGCGGATGAAGGGTTCCACGTGGTCGCGGCCGATCTGTCCATCGAGGGTGTGCGCGTTGCGGCCGCAACCGTGCAGCAGGGCGGCCGCACGGCCAGCCTGATGAACGCGGACGCCGAGCACATTCCATTGCGTGACGCGTCCGTTGACGCCTGCACCTGCGGCCTGCTGCTGCACCACTTCAATGACCTCGGTGCCGTCGCAGAGGAGCTGCGCCGCATTGTGAAGCCGGGTGGCGTCGTCGTCGCACTCGATGCGAATGCCCACAATCCACCCACCTGGATGTTCCTCAACGTGCTGCACCGGATGAAGCGGAACCCGCGGCTCACACCCAACCAGCGGGCCTTGCGGACCAGCGAGATCCGTGCAGCCTTCGGCGCGCACGGCTTCGCCGATTTCCATTTCGAGTCCGTGACGAGCCAGCTGCGCAAGGACTGGCTGGGTGATTCGCTCGGTGCCCGGCTCAACTATTACACGCGCGCCACCGTGCTCGCCCTGTCCAATGCACTGCCGCAGATCAGCCGCGGCAACATGCTGCTGTCGGTGTTCCGCCGGCAGCCGGCGTGACGGCTGAGCGGAGTGGATGGGCGAGTGGGCGCAGATCCCGTGGTCGATTGGGAACGGAGCTTCTCCCAACGCACGGCGGCACCATTCGCCGTGTCCTTCGCCTATGCGCGCACCGCACTGGCCGCACTGCTGACCGGCGCCGGTCTCGAGCCGGGTGACGAGGTGCTGCTCTCGCCGCTCACCTGCAAGGTCGTACCGCTCGCAGTGCTCGCTGCCGGACTGAAGCCGGTGTACGGCGACATCCGGAGGGACACGCTGAATCTCGATGCGACGCGGCTCGAATCGCTCCGCACCGACCGCTCGCGCGCCGTCCTCTTCCAGCGCACGTACGGTAATGCCGCCGGCGTCGCGCCAGCCGCCGCATTCGCAAAGGCACACGGATTGTTCTTCGTCGAGGACTGCGCGCAGTGCATGCCCTCCGCATCCGCGTGGTGCGGTGACGGCGCCATCTTCAGCAACAATCCCGGCAAGCCGCTTTCGGCTGGCAGCGGCGGTATCGCCCTGATTCGCAACGGCGCACTGGCCGAGCGCGTTCGTTCGGCGTGCGAGACACTGCCGGTCACCGGCCGCGCGGCCGCGGCACAGGCGAAGACGGAAGCATGGGTGCGCAACCACGCGCTCAGTCCGTCACTCTACTGGACCGCGTTCAACCTGAACCGCAGAATCGACCCGTCGTACCGTCGCCGTCCGCTCGCGACCGAGCTGCACGATGAGTTCAGTGCGGTGGCCGCGCGCATCCATCCGGTGCAGGCCCGGGCCGGCCTTGCCGCACTCGCCCAGGCGGATGCCGTCGCGCGTCAGCGCACGGCGTGCTGTGATGCGTATGCGACGATGCTGCGCGACGCGCCCGGCCTCGAACTGCCCTGCGGCGGCGGTGAGCCACTCTATTATTTTCCCGTGCTTGCGCCCCGCAAGGATGCACTGCTGCGGGCAGCGCAACAGCGGCGCATCGAGATCATTGCGTGGCCTGTGCGCGCGCCCATCTATCCGCTCGACGACAGTGCGTCGCTGGAACAGTACGGTTACACCGGCGCCTCCTGCCCGGTGGCGGAAGACGTGGCCGGCCGGCTGATCGGATTGCCGACGCATCCACTGATCGAAGAGCGCCATCGCGCGGCGCTGCGTGACCTGCTACTCGAGCACGGAGCCGCGGCGTGAGCGCAATCGCCGTGAAGCGGCTGCCGCCGGACGACGTCGTCGCACTGAATGCGTTCCTGCGCGGGTGTCCCGACGCCACCGCGTTTCACCGGCCGGAATGGCACGAGGTCATCCGGCGCACGTACGGTCATGCCTGCGACTACTGGATCGCGCGTGACAATGGCGAGATCATTGGCGCATTTCCGGTCACGCGGATGCGTGCACCGCTGCTCGGCGCCAAGCTTGTCGCCATGCCGTACCAGATGTACAGCGGCATGCCGATCGGCCAGGTCGATGCGCGAACGCCACTGATGGAAGCGGCGGTTGCGGCGGCGCGACAGAGCGGTGCACGCTATTTCGAAGTGCGCCACCACAAGGCTGCGGACTGTCTCGGCCCGCTGGGCTTCGAGCCGGTCGAGTCCGGTCTGGTCACGACCGCGGTTCCGCTCGAAGGCCTCCAGCTGACACGGGCGGAGCACGGCCATCGCCAGCGCGTACGCAAGGCCGGCCGCCAGGGCGTCGAGGTCAGCCTGGCAACGACGATCGACGAGCTGCGCGAGTTCCGCCGCATGTACCTCGAGAGTGGCCGCTACATGGGTGCGCCGCAGGCCGGCTGGCGGCTGTTCGCGGGGCTGCACGATCTCGCGCGTCCGTTCTATCGCCTCTACCTTGCACGGTACGAGGGACGCACGATCGGCGGGACTCTGGTCATGACCGACGGACACGTCACGTTCTCGCGTTGCAGCGCGCACAGCACGAAGGAAGCGCTGTCGCTCAATGCCGGCCCCGCACTCTGGTGGCGAGCAATGAGCGACGCCGCCGCGGCTGGTGACACCAGCTTCAATTGCGGCATCACCTGGGTCGGTGATGCCGGCCTGCTGAAATGGAAGGAGGCATGGGGCGGCGAGAGCCGGCCCGTGCACATTCACGTGCTGCCGCTCCGCTCGAAGGCGCCCGCCGCCGGCGGCTACTTCGAAGGTTTCAATCTGGCGAAGGCGATCTGGCGCAAACTGCCGCTGCCGGTCGTCGATCGCGTCGGCCATCATGTCACGCGGTGGATCGGATGAGCGAAGCGGCATCACTTCCGCCGAATGGCACGGCTGGTCGCAATGGCAGCCAGCGGGGTGATGCCCCGCCTGCCGCACTGCACATCGATCTCGACGGCGCGCGTCACATCTTCCGGCTGCACGGCTGGCACTGGGCCGGCAACGATCCGATCTACGAGAACGGTGTGCCGCACGCCCTCGACTTTCTGGAGCGGGCCGGCCTGCGCGCGACGTTCTTCGTGATCGCGGAAGACCTCGACGATCCGGCGAAGGCGCCGCTCATCCGCGAGATCGTGCGGCGCGGCCACGATGTGGCGTCGCACGCACTGACGCACGCGCCGCTGCGTGATCTCGATGCGGCGGGCAAGCGTCGCGAGATCTTCGAGAGTCGCGCGCTGATCGCACGCGAGCTGGGCGCCGAGCCCACTGGTTTCCGGGCACCGAATTTCTCGATCGATGGGGAGTCGCTGAGGCTGCTGGGCGAAGCCGGCTATGCATGGGATTCCTCGGTCGTCGCAGGCAGTCGCCTGCGACTGCCCGCCGACTGCCGGTTGCTGGAAATACCCATGCCCGCACACCGGCCGCTGCCATTCCCGTGGCATCCGTCCTACGGACTCGTGCTCGGCATGCATTACTTCGAGCGCGGACTGCGCCGTCACCTGCGACGCCAGTCACCACTCGTGCTGCTCTTCCATCTCATCGACTTCGCCGATCCATTGCCCGCGGCGCGACTCTCCGGCTGGTCGCAGCGCCTCTACACGCTGTCGCACATCACAGGCGCCCGCAAACGCGACCGCTGCCGGCGCATGCTCGAACGCGTGCACCGCTCCTTCGATGTCGCCGGGATGGACCGGCTGATCGAATATGCGCGGGACAGGAGAAGGGTACATACATGAAGGCTGTGCTGCAGGATCTCGAGAGTGGACGGGTCAGTGTCACGGAAGTACCACCGCCGGCACTCCAGCCGGGCGGCATCCTCGTGCGGGTACGCCGCTCGCTCATCAGCATTGGCACCGAACGCGCCGTGATCGCACTGGCGAAGAAGACGCCGCTCGGCAAGGCGCGCGAGCGCCCCGACCTCGCCCGCAAGGTCCTGAACAAGGCGAAGCAGGAAGGCTACTGGAACACGTACAAGGTTGTGCGCAACCTCATCTCGTCGCCCATTCCGCTGGGCTACTCGTGCGCGGGTGAAGTCATCGAGGTCGGCCATGAAGCCGCCGGCTTCGCGGTCGGCGATTCCGTCGCCTGCGCCGGATTGAACTACGCCAACCACGCCGAGATCGACTATGTGCCGCGCAATCTGGCGGCGCGCATGCCGGAGGGGCTTTCGTACGACGACGCGTGCTTCGTCACGCTCGGTGCGATCGCCATGCAGGGCGTGCGGCTGGCCTCGCTCGAGCTGGGCGAGCGCGTCGTCGTGCTCGGCCTTGGACTCGTCGGTCAGATCGTATTGCAGATCGCACGCTGCGCGGGCGGCCGCGTGCTCGCATACGATCTCGACCCGGCAAAAGTCGAGCTGGCCATGCAGTTGGGCGCACACCAGGGTGTCAGTGATCCCGGCTCGCTGCGGCCCGCCGTCGCCGCATTCACCGATGGCGCGGGCGCGGATGCCGTGCTCGTCTGTGCCGCCACGAAGTCCGACCGGCCGCTCGGCGATGCCGCCGACATCTCGCGCCTCAAGGGCCGCGTCGTCGTGGTCGGCGATGTCGGCATGGCGATCAAGCGACGGCCGTATTTCGAAAAGGAGCTGTCACTCATCGTCAGCCGCTCGTACGGGCCCGGCCGCTACGATCCGGCCTACGAAGTGCACGGAGTCGACTACCCGCTGCCCTACGTGCGCTGGACCGAACAGCGCAACATGACATCGTTCCTCGAGCTGGTCGCCGGTCGCGACATTGCCGTCGAGCCGCTCGTCACGCACCGGTTCCCGATCGACAACATCGAGCCCGCCTACCAGCTGGTCACCGGGGAGAGCGATGAGCGCGCCATCGCGATTCTGCTCGAGTATCCGGGCGAGGCACGACCGGCCGGCCGCGTGGCGCTGAAGCGCGCCGGCGTGAGCCACGGCGCGACCGGTGTGACGCCGCGGGCGCCCGCCATGACTGCCGGCGCACCACTCGATACGATCCGCTGCGGCGTGATCGGCGCCGGTCAGTTCGCCAAGGCGGTCCTGCTGCCCGCGTTCGCTGCCCAGAACGGCGTACGCATCGATGCAGTGTGCACGGCGACCGGACTCACCAGTCGCAATGTCGCGGACGCCTATCAGGCGAAGTACTGCACGAGCGATGCGGCGGAGGTGATCGCGGACCCGGACATCGATGCCGTCATCATTGCGACGCGGCACGACCAGCACGCCGGGCTGATTGCGGATGCGTTGCGTGCCGGCAAGGCCGTCTTCGCCGAGAAGCCGCTCGCCATCACACCCGACTCGCTCGCGTCGCTCGCCCGTCTGGTGAACGAGATGGGGGCGCCTCGCCTGATGGTCGGCTTCAATCGCAGGTTCGCACCGCTCGCCGTGAAGTGCCGCGACTTCTTCACCGGCCGCGCCTATCCGCTGTTCGTGAGCTATCGCGTGAATGCAGGCACGTTCCCGCCCGACAGCTGGGTGTTCGATCCGGTACACGGCGGCGGCCGGATCCTGGGTGAAGTCTGCCATTTCGTGGACACCATCGCGTACCTCACGGATGCGCTGCCCGCACGGGTGCACGCGGAAGAGATCCGCTATTCGCGCGAACAGGCGCACCGTCGTGACAGCGTGACGATCACATTGCGCATGACGGATGGCTCGGTGGGTGCCATCCACTACCTGGCCGATGGCGACCCGGGCCTGGCCAAGGAGTACTTCGAGGTGTTCGGCGGTCAGCGCGCCGCCCTGCTCGACAACTATCGCACGCTCGCGCTCCATTCCGGCAATCGCCGGCGCCGGCACCGCCTGATGAACCAGGCCAAGGGTCACGCGCAGGAGGTTGCCGCGTTCGTGAAGGCCGTGCGCAGCGGCCGGCCCATGCCGATTGACGCCGCGACGATTCTCGCCGTCACTACCGCCACGTTCGCCGTGCACACCAGTCTCGACCGCGGTGCGCCCGTGGATGTGCCCGCCGCAGCGGACCTCACCTGAGCGTGCACGCACAGAGTGACGTCGAGTTCGCCGGCGGACTGGCGGCAGCAATGCTGCAGGAAGCGCCGCGCGTGATCGGCTTGATGGATCGCGATCCGCGCAGCCCCACGGCCGGCTGCATGGACCGCACGTTCTGGGCGTGGAAGTTCACGGACTTCCCGGGCGCGCGCTTCCAGGAGGGCCTCTGCCTTCTGGCGTTCCTTCAGACTCGCCGGCTCGAGAACAGCCCGTACGTCGGCAGCGCCGCACTGCTCGAGTGGATCCGGCTCGGCCTCGAATGGTGGGTCCGCGTACAGCACGGCGACGGCAGCTTCGATGAAGCCTACCCGTACGAACGCTCTCTCGCCGCCACCGCGTTCTCCAGCTTCTACATCGCCGAGGCGCTCGACATGCTGGGCGAGTCGCTGCCCGCGCAGACGCTGGAACGGGCGAGAAAAAGCCTCGCGGCCGCCGGCGAATGGCTGCGCCGCAACGATGAGTCGCATGGATTCCTCTCCAACCACCTCGCCGCGGCCGCCGCGGCGCTGTACCACGTTCATCGCGTCACCGGTGATGCAAGGTTCGAACGCCGCAGCCGTTATTTCCGCGACCGCATCCTGGCCAGACAGTCGGCCGAAGGCTGGTACGACGAGTACGGCGGCGCCGATCCCGGGTATCAGACGCATGGCACCTTCTATCTGGCTCGCCTCTGGCAGCTTTCCGGTGACGAGGAGCTTGCCGCGTCCATCGCGCGATCCATCGACTTCCTCGCCCATTTCGTCCATCCGGACGGCAGCATTGGCGGCGAGTACGCGAGCCGGAACACGCAGACGTACTATCCGGCGGCGTTCGAGATGTTCGCCCCGCGCCATGGCGGCTCGGCCTGGATCACCGGCCGGATGCGCGCTTCCGTTCTGACCGCCGCGGCCGCAGGACTGCGCGGCATCGATGCATACAATTACTTTCCGGTATTGAACAACCTCGTGTTCGCGTATCGCGCGGCGGCATCCGCCGCCGGCCACGCGACACCGCAGGAGCCCGCTGCCGCCGACCCACTGGCGTGGTTCCCGGCCGCGGGCATTGCGCGGATCCGCACCGATCGCTACGCCGCATGGGTCGGCACGAGCAAAGGCGGTGTCATCAAGGTCTGGGACCGTCACAGCGGCCGGCTGGCCATGAGCGATTGCGGCTGGGTGGGCAACACGTATGACGGCCGGGTCGCGTCGACGCAGTACTACGATCCCGGCCGCCGCGTGAACGTCGATGCCGCCCGCATCGAAGTGGAAGGCTCGCTCTCGCAAGCGGCCAGGCCGGTCATGACTCCGCTGCGGTTCCTCGCGTTCCGCGTCTTCAGTCTGACGGTCGGCCGCTGGGCCGCCGCCGGTCGCTGGCTCAAACAGCAACTGGTACGCGTTCTGATCTACCGCCGGCGCACCGTACCGGTGAACTTCAGGCGTACGATCGACTTCGCGGCCGACCGCATCACCGTACGCGATGAACTGCGGGGCGACCACGAAGGCCGGCTTACCCGGCTCGAGCGGGGCACGCTGTTCACGACGATCCACATGGGCTCCGCGCGATACTTCGTGCTCAACGAGCTGGATGCGATGGCAGCGGAATGCGCGGCCGATGACGGATCGACGCAGTGGCGCATCGACCCGGCCCGGCTGAGCGAGGGCGTGGTCTCCGAACGCACGCTCGTGCTGGACTGACCATGTGCGGCATCTGCGGTTTCACCGGTTTTCGCGACGACGCACTGCTCGCACGGATGAACGCGGCATTGTGCCATCGCGGGCCGGACAGCGCCGGCGACCTGATCACGGATACTGCCTCGCTCGGACATCGTCGACTCAGCATCATCGACCTTGCCAGCGGCCAGCAGCCCATCTACAACGAGGACGAGTCGCTCGCCGTCATCCTGAACGGCGAGATCTACAACTACCGCGAGCTGCGCGAGGACCTGCTCGCCCGCGGCCACAGGTTCCGCACCAACTCGGACACCGAAGTCATCCTCCATCTCTACGAGGATCACGGACCCGACTGTGTGAAGAAGCTGTTCGGCATGTTCACGATTGCGCTCTGGGACAGCCGCCGGCAGCAGCTGTTCCTCGCGCGCGATCGCGTCGGCATCAAGCCGCTCTACTACGTCGAGCACAATGGGCGGTTCCTGTTCGCGTCCGAGCTGAAGTCGCTGCTCCGCTATTCCGGCCTGCAGCCGACGCTCGATGCTGCAGCCGTGCACCGCTACCTCGCGCTGCGCTACGTGCCGGGACCGGGCACCATGTTCCGCGAGATCCGCAAGTTCCCGGCCGGCTTCCATGCTGTCGTCCGCGACGGCCTCGCCGTGTTCACCCGCTACTGGGAGCCGCGGCTGTACGAGGGACCGTTCGATCGCACCGAGCAGGACTACATCGACGAGTTCGCCGAACGCTTCGAGACCAGTATCCGGCGCCGTCTCATTTCGGACGTTCCGCTGGGCGCATAC
>Ga0302046_10004121_pt1 | contig 12950 bp, 12 predicted proteins | sample RVTome_11_FD_200261 | JGI IMG/M metagenome (GOLD analysis project Ga0302046, IMG submission 200261) | Soil microbial communities from uranium-contaminated site in the Upper Colorado River Basin, Wyoming, United States - RVT147D111 (version 2) ...
TTGCACGCTGCATCTCGCGATAATTGGTTACGCTGGCAAATCTTCCCCTGCGGCTGACGCCGAGCCAGGTACCGCCAGCCTGCAAATCCCTGCCGGCCAGGACATGCTGTCGGTCGGGCCACCAATGAGCGTTTCGCGCAGGCCGTGCGTGATACTCATCCCGGTTGGCGGCAAGTATCAGGCGATACACCGGATGCGCATGCCAGGAAAAAACGATCAGACACACGCTGGCAAACTCACTGTTCCTGCAGGTTCAGCCAGTCATCGACCAGTCTTCTGGCGATGGACAAACGGTACGGCAGCTTCGGAAATCCGGATTGCAATTCCTTTCGCGTAAACCACCGGGCATCCTCGAGCTCGCCGTCATTGAGTGCGATGTCGGCCGAGGCGGCGGCCGCCGTAAATCCCAGCATCAGTGACGAAGGGAACGGCCAGGGCTGCGAGCTGTGATAACGAACGTCATGCACCTCGATATTGGACTCTTCCAGAACCTCCCGGCGCACGGCATCTTCGAGACTTTCACCGGGTTCGACGAATCCGGCGATAGTGGAGTAACGTCCTTCCGGCCAGGAAAACTGCCTTCCCAGCAAACACTGCGGTCCATTGGAAACCAGCACGATGATGGCGGGATCGACACGCGGAAAAATCGTATGCTGGCAGGTACTGTTGGTGCACTTCCGCGTGTTTCCGCCGGATTCCGCTCGAGACGGAGAGCCGCAAAGTCCGCAGAATTTCTGCATGCTGTGCCAGATGACCAGTGCGCGGGCATGCGCTGCAAGATTGGCCTCGTCCGGTGGCAACACACTGCCCAGATATCGCAGGTCATGAAACTCGCCGTAGCCTTTGAACGGACTGTCGACAGCCGGGTCGATGCGAAATGCAAACGCCGGCTGTTCGCGGAAAAAGCCGAGGAAAATCAGATCTTCGTCTGTGATGTACGCTGCTGCGTCCTGCTGGCAGAGCAGTACGGCACGCGACGAGTCCACCGACGCGAGGCACTTGTCGCCCCACACCGGAACGAAGCGGCTTTCCGGATGCCGTTGTGCGGCTTCAAGCCATTTCGAATCGGCCCGCCGGTGACCGGAGCGGTCGACGAATGCCCCGGCAAATGTATTGTGACCGTTCAATTCCTGGCGGACCATGCCGAGCGCGGAGGCAGGCCAGGAAAAGCGTTGTCGAACATCATCGATCCCCGGTTTGCAATACGGCATCTCGGCCGAAAGGCGGAATGCCGCAAAGTCTACCGGAAATGCACGACGCTCATGAATGGCGAATCAGTAACGCGAGGACTCCGTCAGAGAGGCCGGAGATTGGCTCTGACGGCCGATCTCGCAGGTCGGACACTCATGACGATCCAGGGCATAGGCATCCTGCACATATATCGTCCGACATTCCCGGCATGAGGCAAGGTACAGCTCATCATTGCTGCTGATGCTTTTCAGCAGTCTCCAGGCCCACTCGAAGCTGAGCCGCGCGTTGCGGTGCAGCTGCTGGTACGTTTCGAATGCGCGGCACACGCGATGACCGTATTCCACGTCCGGTCGCGGCCAGCAGGCATGCACTTTGTTGCCGCTGTCGATGCGAAGCAGGAGGCTTGCGCAGAACAGCGCAACCAGGGTCGTTGCCTCCAGCTGGTTAAGCGGACTCTTGACGAACAGCCCGACCTGCTGGGGTGACTTGCCGCGCCGTCTGCGTACCCGCCCGTCTCCGGCATCCCGAAAATAGGTTGTATAGAGCTTGCGAATCCGGTCATCGCTCAAGCCCGTGCACTCCTTGATAGTGTGGGTTCTTGCTTCGTGGCGAATCATGCGCAGGGCCAACTCGAACTGGCTGCGCTCGGTAGCATAACGATTGTCGGTCAGGCGCATAAATGCCTCTTTTTGCTAGAAATAGACCATATACAGTGATATAAAAGCGTATACCATCTCTTTCTGGTATTTCAATTAGTATTTTTGTATCCGGCCAAACTACCAAGAAACGCCGGGAGCCATTGGAGAAATCATGGAATTCGCGGGGCCGGATGCCGCGGACTTTGCCAACGTCCGCGCCCTGAACGGCGCTTTTCTGGAGCTTGCCCGCAGACGCCGGCTGAGCCGGGCCTGCCTGAACGGACTGGACGAAAAGCTTGCGAACCGCCTGCAGGGCCTGAGCGATATTCAGGCCAGACGGCTCGCATGCGCTCCGTTCCTGTTGTTCTCACTTCGCGAACGCGATGCCCGGTTGTGGGAGCAACTGTTCAAGGCTGCCGGCAATCCGGACCTGTTTGCCGCATCGTCTGCCGCCAGCGACGAGCTCGCCAGGCTGACGGCTGCGGGACTTGGCTTTGTCTGGCAACTTGCGCAACGGAATCCTTACGCAGCCCGGGTGCTTGCAGGCGCGACCCTGCACTGGTGCGAGCAGATCGCCGACAGGACTTTTTTCCAGCTTCTGGCCGTTACCCGCATCCGGGAAGACTTGCTGCAACTTCGCTCGGGCGGCGCCGGAGATTTATGGCTGAAACTCCTTGATGCCGGTGTGAAGAAGGAAGACAGGATTCGCCAGTGTGCGCACATCAGCGCGCTGCACGCTGTGCTGACGCACGATCGCAGCAATGTCCGGCAAACATGGGCAACAGCAGCACGCAAGATGGACCGGCCGGGCCTGCACGTCGCCGAAGAGTCTGACGAGGGATGAAAGCCCACATTTGAATTTCGCCACGTATACAATACGCGGCGATATGCATGCACTGTCGATCAGGAACCTGACAAAAACCTATCCCAACGGTGTCGAGGCACTGAAGGGCATCGATTTCGAAGTCGAATCAGGCGATTTTTACGCACTGCTGGGTCCGAACGGCGCCGGCAAAACCACGGCGATCGGCATCATCTGTTCGCTGGTCAACAAGTCAGCCGGTGACGTTGAAATATTCGGCCACAACATCGACAGGGAACTTGCCGCAGCCAAAGCCTGCATCGGCCTGGTGCCGCAGGAAATCAACCTGAATGCTTTCGAAACCGTCCTGAACATTGTCGTTCACCAGGCAGGCTACTATGGCATCGAGCGCCGCGAAGCGATGCGCCGCGCCGAGAAATACCTCGGCGAACTGCGACTGTGGGACCGGCGACGTGAACAGTCGAGAACCCTGTCCGGGGGTTTGAAACGAAGGCTGATGATCGCTCGCGCACTGATCCACGAACCAAAGCTCCTGATCCTTGACGAGCCGACCGCCGGGGTCGATATCGAAATTCGCCGTTCGATGTGGGATTTCCTGAAACGAACGAACGAGGCCGGTACGACAATTATCCTTACCACACATTACCTCGAGGAAGCGGAAAGCCTGTGCCGGCACTTAGCCATAATCGACAAGGGAAAAGTCATCGAGAACGCATCGATGAACGCGGTCCTGCGCAAGCTGAAAAAGGAAATTTTTGTACTCTCGCTCCGGACACCGGTTGCGCAACGGCCCGATCTGGAGGGCTTCGACACCCTGCTGCGCGACGATGGCGACCTCGAAGTCTCGATCGAGTCTACGCACAACCTCAATGACCTGTTCGTACTGCTGAGCAGCAAGGGCATCTCGGTGTCAAGTTTGCGCAACAAGACCAATCGGCTCGAAGAACTTTTCATCGGCCTAGTCGCAAACACACCGGGAAGCAACGCGACAGAGTCGGCTGGCTGATATGAGTTTGCACCTGAACTGGATCGGATTTACGACGATCATGCGCAAGGAAATCATCCGCGTCATCCGCATATGGGTACAAACGATCGTACCGCCGGCGATTACCATGACGTTGTACTTCATCATATTCGGCAATCTTATCGGGGAGCGAATCGGCAGCATGGATGGCTTCGACTACATGCAGTACATCGCACCGGGCTTGATCATGATGTCGGTGATCACGAATTCTTACGGCAATGTCGTCTCATCATTTTTCGGTGCCAAGTTCGGCCGTCATATCGAGGAAATGCTCATATCTCCGATGTCAAATGTCACGATCATTCTGGGGCATGTGGCCGGCGGAATAATGAGAGGCCTGCTGGTCGGCGGCCTGGTCACGGTCATCGCGCTGGCATTTACGCACCTGGACGTCAAGCATCCCCTGATCATGTTCTCCATTGTCCTCCTGTCATCGGTCGTTTTCTCACTTGCCGGCTTCATAAACGCGGTCTTTGCGAAAAAATTCGATGACATATCGATCATTCCGACATTCGTACTGACGCCCCTTACCTACCTTGGCGGCGTTTTCTATTCCATTTCGTTGCTGCCGGAGTTCTGGCAAAAGGTCTCTTTGGCCAACCCCATACTTTACATGGTCAATGCTTTCCGTTACGGCATACTCGGTACGTCGGACATCGGCATTGCCCATGCTTATACGATCATCGGTCTTTTTGTTGCGGTACTGTTTTCCGTAAGCCTGATACTGATGAACCGCGGCATCGGCATTCGCGCATAGAGGTAACCGGGTTCCATGTGCGGAAGATTCGCGTTTTATTCGCCGGCTGAAGCAACTGCTGCTCTTTTTGGCGCTCATTCGATCGTGGAGCTCAAACCGCGATTCAACGTGGCGCCCACCCAGGACGTTGCCGCAATCCGGCGCAATGACACAGGCGTGACGCAACTGGGCACACTGCGCTGGGGGCTGGTCCCGTTCTGGGCCAAGGACCCGGCCATCGGAAACAGGATGATCAACGCACGCGCTGAAACGGTTGCCGAGAAACCGTCCTTTCGTGCCGCCTACCATAAGCGGCGTTGCCTTGTGCTTGCCGACGGTTTTTACGAGTGGCATACAAACGACGGCCAGAAAATTCCGTATTTCATCTCGCTGAAGAGCGGTCAGCCGCTCGCATTTGCCGGGATTTGGGAACGTTGGGACGACAAGGAGTCGGGTCAGGTACTGGAAACAACCGCGATCATCACAACGGCAGCAAGCGAGTTCATGAGCCAGCTGCACGATCGCATGCCCGTGGTGCTGGAGGCCGGTCGGACAGACGCGTGGCTATCTGGCGCGGACGGTGCACTTGGAGACGCAATCGCCGCCGGGCCGCGCTTTCGCGCGTGGCCGGTCAATCGGAGAGTCAACAATGCGCGCAACGAAGGCAGCGACCTGATCGAGTCGGAGGGCGAGGTTATTTGCGCCTGAATTGTTCCGGTTCGAAATGCTCCTGCGTGCCGACCACCAGGGTTCCCGGGCCGCCGTGTACGCCGACCGCCGAGCCGAGGCTGGTGATGCTCGAGCTTCGTACGTCTGCCAGGTGCTTTTTGAGCAACGTCTCCAGTTCCAGCGCTTCGTCGTGACACACGGCGTGGCCGATCGCGATACGCAGAGGGCGATCCTTCGCGACGCGCCGCGCAATGAAGCGCGCGAATCGCGGCAGCCGGTTCCTGCCTCGTCGCAAGACGCCGCGGGCCTTGACCGCACCCTCGGCGGTGGTTCTCAGGACCGGCAGGACGCGGAACAGATCCGCCAGTGTCTTGACGGCTGCGGGCACCCGGCCGCCACGGACGGCGTAGCGCAGGTCCCGGACCAGGGCGAACGTCAAGGTAACCGGAATTGCCGCATCGAGTGCGGCGAGCGCCGAGTCGACATCGAGCCCGGCGCTGGCGCATTCGGCCGCAAGAACTGCGAGCAGCCCCTGGCCCAGTGACACGTTCCGCGAATTGACCACGTGTATGCGGCCCGGCCCGGCAGTCCGCTCGGAAGCGGATTTCGCCGCTTGCCAGGTGCCACTCACGGCAGGGCTTAAGCTTACTGAAATCACGTCACGGAAATGGCTCGCCAGGAACTGGTACTGCCGGCGGAAATCGCCCGGCGCCGGCTGTGACGTGGTCGGATGCTGCGGATTGGTTTCGAGTTCACGAAAGAATTCTTCGGAACTGATACTGACCTTGTCGAGGTATCCACGGTTGCCGAACTGGATCCGTGCCGGAACCATGTGGATATCGAGCCGCTCCAGCGCATCGTCCGCGATGTCGGCTGCGGAGTCGGTAATCACGGCAAACGTGGCCTTACGCTCATGGCTGCTGTGTTGCTGCCGATGCATGTCGTCGGCTTTCTCGAGCGCGAGCTTGCCGTAACGCCGCGCGATATCGAATACGGTGTCGGGATGGTTCACGTGTACGTGCACCCGCGCCTTGCGCTTGGTGCCTGCGAGCACCAGTGAGTCACCGACTTCGCCCAGCGCTTCCCGAAGTTTTCGGCGGTCGATGTTTACTCCCGTGACGATGCACTCCGTGCAGTACCTGAACGTGAGAGCATCGGAGGTCCCTGCCATTTCCCCGGGCAGCTGCGCATCGATTTGCGCGGCAACTTCCGGTTCATCGACTTCCTCACCGTGGACCAGGAATCGTGTCATGCCGTCGATCAGGACGACGAAACCCTTGGCTCCTGCGTCGACAACGCCGGCTTTTCGCAGCGCCTCGAGCTGTCCCTGCGTACGCACGAGCGCTGTTTGCATTTTGCTGACGGCATTGCTCAGCATGTCCGAAAACGTAGGCGATGATCCGGCATCGAGCTGGTCGCGAAGGCTTTGTGCAAATGCGCCGATGACGGAAAGTATCGTCCCCTCCCTGGGGTTCGCAAGTGCGTCATGCGCATAGTCGCTGCCGCAGGCAACAGCACTCGAAAATGTGCCGACCGTGAATTCCGCCAGGTTCTCCGCCGAATCGCTCATGCCCTGAAAAAACTGGGCAATGATGGCCCCGGAATTGCCGCGCGCTCCATCCAGCATTGCATCGGCGACGGACTCCAGCATTCGTCCCAAGTGCGCTGTCCGCGGATTCTTCAGTATGCCGAGTGCAGCGCCAAGCGAAAGGCTGAGGTTGGTCCCGGTGTCACCGTCGGGCACCGGGAACACATTGATACGATTCAGCGTGTCCTGCTCCAGCATGACTCGATGAATGCCCGAGCGTAACGCAGGCGCCAGGGTATGCGCATGCAGCAGCGTTTCAGGAAGTGGCGCGATGCCCAATGAGTACCTCGCCGGCGGTTCGTTATTCGCGCGGCAACAGGAAGCGCGTGCCGATATGCTCGAGTATTACTCCGTCGGGAGTGATCTCCCGGATCTCGGGTCCCTCGACCAGGGTCGCGTTTTCCTTGTAGCGGCTCATATTGATGAAAACGAACCGTTCCGAGGGAGTTGTGCTGTAGACATGAATGTCGAGGTGCAGATCTGCCAGTTGCAAGGTTCCGTTCGCGCGCAGCTCATTGAAGGTTGCCAGGCCGTCGACAACCGATGCGCGGCGCCCGTTCGCTTTTGTTGCCTGTCCCGCATCGGCAGGCATGAGGGGTGTTTCATCGTGCAGTGCCGCGCCGGGTTCGGCAGGTGAATCCGGCTGGGAGTTTTTCACTTCGGCAACGATCTCGGAGAACCTTTCGGCGATCGGAGCTGTCCCGGTTGCCGCCGGAAGCTCAGGCGTCGATGATTCCGGCACAGGCGGTTCAGCCGGTTCCGGTCGCAACATCAGACCGCCCAGAACGGCGAGGTTGACAGTGAGCAGTATGCCGATGATCCAAGCCCACCGGGTTCCGCCGGACCCCGGCGCGGCTTGCGGGACGTCGGCGATGCCGGGCGTACCTTTGCGTTGCCGCTCGGACTCGGATTTTTTCAATGCATCTAGGATGAAAGACATGGTGCGCCCCGCTATCCTGAAATCAGCGACCGGAACTCAGTCGCGGCGTGCCTTCGAGTGCGAGCTGTGACTGGATAAACGCCTGCGTTTGTGCCCCGGCCAGTCCGTCGGCCTGCAGGCGATGCCGTTGCTGAAATGCTTTCAATTGTTGCTCGAGTTCCTCGTCGAACATGTCCGAATTGGAAACGGCACCCTGATATTCCTTATCCAGTGCCGCCAGGCTCTGGCGCAACCAGCGCACGTTTTCATGGCGCACTCCGCGCGACAACGCAGTCACCCCGCCATTTGGTGGACGCCAGAACAACAGGAACTGCCCGAACCAGAGATCGGCGATCTCGTCGAGGGAAAAACCGGCACTGGTCGAGCCGGCCCCCAGCACGCCGGTAGTTTCTGTCGCCGCGACCAGCACCGCCTGGTAGGTGGCGCCATCGCTGCCGGTCAAAGTGAGCATCGCCGGCAGGTCCAGCTGGCGCACATTATTCAAGGTTCCGCGCTGGAAAAGGCAACTTAAGCCCTGTGCTTCCGCCTGCGAACAACCTGTACCGCCAGCCGGGTTGTAACGGATGCCCCACAGGCCCGCGAGTGTCTGCATGGCGGATTCGACATCCGTCGCCGGGGCCGCATTTCTCAGGAACTCCTCGACACCGGGCCCTTCCGGGTTTGCCGCCGATGTGATGCCGGCTGTCCCGGTATTTGCAGATGCCCGTGCGGTATCGACCGGCTGGCTGACCATCTCGACAACATCCGCGTCTCGTTCGCGATTCATCGACCACAGCGACACGACCAGCAGGATCGCACCGACGATACCGACGACCGGCAGCGCCCAACGGAGCAAGGCAGGGGTGAGAGACTGGCCCGAAACCTCTGCCGTTGCTCGCCGCACCAGGCGCCGGTTCACCGTGCGCTTGTCGCGGCTGTATGCCCCGAGCAAAGCACGGTCGCAAATCACGTTCATGATGCGCGGCACGCCACCGGAAAGACGGAAAACTTCATACTTCGCGCCTTCGTCGAAAATTTCGGTGAGTGCACCGGCAACTTTCAGCCGGTGGTCGATGTAACGGCTCGATTCGTCCTTCGAGAGAGGTTCGAGGTGATAACGACCGGTAACCCGTTGCGCAAGCTGCCGCAATTCGTTGCCTGCAAGCTTCTCCCGCAACTCGGGCTGGGCGATAAGGATGATCTGCAGCAACTTTTGTTTTGCGGTCTCCAGATTGGTCAGGAGTCGCAATTGCTCCAGGACCTCGACAGTAAGGTTTTGCGCTTCGTCCACCAGAAGGATCGTGCGACGACCGGCAGCGTGAGCGGCAAGTAGGTGCCAGTTCAGTGCATCGACCAGCGCTTTGGCACTGCCTTTCTCCTGCGGCAACGTTATGTGCAGTTCCTCGCAGATGGCGGTCAGGAATTCCAGCGCCGAAAGCTGCGGATTGAGTATCAGTGCGACGTCGACCTTGTCGGGCAACTGGCTCAGCAGGGTTCGCACCAGCGTGGTCTTGCCGGTCCCGACTTCGCCCGTCAGCTGGATGAATCCGCCGCTTTCGGTAACGCCGTACACGAGGTGGGCCAGGCCTTCGCCGTGCCGCTCGCTCATGAAAAGGTAGCGGGGGTCCGGAGTGATGGCGAACGGTTTCTCGTTGAGGCCGAAGAACTTGGTATACATGTCGGGATTCGTCTGCTGCAGTGTGCGCCGCTCGCTATCCGGCCATATACCTGATTCTACACGAATTATGATCGATTCAGCGTTCGCGCACGGCTGACCGACAAGCGTCCGAATTTCTCGCGGATGCGATCGACAGCCTGGTCCAGTTCGCCCTTGACCTCGGTCACGCCGGAGCCGAACAGCTCCTGCTGCCCGTCCGGCACCAGATCCGTCCCGCCGACGCCGAGCAGACGAATCCGGCTGCCGGGGTGCTCGCCTAGCCACCTCGACAGTAGTTGCCGCGCGGTATCGTACAACTGGTCGGTGCCACCGGATGGCGGATGCAAGCTGCGCTGCCGCGTGCAGGTCGAGAAATCGGACTCGCGGATCTTGATCTGCAAGGTTCCGGCCAGTAGCGATTTTGCCCGCAGGCGGCTTGCCGTTTTCTCCGCGAGGCGCAGCAGCTCGCGATTCATGGCTGTGACGTCCGTCAGGTCTGCGTCGTAGGTTTCCTCGGCGCTGATGGATTTTTCGTCCCGCGACGGAACCACCGGGCGATCGTCGATGCCGAAGGCACGCTGTCGCATGCGGCCAGCGTAGCGGCCGAATACACTGGCGAGTTCTCCATCACCGGCCGCGCGCAGTTCGGCAATGGTCCTGATGCCGAATTGCGAAAGGCGCACGAGAGTCTCGCGTCCGATCCCCGGGATCACCTGCACCGGCAACGGATCGAGGGTCGTCTGCATATCCTGTTCCGTGATCACGACGAGCCCGTCCGGTTTTCCGAGGTCCGATGCGATTTTCGCCAGCAGCTTGTTGTATGCGACACCGACCGATGCCGTCAGCCCGGTGACTTCGCGAATCCTTGCTTTGATCCTCTGCGCAATGTCGAGGTCCGGGCCAAACAAGCTGCGGCTGGCGCTGACGTCGAGAAATGCTTCGTCAAGCGACAGTCCTTCGACCAGCGGCGAAAACTCGCCAAAAATGCTGAATACCTGACTGGACACATCGGCGTAGTGCTGCATGCGCGGAGGTACCCGCAGGAGGCCCGGGCAACGGCGCATGGCTACACTCATCGGCATGGCGGAGCGAATGCCGAACTCGCGTGCTTCGTAACTTGCGGCCGCCACCACACCACGGTTGTTGCCGCCGCCGACGACCAGCGGTTTCCCTCGCAAATCCGGATTGTCACGCTGTTCGACGGAAGCATAAAAAGCATCCATGTCGACATGCAGAATGTGGCGACTGATCGGCTGGTGAGAAGACATCATGCGGACCTGTCGACAATATAACGTGCAAGCCATCGCAGCGGCTCGGCCGACTCGCCAAAGGGCGCGAGGCTTGCAAGACCTTGATCCAGCAATTGCGTGCAGCGTGCCCTCGAATCATCCATGCCGAAGAGCGCAGGCCAGGTGGCTTTCTCTTTCCGTCGATCGGCACCGGTTTGCTTGCCGATGACGTCGGTATGGCCCTCGACATCAAGTATGTCATCACGTATCTGGAATGCGAGCCCCAGGGATTCTGAAAACTGCAGCAGCGCCGCCCGGTTCTCGTCGGAAAGGCCATACGCAAGACAGGTGGCCGACATGACCGACGCACGGATCAGCGCACCGGTTTTCAGGCTGTGCATTTGCCAGAGGTCCTGCTCGGAGATGCGGCGGCCCTCGGAGGCGAGGTCCATCGCCTGCCCGCCGGTCATGCCGAGCGAACCGCAGGCTTCGCCGACGACCGAGATGATCTGTACGATCTCGCGTTCGCTCAAGGACTCTGCACATGACAGGACAGTAAAGGCGAGCGGTTGCAGGGCATCGGCGGCGAGGATTGCGGTTGCCTCGTCATACTGGCGGTGCACGGTCGGCATGCCGCGACGCAGATCGTCGTCATCCATTGCCGGCAGGTCGTCGTGTACCAGCGAGAACGCGTGTATCAGTTCTATCGCCGCTGCCGGAGCGTCGAGTCGCCGGGTTTCGACGGCGAGGCACTCGCCGGCTGCATAGATCAGTAGCGGCCGAATGCGTTTGCCGCCGTTCAGCACCGCGTAACGCATGGCTTCGTGCAGGCGCACCGGAGCACGGTCCGCCGGGGGCAACGCGCCATCCAGGCACGCAGTGACCCGTTCCGTGTAGAACGAAACCCTTTTTTCGAACGATGTGGACAATGTTCAGCTTCCGGATACTCGCGCAAGCCTACACGGATTTTGCCGCAGCTGCGCCGTCGCCGGGCGCAACAGGAACGCTGCAGGCGGGCTGGGCTATAATCCGCCCCCCGGCGGGAATTCAGATTATCCGGAACGATACCATGCGTGCGACAGCACAGGCGCAGCCCAACATTGCGCTCATCAAATACTGGGGCAAACGGGACGCCGGGAGCAATCTGCCGGCGGTAAGCTCGTTGTCGCTGACCCTCGATACGCTCTGGACCCGCATGACGGTCGAGTTCGATGCGGCACTCGACAACGACCGGCTGGAGCTGAACGGGGAGACTGCAAGCGGCATGCTGCCACGGGTGTCGCAATGTCTCGACCTGGTCGCCGGGGGTAACCGCTCCCGCGCCACGGTAACCAGCGAGTGCAACTTTCCGGTTGCCGCGGGACTTGCGTCGTCCGCCTCCGCCTTTGCCGCGCTGGTGGTTGCGGCCAGTAATGCGGCAGAGAAACGTGCTGACACGCTGACACTGGCACGCCTTGCCGGCGCCATCTCGGGTTCCGCTGCCCGATCACTGTATCCCGGCATCGTGCTGCTGACAGCCGGAGACGACGACATCTTCGTCGAAACCATCGGCAGTGACTGGCCGCTCGAGCTGGTCGTTGCCGTCACCGACGAATCGACAAAATCCGTCGGTTCCGGCGTAGCCATGTTGCGCAGTGCCGGCACTTCCCCGTTTTATGCCGGCTGGATCGGGCACCAGGAGCAGGACATTGCGGATGCCCTCGGTGCCATCCGCTCCAAGGATTTTTCTGCGCTGGCGGCGGTTGCCGAACACAATTGCCTGAAGATGCACTCGCTGATGTGGACCTCGAAACCGCCGGTTGTGTATTGGAATCAGTCGACGCTCGCCTGCATGCAAACCGTTCGCAAGCTGCAGGCAGACGGGGTCGACGTTTTCTTTACCATCGATGCCGGACCGCAACTCAAAGCTGTTTGCCTCGCGGATGCCACCGATGAGGTTCTGTCGGCACTGGAGCAGACCAGCGGAGTAAGCCGGATTCTGCGTAGCGGACTCGGTGCCGGATCGCGCTCGATAACCCGGTCATGAGGAGTGTCTTCGCCAGTGCACCGGGAAAGATCATGCTATGCGGCGAGTACGCCGTGCTGGCGGGAGCACCGGCCATTGTGACCGCGGTTGATTGTCGTGCCCGTGTGGTGCTGGAAGAGGTCCAGGGCCCCGAACACGTGTTGCTTGCGCCCGGTATGGCCAATGACAGCGTGCGTTTCCTGCGGGAAGCATCCGGAGGCTATACCTGGTCAGCCGGTCGGTACCGGCTGGTCGAGTCGATCCTCGACGCGTTGCCCGCGATGCCGGTCCCGGCGTTGTCCATACAGCTCGACACGCGCACGTTTCGCGATCCGCAAACCGGTAGGAAGCTGGGGCTGGGTTCGAGTGCGGCGCTGGCAATGGCGCTGGCAGCAGCGCTGGACGCAATTCTCGGGGCTGCGCTGGATGTATACGGGGTTGCGGCTTCCGCGCACCGCAGCTACCAGCGCG
>Ga0302046_10004122_pt1 | contig 12950 bp, 13 predicted proteins | sample RVTome_11_FD_200261 | JGI IMG/M metagenome (GOLD analysis project Ga0302046, IMG submission 200261) | Soil microbial communities from uranium-contaminated site in the Upper Colorado River Basin, Wyoming, United States - RVT147D111 (version 2) ...
CCGGCCCGACTGCCCGCTGTTCCTCGACACGCCAGACAACGTCGCTGACGAATGGGGGACCAGCATCGACCACGAGCCGGTCTACCGGATGACGGCCCCGGGCGTGATCCGCAAGCTCGATGCGATCTTCGCGGAGTCGTCGGAAAGCTGACCAGCTTCTGCGCTGTCGCGGGCCAAGTACCGTTCCGCGGATCGGCGGCGGTCGGAGTCGGGATGGCAGGCCGAGCGGCAACGCGCGCGGCAATCATGGCAGTGGTGGTCCTCGCCACGCTTGGCGCGGCGAGCCCAATCGTGGCGGCAACGACGACGGCAGGACACGTCGAGCTGATCGCCCTGTCCAACCGGGCTGACCTCGTCTCGGACGGCAACGTCCTGGTCGAGGTCGTCCTGCCGGACAAAGTGTCCGCAGCCGGCCTCGAGGCCTGGATCGCCGAGACGCGGTCCACGTCCCCCGGACCTGCGGCCCATGACGTCACGGGCGCCTTCGCGACCCGCGACGATGGGCGGGTCATCGGGCTGGTCGAAGGCCTGCCGCCGGGAACCTCCGTCCTCACGGCCCGCCTGCCCGACGGCCGGGGCGCGTGGCTGGAGGTCACCAACCATCCCAACGGCGGGCCGGTCTTCTCGGGACCGCAGCTCCAGCCGTGGACATGCCAGGACACGGCCGTTGACGAACAGTGCAACCAGCCGCCCACGTTCTCGTACCTCTACCAGTCCACCGACCCGTTCGTGAGGGGCCTGGTCCCGTATGACCCGGACAGCCCGCCCGACGACGTGGCCATGACGACCACCGACGAGGGCGTCACGGTCCCGTTCGTGGTGCGCGTCGAGATCGGCTACCAGAACCGCGACCAGTACCGGATCGCGGTGCTCCACCACCCCGGCGAACCGTGGGCGCCCTGGGCGCCCCAGGAGCAGTGGAACGGCAAGGTGTTCATCCCGCACGGCGGCGGCTGTGGCGGCTCGTACGGCGTCGGCGGCGCGCCGACGGAGGACTTCTCGGGCACCTTCGACTTCATCCCCGACGAGGTCCCAGTGACCCTGGGCGACAGCGCCACGGCCGCGCTGGGTCGGGGTTTCGCGGCCGTGTCCACGGCCATGGCCAACACGGGCCACAACTGCTCCAACGCCATGAACGCCGAGTCGCTGATGATGGCCAAGGAGCACTTTGTCGAGACGTACGGCGAGATCCGCTACACGATCGGGTCGGGCTGCTCGGGCGGCTCGATCGCCCAGCAGACCGTCGCGAACTCGTACCCGGGCATCTACCAGGGCCTCATCGTCACCTGCTCGTTCCCGGACACGGCGTCACCCGGCGTGCAGTTCTTCGACTACCACATGTTGCGCCTGTACTTCGAGGCTCCCGGCCGCTGGGGGCCCGGGGTGGTGTGGACACCGGCGCAGTGGGCGGCGGTCGAGGGTCACGGGTTGCCAGTGAACGCGATCCTTGCCGACGAGCTCCTGTTCAAGGCGGCAGTCGATCCGACCGCGGACTGCGGGCACATCAGCGTCGAGCAGCGCTACCACCCCGACACGAACCCCGGCGGCGTCCGCTGCGACATCTTCGACTTCATGATCCACCTGTTCGGCCCGCGTGAACCGAGCGCCTGGTCCGACGTCGAACAGATGTTGGGCCGTGGTTTCGCGGGCGTCCCGATCGGCAACGTCGGGGTCCAGTACGGCCTGGAGGCCCTCCAGGCTGGCCTGATCACGCCGGCAATGTTCGTCGACCTCAACGAGAAGATCGGCGGACTCGACATCGATGCACTGCCGTCGCCGAACCGGCTGGTCCCCGACACGCCTGCTCTCCAGCGCCTGCAGCGGACCGGCTGGGCCAACAGCGCCAGCAACCTCACCGACGTCGCGATCATCGACCACGGCGGCCCCGATCCGGGAGCAGCCCACGACGCCATGTGGGCGTGGACGATGCGCGAGCGACTGGTCCGCGAACAGGGCCATCACGACAACCAGGTCATCTGGTTCGGCCAGGCACCGATCATCGGTGACCCCAACTATCCGACGGAGGCGCTGCTCGCGATGGACCGCTGGCTGGCGGCCGTCGAGGTTGACGAACGTGACGTCTCGCTGGCCGACAAGATCGTGGAGGACCGGCCCGAGGACCTGCACGACCGCTGCAGCCAGGTGTCGGCCATCGGCAGCCCGGACGCCCCGGCGATCCCGCTCGTCCAACCGACGCTGGACCAGGTGTTCGGGCCGGAGATCGCATCGCTGCTGACTGCGGCCCAGCCCGTCCTCGACCCGGCCCTGGGCCTGGTCGTCGACCCAGCGCTGGAGGTCGTGTGCGGCGCGCCACTGGTCGGCGAGACGTTCCAGGCCCGGTTCTCGACGCCACGCGGTGTGGCCGGCCAGCCAACGACGTACGACGACCACAACTGTGCCCTGCGGCCGCCGGACCGTGACGACTACGGGCTGGTCGGCCTCGACGACACCCAGTGGGCGACCGTGCAGGCGGCCTTCCCCGAGGGGGTGTGCGACTGGTCGCAGCCCGGCGTGGGCAAACAGGACACGCTCACCTGGATGACCTACGGCGATGCCCGGACAGCCATTTTCGGAGGCACACCCCTCGGCCCGGCTCCGACCTCCCAGCCGTTCGGCCCCGGCGACGGCGGGACGCTGCCTGCCACCGGTGCCGGCATCGGCCTGCTGGCCCTGGTCCTGGCGTTTGCCGCGGCGCCATCGCGACGAAACCGGCCGCGCACGGCCCAGCCGGCCTGACCACGGTTCCGGGGTCAGCGCTCTTCGAGCAGGTCGAGCAGCTTCGTCGTTGTGCGCCAGCTGCGAATCGTCATCTGCTGGTACTCGGGCGTTGCGGCGATCCTGCTCATCCGGCTCTGCGTCCGCCGTTCGCTCAGCCGCTGGAAGTAGAGGACGCCGGTGCCCGGCCACGCCCGGTCGACGCCCTCTCGCAACTCGACCACCCGCATGGCCTGTCGGCCGGTCAGCGGCGCCTTGAGGAAGACGGCGTCCGAGTGGTAGCGGTCGGGTTGCGCACCGAACCCGTCGGGCGCCCTCGCGACGACGTTGCGCAGCTGCTGGTGTGTTCGGAGCACGACGACGAGCGGGATCCCGAGCCGGCGCTCCAGCATCTGCTCCAGGCCGACCTCCAACGAATCGCGTGGAGCGTCGGACTCGAACAGCACGTTCCCGGACTGGATGTACGTGGCGACGGCCGCGTGGCCCTCGTCCTCGAAGGCCTGGCGCAGGTCTGCCATCGCGACGATGTTCTTGCCGCCGACGTTGATGCCACGCAGCAGGGCGAGGTACCGCATGGTGTTCCTCGAGATCCGGACCGGCCGCGGGCCCGGATCGTAGAGGTGGCCAGGTTGCCTACGCCTACGCGTCGGCGGACTGGACCTGGTCGTGGGCCGGCGAGAGGTGGTCGCCGCGTTCGAGGTGGAGACGGGCATGGGCGACCGCGTCGTCGACGCCGTCGAACAGGTGGTCTCCGCGCCGCGTGATCATCGGCAGGATGTCTGTTCGATCGAGCACCTGCCGGGGTTGTTCCTGGAGCCCCGAGATCAGGACCAGGATGCCCCGCCGATCGAGCCGCTCCACGAGCGTTCGCAGGGCGGTGGCGCCGGTGACGTCCATCACGGGAACGCCGTGCATGCGCAGCACGACGGCGCGGATTCCGTGGTCCACGCGGAGCAGCTCCTCGAAGAACCGGTCGGCCGCCCCGAAGAACACCGGCCCATCGATGCGATAGACGACGAGATCGTCCGCACTGGCCGGCTGGTCCGTGCCCTCGGCACCAGGGGTTGTCGGCGTCGGGGAGCCCTCCAGCTCCATGAGGTCGACCTGGAACAGGCGGCTCATCCTGGTCACGAACAGTGCTCCGGCCACGATCAGTCCGACCTCGATGGCCAGGATGAGATCGAACGCGACGGTCACGCCGAGCGTCAGCACCATGGTTGCGGCGTCGGACTTGGTCGACCGCAGGATCTGGCGGAACTCGTTGACCTCGAGCATGCGGAAGGCAACGACGCAGAGGATCCCGGCGAGCACCGCCAGCGGGATGCGCTCGGCCAGGGGCGCCAGCGCCAGCACGATGCCCGCGAGCACCAGCCCATGGACGATGGCCGCCAGCCGGGTGCGCGCTCCGGACCGGACGTTGACGGCGGTCCGCGCCAGCGCGGCCGTGGCCGGGATGCCCCCGAACAGGGCACTGCCGATGTTCGCGATTCCCTGGCCGAACAGCTCGCGGTCGGAGTCGTGCCGCTCGCCGGCGGTCATGCCGTCCGCAACGACGGCGGACATCAGGCTCTCGAGCGCGGCGAGCAGCGCGATCACCAGTGCCGCACGCACCAGTTCGGTGATCCCGATGCCCGCGTTGCCGGGGAGCTGGAGGCTGAGCAGGCCGGCGGGGATCGACCCGACCCGGTCAAGCACGTCGAACGGCGCCGCCAACGACAGCACGGTTGCGGCGAGCAGGGCGGTCATGCTTGGCGGCAGGACGCGCCGGAGCCGCTCCATCCGGTCCCAGGCGATCATGACTCCGGCCGTCACGGCCGCGATCACCGGCGCCTCCCACCCCAGCTGCTCGGGTGCCTCGGACAGCAGGCGCCAGGTCACCAGCAGGATCTGTTCGCCCTCCACGCGCGACAGTCCCAGCACCTCGGGCAGCTGCTGGAGGAAGATGATGATGGCGATGCCGATCGTGAAGCCGGTCACGACGGGGTAGGGGATGAACCGGATCAGCCGCCCGACACGGGCGGCGGCCAGCAGCACGAGCAGCAACCCTGCCACGATTCCGACCGGTGCCAACACCGCGACGCCGTACCGGGCGACCAGTGGCAGCAGGACCACCGTCATCGCGCCGGTCGGCCCCGACACCTGGAAGTTCGACCCCCCGAACACGGCCGCCAGGACACCGGCGACGACGGCCGTGGCCAGCCCCGCCGCGGCGCCCGCTCCCGACGTGACGCCAAAGCCCATCGCCAGCGGCAGGGCCACGAAGGCCACCGTGATCCCGGCGAGAAGATCCGACCGGAAGGTGCGCCGGTCGTAGTCGCGGCGGCGCGGGAGGAACTGCACGATTTGGCTCGACATCAGGACAGCCTCGGGACTGGCCCGGTGGCCGTCAGGTGTCGCCGGGTCGCGGCAAGCCTACGGAAGGCCCACGACCGCGCGGCCGGCGAAAGTGCCCGCTCGGACACCGTCGAAACCACGGCCTCGCTGCCCGAGCCGGGCAGCGAGGCAACCGCGGGCTGGCTAGAGGCCGAACTCGGCGGACAGCCAGTCCAGGTCGTCGACCGCATCGACGCGGTAGACGCCGCCGACGCCACCGCAGTTGAGGTTGAGGCCGAACGAGGTGACGCCAGCGACGATGTTGGTGCCATTGACGAAGTTCGGTCCGCCGGAGTCACCGAAGCACGTGCCGCCCGTGTTCTTGTCGCCCGACGTCGTGAACGACGTGCCGGCCGGAACGCCCGCGGTGCCCTTGTCGTCGATGATCTGGAGGTCGGCCTGGTAGCGGACCCGGTCGGCCTGGGTCTTGCTGGCATGGACCGGGTTGGCGCTGGCCTTCTGGAGGCCATAGCCGACCGCCTCGATGGCCAGGGCCTTGCGGCCACGCGGCAGCGTGTCCACCACGCCAAGCTCCGGCAGCTCCCCGAAGCCGAGTCCCATGACGGACTCCTCGAGCAACACGATCCCCAGGTCGAACAGGTAGAAGGCGGCGTCGTTGTACTGCGGGTGAGCCTCGGGGTCGCCGGCCACGATCAGCGGGTCGGAAAGGACCGGCTGGAACGGGTAGCCGACCGCGTCGAGCTGGGACTGGATGTCGCTGTGGAACCAGACAACGGCAGCGGAGCCCTCGTTCGGCGAGCCGTCCTCGAGGTTCTCGCCCTGGGTCACGCAGTGGCCGGCCGTGAGGTAGTGGGTCGGGCTCACGAGCGTCCCCGAGCAGCGATGCAGCGGGTTCGAGAAGCGCGGGTCGACGTCGTTGACATCGACGCCCAGGTCGTCGGCGAGCTCCTGGAGCTCCTCGCCTTCGAGCGGGTCGCCGTACAGCACCATCAGGCCGACGTACGGGTGGTCGTCGCCATCGAGCGTGCCGTTGGTGACCGCCAGTGCCGGCGCTGCCAGTGCCATGACCGCAATCCAGGTGGCCACGATCGCGTACGTGTGAATTCGTCTCATCTCGCCCCTCCGTCCGGTGCATGTTGGGAGCCCCAAGCCAAGCCCGCCGGAGCCGCCTCGACCTGCGGCTGTGCGCATCGCGCGCACGGAGAGCGGCCGCGCGACCTCCAGCCGTGATCGCGCGGCGCTGGCATCATGATGGCCGCACAGGAGCGCGTGATGACCTCCACGTTCGCGAGCCAGGGAGCAGACGCAAGGGTCGGTGACCGGTTGCTCCAGGCCGGCGTCGTCCTGGGTCTCGGCTTCCAGGCCGTGCACGCCCTCGAGCACGTGCTGCAAACCGCCTATTGGGCGCTGCACCCGGTCGAGGCGCCGTGGCTGACGCCGTGGGCGGCCAGCGGTCGCGACGCTCTTGCTGCCGTGACCGCCAACAGCCCGGCCGAGGGCAACGAGCTGCTGCACCTGGCCGGCAACCTGCTGTTCCTCGCCGGACTGGCAGTGCTGCTCGGGCTGGTCAGGCGGCGCCGAAGCGCCACGCCGCGAGGGCTGCGAGCCGCGCTGTGGCTCCAGGGTGCCCACGTCGCCGAGCACCTGCTGCTGACCGCAAGCTCCCTGTGGGTCGGCCGCGCCCTCGGCGTGACCACCGCCTTCGGCCAGCTGGCGGGGCCGGTGGGCAGCAGCGTCCGTGTCTGGGCGCACTTCCTGCTGAACATCGCGGCGACGTGGCTGGCCACCGTCGCCGTTGTCGCGCTGATTCGCGAGGACCGTGGTTCGCGAGGGGTGACGGCCAGTTCAGCCTGAGGGCGTCGGACCCCCCATCCCGTTCAGTGGTCCAACCAGTCCCGCAGGTGCCACGACGAGAGCATCGCCTTGTCGGGGTAGCACCAGATCCACGCCTCGCCCGGTATGGCCGAGCGGATCAGGGGGTGGCCGGTCTGTTCGCTGTGCTTCATGGCGTGCTTGTTGATCGACGTGTCGCAGCAGCTGACGTGCCCGCACGTGAGGCACTGCCGGAGCCGTGGATACTCGGTCCCCTCATCGTCGCACGGCGCGCATCGGTCTCCCTGGAGGTCGACGACGGCGATCTGGTCGAGGTGTGAGCAGGGCTTCTCCTCGAGTTTCCCGTCGTTGAACAGCAGCCGCCACAGCACCTCGGGCAACAAGGCCGGGTGATCCGATCGTTCGTGTGCGAACGAGATGTACGGGATGACGCCGGCCGCCCTGAGCACCAACGGCAGGACGATCCCCTCGGCTGCCAGCGCAAGCCCGTCGGGCCGCCGGCGCGAGCGCAGCTTGCCCCGGACCTCGAATGGCTGCCCGAGCCCGGGCACGCCCCACATCGTCCCGGTGTAGTGGCCGGCGAGCACCGCCTCGACGACGAGGTCGTCGCCGTCCTGCTCCGGCTCGCCGACGGTGAGGACACCGTCCGGCATGCCCCCCCGGATGCCGTTGAGGACTTCGGTGAAGGCCTCGGGTTGGGTCTGCTCACCCTGGCGCGGGACATAGTCGAAGTAGTCGCGACCGAGCAGGGTGACGACGTTGTCGACCGCGTTGTCGTTGAAACCCTCGACGATGCGGGACAACTCGGCCTGGTGGGTGTCCATCATGGTCTCCCCCGAGCCACGGCACCGACCTGAACCTAGTTCTTGGCCCTCCCGAATGCGCAGGGAAACGAGCCCTCACGAGGCCGCGAAATCCGGCATGATCTCCCACTGGACTGGACCCGGGGGGAGCCGTGGCGCAGCAGCCGATCGAGATCATCCTGGCCCAGCGGCTGGCGAGCCACCTGGCGATGCCCGTGTTCCTCGTCGGCGCCGACGGCGCGATGCTCTATTACAACGACGCGGCCGAGTCGATCATCGGGATGCGATTCGACGAGACCGGGATGGTCCCGATGGAGGTGTGGTCGCAGGCCGTGGCGTGGCTCGACCAGGATGGTGAGCCGTTGGGGCCGGACGCCTCTCCGGCGGTGAGGGCTCTCCAGGAATGGCGACCGGTGCACAGCAGCCTCGTGATGCGCGGGATCGACGGGATCGAGCGACCCGTGACGGGCACATCGATCCCACTCGAGAGCGGCCAGGGCCGACCGCTTGGGGTCCTCACGCTCTTCTGGGAGTCCAAGGAATGAAGGTCCGCGTCTGGGGCGCCCGAGGGTCGCTGGCGGTTTCCGGCCCGGAATACTTCAAGTACGGCGGGAACACCTCGTGCGTCGAGCTCCGCGCCATCGACGAACATCTCGTCGTCCTTGATGCTGGAACCGGGCTCAGGCGGTTGAGCGACTCCATCGGCGACAACGTGTCGCGCGTCGACATCCTGCTGACCCACTTTCACGTGGACCACCTGTTCGGGTTCGGGTTCTTCAGCGTCCTGTTCCGGCCGGACGTCGAGGTGCACGTGTGGGGGCCGTCGACCCAGACCATGGGCCTGCGGGCGCGGCTCAACCGGATGCTGTCGCCACCACTGTTCCCGGTGCGGGTCCCGGACCTGCCCAGCCGTCCGATCCTGCACGAGCCTCCGGTCGGGACCTTCGAGCTGCCGGGCCTGGAGGTCACGGCCGACCTGGTCAGCCACCCGGGCCGGACGTTCGGCTACCGGCTCGACGACGGCAATGGAACGGTGTGCTACCTGCCGGACCACGAGCCGGTGCTGGGCTGGGAGCAGATCCCCGACGACCCGGAGTGGGTGTCGGGCACGGACCTGGCCGCCGGCGTGGACCTGCTCATTCACGACGCCCAGTACCGCGACGACGAGTACCCGGAGCGGGTCGGCTGGGGTCACAGCTCCACCTCGCAGGTCGTCGCGTTCGCCCAGCTGGTCGAGGCCAGGCACCTGCTCGCGTTCCACCATGATCCCGGCCACGACGACTGGGAGCTTGACGCGATGTGGGAGAAGGTCGAGGTGCCGGAGGACCTGCGCCTGTCCGTTGCTGCCGAGGGCCAGACGCACCTGGTGGGGGCCTGAGGACCGCAATCGTGACGTCCAGGACGATCTTCACGGTCTTGTTCGCTGTTGCCCTCGTGTTGGCGGGCTGCACGTTCCAGGGCACGCGCCTGTTCGAGCTGACAGAGGGTGACTGCTTCAACGACCAGTTCATGGACCCCGAGGAGCAGAGCCTGATCCTGCGGGTCGAGCTCGTCGCGTGCGATCAACCGCACCAGAAGGAGGTCACGGCCATCGTGCCCGTGGAGGGCGGCGCCGAGTATCCCGGCCGCGAGGCGCTCGTCGATGTCATCGCGAGCGAGTGCGAGGAGGCACTCACGTCGTACGCCGACAACGACACCGAGGGAGTGACCGCGACCGGCCAATTCCCCTCCACCAACAGCTGGGACCTGGGCTACCACTGGGTGATCTGCATCGCCGAAAGCGCCGACGGCACCCTCCTCGAGGGCAGCATCCGCGAGTCGTCGCCCGCCGAGTGAGCCTCGACTCGGGTCTCGGTTCTAGGACCCACCAGCGTGATCGGCAGGGGCTTGGCGTTCGAAGGGAGGAAGCTGGGCGAAGTCCTCGGGCGTGATCTCGACGACGATGTGATCGACTCCAAGCGGCCCGTCGATCTGGTACGCCCAACAGCCCGGTGACGGCACGCTGACAACAAGCCCCCAATGGGGTGGGAATCCGACCGCCCCCCGCTGGCCCGTCGACAGCTCCAGCTCTGACACTGGCTCGTCGGCAAGGCTGGTTTGGAAACCCATCACACCAGGACCATCGAGACGCCGGCCGCTGATGAACAGCGGCGGAGCCATGTCGTCGAGGTCGAACAGCAGTGTCGCCTCGAGAATCCCAGCGTGCTCCGTTCCCAGCCCACTCACTTCGTAAACGCCTCCGGCAGCAACCGTTCCATAGGACCGTTTCTGAATTGGTGTCGGCTGGCAGGCTTGGCCTGATTTCATCGCCTCCGGTTCCGGGACCAGATGCCGACGTGGTGAGGGGAGCACGGCCAACCGTGACCCATTGCGATCGATCACGGCCATCCACGGACGCTGGTCGTTCCAGCCCGTGGTGACTGCGCGGATGTCCTGAGAGCCGCCGTCCCACAGGGCAGCACCGTCCTGGTCCAGGACGATCAAGCCCGTGTCGACATGCCACACGTGGACAAGCCCGGCAGGCCCGACCTCGAGTTGCAGCACATCTCGCGCGGAAGGAAACGAGCGAATCCGGCGAGCTTCGCCCGTGCCAATGTCGAATCTCCAGAGCTCCGCGACCGGCGGCTCGCCCTCATCGAATACGTCGACGACCACGAAGACCCGGTCCTCATGTACGTGAGGGGTTGACCATCCGACCAGTAGGTCACTGGCCCAGCGCGTCTCACCAGTCTCGGGGTCGAGCGCCGTGAGGTGGCCGCCAAACCCCGTGCTGAGGATCGTTGGCGGCTGCTCCGAGACCGCCACTTCCCAACCGTCGACCTGTCGGCGCCACCGGACGGCCCCTGTGTTGACGTCGATCGAGCGGACGTCGCCGTTCCCGTCGCCGACAACGAAGCGTGTCCAGTTCTCCTGTACTGGCTGGCTCGGCGCACCGTGCACGGCCAGTTCCCATTGCTGGCTTCCATGGCTGGCGCTCAAGCCACGGATCCTGCCCTGGGTCGCAATCACGACTGTCTGGTTGAGGAAGATGGGCGCTGCCACGGCGGGCGTGTTCAGGTGGACGCTCCAGTGGACCCGCCCATCGGCGCGGTTGAGGGCCGCCACCGTCCCGCTGTCATCGACGATGTACAAGACGCCGCGGTTGCTGAGGGCGGGCGGCTTGTCGAGGGCCCCACCTCGGTAACTCCACAGGATCCCTCCGGTGGTCATGTCGAGCGCGACGAGGCCTTGCCGCGTCCCGACGTAGAGCCGTCCTTCGTCGATGACCGGGGTGCCAAACGGTGCCGCGGCTGTGGTTGCCTTGACGCTCCATACGGGGCAATCCACGTTGGCTCCCTGTCCGGTGCCCGCGCACGCGCCGGCAGGCTCGACCATCGGCGGAGGCGGGGTCGTCGGCGGGGGTGAGAAGGTTCCCTCGGCCGTGTTCGGGAGCTCGATCGAGCCGTCGACCCCGCCGATCGAATCTTCGCCTTGCGCAACGAGATACCAGCCGCCAACGAGCACGATCGCGATGGCCGCGATCACGGCCGTCAGTGATCGGTCGGCGAGCCGCGCCCCGCACTCGCGACAGACACGCTCGCGGCCCTGCCGTGGGGTGCCACAAGAGGGGCATTCCATGACCCCGAGCGTACGAACGGCCTCGACAACTGCACCCACCCAGCGGAAGCCGGCTCAGTTGTCGCTCGGAGGCGGAACGCACCACCCCACCCAGCACGTCCGAACGACACGACGACGTCGGGTTGTCCACAGCTCTCAGGTGTGGGACGGCGATGCAGGCCGTTCTGCGGGCATACTCGCCCGCGCCGGCGCCACCATTGGATACCATATGGTCACATGCGGACGCAGACGATCGTGCAGTTGAGCGACCAGCTCGTGGCGATGCTCGACGAACGAGCGCAGCGCGAGGGGACCTCCCGCTCAGCCATCATCCGGGCCGCCGTCGAGGCCTGGTTGGCGGACGACGCCGACGCTGCCATTGACCGCGCCATCATCGATGGCTACCGGCGCCACCCCCCTGCCATCCCAACCGACCTCGAGGAGGCCGCAGCGATCGCCTCGATCGAGGCCGAGCCGTGGTGAACCGGGGGGATGTCGTCTGGGCTGCCTCACCACGGGGGCTGCGGCGCCCCTACCTCGTCCTGACCCGGCAGGCGGCAATGGCGGTCCTCCACCAGGTCCTGGCCGTCCCGGCGACCCGAACGATCCGTGACATCCCAACCGAGGTCGTCCTCGAGGAGACCGATGGGATGCCGGAACGCTGTGCCCTGTCGCTCGACAACGTGACGCTGCTGCCCACGACGTTTCTCGGCGACCGAATCACCCACCTTGGTGCCCGGCGGATGGCCCAGGTGTGCGACGCCCTGGCCATCGCGACCGCCTGCACCTGAGGCGCGCACCAGGCCAGGCGGGCTACGAGGCCTTCTTGCGCTTGGTCGCCCGGGCCGTCACGTGGTCGCGGCGCTCCTGTTCGGTCATGCCGCCCCAGACGCCGAACAGCTCTTCGTTCTCCAGCGACGCCTTGCGGCACGGCACGAGCGCCGGACATTCCATGCAGATGGACTTGGCCCGGGTCTCGCGAGCCAGGCGGTCCGACTTGGGCTCGAAGTGGTTGGGGCCGAAGAAGATCTCCGCGGCCGATCGGCAGCGAGCCCCCCGCTCCCAGTCGTGCTGGACGATTTCGAGTGTGCGAGCCACGCGTTTCTCCGGCCGGTGGCGTTGCAGAGCGCGGCCACCGTATGACTCACCGCGGTTGCTGCAAAGACTCGCCCGCTTGCCAGAAATGCACGATCGCTAACTGGAGGACGCGGCCTCGGCGTCGTCGCGGCCGCCGTCAGCCCCAGTCGGCTCCTCGCCCTCGGCCGCGTCGACCGCATCCACGAGCACCAACGGGCCATCGACGGCGACCACCTTGACGACCGTGCCGACCCTGGCCGCATGGGCCTCGTCGACCCACCGGGCCCGCCACAGGGCGCCGTCGGCGAACACGTGGCCCTCCGGGTTGAGGACCGACCGGACCACCCCCCGCCGCCCGATCAGCTCGGCGACGGCCTCATCGGCCGGGCCGGCCTGGGCCCGCAGCAACGAGGTCATCACGAACACGAAGAACACGAACGCCGTGATCACGGTCCCCGCCACCAGCCACCACGGCAGGGCCAGCGCGTCGGCGTCGTAGAAGGACACCGACCCCACGGAGAGCGTCACGACAGCACTCAACGTGACCAGGCCGAACCCCGCGATTGCCGTGTCGACCGCGAACAGGACCAT